>LFIK01002842.1_pt1 | contig 14047 bp, 12 predicted proteins | sample 643401 | NCBI WGS metagenome assembly LFIK01 (sample SAMN03777447, study PRJNA286221) | soda lake metagenome | biome: soda lake; feature: Kulunda steppe; material: water; isolation source: sample T5-Br brine of Lake Tanatar-5 | place: Russia: Kulunda steppe | collected 2010-07 | reverse complement strand
TACCCCAGAGCCACTGGGCTCCCCAACATAGAAACACCCCAGATGCCCAGTGGGATCTGGGGTACCCCAGGGGCCATCTGGGGACCATTGACACTTTCTCGGAAATCACAGATAAACTGACTAGGCATTTTGCTCAGCAGCCTGCTGAGAACAAGTGCACTTGTAACAATGTCGATTCTGCTGCATTAAAGGGGGAGGATTCCTTAGCAAGTGTGTGTGCATGCCTCTCAAGAACTTTGGTGTTGAACCTCAGAAAGCTACCAAACTTGCTATGGAGCGGCATCTCATTCGGTTCAGTACGCTTTTAAACTTTTTTGTTCCAGACGTGCTCTTGAGAAAACCTGTGTGACCTCTTATTGCCAAGGTCAGGATTGGGGCACTGCCAGTCACCCTCCTGATCCCCATTGACTTATGATTTGCTGGAGCTTAGGCCCTAAGTGGCCTCTCTTCCTTAATTGATGTCACATCTACCTACGGTAGGGAGTGTCTCCCTGCCTACTGATAGTAGTACTACTACTACATAGTATGTTGTATACGTTTCTTTCCTTTTGTTTGCACACAAACAAAACCTGCTCACATTCCTCATAACAGCATGATGCTAAGGAAGGTCAAGATAAATATAGCGAGGCGGCATCAAGGGAGCATCCCCGTTCCTTACGCAAGTGCGTGATCCAGCTTAAAAAGGTCTAGGAGGGGAGAGACAACCCAAGAATGTTGAAAGTCACGATTTTTTTGTAGCTTTCCTGAGGATTCATATCAGCAATGTCCCTGCAAGAAGGTTTGTGTATACGTGTCGCAGCCCCGCGATGCCTCTAAGGCATGCAATGTGTCATAGGCTACAGCCCGAAGCTGAAGCTTGAGGTGAGCTTGAAGGACCTGCTGAGAATTTAAGGCTGAAGGGTGGCACTTTTGGAGGACAGCATGCCGTTGCAGAAATCAATAGTAGCTCTTTACCAACAAAACTGCAGAGGTTTAAACCTCACAAATTTGTGAACACACTCACGCAGCATAGCCCAGTAAGGCCAATTAGGGGCAAACTACTTTGCATCAAGGGTACCCTTGAAGCAATTCAAATGTAATGTCAGGAGGTGAGACCGAAATACATCACCCTCGCGCAAGAACCCTCAGCTCCAAACCTGGCTGCCATGGAAACCAGACAGAACTATGTATGCCTTAGCTAGCTAAAGGGGCACAATAAGCCTAACGAGGAGGGCTGTCACGCCAGATTAGTGCAGTGCCAGATTTATGCTGCTTTGTGACCCGGAGGTTGGTTGAGTCAGTTGGTGGAGTGTTTGATCCTGTTGCCAATTCAGCTATAGCTGTATTTGAGCCACGTCCAAGACAAACTTGCAGTAATACCGTATTACTGCAAAACCTGACCTTGTTTGCTCCTAGCGACCTTGTAAGATGAACGTCAGGGAGTAGACCCCCCTAGCCCTTGGGGGGTTACAGGCATGGCAGAGCTCAGTCCAGTCCAGTCCGTCCACCGTCCAGTGTGAGTGCGTCCAGCAGCAGCTGCATGCAGCGCTGATATTGCCTGTTTGCAGGCTGAAGAGAGAGAGAACGTGAAGGGAAGGATGAGGGTATCAGAGACTCCTCAGTCTCATCGGGCAACCTGTTGTCTGCTTTGTGTACACTGTCGCTGTTCGCAGCCAGTCCACACACCATCATCATGGTTATGCCACGAGCCTGTTTGGTGTGCAGCAGTCTCTCAGTGTGACAGGGCAGTGTCATGTAAACACGCACACCATGACGATGAGCTGCCGCTTTGCCAAAGCCCCAACAGGGCTGCAATTAAATGCTAGATTACAGGTATGTATGTATTTCAGGCTCTCCTCTCATATCATGCATGTCAAAGCTTAAGAGCTGTCTCAGGCATATATATTTGTGTCAGAGGCCTTATGAGACAAACTTCTTTCAGTGAGAGGACTCACACAACACTGTCACAAACGTAGCCTCACACAACACTGTCACACAACACTGTCACACAACACCGTCACAGAACACCGTCACACAACACTGTCACACAAAACTGTCAAACAACATTGTCCCAAACGTTGCCTATGAGCTGAGCTCGATTGAGGACCTGCGTGAACTCGGTAAGTTGTTCCCACTGGTCCCACTGGCATCATCTCCTCTCTTCAACTAGCCCCTGGCCCATATTCCTGAAGAGAGAGCCCTTGCTGCCCCAATTGGCCTTACTTTCTTTCGGGGGTGGTAGGGCTTGGAGGCTGGGAGTGCCTTGTGTTGCCAGGGCGGGGCAAGCTGGGGGGCCCCAGTTGTGCCGGGCAGGCCACAGGTCCCTTTATCATTGTCTCAGTTAAAGGGGCAAATGTCTGCACTGTTCTGAGGGGAGGGCGGGCGGGGCTGGGGGGCTTTATTGTGCAGGGCGGGCCATAGGTACCACTGGGGCAACTGGGACTCCATAGCTGGAATCGTGCAAGCCCTGAGGAGCCATACGTATATGTGTAACCTCTTTTTTTTAAGGTCATGCTCCTGGACAGCTTTTTCAAAAAGTTTGTGCCTGCCATTGATGGATGCAGTGCTGCATTGGTTGTGATGCTTCACTAGTTGTTCACATCAAGCTGCAGCCTGTATAAGTGTCAAGATATTGCCAGTATCACTGGCAGTGAGCGTGGAAAGAGGAGGTATTAAGAATTGGGGCCTGGGCTTGGGCTGCAGAGCAGCCTGGGGGCCCAGACCTCAACCCCGGCGAACCTCCTGGGCGAACATTGGACAGGGCGCGCTCTAGGTGAAAGTAGAGGGGACTAGGATTTAGGGATGAGGCAACAAGAGCGGAGAAAGGAGGGGTTGGGGTTTGTGGGCCTGGGCTGCGAAGCAGCCTGTGTGCCCAGAGCTATTAAGAACTCCAAACTCAACAAGCTCAAGGTCAACTAGTAGGTCTAAGGCAAAGTTTTAAGCCTTGATCCCTAGGCTGGATATGCAAGGTTAGGCTGACTGGACATTGCTGTGCGCGCCTACCTTGTGGGGCCCGAGTGTAAACTTGCGGAAGCGTGACTCTACAAAGATGAAATACCATCAAATTATACCTTACAAAATAGGTAATTATAAGAGACTGGCTATTGGTTCACAATTCACAAGCAACTAATTCAAACTGTTCAACCTGTGTGTCCAGGTGTAACCTTGCAGGACATCCAGACGATGCGAAGGTTTTTAGTCAATGAGAGCATGTTACAAGCTGCATCCACAGGCATGCTGTTTTTTTTGGCGATTTCTTCAAGGGGGAACAGGGGGAAGACCGAGTTGGCTTCCATCCACCTTAGGACCTTGGTATTCAAAGCTAGGCTTTGGTAGGCTCTTGTACTTTCCCGTTCTAATTGCATTTTGAGTATGGTGTTGCCCATCTCTTTGGCGGTGATACCAATTCTCCTTCTCCTCTCTCACAAGCTCCACCAAGTACTTGGGGTAGGAATTAAATCTGTTTGCGTTTTCAAATGGTCAACAAATGGAGTTTGAGTCAAACAAATTTGGATAAAGGAATCACACAAAGTAGGTCATTAGGAAGCAATCACAGGCTGTAAAGGGTGCTGAAAAGGATGCTGCAGGGGATGCTTTAATCGCTGACCGCCTTTTTGATATCTCCTCTCCTAGTATCAAACGGCATCCCTGGTTCCTGCATGGTACCTGCCTGTTTGTGTATGTGTTGAGCAAGTATGAGCACATGTCCATTTGCGCAAGTGTGCATTCACACATGCTCCCTTGCGTGTACATGCGTGCGCGTGTGCGCAAGCCTGCCTGCATGCGCATACGCTTGTACTGCTCTTGTACATGTGTGCATACCTATGTGTGTGTACCTGTATTTGTATGTGATCTCGGTCGTTTTGTTGAGGACCTCAGGGAGAGGCAATTGAATTATTGGGCACCTTATTCTGATACCCATTCATGAGAGCGCAACAGCAAACACTCCTCTTATCACCAATTTTGCGCCCTCCCTACAAAGAGGGCTCTGGCCACAAGTTTGCCATACACCCTCCCCAGATACATGTTTCTTGATGTTCCTCAGGATGTTCTCCGCAGCGTCGCACGCTTCAGACTTTGTGCCCACACACTGCGAGTTAAAACAATGACCTGGACTCACAATCCCTCCCCTATTTGTGACTTGTGCAATGCTAATGACGTAAAAGATGAGCAGCACGTCCTATCCCCTGCACCCACCCACACGTGGTTTCTCTGCGCAGGACTTATGCGTCTCTGTTTCCTCCCATAGGTCTCCACAATGTGTCTGCTTTTCTGACCCGAACTACTATGAGCTATATTTCTTCCTTCATGCACTTTTTTGCTTTTAACGAGCAGGCTAGCATTGTACTTCTTGACTGCAGGCCTTTTCTTGTTAACCCTTGTACCTTTGTTTGTTCGCGTGTCACGCATGTGCACGTGGCAGTACAGGGTCAAGAACTAGTGAGATTCCATAATGATCATCTTGAGGCTGGGTAAGAATCTGGAGTTGACCAGCAATTACAATCTTTTGTCCAGGCTATAAAGTGAACCCTCCCCCCCCCCGCTAATAGATTAAGGTGAATTGGACCGCAACTAACGAATTTCACCTGGTCTTGTGTACGGGTAAGAGAGAAATAGAGCGTATGTGTTTAGGAAAGCATGGCATCCCATGTGAAGGTGCCTGTAACTCCGCAGTCTCATGGTAGAGGTCAGCACTGCATGCAGCTGCTGGTGGACATACTCACAACAGATTACTCTTTAAGCAGACAGACTGGATTGGATGGAGCTACCACACCTTGTGTAAAGACTTGGAAAGTAGCAGCAGTTCTTGCCATACTTGGCCACTGTGAACGAATGAATTGTTATTCCTTAGAGAGGAGCAGCTATTCTAGCCATTTGTGACTGATGTCAATGATTTTGTTTGTCCTTCAAGAGTCCAACATACGAAGTTGTTGAAATCGGTCATGAATGGCAAGCATTGCTGCCACACCTGTTGCCTCCCAAAGGCTAGGGAAGAGTCTATTCCCTGGGGTACGTCTCACAGGTCATCTTGTAAGATGTACCTGGTGGTTGCTCTCAACACAACAAAGCTATTACTGTGACTTTGTAATTCATATGCTCAAATATTCCTTTGGATACAATGGCATTAATCAAAGTTAGATACTCAGCCAATTGACTATCAACCTCCTATTACAATGCAGCACAAATCTGGCTCTGCACTTATTTGTGACATGGGCCATCAAGTAACGGCAGGTGGAGCTTAAAAAAAAGTCTGTTTGAGCGAGAAGGATTCTGCGGCCTTACGATCACGGCGCCACAGTCTTTGCATGCTGTGCAACAACTCCGAGTCTCTTCTCCAGCTCTGCAAGGCCTTCGGACCTGCAGTGTAGAAGTTGCCACACAGTATGTTCAGGACCTCCCAGACATCTTGTGTCAGGGGTCCCAATACCCGCTTCAAGGTGACGCCTCTGGCCAGCACAGGTATTTGCTCAGTAAACAGGCTAGCTGCTAAAGCTAGCCGGCATGCATGTCCTCGAACCAATAAGTCTAGAAACTTTTGCTTTTCTCCCCTGAGACAGTGAAGAACTTCTTGAAGTGTGTCTCCGCCAGACAAGAAAAGAGCTGCAAGTGGAATTCTTAACAGCAGCAGATGCTATTAAGACGCACAAAATGCTTGACCCAGGCACATGGGCTGTATAATTGGTGGAGAGCTGTCCATTCCAAAAGTACTATCATAAAACATGATCATAGTATTAATGGATGACGAGGATTGGTCACATTTCTGAGCAAGTTGGGTGCATAATCGGACCTGGAACTGTGCTCCCTAACTGCGCTCTGACGTGGGGGGGACTTTATTGAAAGAGGGAAAAGGCAGCAGTCCAAGGAAGTGGTGAGCTACAAGATATTTGGCCATCCTGGTATACAGTGCTTGCTTCTGGCATACAGCAGCTGGATGGAGAGGCGCATGTTGGGGGTGTGTGATGATCATAAGACACTAGCAAGATATTGCATGTAGGGTTGATGACAATGACAATGATGATACCGCAGATGATGCATATGGAGATGCAGAGACGGGACGCCGCTTGAAACTGCCAGGGCACTTGCTGCTGTACACTCACCCTCCCCAAATTGTGCCGAGTGCGTGCACCCGAGTATGAGAAGCAGTGCTGGCTGTTCCAAAGCTGGCCAGCTCCAGGCCTGCTGCAGGGCCCCCCACAGCAGAGCTTGGCTGGCGAGGGGGCCCATATTCCCGGTACACTCGGGCTGACAGCACCTCCCCTGCACCCATGCCAAAACCACTGCCGTCAGTCGCAGTCATGCATTAATCGATGGGCTCGCCAGCCAGATACGTCAAGCACATACAGTCCATTTCAGTCATGCAGCAAGGGGCTTGCCAGCCAGCAATGTGGGGCTCCTGCAGCCTCTGGCTCATGGCTTGTGCAAATTGCAACGCAGCCACACAGCCACACAGCCACACACAGCCACACGGCCAGTGACCAAAAGGCTTTTAGTTTTTTTTATGCTCTGGTCCCACATGCTCAAGTTGCTGAGTAAGCAAGAAAAGAGGGAGGGAAGCTCCTTAACTTTCAGCAGCGCTGGCTGCTTCTTGACGTGCGTGTTCCATTGCAACCTGGCAGCCGGCCCTTGTAAACAGGCCTGCATATGATCACTAGTCTGCTCTGTGAGCAAATGGGTGCAAAATCTACCTGTAGATGTGAACACTTCCACAAGAGAGAAGTCCAAGAAGATAAAGACCTACCTGTAGATGTGAACACTTCCACAAGAGAGAAGTCCAAGAAGATCCGCAAGCTTAGTGGCTGCAGGCCCTTGGCATCCTTGGGCAGGTTGCGCAAGTGGCTGCCTGTGTGAAAGGTGCAGGGCGCGGGAATGAGAGCAGCTGGAGGGCTGCAGGAAAGTATGCGTGCTGCATTTAAATTGGTTTGCACTGTGCTCATAAGTCTTTCAAAAGACTCGAGACTTGAGACTCGAATCAAGACTGTCATCGATGGGGGGCACAACAAAAATGTACTCAGGAGACATGCATGCATAGCAGGCCATACGGCCTTGTGTACAGCACCCAGGCTAGTGTAAGGGGTTGGGAGCATGCCGGCGGACATCAACTTGATGCATTGTGGGACAGCGTGGGACTTTAAGAGAGCCTTGACTGCGGTCATCTGTGGTGGTTGGCACAGGCAAGTTTGCTTTTTTTGTTGAGCAGCACTATGGACAGCGTGGGACTTTAAGAGAGCCTTGTTCGTGGTCAATTGTGGTGCTTGGCGTGGGTCAATTGTGGTACTTGGCGTGGGACTAAAATAGAGCCTTGTTTGAGGTCAATTGTGGTGCTTGGCACAGGCATGTTTGCTTATGTACCGAATAGCACATAATGTGAGGCAGCATACACCAGAAGCTCAAGCAGGAAGCTGCCACTGCCACCCATAGCACAAATCAAACCCTTCTGATAGCAAACCCATGAAAGGCGCAGACATTCATGGAAAGCGCTTGCCTCAGACCTACTCACCAATGGCATGGCAGCCTCGAATGTCAATTGGCCGCCTTTGCAGACCAGTCTGCGTGAACATGAACCACATGGCAGGGGTCATGCAGAGCTGCCCATAAAGCGTTCCATGCACCTCTCTTACCTGTACGTGCGACAAGTTGGGCTAGTGCATGCAACACAGAGCCCAGCACTTGGCTGTGCAAGAGCTTTTGTGCACTTGACTGTGCAAGCATAATTCAGCATACTGCTCTTTTACCTCAGTCCAACCTCACAAGAAGCAGCAAGGCAAGGCAAGCACTCCCAAAAGACCCCAAAAGACCACCGCCTTCCATTGCTTGTCTTTGAGGGCGGGCTTAAGTCAAGACACCAGCTTGATGTCAACCTTAATTTGATGCAGCAAGTACGTTGCTTACACAATTTTCCTCATCTTTTCCACCATCTTTTTGCTTACCTCCGGGGACAACCCCTCCTGCTCCCCCGTGCCATGGATGGGGGCATAAGCGACCTGCACACATGTAGGGAACCCACATACAATCATTAATTGAACCTCCAAGCAATAATTTCCACACCTTGAAGCATACTGAATGAGCCCTGAATGCTCACTTTGCACACAAGCTGAATACGCAAAGGCCTTCCATACGTTTTGCCAGTATGCCTCTGCCCTGTCACTGGACTACACGCAGGTGAGTCTTTAAGGATGGTCCAATTGGAACGCTCAAGCTTGCTTGCATATTTTTGTTGATGCACCTATATCATGATGTGCTTACTTGATCACAATTGGGACCATGCGCATGGGCACACAGACACACATGCGTGCGTGTGCGCGTGCACGCAAAGCATGCGCATTCAGGGACTTGAGCGTACACACTCACCTCGTGCATCTCAGGGTCCTTACCAAAGATGTCCTCAATGGCATCTGTCAGGAGGCAGAGGGTAAAAGACATCACTTATCAAAACAAATGCGTGCGCTTGCTCTCTGAGAACATGTGCGAGCTGCAGGAAGCCACTTCCTGGGAAGGCTGCTCAAACAGGAGGGATAATGGTGCATGAGGGGGAAAGCGTATCCACAGCTTCTTGAGCCCATGAGATTGGTAGCACGTTTCCAAATAAGCAGGTGTAAAAGTAGATGCAGCAGAAATAACATGTATCACCGATGGATCATTCTGCTGGAGCCTGTTGTGCAGCACAGACTCAAACACACTGATCCCCTGTACGGCACAGCCCCTGTATGGCAAAGCCCTGCAGCTGATGCTCTGGCACAGACTATCAAACCAAGCCATACTAACATCCTTTGAATCTAGTAACAGACTTACTCATTCAACTTGCACTTACACCCGAGCCCTGCCGGACACAGCCTTGAATGTGGTAAGCAAACAGCCTCAGTATACCTGAGCCTTGATTGGACACAAAGACGTGGGCAGCGCGGCTCATGCTCTTCAACCCAGAGAGTGGCATGTTGCACAGCGTCTCCAGTGGCACTGCAGCCACATGCACATGGCATGAGGAATCAAGCATGGCGTACGAGTGATGCGCACATGGGACATGTAGGCAGGCATGGTATACCTGGTTTGTAATCAAGCATCATAGTGCACAGGCTGATACTTCATGCATGCATCAGGTACTTCATGCATGGTGCACAGGCTGATACTTCATGCGCTCCATGTCACAAACAAACTGCACTCCTGGTTTCCAGGTTAGGCATCATACGCCTCCACCCTGGAGCTCGTAAGCATTTGCAAGCATGCGCACATCCCATGCTACATACAGGTGATGCGCATATGTCCACCCTATGTCGGACAACATTATTTTGGAAAGTGTATTCCAGTCAAAGGGTGGTAATGCATGTGCTTTGTATTGTGTACGCAACTTCATCACAGTATGCAAGTTCAGCAAGGTTGTTTCTGCGCAAGCGCGTCTCATTTACCTTATTACTTACTACCTGATAACCATTACTTCACGCACAGTACGTCTTTGCTGGAAGCTTGCTTGTGACCAGCGGCACAGGCGCTGCTTACCATTGTTGTCAGCATAAAGGACATCCAGGCGGTTGTTCCTCCAATCATACAGCAGGGCTGCACCAAAGCGACCACAGGCTTCACCCGGGGTGGGAGCTGTGGAGGGTGGCGCTGACCGGAACAGAATACCAGACTTGGCAACCTGCGCACAAGTCATGCAAGCCAGTGCATCCACTGCCGGCATTGATTCGGGCCCATTGATCTTAAAAGTGCAATAGTTAGCCAGTGCCCGGAAGTGCGGTGTAACAAGCCCTGTTTCCTTGAGACAGAGCCATGATTACAACATCCCTGGATGGAACTCTTTAGGCAAATTACTTGCACTGATCGAATGTCATGAAGATGCCGTTCATGTTGTGCACAAAGACATGAAGCCTGTTCGGATTGCAGGCCTCATGCTTGTTCTATGCAAGACAAACAGGTTATGTGCAACCAGCACAGCTGCTCTGTCCCTTCGTAAGCTCTGTTTGGAATTTTTAAGGTCCCTCCATGAGCAATTTTCAAACAATTTTTGAATTCTGTAAGTTCCCTTGGTGAATTCTGTTAGGAGTGTTTGGTGGGGCCTGTTGTAATCAGCCTGATGCCATCATGCTTGCATGCTCCTGGTTGTGCCTAGGCCTCGACATAGGCAGACGCAGCAGCTGCTCAGTCGTACCTTTCCAGACACAGCAGCTGCTCAGTCATACCTTTCCAGACATAGCAGCTGCTCAGTCGTACCTTTCCAGACACGAGCTGCTCCGGGGGGTGCAGAGTGACCTGCAGCACAGTTAAGGGGGATGCCAGAGACGGAAACTCCTTAGCTGGCGAGTAGCTTTTGCAGCATGGACCAGGCATGGAGAGATAAGGGCTTGCTCCTAGCGCTAGGACGGCCTGGGATCAACTTGGCATACTTGTAAGAGCATTGATGAAGAGATGAAAAGGAGCCTGTATGACTCTACTCTTACCCAGCGCCATAGGTGCCACAGACACAGCGCTCTTTTCCGTACACTTTACAGTGCAGAAAACACTTTGCGCACACGCGTCTCTGGCAGCATGTGCCGGCACTCGCCTCAATTTCCAGGTGCTGGGAATCACTGATGCCCAGAGGCAGGGCCACATGCTTGCCAGGCACAAGGGACATCACGCCGCCCTCGCCACCCACAGGCGGCAGACCTGCAGGCGGGACCTGTAGTGCAGCAGTGTGGCAGTGCGTGTTCAGCTGTGTAGCGGTGCGGCAGCAACGCATGCCTGGCCGCCCACAGGAGGCAGGCATGTGAGAGCAGGCCCTGCATTGCCAGCAGCGCAGCGGTTATTACTTGGAAGTGCAGTAGGGGAGGTAGTGCAAGCATGGCCGCAAACAGAGGTAAGTGCGTCTCACAAGCAGGAGCTGCATTGCCATTGCGGGTGAAATTGAATCCATGTTTTTGCACATGCTGTGTGTAATGCGTTAAAACAGGCATTTCGTGCTGTGTTTTGTTTGCGTTGTGCACGAGCGTGCACGCAGTTTTCCTCTGTGCATACGTGCATGCGCATATGCTGGATGCTGAGGTGGGAGCTAGGAAACAAGCATGGACATTGCATCAGGCGTTGAGATTTCATATACTCGTGAGGCACGTGGGCACCCCATTTCCTCATTGCATCAGGCGTTGAGATTTCATGCTCGTGAGGCACGTGGGCACCCCATTTCCTCATTGCATCAGGCGTTGAGATTTCATACTCGTGAGGCACGTGGGCACCCCATTTCCTCATTGCATCAGGCGTTGAGATTTCATACTCGTGAGGCACGTGGGCACGTGAGATTTCATGCTCGTGAGGCACGTGGGCACCCCATTTCCTCAAGTGCCCTGGCGTATTCCCAATTCTGGATCCGTTTTGGATTTATGACCTGGGGCATGCAATGGGGTAATCCCATGCAAACGGCAGACGTGGCAAGTTGAATGTTGGTGGGCCATGCGAGTCACATTCAGGAGGGTTATGCGAGTCACATTCAGGTAGGCCATGTGAGTCATATTCAGGTGGGCCATGCGAGTCACATTCAGGTAGGCCATGTGAGTCATATTCAGGTAGGCCATGTGAGTCACATTCAGGTAGGCCATGCCAGTCACATTCAGGTAGGCCATGTGAGTCACATTCAGGTGGGCCATGCGAGTCACATTCAGATAGGCCATGCGACGGCTTGCTTTGGGGGGGCTGAGTGTGGCCTGCGCATTTCTGTAGCCACAGCATTGGAGCTCCCCTCAGCATGAATCAGAATCCAATCCAGGGTCTGCACACGCGCAAGAGCCGCGCATCCAGGCAGCTCAGCCAGGCAACGCACTCTGCCCAGGCAGCACACCAAGGCAGCGCACCCAGGCACAGTTCCTGGGGCTGGCTGACCAAGCTTCAGTGTTAGCTGATCCAAGGGGCCCACAGATCAGCGCACTGGATGTGCACAGGAGGGGGCAGCGCACTGGATGCGCAGAGGAGGGGCCAGCGCACTGGATGCGCGGAAGAGGGGCAGCACACTGGATGCGCGGAAGAGGGGACAGCGCACCTGGGCTGGCTGTGCCGTCGTGGCCTCAGTTGGGGGAGGGGCGCAGCCCTCGGCTGTGAGTTGCTGCCACCCATCTGACATCTGCACGCTGCCCGGTGGTTTTGCTCCTTGCCACAGCCAGCTGGCTTTGCGGAGGTTGACGAGGACATCCAGGGGCTCCTGTAAGTGTACGCGCGTGTTAAAGCGTGCATGCGTATGTGTGTATAAGTGCGTATTTGGGTGTACATGCATGTTTGTGCGTACTTGTGTGTCACACTCCTGCACTGATCTGATTGGTGCAAAGGAGGACATTGCTGAACAAGATGCTGACCTGTGTGATCAGAAAGGGACAAGTTAATTCTCTCATACTGCTTGGGGTCCTCACGACCCAGGCAATTCAAAATGAAGCCCTGTGGGACATTACTGTGGCCTTGTTGGGTGTTTGAATGGGTGGGCTGACCCAGCGAATGAGCAATCCCTTTAGTTGTAATTCTTAGACCGAGGAGCCTACAATGGAATGTAAACACAGCCTGGCATGGCTTTCGGCCATGGGGCAATAGTGTGCCATTGGGCAAATGCATCCCTGTGGACCTGTGTGAATCAGCGGTGCAATAGCTCCAATGGAGCAGAGCAACAGCTGCACTGCACACACATAGGTAATTATGCTGGAGCATGCACACAGGCTGGAATGACCCTGCATATGATGACAGTGCCATGTGACACCTGCACACAAATGCATGCGCGCCAAAAAAGCATACACTCACTCTCACCTGCCACAACCTCCCAGGTGCTTGTGGGTGCAGCCACAATGTGCGTGGTAGGCTAAGGCACGCTGAGTACTCATGCTTGCCTGCATTTTAAAAAGTTTAAAAAATGCCACAGAGGTGTAGAGACAAGTGAGTCTCCAGTTTCTTTGAGTGTAATTGCATTCGTCGAGTTGCTGAACACTTTAATACATATGACAGCACTGGTGCTTCAAGCAAGAAGTTCTTGTGTTAATCGTCTTCTGGCAAACAACTGGAAACCAGCAGTGACATCTGCAAGCCTGGAAAATGTATGAATGACACTTGCCATGGTATCTCCCAGTCTCTTGGATCCACCCAAAGAGGACTAGGCGGCCTTTGGGGTCGTTGGTCAGGACGTTGGAGGCATAGAATGTGTGATCACCCAGATCTGCAGGGAAGGGGCCTGTGACAAAAAGACAAATAGTATTGATTATCAACCTTTGGGTGTGTTCACGGATCAAGAATACAAGCTGCCACAGAGGCTCGCCTGTGCAAGTAGGTTGTCCACACCTTAAGCACACCTTGAGCACATCAAGCTCACCAAATCACACCTTGAGCACATCAAGCACACCAAAAGCCAGGTCACACTTTGAGCACATCAAGCACACCAAAAGCCAGATCACACCTTGAGCACATCAAGCACACCAAAGGTCAAATCACACCTTGAGCACATCAAGCACACCAAAAGCCAGATCACACCTTGAGCACATCAAGCACACCAAAAGCCAATTCAAACCTTGAGCACATCAAGCACACCAAAAGCCAAATTACACCTTGAGCACATCAAGCACACCAAAAACCAAATCACACCTTGAGCGTTTTGAATGTCAAAAGTGAGCTCTCTTGGGCAATAGCGTCCCGTGTAATAAATCGGCACATTCCTGTGATGCCAATGAGCAGTATCATCACTAGCTTTTTTGGGAAAAAGGTTCCAGCAGGTGAGATTATGGAAGTAGATAAGCTAATGGATATGGCATTAAAACTGCCATGCATCTCATGTGCGCTGTGCGGCTTCCTCCTGGCAGCTATCAATCCTGCAGGCCTGGCAACTCTCTTTTTGTTGGGCAGTGTTTTGAAAGGGAGCCACCCTGGCACTACCTTGATGGGCTAAAAAAAAAACCGTTGCACTTCCGAATAAGAAGGGAGAGAGAAAGGATTGTATGTATGTATGCATGCATGTATGTATGTATGTATGCATGCATGTATGTATGTATGTATGTATGTATGTATGTATGTATGTATGTATGTATGTATGTATGTATGTATGTATGTATGTATGTATGTATGTATGTATGTATGTATG
>LFIK01002841.1_pt1 | contig 14048 bp, 11 predicted proteins | sample 643401 | NCBI WGS metagenome assembly LFIK01 (sample SAMN03777447, study PRJNA286221) | soda lake metagenome | biome: soda lake; feature: Kulunda steppe; material: water; isolation source: sample T5-Br brine of Lake Tanatar-5 | place: Russia: Kulunda steppe | collected 2010-07 | reverse complement strand
TATTCAGTTCTGATTAAGGAAAAACCGGATCCGATTTTCCTTGGTGATCGGAAGTGACAAAAGTTCTTATTAAGATGCAAAAAGTTCTGAATCGGGGCGGAATCAGAAGGCAGCAACTTTCCGACGACACCAAGAAGAATGGTGTGAAGGACAACTTTCTTGGCCTTTAAGCGCTTACAAAAGAACTTCATGTTGTTTTCTAGAGGCCTATAATTGGTGTCCAGGCCGTGTGTCTTCACAGTATTTAGCCTCAACGAGGTGCATCTCCCTCATATTGACATTGAGCTCGTGAGCTCTGCGTACATCTCTGCTGGGTTGCCGTGGTTGTGAAAACTGGTGCAAATGAGGAGTGGTTGGCAGTTAGGACTTTTTAGGTAACGGGGCGACTAGAGGTGAGTCTATCTCTAGCAGATAAACAAGCATCAAAAAGCCAGCTGGGTAGTGTCCTGTTATTAGCATGCTCAGGAATTTGAAGGTTTTGTTGAGCCAAGCGATTAGTGCTGCCGGCATCCAACTGGACCAAACAACCTGCCAGAGAGCCTTTGCTGATTGCTTTCATGATGAGCCTGCAGGCAACATTATGGCGCTCAGTGATCATACCCGAGATGATTTTATGTTGACACCCTGAGAGAATATGGAGAGCACTATCTGCTTGCTGAAAGAGTGGACACAGAGGGCTGGTGGACATATTAAAGCGAAAAGCGTGTTTTTGATTAAAAAGGGTGCCTGTGCAGTAGTGGAAGATATTGCGCTTCATTTGGAGAGAAAGTTTGGACATGCTCCAAAAAGCACTGCTAATGCCTTTGTGGACGTGTGGAAGCAGACTCTGGTAATAAGAGTAGTACCCTGTTTTTGAGTTAGCATAGCCCAATTTATGGTTCAAGTGCATGTGCGATTTTAGTGCAGCTTGGAGATTTGGAAGGTAAGTAAATCTAGGGCAGTGTTGGGGGGCTGCAGTGCCAGATTCTTGCTGATTAACTTCTTCAACAGCTAGCCAGCAAATATTAAAGAAGGGATTGCCACCTGGGCCTGCGGTGCGGATGGTTGTTTCAGCTGGGAGGCTATTTCCATGGCAAGCTTGGTATTTAGTGAGGGCATCTACGCATTCATTTCCAGCAATTCCGGCATGAGATTTTACTTTATAATGGAAGATGTGGGATTGAGAGTTTGAGATCGTATTAGAAAGAATTTTGAGGAGGTCTCCTTGGACATGGTGGCGGTGTTTTTCTGGGTACAACAATTGTTTCCTAATTTGGTGGAGTGAGGTAAGGCTGTCTGTGGCAATATGAGTATGATCGTAAGTGATAGCAGCAGCTATAGCTGCTAGTTCTGCTCTCCCTATGGTGTTGGTTATACCAGCACCATTTGGTTCAACTAAGTTAGAGTTGCCCGAACTGGGGTGGTAGACCCCTGTCCCAATACTTTTTTGCCTTCCTGGATATGGCAGCTACCATCCGTGTATGTCCAGGATTTCCAGTCAGAACTGACTAAGTGTGAGTCCCGGTTTGGATTGATGGGAAAGGGGGGCCACTTCACCTAAAGCAGGTCTGTGGGAGCACCTGGTAGTTTGCATTTTGTCTGAGCAGAGTTTCTCAAATCTCTTGAGACCGAGCGTTGTCTCAGCGTGCCTAGCATTACATATGGGGTGGCTAGCAATGTTGTTGAGATGCCAATTAGCTTCAGGGATGTCATGGGCAAGATTTTGTAGCGATGTAGGATTGTGTTTATGGAGGTGTAGCCTTGCAGCTGTATTCCAGAATGCTATGATATGGAGATTCCAAGAGGCCTGGGATAAGGAAGTCTCTTGACTAATCCAGGACTGAGGGGAACCGCAGGCAATCTCATGAGCTGGAATTGTTCCAAGTTTATAACACAAGTGGGGATAGGCCTAGGAGGTCTTGGTTGCAGCTTCTTGAGCTCTTGCACTCTAGAAATCACTGAATATGATATTCTAGGCACAGAAGTACTACTTTGTATGTGTGTGTTGGCTTTGTTTGCCAGCCGGATTGGCTTCTTGGCTGAAGCTTCAATGCCCTTGTCCAGCAGGTACAAGGATCACAAGGATCATATGAAAAAGGCGTTCAGTCAAGAAGTACGACTGCTAGCCTGATCATAAAATGTAACTTATCAATCATCAATGGTATGTAATGAAGAAAAACGGAGGTCCATTGCTGTTTTGATTTGTCCAGTAGGTACCATCATCCGTAACTCTCAATCCCACATCTTCCTTTATAAAGTAAAATTGCATTCCAGAATTGCCGGAAATGAGTGGACAGACGTCCTTGCAAAATTCCAAGGCTGCCATCATGATGGAAACAGCCTCCCAGCTCAAGCAACTATCTGCACTGCAGGCCCTGGTGGCAATCCCTTCTTTGATATTAGCTTATTAGCTGTCAAAGAAGTTTATCAGCAAGGATTAGGCACTGAAGCTCCCCAACAACTTGTTGGGCCTTGAAGGCATGCTTGTGCGCACAAGATGGACTTAGCTTCCAAATCTCCAAGCCGCACTAGAATCTTTCATGCACTTGAACAATAAAGTGGGTTATGCCAACTCAAAAACAGGGTAATGCTCTTATTACCAAACTCTGCGTCCACAAAGTCATCAGCAACGTTGGGTGGTTTGGCCATGGCCACTTTCCGTAGGGCATCCGTAGGGGTATCCGTAAGTGCCTCCACAGGTTGGCCAATTTTCATAGGGCATCCTTAAGTGTCTGTAGGTGCCTCCACAGATTGGCCACTTTCCGTAGAGGTACTCCCCCCCTATTAGTGTCTGTAAGGTATCCGTAACAACCTCTGTACAAGTTTCCGCAGTTTATGGATATCCGTATGGATATTCATAAAGGTATCCGTAGCCCTATCTGCAAGTGCCTTAGGAGAGTGGCCAACCTAAGGATATCCGTACGAATGCCTGAGTTACGGAGCCTAGAGGGGCCTTACAGATATCTGTACGGATACCCTGACTCCAGTAGGGAACGCTTGGGAGTATGTCCAATCTCTCTCTTGAACTGAAACACATTGTCTCCCACTACCGCACAGGCACACTTCTCAATCAGAAACACGGTGTCCGTTAGAAAAAGTCCACCAGCCTTCAGTGTCCACTCTGTCAGCAAGCAGATAGTGCTCTCCATATTCTCTCGGGGTGCCAACACACCATCATCTCGGGTATGATCCCTGATCGCCATAATGTTGCCTGCAGACCCATCATGAGAGCCATCAGCAAAGGCTCTCTGGTACCTTGTTTGGTCCATCTAGATGCCGGAAGATAACTGATTGGCCCAACAAGACCTTCAAATTCCTGAGCATGCTTATAGTAGGACACTACTCAGCTGGCTTTTCGATGCTTGTTTATCTACCAGTGATTGACCCACCTCTTGTCGCCCTGATGCCATTTTGGTCAATTCCATACCTACGTAGTTGGTTAACTAAAAGACCCAAATCACCTACCACTCCTCATTTGCACCAGGTGTCACGCCCAAGACAGCCCAGTGGAGATGCTTGCAGAGCTCACGAGCTTAATGTTAGCAAGAGCAAAGTGCACATCGCAGAAGTTAAGTACTGTGAAGTCCTCTGGTAGAAATCGACGTGAGATTATTTGCAAGCGCTTGAAGGCTAGAAAGTCATCCTTCACTCCATTCTTCTTGGCGCGGGAGGCTCTATTTATACCTCTTATACTTAACATCATCTTAAGGAACTTGGCCTTGGTACACAAAAAGCCCATATGACTGCTTTTAAATCAAATGCTCACACTGTGCTTCATGCACACAAACTGACTACGACTAGACACGCTCTTGGAAAAACCCTGTTGCTCTCAAGGTTTTGGTCTGAAGCAAGGGGCGGCATATCACCCTCCAGATCCTCACTAGTTCTTCTTCTTCCCTGGTAAAGGAGACTCACAGCCCTTTGGGCCAATGTGTGTCCTCTTCCTTAATTGATGTACGGGGTGGTTTCACTGCCTACGTAGTTTTCTTTTCTTTCTCATATTACTGGTGGTTTAAGAGCAGTCTTATGGGCTTTTAGTGTATCAAGGTCGAGCTCTTTGAGGTGATGTAAAGTGTAAGAGGTATGAATAGAGCCTTCACACCAAGAAGGATGGTGTAAAGGATGGTTTTTTGAAGTGTCATTTAAGCATGGTTATTCTCCAACAATCTCCTGCAGAGCAAGGTTCATTCCCTGATCAGCATAGCATAGATGTATGCACAAATAATTATCATGTTAGGCAGCATAGCCACAGCGCCTTCCTCTGTGGAAACAAGTGCATTTGCAGTCAACAATGCCCCTTTGCATCCTTAAGATTCACTAACATCGAGATAGAGATATAAGGAATTGGAATGGTACCTTCATGGAGCAAAAAGAGAAGTCCTTATGCCTTATGCACCCTTTAGCATGGCTCAGGGCAAGCATATCAACTCAGGTGAAGCAGTAATCCAAGAAAAAACGTGGCCTTCCCTCTGGACCTGAACACCTAAACTACTGGAGCAAGGACCCTCGTGATAAAGTCTTTGGTGCTATTCCTAATGCTCTTTTATCCAAATTATCAGGCTTCTCTGTTTGCCATCCCATATACGACGATCAACCCATGCACAGTGACTTAAGACATGCTATATGATCTGCCATAGTAAACAACAACAAAACAGCTACTTTCATACTCCTTCGGTGTGGGGGAGGGCGGATAAGCAACAAACCCTATTTTAAACTCCTCAACGCTTACCCCCGTCTGTGTTTCACTCTAGGAACTATATGCTCAACCTTAAATACGTTACCCCCTCCTTTTGGATCAGCAAAGAATTTCCACTACCTTGCCAGAATCGGAGTATGCAAATAGTTGCTGTTTGGAGTACTGCTGCATGCCTGTACCTGAACAACCAGAAACCCACCTAGATTAGGGACTGGGCTCCTGGTATTCCTAAAGCAAGCTGGAAGAGTATAAACGTCAATAGTAATTTATTTCCCAATGCCCGCCAACAAAAGATTGAAAGTGGTTTCAAAAAGTTTGAAGGATTTTTCTATCACAGACGCATAAATCCTTCCAACCACAAGCAAGAATCACTCTTCCCTACCTTTTCCAGCCTTCACCTAGTCAAGAAGGTGCCTGACTGTAAGAATTGGGCTTATGCAGACAGCAGCCGTCAGGTTTATCAAGGAAAACGCTTGTGACAGGGGCAGGGACATGCCACCCTGACATCTATTCCTAGCATATCTGAACCAAATAATTTCAATTATGAATGGGCATATCACATTTGTGATTGTGTGTGGTATTTGAAGACCATTTGTTGATCTGAACTGGCTGCCAATGAAGCTGCCATCTTCCATGGTCTCCAGAAACCAATCAGATCAAATCAGGTATAAATCTGACCAAATCAGGAAGCACATGCTCTACCCTGAACTTCACCCCACCATGTACAAGGGGATGTCTTTAAGATGCCCATTCAAATCATCCGCAATTATCAAACCCTGTGCACTTTTTAAAGGTCAAATCTCACGCCAGTATTTGTCACGCCAGATTTGAGCAGCACCAGATTTATGCTGCATTTGCACAGTCGGTTGTGGTAGTTGACTGGGTATTTATGGCTTGTCTTGCCTGTATTACTTTGCGCTTTGCACCTCCTAAGCAACTTGTTCCCTCCTACATTATAATACTTACTGGTTAAGGGGGCGACTATGAAATGGACAAATTGTGCAACCTTGTAAGCAGCTGCAGCCAGCAGAAAGCTCAGCCTGAGGGGAGGGAGAGGTTGCAGCCAATGCAGGGCACAGTGGGAGGGTGGCTTCAGGATCAGCCGGGGTACCCACACGCTGGTGCGTGTACCACAAAGCCAGCCCTGTTTGATGGTGGGTGTCAGGCGGATGTGTGGAGGTGACCAGCTTCGCCCCGCACTGTGTGTTGCCGGGCGGTATTCTGCTGCCATGACGCTACTTTATCTGCAGCAAACTCTCGGCATGACATACTCCTAGAAAAATTGATGCAAAGATCGCCTAGGTGCTGTGGCCAGGTATCAGGCAACACAAGTCGATGCAAGCCGTGCAAACACGTGGATACCATGTGATGGCGATGGTGGTAAACTATTTTATGACATAACCTGGCTTGCCTTTATGGGAATCTCCAGTTCTCTCCATATCTCCACAGTGCTTTGAAGGTGCATGCACAACTGAAATAAGCTTGGTCATGCAAACTTTTGAATTGAATAGTGCTCATCATGAGTAATCTGATATTTCAACTAGGGGTTACTTCCCTCTGTCCACAAAAATATTAGCAACTGTTTGTCTAAAGATGATAACACACCTTTTTCACTATCGCTTAAGTACCTCTTCAATGACACGCTATCAGCGTTCTCCCACCAATCTGCAATGCCCTCATGTCAGCAGACAGACAGCCTTGCACATCTTCTTAGGTTGTCGGCACCAGACCATCTCCAGTCTGATTAACGAGCGCCACCACATCGCCTTCTGATGAAAGCTATTGAAGCAGGCTCCCTGAGCAGACGGCCTTGGCCCTAGGTGGCCTTTTCCTTTCTTGATAGCCTATCCCTAAGGGAGCACTTTCACGGCATGTAGCTTTTCTTTTTTAGTGAGGCGCTTGAAAGCCAATAAAGTTATCCTTCACACCAATATTCTTGGTGTGGGAGGCTCTATCTATTCCTCACACACTTTGAATCATCTCAAAGAGCCCGGCCTGATACACAAATAGCCCAGAAGACTGCCCTCAAATTACATGTTCATTCTGTGCTCTATGCGCACAAATTAACAACAACTTCGTTAACTAGACGCGCTTTGAAATCCATATCACAGACCCTCGGACCTGTGGCTTTCGCCAAAGGTCAGACTATCGGCGATGCTCTCGAGGTTAATCTGGAGCATTGGGCGGCTTGTCACCCTCCAGATCCTCACTAGTTCTTCCTTCTCACTGGTGGAGGAGACTCACGGCTCTTTGGGCCAATGTGTCCCTTTTTCCTTAATTGATGTAGGGAGTTGTATCCCTGGCTTCGCGTGAGAACATTTCAAACGATCCCACAGTCACAAATTGTTGTCAATGTGAGAAAGAGGTTGAGGAGTATCTGGCACCAGGCAAACCAGCTAGGCGATGAAGATCATATGGACAAGGCTGCAAAATATCATAATTGGGTTGCTTTGCCTCTAAGGATGGTGACTGTTGATGGACCGCCTTTTTCTGTACCTAGGTATCTGCATCTGGATTTAGGCAGGCAAACACAGCGCAGTGTGGTACGTTTCAGGTTACATTCCCATGTGCTGCGAGTGGAGATAAGAAGCTGGGAACATCATGGTGGTACCTGTGATAAATGTGGCTTGCAGGCAATTCAAGATGAAAAACACGCTCTTTTCTTGTGCCCTTGCGCGCAAATGTGTTCGTTGAGGCTTCAATTTGCAGACTTGTTTCACGATTAACCTATGGCTCACAAAATTACTGTCAATCAGACTGGAGCTTTTCATTTCTCCCAAGCTTGTTCTGAAGATGTCTTCAATTTTTTCCAGAAACAAACTAATGATTCCTATCGCTTTATTTCAGAGGTTATGGATGTTTTTTTGATGGCTGGTGTTTACCAGCAACCTGATCAGTCAAACTACCTGGCTGACGGTCAAACTTAAACTTGTAAACTTGTATCCCTGGATTCCCTAGTCAGACTGTCTTTGACTTTCTTTCTCAAAGGCACAACAAACTCTACCAATTCATTTCGGACAATGTGGACTAATTTTTTGGCTGGCAAAGACCAGCAACTAACCAATCAGCCTACCGACCTGGCTGGCGGGTAACTCTAACTTGTAACTAAGGGAGTGGTTTCACTGCCTACGCAGAAATTCTTTTTTTTTCTTTACTGATTGAACCAGGGATTAAAAGGCAGATGTTTCTGTTCTTCTTATAATAATAAATTCTTTTCTTTTTCTTTACTGATTACACCAGGGATTTAAAGGCAGATGTTTCTGTTCTTCTTATAGACAATGCTCGCTAAGCAATGTAGCACCTGTGTGTTCTAGGCCAGTTCTCGGGCACTCCCTTAAGCATGGATGCTTTTTTGTGTGCACTGCCAGATAGGTGTCATTGCTGAATAATTGCCACTATCCAATTACGTGAAGTTGGAGAAGTTGTGCTTGTTCCTTGTGTAGGGACTGAGGTGGCTTCAGGCTGGGATCAGGCTGGGATACCTTGAGGACTTAACGTGGATGGCGTATAGTAACATGACAATGCAAGAGCGCAACAATTATACCAAAACCAGGCAAATGAACCATGAATGAATGGAGGTGAGAGGAAAAAAGAATATGGACATCATACAAAAGCAGCAGGTACCCCAAAGCAGCCCTTAGGCTGAGAGCCAAAAATTGTAAAAGTGAACAACAAAATATGTACATTGTGCATGTCATGGGCTAAAAGCAAGAATTCATTTCAACAAGAGCTTTACTTGGAAATTACAGCAGGCGGGATGAGTGTGCGTGCACAAGCTCTGTACAGTACTGGTCAAGGTGCATCATCAGCGCAGCCTGGATGCCAGTGTCTTGCCCTTGCTGAGCTAGTGCTTCTTAACACCACGGACATCAGCCTCTGAGCGGTCAAGGTGCCCTGCAAGTAGCGAGCACGCCGACATCACATGTTTGCACAGTGCACAGGGGCAATGGGAAGAATGTGAGGATTGCAGAGGGGGAGCAGCTGTGAAAAAATAATGGCCTTAATATCACAAGTTTTGGGTGAAAATGACCCTGTGACCCTTGTAGGTACACAGCCAACAAGATCAGCAAAAATTGCACCTGCAACAAGCCACCATTAAAGACAATTCTACCTCCACAACGCCTCCACTATGCTTTTTAGACCATTGAAGAACAGTCATGTACGCAGAAATTCCGATTCGGTGCCAGCCAGATTGTAACCCTCTCCAGCACTCAAGCTCGTATGACGGACCTATTTTGAGCCAAATGGCTGGAAGTGTGCCACCAACTGCACCTGATTATTTGATTCTTTTTGATGGTCCATTTGACTAGAGGGACATGCGGTTTGGGGACTTGAGTGATTTGGGATGGGCAAATGGCTGTGAAACATCAGGCTCACACCACGGTAGATTAGTGATGTGCGCCCAAGTTGCTAGTTCTTTACAACTTTAACTCCTGAACGCTACCCGTTAATAGACTAATTGTGCTCAGCAACCTGGGGCACACTTACGCAGGGAGCAAGCAAAAGTGAAACCCATTTGGCCATCAGCCCCTTCTGGGATTGCATCCAATACGCCAACTCTCCGATTTAGTCCACAGGTACAATCCACACAAATCAAAGCAACCTCAGGAGCATGCTTGGGTAAATCTGTACAATGCAGAGTGCCTCAAATCTGTTGGGGCACCTTGTAGGTCTTAAGAAACCCAGTCCAAACGTCATAATGGAAAGACAGTTTCTGACTTACCCTGCAGGCCCTGCTTTTCCTTGTCTACGTTGGAAGGTCCGCCTTGTGCATACACGCCAGAGTAGAGGCTTTTATCATCCTGCAAACGTCACGCCAACTGCCGCAGAAGTTAGAGCCAGCCTGTTCAGATGATCTTGCAAGGGTGTTTGAAGCACAGCAGCATGATGTGCTGCCTCTTATTCATCATGGATATGAGGTTGTCCCAACGAAAGTACCCCCCCCACATCAAGGCAAACTTAAAATTTCCCGTGCACATCACTACAAGCCCTGCGCCAACGCATGCCTCAATAGGCACCACAGAGAGCTGAATTTGTTGCTGCGTCCTCCACTTCCAAGCAGGCGGGGATTAATGCTGTGCATGGGCAAGAGTGTAGAGAAACACACATCATACATTTGATTCCTTTTGTCTCCTGTGGCTTTTGTGCCTTACATGATACTTCACAGACTCAGCAATGGTGCCTGTAGTCTTTGCGCTTGAGCTTGTGATGATGCGCTTAATTTCATCAACAGGAACCTGCATGACGCAACATGCATCATTTAGATGGTGAAGAGGAGGACCATGCTCAGATGATCTGGGGATGTTGCACCCAGCAAGGAGAGCCATTTGGTGCAGGATGAAGGGAGCAATGAATTATTTTCAAGCATTTACTAACAAAGATGCTCACTTCAAACGCTTCATAACCTTGCAGCCTAGAGCAAATGCCACAAGAAGCCCAGCGAGCTGCGTTGGGAAATTACGTTTTGCTTACGTCTCAAGCTGGTGAACTTCCATGCAGCTCAGCAAGTTAAAGCCCTCAGTAGAGGTGCCACTACCTTTCACAGGATGTTGGCCAGAGAGAGGATGATGTGTGTAACTACCTAGTGGTTGACTGCGTTTCCAGGAGTCAACATAAATGACCTAGTAGACACTCAAATAGCAGGCAATGCCTGCTTCCAAACAAAGAGACTCTATGCATCTGGCAAACAATCATTGTGATTCATCATTGGGAGAGGGCAACAGCCTCAGAGGAGACAGTCCAATCTGGCCTGCAGCAGATGCATCAACCTGTGAACCACTGCGCCCACAATAGCGTGCTCGCTTTCAATAAGCAAAACAAGTAGCTCAAGAGCGTCAGTACCTTCTTCTTAGCTGCCACTTGTTCCAGAGCTGCACCAAATTCTGCAAAGTTGATCTTCCTAGCTCCCTTTGTCTTGACTTTCGTAAAAATTAGGTCACAATCAGTCTGGGTCAGGACCTGTGCGCATTTGTCACGCAGAGGAGTTGAGGAGGTGTATATATTCTCCAGTCTTTTCGGATGATGCAGCTGACAATCTATATGCATCAAATACAGAATACATGTACCTGCATGTTTTACACATGGCATGCCCTGGCACATGGTTTTGTGATCGCATGCAAACAAAAAGACGGCCTGGACTGTCTATTTCATTACCTTGTCGACCAAACCAGAGTCCTTCATACATTTGAAGAAGTTTTTGGACTCCATTTCCATCATCTCTTTGCCTCCCGCTCCATAGCTTGCAAAAGCAACAAATGATGCTTTCAGGTCGCCCTGTGTTCACAAAGGTAGCATGAGGTTTTTGTACTGATGCAGTTCTCAGATTCTTGGAGTGTTCCAGTGCCTTGATGGAGACATACTACCCAGCAATGTAGTAGGGCTCTTGTTCTGGGGTCCTTAGAGGAGAGACTGGACGAGAAAACAGGCTCCGGCTGCAGGATGGCTCTTGCCCCAAGCTAACTCGAGACAAATGGGGTTTTCAGTGAGGCATAGGTGGCTGACAGAGCATGGGCATTTGCAGCTGAGCAGAAGGTGAGCGGAAGGTCAGGACTCAGATGGCACATCGGTTAAGTGTTACCGGCAAGCCAACTCAAACCTCAAGTGTCAACGTAGATGCTAAGGATTAGTCTGTTAGCAACCCACGGAACGCAGGAAGGAGCGCTAGCCGAGTGGGGACCGTGAACGTACCATGATTCGTTTGATGGCTGAGCGTGTCCAGGGAGTTCGAAAGCTTTCCGTGTATATATAAGTTTTGATTTAGGTTGCAAAAAAAAACAGACACAACCGTTTAGCAAAATCGTCATTTGTTTCTGCTTTATTCCCCGTTACTTACTACACGAACTGGCAGGTGCTTTTACACCGCAACCAGCCTTCCATGTGGCTGCCAATCCGAAGGCATAGTCACAAGCTGGTTGGCTGGGTCAAGCAGCAGCATGGCACCCTGCTGTTCAACTACTCAGGTGCGCAATTTCAGTTCTCTGCTTATCTGATGGATGTTTGCTTCTTCAGCTTTTCCCTGTGGCATCCTCCTGACTATGGCTGTCATGTTTTAACCGGGAGGCAGAATTAGTAGACACTCTGTGCCTATCTCTCAGGCCCCGAGCAAAGCAAAACTTTGTCCCCTTAATTTGCAGCACTTCCCAGCAGCTGTAGCAACACGGAGGCATTAGGGCTCTTGAGATTCGGCTCTTCCTGGTCGTCTGGCCTGAGCTGTGCACGCTCCCCCCTCGACCGCCAGCTCATCCAGGCTACTCTTGGCCCTCTTCCACACGATGCTGGTTCAGTGGAATTGCCTGCCTCAGCAAGGATGGTGGGTGCCCGAGGCTCTCCCAATGGCTTTGCGCATGACACTCTATTTGACCAGTTTGTCATGACCCGCTCATCTATCTGTGCCTCCTCATCAAAGCTGTGAGCATGCGCGCATGAGACATCAACAGGCATGCACTCCCCTTTTCAGGTCAGCGTCATGGCCGCAGCGTCTGCACTCAGGGCCGAGGCTGCCACTCCAAATGGACCGTGGTTGGGCTCTGCAGCCACCGGCCAGGACAACGAAAGTGTTTTGAGCGCAGAAGCAAAGGGCCTCCTTTGTGACAGCAGCAGCAGCAGCAGCAGCAGCTGCAGCAGCAGATTCAGCAGTGAAAGCAATGGTGCTCCTGGCCAGAGGAGGGACAGGGGAGCCCAAGGATCCAAAGGGCCTGGGGGAAACACGGGTCCTCAGATGAATCCACCTGCCGCCCAGCCGGAGGCCATCGAAGAGTTTCTGGAAAGGCATGATGTGAGGATTGAGTACTCTGGTGCGGAGAGCGTACCCACTCCCGTTTTGTCCATGGCCCAGGTGCCCTTCCACGCCTCCATCATGAGCTCGGTGAGTGGCAAGCGCAGTGGCAAGCGCCCTGCCAGGCTGGCAGGTGAGGTGCCTTGTGGCTGCTCCTTTGGGAAGTTCTGGTTGGCTGGAATCCCACACGCAACTGCCGCCGTTGTTTGGCGGGCCACGCCAAGACAACACACCACACGGGCAGGCGTGCTGGGCGGCGACCTGGCCTCAGCACCGCAAGGTCACACAAGCATGGCACATGACCCAAGCAGCGCCTGTGTCATGCTGCAGCCACGTGGCTGGGCCGCTTGCCATGTGTGCGTGGCATGCCCTCCACTGCTGCGTGCAGATACGCCGGAGCGGCTTCACCACGCCTACCCCCATCCAGTCCATTGCGTGGCCGGTGGCCCTGGAGAAGCACAACCTCATTGGTATTGCCAGCACAGGCAGCGGCAAGACAGCGGCGTTCCTGTACCCAGTGCTGGTGAGTCCAGGGTATGCGCGTTGGGTGGGTTTACGTGCATGAGGGCATGTGGGCGCGTGCATGTGTGTGTGCTGCGCTCATGAGCGCACGCATATGCTTGGCAGGGGACAGGCTTTCGTGGGGAAGGGGATGCGTGTCATGGGCTGGAGTGCAGTCATGGGCTGGAGTGCAGTCGCTGGAGAGCAGTCGTGGGCTGGAGTGCAGTTGCAAACTCGTGCACAGCGCAAAGCATGACTTCCTGCCCACCTTGCCTTGTTGGCATCCAACAGGGTCACCTCACCCTCCTGCCACTCACTCTTTTGTACCATCTGAGTGTGGCACATGGCCGCCTGCTTCCACACTGCCTTGTGGCTGCGCCCCCCTGTTCCTCAGGACATGATAAACAGCGGGCGCCTGAGCGCAGCGTCAAAACCTGAGGGCCTGTCGCACCACCGCCACAGCGCTAAAGCGGGCAGAGGCTCTGTGCGGCCATGTGTGCTTGTGCTGGTGCCCACCCGCGAGCTGGCCGTCCAAGTGGGGGAGCAGGCGGCGCGATTTGGGGCCCCCTTGGGCATCCCATCTGTGTGAGTGCACAGCATCGTGTGCATGCGTGTGTGTGTCTGTGTCTGTGTGTGTGTATTTGCATGTGTGTGTGCGTGTGCGTGTGCATGCGGCGGCGCTTGGCTGCATCTGTGCCCATCCCTTAGGGCTCAGACGCTTGTGAGGCTATGTTATGCTGTAACCTGTGCCCCACTTTCTCCATCCCCGCTGGAATTTGAATTGCCTCTGCTGCTGACAAAAGGGGCCTCATGTCGCTCAGGAGCGCTCCAGATGTTGCTGCTTTGCTTGTGCATGTGCCGTCCACGCACGCAGCCAATGGCGCTTTTGCTCAACCCCAAAGGTGCAGTTTTTGGGAAGCCCACAGTTCCTGCTCTGCGCATGCCCTGTGTGTGCTCTGTGTGTGCTCTGTGTGTGCCCTGTGTGTGCTCTGTGTGTGCCCTGTGTGTGCTCTGTGTGTGCCCTGTGTGTGCCCTGTGTGTGCTCTGTGTGTGCTCTGTGTGTGCCCTGTGTGTGCTCTGTGTGTGCCCTGTGTGTGC
>LFIK01002840.1_pt1 | contig 14048 bp, 13 predicted proteins | sample 643401 | NCBI WGS metagenome assembly LFIK01 (sample SAMN03777447, study PRJNA286221) | soda lake metagenome | biome: soda lake; feature: Kulunda steppe; material: water; isolation source: sample T5-Br brine of Lake Tanatar-5 | place: Russia: Kulunda steppe | collected 2010-07 | reverse complement strand
TCTAGGCGGTCACGAGTTCGGCCGGCAGGTGGGTCACGTCGCTGAACGACTGCAGGCTGAAGATGTGCTGCCCGGCGATCGGCACGGTGCGCAGCAGGGTGACCGACGCGTGGTCGAGTGCGAACCGCTCCCACTCCCACGGCTCGGGATCGAGCCCGAGCAGATGGCCGAGCACCACCGAGTTGGTTCCGGCGTGCGCGACCATCAGCAGCCGGTCCGGGGTCTGCTCCGGGAGGTGCCACAGGCCGTCGTCATCACGTTCGATGCCGCGTTCGGCGAGCTCGAGGGTGAGGCCGTCGGTGACCCGGGCGTGGAAGTCGCGGAACGTCTCGCCGCCGTCGATGCCCTCCCACCAGGCGTCACGCGGGCGGTGGCGGGCCTCACGGAAGATCCGGTCGACCTCCTCGCTGGGCGTGTCCTGCCAGGCGTCCGGGGTGCGGATCTCGTGCAGCCAGGCGCGTGACGCGGTCGTCATGTCCGGCAGCCGGTCGAGCAGCGGCGCGGCGGTCTGACGGGCGCGGGTCGCGGTCGACACCAGCACCTCGTCGAGGTGGATGCCGGCCAGACGGTCGGCGGCCAGGTCGGCCTGGCGACGACCGAGGTCGGTCAGCCCGGGGTCGACCTGGGCCTCGTGGCCGACGGACCAGGCGGGTTGGGCGTGGCGAAGCAGCATCAGTTCCATGGCGCGGACGGTAGCCGAGCCCCGCGCGGTCGTCGGAGCGTGGTGGCCCGGCGGCGGGAGGGGTCAGCCGCCGAGCGCCTCGCGGCCGTGGGGCGCATCGAGGTCGAGCGCCGGACCGCGCGGGATGATTCGCGCCGGGTTCAGCGTGTCGTGTGTCGTGTAGTAGTGGCGCTTGATGTGATCGACGTCGGTCGTCGAGCCGAACCCGGGCGTCTGGTAGAGGTCCCGCAGGTAGGCCCACAGCACCGGGTACTCGCGCAACGTCTGCCGGTTGCACCGGAAGTGGTTGTGGTAGACGGCGTCGAACCGGATCAACGTGGTGTAGAGCCGGACGTCGGCCAGCGTGAGCACGTCGCCGCACAGGTAGCGCTGGGCCGCGAGGTCCTGCTCGAGCCGGTCCAGCCGGGCGAAGAGCGTGTCGAACGCGTCGTCGTAGGCTGTCTGGTCGGTCGCGAACCCGGCCTTGTAGACGCCGTTGTTCACCTCGTCGTAGAGCACCTCGTCGAGCGTGTCGATGCGTGCACGCAGCGCCGCCGGGTACAGGTCCACGCCGGGATGGGTCGCGAACGCGTCGAACGCCTCATTGAGCTGGACGTCGATGACGCGGAACTCGTTGGTCACCACCTCGCCCGTGGCGACGTCCAGCAGGGCGGGCACGGTGACCCGACCCTCGAACGCCGGGTCGGTGGCGAGGTAGGCCTCGGACAGATACCGCCGGCTGGCGACCGGGTCGGGTCGGTAGTCGGGCCAGGTCGCATCCACCTCGGTGTTGAAGCGCCAGCCGCGCTCGTCGCGCCACGGGTCGACGATCGTGACCGGCAGGGCGTCGTCGAGCCCCTTGAGTGCCCGGACGATGAGCTGCCGGTGCGCCCAGGGGCAGGCCAGGGAGACCACGAGGTGGAACGCGCCGGGCGCGGCCCGCCACCCGGACGACCCGTCGGCCGACACCCGGCCGGTGAAGCGGCTCGCCTGCCGCCGCCACCGGCCGCCGTCGGTCTCCGCGGCGAACTCGGCGCGAGCCCGGTCGCCACTCACGCGCCGGGGCGGGTGCGTGCCGGTGCCGCCGCGACGACGTCGCGGAGTTCCTGGTTCGGGGTGAAGCAGCAGTCGACCGGACAGAAGTCGTGGTTGGGACCCCGGGTCCCGAGCGCCCGGGCCGGGGCGTCGTCGGTCCGTTCCAGGATCAGCTCGCGGATCATCCCGACGAACCGCGGGTCGACGCCGACGGTGGCCGCCCGGGCGAAGGGCAGACCGATGCGTTCCGCGGTCTGTTCAGCCTCCACGTCGAGGTCGTAGATGACCTCCATGTGGTCCGAGATGAACCCGATCGGGACATTGACCACGCCGGGAACGCCGCGTTCCTTCAGGTCCTCGAGGTGGTCGTTGACGTCGGGCTCGAGCCACGGGACGAACTCCGGCCCGGAGCGCGAGTTGAAGACCAGCTGCCAGGGCCGCTCGCCGCCACCGGGCAGCGGGGCGCGCCGGCCGAGCTCCTCCATGACGATGCGGCAGGCCTCGTAGTGCTGGGCCTCGTAGTCGCAGTGCCGGGACATCGACCGGGGGATGGAGTGGGTCGTGAACACGACGTGCGCGCCGTCGCGGGTCTCGGCGGGCAGGGCCTCGAGCCCGTCGAGGATGTAGTCCACCTGCGGCTCGATGAAGCCGGGGTGGTTGTAGTAGACGCGGATCTTGTCGAGCTCCGGTGCGCCCTCGACCTGGGCGCGCGCCTCGGCGAGGTTCTCGCGGTACTGGCGGCAACCGGAGTACGACGAGTAGGCGCTGGTGACGAAACACAACGCCTTCCCGATCCCGTCGTCACGCATCTGCGCCAGCGTGTCGGGCAGCATCGGATCCCAGTTGCGGTTGCCCCAGTACACCGGCAGGTTCGGGCCCTCGGCGGCGAGCAGTTCCTCCAGGGCGGCCTTCAGGGCCCGGTTCTGGTCGTTGATCGGGCTCTTGCCGTCGAACTGGAAGTAGTGCTGGCTCACCTCCTCGAGCCGCTCACGCGGCACGTTGCGGCCACGGGTCACGTTCTCCATGAACGGGATGACCTCGTCGGGGGCCTCGGGCCCGCCGAACGACACCAGCAGGATCGCGTCGTACTCGCTCGCCACGGTTCAAGCTCCTTGATGATTCCCGGTCGGGTCCGACGACGTCCTGGCCCGGGGGTGGCCCCGTCGTCGGCGGTCTGCGGTCATCCGGGGCCGCCACCGCCGGTGGTTCGGTCCGCGCCGCCGGCACTCTCGCCACCCGCCCCATCGGCCGTCAAGCCACGGTGCAGCGACACGTCCACCCCGGCCGCGGCCCAGCCGGCATCGAGCCGCGCGAGCCGCCGCCGGGAGGGCCGGGCAGCGAGCAGGCCGATCAGCGTGCCCGCGCCGCCGACGGCCCCGATCCAGCCGGGTCCGAGCAGGACCGCCAGCAGTGTCGCGAGCAGCACCGGCACCTCCGCCACCGACGCCTGCCAGACGGCGCGCAGCCGCAGCCGGCGCAGCGCATCGGCGTCACTGGACGGCGGGGTGGCGATGAACAGCCGATCGGTCGCCACGACCGCGACCACGGCGGCCAGCGACAGCGACACGACCAGGATCACCGGCAGGGCGACCGGCAGGTCCGGGGCCGGGCGGGGCCCGCCGAGCACCGAGCCGGTCGGACTCAGGGCACCCGCGACCGGCGGCACGGCCACCAGCAGCGGGACGGGGGCCAGCGTCGCCAGCCACAGCCGCTGCAGGCTCCGGTACCCCTCGCTCATCGCGATCCGTCCACCTCGTCGTCCCTCGAGGCTACGGGCTGTCGTCCGGGCGTCGATCCGCCGGCGGGGTCGTCGCCTCCGTGCCCGCACCGGTGTCCGGGTCGGCGTTCGCCGCGGCCCCCGCCCCGGTGTCCGTGCGGGCGTTCGCCGCGGCCCCCGCCCCGGTGTCCGTGCGGGCGTTCGCCGCGGCGGCCGCGGCCGCCGCCCGGGTGCCGCGCTGACCGAGCCAGATCCCGGTGATGATCAGGATGCCGCCGACGGCCGCACCGAGTCCCAGACGCTCGCCGAGTACGACGGCACCCGCGATGATCGCCACCAGCGGGATGAGGTAGGTCGTCATGGTCGCGTTCGTGGCTCCGACGCGTTCGATCAGGGTGTAGAAGACCAGGAACGCGAGCCCCGTCCCGAGCGCCCCGAGCAGCAGGACCGCACCGAGCGTCGTCAGGGTCAGTCCGGTGAGCGCCGGGACCGGGCCCTCGATCAGGTAGGCGCCGGGGATGGCCACCAGCGCGGCGCTGAGCACCTGGCCGGTCGACAGCACCAGCGGCGGCAGCGCGCCGGACACGAACGTCTTGGCGTAGACGGCTCCCGAGGCGTACAGCAGCGTGGACGCCAGCACCGCCAGGACGGCCAGGACGCGTCCGGGCTGCTCGAGGTCGCCCGCGACGATGGCGGCGACGCCCGACATGGCCAGGACCAGCCCGACGAGTCGGGCGCGGGTGATCGTCTCCAGCCCGATCAGCGCGGAGACCAGCAGTGTCGACAGCGGGACCACCGCCATCAGCAGCGCCGTGAGCCCGGAGGGCAGCGACTGCTGCGCCCAGGCGATCACCGACCACGGCACCGCATTGTTGATGATCCCGAGCACCAGCAGGTGGCGCCACAGTCGCCAGCTGGTCGGCAGGCGCCGGCCCCGCGCATACAGCAGCACGAGCAGGACCAGCCCGCCGACCGACGTGCGCCCCGCCACGATCCAGACCGGGCCGAGTTCCCGCAGTGCCAGCTCGATGAACAGGAACGAGAACCCCCACATCGCGCTCAGCACGACCAGCAGCACGGCCTCGGCCGGGCCGAAGCCGCGCGTGGTGGACGGGGACATGGCACCTCGACGGCGACAGCGGATGGATGGGGCGACGGTCCGGTGCGCCGGGCCGCGGACGCTACCGCAGCCGTGCGGGTGGCTACGCTCCGCGGCCGATCGTGGCCGGTCGCCGGTCGAGGGTCGACTGCGGGCCGCGACCAGCGGTCGCCGTCGTCGGGCGATCCGTGTGGAGGCTCGTGTGGAGGTCAGCGTGGGCGCGTCGTCGCCACCCGGGTGGTTCACCGATGCGGTGGCCCGGGAGCCCGAGCATGCCCGCACCGAGGTGGAGGGCGTCGCGATCGCCTCGCAGGCCTGGGGGTCGCGCGATCAGCCGACCATGATGCTGGTGCACGGGGGTGCCGCCCATGCCGGTTGGTGGCGGGCCCTGGGACCCGTCCTGGCCGAGGGACACCGGGTCGTGGCGTTGGACCTGTCCGGCCACGGCGACAGCGGCTGGCGGGAGCTCTACCGCTCCGAGCAGTGGGCACGGGAGATCCTGGCGGTCGCCGCGGCCCAGGGCGGCACCGGGCGGCCGTTGGTGGTCGGCCACTCGATGGGCGGCTTCGTCACGATCGTGCTCGCGGCCATCCACGGTGATCAGCTCGAGGGTGCGATCGTGCTCGATGCGCCCGTGTCGCGACCGGACCCCGAATCCGAGGAGGGGCGTGGCGGGCGCATGTTCCGGGCCCCGAAGCGCTATCCCGATCTGGCGACCGGCGTGCAGCACTTCCATCTCGTGCCGCCACAACCGTGCGCGAACGACTGGATGGTCGAACAGGTCGCGCGCACCAGCCTGCGCGAGGACGACGGGGCGTGGGTCTGGAAGTTCGACCCGCGGGTGTTCACCGCCCGGGAGGGGCCGTCACGCCCGAGCCACTTCGGTCCGCAGCTCGCCCGTGCGGCCTGTCGACTGGCGTTGATCAACGGGGCGCTGTCCGCGATCGTCGACGACGACGTGCGTGCCTACATGACCGAGCTGCTCGCCGGGTCCCCGGCGGCCCAGGCCGGCGTGCCGATCGTGGACGTGCCGGACGCCCACCATCACCTGCTGCTCGACCAGCCGTTGGCCACGATCGCGGCGATCCGGGCCGTCGTCGCGGCCTGGCACCCGGTCGGTGCGCCCCCGCCGGACGTGGCCCGCTGACCCGTCGTCGCGACGACCGGTGGCCGACCGATCCGACGTCCCATCGGTGCTACAGCTTGCGCAGGTGCACCGCTTCGACGGCGTGGTTGGGGCCCTTGTGCAGGATCAGGTCCGCCCGCGACCGCGTCGGCAGCACGTTCTGTTCGAGGTTGCGACCGTTGATCTCCTGCCAGATACCGAAGGCGATCTCGTCGGCCTCCGCGTCCGACAGGTCGGCGAACCGCTGGAAGTAGGACCGCGGATCCCGGAAGGCCGTGTCCCGCAGGCGACGGAAGCGCTCGATGTACCAGCGCTTGATGTCGTCCTCGTCGGCGTCGACGTAGACCGAGAAGTCGAAGTAGTCGGACACGAACACCCGGCGGTCCCCGTCCGTGCCGGTCTGCAGCACGTTGAGGCCCTCGACGATCAGCACGTCCGGCTGGCGGACCACGATGTGTTCGTCCGGGATGATGTCGTAGGTCAGGTGCGAGTAGACCGGGGCCCGCACCTCGGGTGCACCCGACTTGACGGCACCGACGAACCGGACCAGTTCCCGGGTGTCGTAGGACTCGGGGAAGCCCTTGCGGCGCAGCAGCCCCCGCGCCTCGAGTTCGGCGTTGGGATAGAGGAAGCCGTCGGTGGTCACGAGCGCGACCTCCGGGTGGTGCGGCCAGCGCGACAGCAGGGCCTGCAGGATCCGCGAGGTGGTCGACTTGCCGACCGCGACCGAGCCGGCGACCCCGATGATGAACGGGACCTTGGCGGCGAGCGTGCCGAGGAACGTGTCGGTGGCCCGGTGCAGGTCCTGGGTCGCGGCGACGTACAGGTTGAGCAGTCGCGACAGCGGCAGATAGACCTCGGCGACCTCGGCCAGGGAGATCTGGTCGTTGATGCCGCGCAGGTGGGCGAGGTCCGCCTCGCTCAACGTCAGGGGCGTGGCGGAGCGCAGTCCGGCCCAGTCGGCGCGCGGGAGGAGCACCCACGGGCTCGGGTCATCGGTCACCACCAGCGTGTCTCCCACACGTCGAGGATCGGGCGGCGGAAGCCTAATGGCAGCTCGGGACCCGCCCGACCACGGTCCGGCCGGGACGGACGACATCGGAGCCCGCCCGCGCGGAATCGCCGCCGATGCGCGACACTGGTCGGCCAGAGTCCCGCGCGCCCGTGACGGAGTCGATCCCCACCGTGAACCTCACCGACAATCGCCTGGTCGTCTTCCGCCTGGTGGCGGCGGCCATGGTCGTGTTCGGCGCGCCCCTGCTCATCGCGCTCGCCACGGTCGCCGACGAGCAGCCGATCCGTGAGGGTGAACCGGCACCCCGGGACATCTTCGCGGAGGACGAGGTCTCCTTCGTCGACGAGGAGGCCACGGAGACCGCCCGGCGCACCGCCGCCGAGTCGGTCGACGCCATCGAGGCGTTCGACCGCACGGCCCAGTCGGCCATCGTGGCCGACGTACGGGACGTGTTCGCCTCCACCCGCGAGGTCCGGAACCCCATCGGCACCGACATCGAGGTCCCCCGTACCCCGCCGGCCAGCGCGCAGCGCGAGGCCCTGACCGCCCTCGAGCCGGAGCTGTCCGAGGACGTCGTGCAGGCGTTGGTGGCGCTCAGCGACGGTCAGCTCGACATCGTCGAGCGTGAGACGGTCGCCATCTCCCAGGAGCTCGCCCGCCAGCGGGTCACCGAGGAGGAGATCGAGCCGTTGATCGCGGACACGGTCCCGAGCGAGCTGGCGTTGCGTCCGTTCCCGGGAGAGACCGGGCCGACGATCGCCGAACCGCTGCTCGACCAGTACATGCGCGCGACGGTCACCGTCGATCCGGATGCCACCGCCGCGGCCCGTGTCCGGGCGGCTGAGGCCGTGCCCGACGTGCGGCGTTCCTGGAGCTCCGGCGAGGCGATCGTGCGTGCGGGTGACCTCGTGGACGCCAACGCCTTCCGGGCGGTGGAGCAGGCCGAACTCGGCGGTGGGTCGGTCCTGCGCACCTGGCTGCGGGCGACCCTGGCGATGCTCATCGTCGCGGCCGTCGGCGGCATCTACCTGTCACGGATGCAGCCGCGCGTGTGGGTGAGCGTGAAGAAGCTGATCCTGCTGTCGGGGTTGGTGCTCGCCTACGCCGGGTTGGTGGTCGCCTCGTCGGTGCTGGTGGACGCCACCTCGTACGGCTGGTTGTACGCCGTGCCGGCCGGTGCGTTGGCGATGCTCGTGGCGCTGCTGGTCCATCCGGTGGTCGGGATCGCCACGATGCTGCCGGCCGCCGTGCTGGTGCTGCTCGTACGCCCGAGTGCCGGTCCGGTCGCGCTGTTCGCGGCGATCGTGGTCCTGGTGACCGTGCCGTTGACGACCCAGATCGGCAAGCGGTCCGATCTGCGCTCGGCGACGCTGCGGGCGGGCCTGAGTTATCCCGTCCTGGCGATGGGGGTCGTGCTGATCTTCGGGCCGCGCGAGGAGTGGCTCGTCGTCCTCGCCGCGGGCGCGCTCAACGGCGTCATCACCGCGCTGGCGGTGCAGGGGGCGCTGCCGTTCCTGGAGACGCTGTTCCGCCTGCCCACGGTCACGGCACTGCTCGATCTGTCGGACCGCAACCATCCGCTGCTGCGTGAACTCGAGACCAAGGCGCTCGGGTCCTACAACCACTCGGTGATGGTGGCGTCGTTGACCGAACGGGCCTGCCGCGCGATCGGGGCGGATCCGCTGCTGGGCAGCGTCGCGGCGCTGTACCACGACATCGGCAAGGTCCGCCAACCCCACTTCTTCATCGAGAACCAGCAGGGGATCGCCAACCCCCACGACGACCTCGACCCACAGGTCTCCGCGCTGATCATCCAGAACCACGTGGTCGACGGCGTGGAGATGGCGACCGAGCACAAGCTGCCACCCGAGGTGGTGGCCTGCATCTCGAGCCATCACGGCACGATGCTGGTCAGCTACTTCTACGAACAGGCCATCGAGGCGTCCGGCGGCGACCGGGACGCGGTCGACGAATCGGCGTTCCGCTACCAGGGCGGCAAGCCCCGTAGCAAGGAGGCCGCCCTGCTGCTGCTGGCCGACTGCTGCGAGGCGACGACCCGGGCCATGGCGATGTCGCGGGGCACGCTGCCACGCGACGAGATCGAGGCCACCGTCGACCGGCTGCTCGCCGAACGGGTGGACGACGGGCAGTTCGACGCCTGCGACCTGACCTTCCGTGAGCTGCAGATCGCCCGGGACACCATCGTGGAGTCACTCGGCGGGATCTACCACCCGCGGATCGCCTACCCGCCCAAGACGGCCAGGGGTGTCGCGCTGACGACGGCCGACGCCGACGGCCAGGTCGACCAGCACGACGATCAGTCGCCGGGCGGGTCCTGGCCCAGCGCGAAGCCCGCGTCGAGCGCCCGGTCCGAGTAGGTCCGGAACGCGATGACGGTCTCCGACTCGCGGATGCCGGTGATCGCCCCGACGTGGCCGGTGACGATGTCGGCGAGATCCTCGTTGTGGGCGACCTTGATCTTGGCGATCAGGTCGTAGCGTCCGGTCACGGAGTAGACCTCGGTGATGCCCTCGATGTCGCACAGGGCCTCGGCGACATCACCGACATGGGCGACATCCACGTCGAGCAGGACGAAGGCGGTGATCAACGTGACGAGCTCCGGTCGGCAGCCCAGGCACCGTAGCGCCCGACCGCCGTCGGCCTTCGCCGCGGCGGTCGTGGCCGTGGTCGCGGCCTCGCGACCGGGCGAGGTCATGACCTACGGCGAGGTGGCGGCGGAGGCCGGCCGGGCCGGTGCGGCGCGCGCCGTCGGTGCGGTGCTGCGCGACCGGGGAGCGGACCTACCCTGGTGGCGGGTGGTGACCGCCGGTGGCCGGTTGGTCCCGGGCCTCGAGGCCGAGCACGCCCGACGGCTGCTCGCCGAGGGGGTCGTGGTCGAGCGGGGTCGGGTGCGAGTCGCTGATCGCCCCTGACACCACCAGCATCCGTAAATCGTCCGCTCTGCGCGCATGACAGGAGTCTGATGAGCGCTCAGTGCTCGTCTTGGTGGACGTCGGAGGTTTGTGGCCGATGCTCACGTTCACTTGTATGAGCGATCCCTCGTCGCACGTCTTCATGCATCCACGCCCTGCCTGCGCATCCCACCCGTAGAGCGAGGCAGGCGTTGTCTGCCGCGTGCGAAGGTGCCCGCCGGCCTCCGCCGACGGCCACCACGATCGCGGGCCGTCCGGCGACCAGTACCCGCCTCGGCTCCGAATGCACCACACGGTCCGGCAGCGTCGCCGGTCCGGGCACGACGCCCGATGCTCCCATCGCGGCTGGACCCCACCGCGCACCGGTGACGTCCAACCGATTCGACGTCGTCCATCGCCCCGTCATGTGCGGGCCATTGAACCCCCTTCCAGGAGGCACGGTGAATCCGACGGATCTCCCCACCGCCGAAGTCGCGGTCGAAGAGCTGCTCGAGCGCTCGTCCGAGCGTGGCTATGTCCTGCTCTCCGAACTCCAGGAGCTGCACGTCCCCGAGCTCCACGGTGACCGCTGGGTCGAGGACGCCATCGTCACGGCCCGCGACCAGGGCGTCGAGGTCGTCGACGACGTCGCCGACGATGCGCCCGAAGAGGTGGCCGCCGAAGCCTCGGCGGCGCTGACGACCGACCTCGTGCGCCAGTACCTCAACGACGCGGGTCGCCACCAGCTGCTCACCAAGGAGGACGAGGCCGACCTCGCCAAGCGCTACCAGGCGGGTCTGTGGGCTGACGTCCGACTCAAGGAACAGAAGGACGAGCTGACCCGCTCCAAGCGTGTCCGCCTCAAGGGCATCAGCCGCGACGGCGAACGCGCCAAGGAGCGCATGGTCCAGGCCAACCTGCGCCTGGTCGTGCCCCAGGCGCGGAAGTTCTCCGGCCGGGATCTCGACTTCATCGAGCTGATCCAGGAGGGCAACCTCGGCCTGCTGCGTGCGGTCGAGAAGTTCGACCACACCAAGGGCTACAAGTTCTCGACCTACGCGGTGTGGTGGATCCGTCAGGCGCTGCAGCGGGGCGTGGCCAGCAAGGGCCGCACCATCCGCGTGCCGGCCCACGTCTGGGAGCTGTACGGCAAGCTGCGCGCCGCGGAGCTGCGCCTCCGTCAGCAGAAGGGCGGCGACCCGTCCGAGGCGGAGATCGCCGACGAGGTCGGCCTGACCGTCGAGCGGATCCGTGAGGTCCGCGACGCGATGCAGGAACTCGTCAGCCTCGATCGGCCGATCGGTGAGGACGGCGACGCGACGATGGGGGACCTCATCGCCGACGACAACCAGATCGACCCGGCCGCCACGGCGCTCGAGGGCGACGCGCTCAGCCAGATCGATGCGGCACTCAACGCGCTCGACGACCGCGAGCGGGTCATCCTGGTCCTGCGCTTCGGTCTCGGTGGCCAGGAGCCCCAGACGCTCGAGGAGATCGGGGCGCACTTCGGCCTGACCCGCGAGCGCATACGGCAGATGCAGAACCGGGCCCTGGCCAAGCTGCGTCACCCGTCCCGTGCACACAACCTCAGCGGGCTGCTCGACGTGCTCGACCGCGCCGCCTGATCGACCATCGGGGTCCACGGACCCGTCCGACCTCGACGCCCACCCGGTCACCCGGGTGGGCGTCGTCGCGTCAGGCCCTAGCATCCGCTGGCGGTCCATCGGCCACCGGTCCCCGATGCAGGACATGACGTGCAGGACGCCACGAACCGAACCCATCGCTGGCTGCTGATGGGGGTCGCGGTGATCCTCGTGGTCACCGTCGTCGGGATGGTCCTGCTGTGGCCCGACACGCAGCAACTCCCGCCCACCGACGAGGAGCCGCTCGACGATCTCGTGGATGGGGAGATCGTCAGCGTCGTCGTCGAGCAGGGGGAGGCCGACGAGATCCTCGGCATCTCGGGTGAGTTCGCCGTGCTCGAGGTCCTCGCGCTGGACGGCCCCGACGAGGGGCAGATCATCGAACTGGAGGTCAACACCGACGGTTTCCCCCCGATCGAGGTCGGTGACCGCGTCGCCATGGACCGCACCACCGGCCCCGAGGGGGAGGTGACCTACTTCATCACCGACTTCCAACGCCTGCCGACGCTGCTGGTGCTCGTCGGGCTGTTCGTGCTCGCGGTGCTGGCCATCTCCCGCTGGCACGGCCTGCGGTCCCTGATCGGGCTCGGGCTGTCGCTGTTGATCATCGTGCGGTTCATCGTGCCGGCCATCGTCGCCGGATCGAGTCCACCGCTGGTCGCCCTGGTCGGTGCCGTCGCCGTGATGATCGTCACCCTCTACCTCACCCACGGCGTCAACGAGATGACGACCGCCGCCGTGGTCGGTACCTCGGCGTCGCTGGGTCTGACCGTCCTGCTGGGCATGCTGTTCGTGGATCGGGGTCGCATCACCGGGTTCGCCTCCGACGACGCCGTCTTCGCCCGGTTCCAGATCGATGGGCTCGACCTGCAGGGCCTGGTGCTCGCCGGCTTGATCATCGCCGCGCTGGGCGTGCTCGACGACGTCACGATCAGCCAGTCGTCCACCGTGTTCGCGATCCACGACACGGACCGCACCCTGTCGTGGGCGACACTCTTCGCCCGGGCGATGCGGGTCGGACGCGACCACATCGCGTCGGTGGTCAACACCCTGTTCCTGGCCTACGCCGGGGCCTCCATCGCGCTGCTGCTGTTGTTCTCCACCGCCGGGCTCGGGGCCGCGGAGATCCTCAACTCGGAGGTGCTGGCCGAGGAGATCATCAAGACGGTGGTCGGCTCGCTCGGCCTGATCGCCGCGGTGCCGCTGACCACCGCGTTGGCCGCCACGGTGGCGGTCGGACGGGACCCCGGTGCGGTCACCGGCGGACGTGGCCACACCCACGGGCCGATGCCGTCGGATGCCGGGACGTCGGGTCCTGAGGAGCTGGACGACGAGGAACGGGCCCGGCGCTCCTGGGCCGCCTACCTCGAGCGCACCGCGCGGGAGCGTGACGCCACCGCGCCCGGGACGGAGCAGCCCGACGACCGCCCGGACCCCGAACCCACCGACCGCTAGGGCCGCTACCTTCGGAGCCGACGCGCTGACGGACCGATCGACGCGCCGTACCCTGCGCCGTTCGCCATGAGCCGTCGACAGTCACGGCCTCCACGACCACGCGAGACGACACCACGTGAGCGACGTCACCCCCATCTCCGAGCTCTTCGAGCGTGGCGCGTCGCGTGGCTATGTCCTGCTCTCCGAGCTGCAGGACCTCTACGACCCGCTCACCCAGCCCGACAACTGGGTGGAGGACACCGCCCAGTCGGCGCGTGACCTCGGCATGCAGGTGCTCGACGATCTCGTCGAGGACGCCGACCGGCCGGAGGCCACGCCGCTGTCGGCGTCGTCGGACTCCGTGCGCCAGTACCTCAACGAGATCGGCCGCACCGATCTGCTCACCCCGGAGCAGGAGGTCGACCTCGCCAAGCGCTACCAGGCCGGGCTCGCTGCCGGGGCGCTGCTGACCTCGGGCGTGAAGCTGCCACCCCGGCGCAAGGTCCAGATGCGCATGGTCGCCCGCGGTGGTGAGCGCGCCAAGGACCACATGATCCGGGCCAACCTGCGGCTGGTCGTCTCGGTCGCGCGCAAGTTCCGCGGTCGTGGCGTGGACCTGCTGTCGTTGATCCAGGAGGGCAACCTCGGACTCATCCGGGGTGTGGAGAAGTTCGACCACACCAAGGGTTACAAGTTCTCGACCTACGCCACCTGGTGGATCCGGCAGGCGCTGCAGCGGGGCCTGGCGAACACCGGCCGGACCGTGCGGCTGCCCGTCCACGTCCACGAACTGATGGGCAAGGTCCGCTACGCCGAGTTCGCCCTGCTCCAGCAGCTCGGACGCGAGCCCAGCGAACACGAGATCGCCGCGGAGCTCGGCCTGCCCGTCGAGCGGCTGCGCGAGGTCAAGCTCGCCGCCCAGGACGTCGCCAGTCTCGACAAGCCGATCGGTGAGGACGGCGACGCCACCATGGGTGAGCTCGTCGCCGACGAGGACGCGATCGACCCGGAGTCCTCCGCCACTGCGGTACTCGCCAAGCGCGAGGTCGAGCGGGCCCTGTCGGCCCTGACCGACCGGGAACGCACCGTGCTGATGCTCCGCTACGGGCTCATGGACGGCGAGGAGCACACCCTCGAGGACATCGGTGCGCAGTTCGGGCTCACCCGTGAGCGCATCCGACAGATCGAGAAGAAGACCCTCACCAAGTTGCGCCACCCCTCGCGTGGCTTCCAACTGCGCGGGTTGTTGGATTCGGTCGATGCCCCGAGCTGACGCGCCGGACGTCGGCCGCCGCCGGCGGTCCACGACCGCGGAGCCGACGGTCGCTCGGCACCGGCGGTTCATCAGGGGGCTCGTCGTACTGGCGCTGGTCCTGTCGGCGTGCAGTACGGGTGGGGACGACACC
>LFIK01002839.1_pt1 | contig 14049 bp, 15 predicted proteins | sample 643401 | NCBI WGS metagenome assembly LFIK01 (sample SAMN03777447, study PRJNA286221) | soda lake metagenome | biome: soda lake; feature: Kulunda steppe; material: water; isolation source: sample T5-Br brine of Lake Tanatar-5 | place: Russia: Kulunda steppe | collected 2010-07 | reverse complement strand
GCCAGGGGGCTGCGCACGCCCTTGCTCAGGGTCATGTGGCCGAACAGCCGGCTGCCCTTCATCCGCTCGATCAGCGCCGCCATCCCCCCGTAGGGCGAGATGTAGGGGTTGTCGACCTGTCCGAGGTCACCGCAGAACACCACCTTGGAGCCCGTCGCCATCCGGGTGAGCACCACCTTCAACGCCGACAGTTCGATGTTCTGGGCCTCGTCGACGATCACGAACTCGTCGGTGATGGAGCGGCCTCTGAGGTAGGTGATCGCCGCGAGCTCGAGCTGGCCCCGGTCGACCAGGGACTCGATGGTGCCCTGGATCTGGCGGTGCTCGCGGGCACCACGCCCACCGGCGGCGTCGCTGCGCAGGAGCGCGTACAGGTTGTCGTGGACCGCGGCCATCCAGGGGGCGAGCTTCTCGTCGAGGTCGCCGGGGAGGTAGCCGACCTCCTGCTTGCCCACCGCGATCAACGGCCGGTAGACGCTGAGCCGGCGGTAGGCACCGGCCTCGAGCACCTGCTCGAGGCCGGCGGCCAGCGCCAGGAAGGTCTTGCCCGTCCCGGCCATGCCCATCAGCGACACGCACGGGACCTCGGGATCGAGCAGGAGGTCGATGGCGAAGGTCTGACGCACGTCCCGGGGCGACATCCCGAACACCTGGCGGTGACCGCCCACACGGTGCAGCGTCGCCGTGCCGTCGGCCTCGACGTCGGTCACCCGCGCCAGGCCGGAGGAGGAACGACCAGCCTTGAGGACCAGGCACGCGTTCGGCCACAAGGGCGCCACCCCGGCGAGCTCCACCACCTCGGCGCTGAGGCTGGCCTTGCCGTCCCGGTGGAGATCGTCGAGCACCGCGACGTCGACGTCGAGCTCCAGGATCCCGGTGCTGTGCTCGTCGCGGGGCGCGGTGTCGCCGCGGTAATCCTCGACGCCCACGCCGAGCTGGCTGCCCTTGATCCTGAGCGCCGCGTCCTTGGTGACCAGCGTCGCCTCCAGCGCCATCGCCACGCACAGGATCCGGTGGTCCGCCTTGGCACGGTCGAGGTAGACCGGCAGCTCGGTGTCGATGTGGTTGGCCTCGATGCGCACGGTGCCCCCGCCCGGCAGCGGCAGCGCCTCACGCAGCCCACCGGGGGAGCTCGCCCGAAGCTCCTCGATCTGGCGCAGCGCCAGGCGGGCGTTGCGGCCCACGTCGTCCAGGGCGGTCTTCTTGCGGTCCAGCTCCTCGATCACCACCAGCGGCAGGACGACGTGGTGCTCCTCGAAGCGGAACAGGGCACCCGGGTCCGCCAGCAGGACGCAGGTGTCCAGGACGTAGGTGCGGGTGTCGGTCGCGGTCGTCGGCATCAGGGGCTCCCGGTACGCACGGTCGGGTGGGAACGACGAACGCCGCCCGGTGGGGGCGGCGTCGAGGTGGTGGGCGGTGCTCCTGCTCGCAGCTGCAGCACGCCACACCCGGATGCGGGCGTTGCAGCGGGGCGGGGTGCAGGCACGAGTGGCGGGACCTCCGTAACCGGCGCAGGCGCGCCGGGTGGGCTGCACGCTAGCGCCGGTCCCGCCCCGATCCGCGGAACCTCGACGTCGCTGGTCACCCGCCGGGAGGCCCGTCAGCGGCCGAAGCGTCGGGTGCGCCGCTGGAAGTCCCTGAGCGCCCGCAGGAAGTCCACCTTGCGGAACTCCGGCCAGTAGGCGTCGCAGAAGTAGTACTCGCTGTGAGCTGACTGCCACATCATGAACCCGGACAGGCGGACCTCACCGGAGGTGCGGATGATCAGGTCCGGGTCGGGCAGGCCGGTGGTGTAGAGGTGGTGACCGATGTCGGCCGGCGTCAGCTGTGCGGCCACCTCCTCCAGACTGTGCCCCTGGGCGGCGTGGTCGAGCAGCAGGCTGCGCAGGGCGTCGGTGATCTCCTGGCGGCCCCCGTAGCCGACGGCCACCTGGACGCGCAGCCGGTCGTGGTCGGCGGTTGCTGCCTCCGCGCGGGCCAGGGCCTGACGCGTGGTCTCCGGCAGCAGCTCGAGTGCCCCCACCGCCGTGACCTTCAAGCCCCGGGTGGCCGCCTCCTCGGTGCAGCCCATGCGCTCGATCGTGGCCTCGATGATCTGCATGAGCTGCGTCACCTCGGCGTCGTCCCGGGAGAGGTTGTCCGTGGACAGCAGCCAGAGCGTGACGTAGGGGATCTCGAACTCCAGGCACCACTGCAGGAAGATGTCGATGTGCCGGGAGCCTGCCTCGTGGCCGAGCGACGCCGTGCCGAGCCCCCGCTCCGCGGCGTAGCGGCGGTTGCCATCGATGATCACCCCGACGTGCTGTGGCAGGGGGCCCTGCGCCAGCTCGCCGGCGAGCTGGCGTTCGTAGAGACGGTAGAGCAGATCCTTCGCGGCCATGGCGCCAGACTAGGTGCTGGCCCCGGCCTGCCACACCGCCCGGCTGCACCGGCCCCACCAGGCGAGTGAGCTGGTACGCTGGGGAGTCAACACGCCCGGGCGTTCTCGTCCGGGCGTCCTTCGTGAGGCCCGCTGTCACCACCGAGACAGGTGCGGCCCGGTTCCCGGGACGGGAACCCGAACCTTTCCACCATCGCACGGGAGCGCATCATGGCCGGAACGTGGCTGAGCCAGGAGGCCTACGACCGCCTCAAGGACGAGCTCGACACCCTCAAGACCGACGGGCGCGAGCGCATCTCGGCGGAGATCGAGACGGCGCGGGCCCACGGGGACCTGCGTGAGAACGCGGAGTACCACGCGGCCAAGGACGAGCAGGGCAAGATGGAGGCCCGCATCCGCCAACTCGAGGAGCTGTTGCGCGACGCCCGGATCGGCGAACCGGACTCCACCGACCACGCCCGTCCCGGCCTGGTGGTGGTCCTCGACGTCGAGGGCGACGAGGAGACCTACCTCCTCGGCAGCCGTGAGGACAGCCACGACGAGTTCGACGTCCTCTCCGCCGACGGCCCGATGGGCCAGGCCGTGCTGGACCGTCAGGTGGGCGACTCGGTCACCTTCACCACCCCCACCGGGGTGGAGGTCGGCGTGACGGTCAGGGACATCCGCACCCCGTGAACCGCATCGCGGAGCTCGCCGACGGCGTGCACCAGCTGACGGTGCAGCGCGGCGTGAACGTGGTCGTGATCCGTGACGACGACGGCGTCACCCTGGTGGACACCGGTCTGGACCGGCCCGGCCTGACCCCGTGGCTGGCCCACCTCGGGATCGCACCGGCGGACGTCACGCGGGTGCTGCTGACCCACGCACACCCCGACCACACCGGCGGTGTCAACCGGCTGCGCCGGACGGGCAGCCCCGCGAGCGTCGACATCGGCATCGACGACCTCCCGGTGGTGCACGGGGCCGCGGCACCACCCCACGGCACGCGCGCCGCCCGGCTCTTCAGCCGCCTCCCCGTCTCCGGTGCGTGGGGTGCCAGGCCCGTCATCCCCGACGCCGGCGCCCTGACCGACGGGCAGGTACTCGACATCGCCGGCGGCATCGAGGTGGTGGCCACCCCGGGCCACACCGTCGGCCACGTCGCCTTCCACCTCACCGGACCCGGCGTGGTCATCGGCGGCGACGTCGTGTTCAACGTCTTCTCGCTGCGTCCCTCCCCGGCCTTCCTGTGCTGGCGGCAGGAGCCGAACCTGGCATCGGTGGCACGGCTGGCCGCACGGGAGCCCGCAGCCCTGGCACTGGCCCACGGCCGAGCCGTCACCGATGATCCCGCCGGGCGGCTGCGGCAACTCGTCGCGGACCGGCCCCCGCCCGGCTGACCGCGCCACCCCGTCCGGACAGGGCGCCGGGTCCGCACCTCATCACGAGGGAAGGATCCAAGGTGCGCTCCACCGACACCCGCAGCACACCTGCACCGCTCACCCCACGCCAGCGTCGGGTCACGATCGCCAAGCTGATCTTCCTGCTCGCCGGCACCGCGTCGCTCGCGCTGTCCGTCGGGCTGTGGTTCCTCACCGAGGACCGTGAGACCGCGATCTTCGTCGGTCTGTGGGTCCCGTCGCTGTTCTCGCTCGGTGCGCTGGTCGCGGCCGGGGAGGGCGGGCGATGAGCCCCGGCACCCTGTTCGCGATCGGCGCCGTGATCTTCATGGCCGGGGGCCTCGGCCTGGTCCTGCTGCTGCTCGACACCTTCCAGGCCTGGCGGATCCGCGAGAAACAGCCCGACGAGGACACCTACCTCGACGAGGAGACCGTGGGGCAGGCGGTCAGCGACCCGCGTCACCGCCGGCACTGACCCGCCACGGGCTCACCGCAGCCGCTCGACCACCATGGCCATCCCCTGGCCGCCACCCACGCACATCGTCTCCAGCCCGATGGTCGCGTCGCGGGCCCGCAGGCCGTTGAGCAGGGTGCCGGTGATGCGTGCGCCGGTCATGCCGAAGGGGTGGCCCACCGCGATGGCACCACCGAAGGGGTTGAGCTTGTCGCGGTCCACCCCTAGCTCCTCCGCCGAGGGGAGGACCTGGGCGGCGAAGGCCTCGTTGATCTCCACGATGTCCACGTCGTCGATCGTCATCCCCGCCCGGGCGAGCGCCTGCCGGGACGCCTCGACCGGCCCGAGCCCCATGATCTCCGGGTCCAGCGCGGACACGCCGGTGGAGACCACCCGCGCGAGCGGCTCGATGCCGAGCTCGGCCGCCTTGGTGTCGCTCATCACCACCAGCGCCGCCGCACCGTCGTTGAGCGGGCAGGCGTTGCCGGCCGTCACCCGACCGTTGGGGCGGAACACCGGCTGGAGTTCGGCCAGCTTGGCGCGGTCGGCGGGCCGGGGGGACTCGTCGGCGTCCATCACCGTGCCGTCGGGCAGGGTGATGGGGGTGATCTCCCGGGCCCAGAAGCCGGACGCCGCCGCCGCGGCGTAGCGCGTCTGGGAGGCGTAGGCGAAGGCGTCCATCGCCTCGCGGGTCACGCCCCGGTGCAGGGCGACGTTCTCCGCGGTCTGGCCCATGGGGATGTAGATGTCGGGCAGCTCCGCGGGCTCCCACCGGTCCGCGCCGTGCTGGGCTGCTGCCTCCGTGCGGGCCACCGCGTCGGCGAAGCGGGGGTTCTGGGTGTCCGGCAGGGAGTCGGAGTTGCCCGACACGTAGCGGGAGACCATCTCCACCCCGGCGGAGACGAACACCTCGCCCTCCCCGGCCTTGATGGCGTGCATCGCCATGCGGGTGGTCTGCAGGCTGGAGGAGCAGTAGCGCGTCAGGGTGACCCCGGGGACCTCCCACCCGAGCAGCGTGGTCACCACCCGCGCCATGTTGAAGCCCTGCTCCCCACCCGGCAGGCCGCAGCCGAGCAGCAGGTCGTCCACGTCCCCCGGCGAGAGCTGCGGCACCTGCGCCATCGCCGCAGCGACGATCTCCGCCGTCAGGTCATCGGGCCTGAGCCCGGTCATGGAACCCTTGAAGGCCCGACCGATCGGGCTCCGGGCGGCGGCGACGATCACGGCTTCCGGCATCTTCACGCTCCCTGTCGGCACATCGACGTGCAGCTCCCGCCGGCCAGGCTAGTGACCGCAGCCCTGCCGACCGCCATCCTCAGCGCACCAGCGCCAGGACCTCCTCCAGCGCGGTGGTGACGAAGGCCTCGCCGGCTGCTGACACCTCGGTGCCGACCGCGAGGTCGGTGGCCGGGATCCGCACCGCGACGGCCCGGTCCGGGCGCCAGCCGAGCTTGGCGGCGAAGGACAGCAGCCCGGCCGGGCCGAGGTGGTGGGTCATCAGGGCACCGGAGCCGTCGATCTCGATGGGGCTGACCGTGACCTCGGCGACGTCCACGGCGGCGTCGACGACCACCACCAGCCGGCGGCCGGCGAAGCTCGGCGCGAGCTCCGGGGTGAGCTGGTGGACGCTGGCCACCTCCACCCCGGGCAACGCACGCTCCTCCAGGCGGTCGGCGACCACCCGCCCCACCGCGTCATCGGTGCGCAGCAGCGAACCGACCCCGACGACGAGCACCGGGGCCGGGTCACGCGCGGGGAGCTCAGTCGCGGCGGACCTCCTGGAGGACCTCACCGTCGGGGGCCACGAGCTGCACCTGCATCGGCATCTGCCCGATGGCGTGGGTGGAGCAGGACAGGCACGGGTCGTAGGCACGCACCCCGGCCTCGATGCGGTTGAGCACCCCGTCGGTGAGCTCGGGGCCGTCCACGAACTCCTTGGCGATCGACAGGATCGTCGCGTTCATCGCCAGGTCGTTCTGTCCCGTGGCGATGATCAGGTTCATGCCCGTGATCAGACCGTGGTCGTCCACGTCGTAGTCGTGGATGAGCAGCCCCCGGGGCGCCTCGGAGGCACCCACACCGCGATTGCTGTTGATGCCGGCCTGGGCCCGCACCCGCTCCTCGAGCAGCACGGGATCGTCCATCAGCGCGGCGATCCGCTCCGCGCAGGCGATGACCTCCAGCACCCGTGCGTGGTGGTAGAGGAAGGCGGAGGACGCGATGCGCCCGTAGCGCTCCCGGAACTCGGCCAGACCCTGGTCGGCGATGGGGGTGCCGAACCGCTCGGCGATGTTGATCCGGGCCAGGGGCCCGACGCGGTACATCCCGGGACGGGGGTCGTCACCGTCCACCCGGGGCCGGTAGTAGGGGGACTTGAGGTAGGAGTCGGACTTGCCGGCCTCACCGAGGTGGGTGCGGTAGTCGGTCGGGTCGAACTGGTTGACCACCACGGAGCCGTCGTGGTCGATCATCGTGAGGTTGCCGTCGATGTGCTCCCAGGTCCCGTCGGGCTGGACGTGGGAGAGGTACAGCGACGGGAAGTCCCCGAAGGAGGCCAGCTCCCGGTCGAAGCGGTCCGACACGGAGTTGAGCAGCTCCAGGGTGGCCTCCGCGGCGGAGAGGATCTCGTCGATGTCGGCGGCGATGACGTCGCGCTGCTCGGTGGTGAAGGGCGTGGACACCCCGCCGGGCACGATCTGGTGGCCGTGCACCCGACGCCCGGAGACCGCGCGGATGATCTCCTGGCCGAACTGACGCATCCGGATCCCGCGCCGGGCGATCTCCGGCTCGGCCTGCATCAGGCCGAACACGTTGCGCGTCGAGGGCTCGTGGTCGAAGCCGAGCAGCAGATCCGGGGCGGAGAGGTGGAAGAAGCTCAAGGAGTGGGACTGCAGGATCTGGCCGAGGTTGAGCAGCCGACGCTGGCGGATCGCTGCCGGTGGCGGGTTCACGCCCAGGATCGCGTCCCCGGCCTTCGAGGCGGCGATCAGGTGGCTGACCGGACAGATCCCGCAGGTGCGCGCGGTGATCCCGGGCATCTCCCAGATCGGCCGCCCCTTGCAGAACTCCTCGAAACCCCGGAACTCGGTCACGTGGAAGCGGGCGTCGTCGACCGCACCGTCGGCGCCGAGGCGCAGCGTGATCTTGGCGTGGCCCTCGATCCGGGTGACGGGATCGATGGTGTGGTGGATGTCATGCACGTCGATGCCTTCCGGGCGTGCGGTGCGTCAGCCGAAGCGCAGGTCCTCGGGGCCCCGCCAGGACAGCTCGGGGATGCCCTCGCCGGCGGCCAGGGAGTCCAGCAGCCGCCCCAGCAGTGTCCAGATGCGTTCCGCCGAGGGTGGGCAGCCCGGCAGGTACACGTCGATCGGGATGATCTCGTGCAGCGGCTCGGACTGGGGCAGCAACGCGGGCACCACCTCGGTGGGCATCCGGCCGGCGATGTCGGGGTCCTCGACGTAGACGCGGCGGACCATCTCCTCCGGGTCGCCGAGGGCGTTGCGCAGCGAGGTGATGTTGCCGCCGACGGCGCAGTCACCGAAGGAGACCACGTAGCGCGAGTTCGCCCGTACGGTGCGGGCGAGCTCCAGGTTGTCCTCGTTGGTGACCGCCCCCTCGACCAGGGTGACGTCGACCTCCGCGGGGAACTCCTTGATGTCGGTCAACGGCCCGTAGACCAGGTCCGCGCGGGCGGCGAGGTCGAGCAGGTGCTCGTCGAGGTCCAGGAAGGACATGTGGCAGCCGGAGCAGCCGCCCAGCCAGGCGGTGGCCACCCGGAAGCGGCCCTCGGGCGCCTCGGGGGTGGCGGGGGTCGTCTCGGTGGTGCTCACGCGTCCGCCTTCCGGTCGATCCACTCACGGTCCTCACGGGCGGAGGCCAGGAAGGCCACCACGTCCGGGTCATGGACCATCTCCGAGGTCGAGCGGCCCTTGAAGGACAGGGCGCCCGTGGGGCACACCAGCACGCACTTGCCGCACCAGGTGCAGTCGGCGACCTCGCCCCAGGGCTGGTCCATCCCGGCGACGATACGTCCCTCGCTGCCGCGCATCGCCACGTCCCACACGTGGGCACCCTCCACCTCGTCGCACACCCGCACGCACCGGGTGCACATCACGCACCGGTCGCGGTCCAGGCTGTACTTGGGGTGGGAGGCGTCGACACCCTTCCCCGGGTGGGCGAGGTCGTAGTGGATGTGGTCGACGTCGTACTCCGTCGCCAGGTCCTGCAGCTCGCAGGAGCCCGAGGAGATGCAGAAGGCGCACACGTGCTCGCCCTCGGCGAACAGCAGCTCGGTGATGCGGCGCCGGTGCTCGTGGAGGTCCCAGCTCTGGGTGGTGACCTCCATCTCCGGGGTCACCTCCAGGGCGCAGGCCGGCGACAACCGCCGGTCGCCGGCCACCTCGACGACGCACAGCCGGCACCCGCCGTGTACCGACAGGCCCTCGAGGTAGCACAGGCTCGGGATCGGCACACCCTCGCGCCGGGCGAGGTCCATCACGCTCTCGCCCTCGTAGGCCTGGTACTCCGTGCCGTCCATCGTGACGGGCACGTTGGGTCGCGGTCCGGTGCGTGGCTTGCTCATGCGTCACCCCCCGGGGTCGTGGCGGCGGGGCTCACGGCGGCGGCTCTCGGTCTCGAACCGTTGCCGTTGAAGGTCTCGTCGGGCACCAGCAACTCCAGGTACTCCTGACGGAAGTGCTCCAGGGTGGAGAACACCGGGTTCGGGGCGCTCTGCCCCAGCCCGCACATGCTCGTGGAACGCACCGTGTGGCACAGGCTCTCGAGGTGCTGCAGGTCGCGCTGGCGGCCCACGCCCTCGCAGATCCGATCGAGGAAGGCGTGCATCTTCACCGTCCCCGCCCGACAGGGGATGCACTTGCCGCAGCTCTCGTCGCGGCAGAACTCCATGTAGAAGCGGGCCACCTCGGGCATGGACACCGTCTCGTCCATCACCACGAGCCCACCGGAGCCCATCATGGAGCCGAGCTTCTGGAGGTTCTCGTAGTCCACGGGGGTGTCGAGGTAGCGGGCCGGGATGCACCCGCCTGAGGGCCCACCGGACTGCGCGGCCTTGAAGGCCTTGCCGCCGGGGATCCCGCCACCCATCTCCTCCACGATCTCCCGCAGGGTGATCCCCATGGGGACCTCGATCAGGCCGGTGTTCTCGAGCGACCCGGTCAGGGCGAACACCTTGGTGCCGCGGGAGTCCGGGGTGCCGAGCGAGGCGAACCACTCAGCACCGCGCTCGAGGATCATGGGCACGTTGGCCAGGGTCTCCACGTTCTGGATCATGGTGGGCTGGCCCCACAGGCCCCGCTCCGTGGGGTAGGGCGGGCGCAGGGTGGGGGTACCGCGCTCCCCCTGGATCGAGGCCATCAGCGCGGTCTCCTCGCCGCACACGAAGGCCCCGGCGCCGATCCGCACCTCGATGTCGAAGCGGAACTCGCTGCCGAGCACGCTGCGGCCGAGCAGCTTCGCACGCTTGGCCTCGCGGATCGCCCGCTCGAGCCGTTCGATGGCGAGCGGGTACTCCGCGCGGACGTAGATGTAGGCCTGGCTGGCGCCGGTGGCGTAGCCCGCCAGGGCGAGACCCTCCAGCACCCGGTGCGGGTCGGTCTCCATGATCGTGCGGTCCATGTAGGCGCCGGGGTCGCCCTCGTCACCGTTGGCCACCACGTACTTCTGCTCGGCCTCGGCGGTGGCGAGGTGCTCCCACTTGCGCCCCGTGGGGTAGCCGGCGCCGCCACGGCCCCGTAGCCCGCTGCGCTGGATCACCTTCACGACGCCCTGGGGCGTCATGGTCTCCACGGCGGTCTGCAGGGCCCGGTACCCGCCCTGGGCCACGTAGTCCTCGATGCGGTCCGGGTCGATCACCCCGGCGTTGGACAGCACCACCTTCTCCTGCCGGGTGAAGAAGGGCAGGTCGAGGCTGGCGTGCTCGACGTCCACCGGCCGGCCCTCGACGAGGTGGTCGTTACCGATGGCTGCGGCGTCCTCGGTGTCCACGTGCTCGTAGAGCACGGGGTCCTCACCCCGGGCCTCCACGCGCACCAGCGGTCCGCGGCTGCACAGCCCGAAGCACCCGGTGGGCACGACCTGGACGGAGCTGGAACGGTCCGCCTCGGTCACCGCGTCGACCAGCGCCTGCTTGATGCCACCGGCCCCGGCGGAGTTACACCCGGTGGAGGTGCACACGAAGGCCCTGCGGGTGAAGTGGGCCTGCGCGTCACGCTCGTGGTTGGCGACGTCGTACAGATCGATCGGACCGGCCATCAGACCCTCGCTTCTTCCGTTGCGTCAGCCGCCATCGCCGTCTCCACCTCACCGAGTACCCCGTCGGCGTCGAGGTGGCCACGGACCGCCCCGTCGAGCACGACCACGGGCGCCAGCCCGCAGGAACCGAGGCAGCGGGCCGTCTTCAGGGTGAAGCGCCGGTCCTCGGTGGTCTCACCGGCCGCCACACCGAAGCGCTGGGCGAGCCGCTGCACGATGTCGTCGGCGCCCTTGACGAAGCAGGCCGTCCCCGTGCAGATCGTGGCCGAGTGGTCACCGGGGGCCTCGAAGGTGAACAGGTGGTAGAAGGTCGCCACCCCGAACACATGGCTGAGCGGCAACCGGAGCTCACGCCCGATGTAGACCAGCACGTCCTCGGACAGGTACCCGAAGACGCCCTGCGCCACGTGCAGGATCTCGATCAGTTGGTCCTGGGAGTAGCGGGTGCGTTTCAGCGACTTGTCCAGCACCCCGAACCGCTCGTCCCCGGACGGGTGCGCGCCCGCACCGTTGCTCGCTCGCTCAGCCACACGATCCTCCACGCCAGGCACCAGCGCACATGCTGGTCCCGCGGCGTGGTCCCCGTCAGGGCACGAGGTCCCTGGACCGAGGGACCCTCGCAGCGTTCACAGGTGACGGATGCGGGCGGTGGAGCGGCCGTGGCGCGTCTCGACGGCGACGTCCACGCCGAAGGCGGCGCTGACGGGCCCGTCGCGCAGCACCTCGGGCACCGGCCCGGCCGCCACCACACCACCCCGGCGCACCAGCGCCACCTGGTCGATGCCCACGGGTAACTCCTCGAGGTGATGGGTGACCAGCACCAGCGTGGGCCCGTCGCCGCCGGCCAGCAGACGATCGAGGTCACCCAGCAACGACTCACGACCGCCGAGGTCGAGGCCAGCGAAGGGTTCGTCGAGCAGGAGCAGGTCCGGCTCGATCACCAGCGACCGGGCGATGCGCACCCGCTGGCGCTCCCCCTGGCTGAGGGTGTCCACCCGCCGCGTAGCCAGGTGCTCCGCCCCCACCTGCGCCAGCGCGCGCCGCGCCGCGGTCTCCAGCGCCGGATCATCCAGGATCCCCGGCACCGGCCAGGTCGCCCCCAGCCGGGCCGCGGCGACCAGCGGCAGGGCGGGCAGGCGGGCGTCCATCAGGCGGTCCAGGGCCAGGGACACGAAGGCGATCCGGCGGCGCAGAGGCCGCAGATCCCCGCCCCCGAACCGGGTCCCGAGCACCTCCACCGCACCGGCGGTGGGGAACAGCTCGGTGGCCAGGATCCGCAGCAGGGTGGTCTTCCCGCTGCCGTTGGGCCCCAGCACGGCGAGGTGGCGGCCCGCCTCCACCTCGAGGTCCACGCCCTGCACCAGCCAGGCGCCGTCGCGCCGGACACCGACGCCGCTGAGGCGCGCCAGCGTCCCGGTCACGGCAGCGCCCGCCGCACCACGGGGCAGCTCATGCAGCGGGGGCCACCACGGCCCCGGGGCAGCTCGTAGGAGGGGATGGTGTGCACCGTCACCCCGGCGGCGTCCAGGATCTCGTTGGTGGCGACGTTGCGCTCGTAGGTGATGACCTCCCCGGGCCGGATCGCCAGGGTGTTGTTGGCGTCGTTCCACTGCTCGCGCTCCGCCCGGATCGCGGTGAGGTCCGGCTCGATCGCGCGGGCGTGGTCCAGGCCCGCGGCCCAGGCCAGCCCGGCGATCAGCTCCGGCCCCGCCTCCACGTGGACACCGTCACCACCGCGGGCGGTGAGCTGGAAGGTCCGCGAGCGTCGGGTCATCTGGGGGTAGGTGATGAAGGCGTCCACGTCCACCTGGGTGACCACGGTGTCGAGGTGCATGGCGGCGCGGACCTTCGGCAGCTCCACGGCGAGGATCCGGTCCACCACACCGCCCGCGAACAGCCGCGCCGCCAGGGTCTCCACCCCGGCCGGGGAGGTGCGTTCGCTCAGCCCGATCGCCAGGCCCCGCTCGCCGACCACCAGCACGTCGCCCCCCTCGAAGGTGGCGGGGTAGCGGTCGATCAGCTGTCCCCCGAACCACACCGGGGCACCGATGAACCGGGGGTGCTCGCGGTACAGCGTGCGCAGCAGGTCGGTCTCCCGACGCCGCGCGGACCGGTGCATCGGGGAGAGCACCACGCCCTCCCCCACCCACGCCGAGGCGTCCCGGGTGAACACCAGGTTCGGCACCGGTGCGAACAACGGGTCGCCGGGCTCGGCGGCGGCGGCCACCAGCCCGTCGATCTCGCCGACCTCCTCGTGGGTCATCCCCGCGACGAGGTGGCCGACCAGCTCGACAGGGTCGCTGGCCAGCACCCGCTCGCGCACCGCGGGCAGGGCCTCCGGCCCGCAGGTGGTCTCCGTGACGTGGCGGTCCACCAGGGCGCGGGCCGCCTCCGGGTCGACCACCACCTCGGCCAGCAGCTCGGTCAGGGTGAGCACCTCGACGCCCTGGGCGCGGAGCAGGCCGGTGAAGGCGTCGTGCTCGGCCTGGGCGTGCTCCACCCATAGCAGCTCGTCGAACAGCAGCTGCTCCATGTTGGAGGGGGTGACGCGGCGCAGCTCCTCGCCGGGGCGGTGCACCAGCACCGAGGTGAGCTCCCCCACCTCGGAACGCACCGTCGGGGGATCGGGCCGTGGATCCGGCTCGGAAACCACCCGCAGGTGCTCGTCAGGCGCGCGCCGGATCACGGCGCCACCTCGACGCGGGCGCCCGCACCGAGCCGGCCGCGCGGCTCGAACCACCGGCCGTCCTCGGGCAGGGTCTCCAGGCTGAGCCGCGGCAGGGGTTCGGCGAACAGCCCCTCGATCGACTCGAGGTCGACGAACCGCAGCCACGGCAGCGTGGCCATGCCCCCGGCGTACTCCGCGAAGCCGAGCACGTTGACCGCCACCCCGTCCTCGGCCAGCTGCTCCAGGGGCCCGGTGAAGGCCCGGGCGTCGTTGGAGCCGACGTAGACCGCGTCGAGGTCACCCTCGGCGGCCCGGTCGTCGAGGTGGGCCAGCATGTCGGCGTCCACGTCCGAGTCGCCGTGCTTGGGCTTGGCGAACACCCGGAAGCCCTCCTCGAGCAGCCACAGCACCCAGCCGCGCAGCACCCCGGCGACGTGGGGGGCGACGTTGATGAACACGCACGCCTCCACCGCGTCGTCCGCACCGGCGTGGTCGACCAGCCACTCGCCGAGCACGGCCAGATCCGGGCGGTCCTTGGGCGTCGGCTTGCCCTCGATGATCGTGGCCAGGGTCATGTCGATGTTGGGCGCGTCCCACACCAGTACGTGGCGTCCCACCTGTGCGTCTCCTGCTCGAGGTGGCCGTACCGTACACAGCCCCCGTCGTCGCCCTTCCGGCCGGAGGCAACCGTGCAGTCCCTGCTCCCCATCGAGGTGGACGCCCACCTCACCGAGCTGGTCACCGCCCAGCACCTCGACCCGGTGCTCGAGGAGATGGAGCGCCGCGCGGATGCCCACGGCTTCCCCATCGTCGGGCGAGCGGTGGGCCGGTTCCTGGAGCTGCAGGCCCGGATGGTGGGCGCCCGGCGGGTGGTGGAGCTCGGCAGCGGGTACGG
>LFIK01002838.1_pt1 | contig 14051 bp, 23 predicted proteins | sample 643401 | NCBI WGS metagenome assembly LFIK01 (sample SAMN03777447, study PRJNA286221) | soda lake metagenome | biome: soda lake; feature: Kulunda steppe; material: water; isolation source: sample T5-Br brine of Lake Tanatar-5 | place: Russia: Kulunda steppe | collected 2010-07 | reverse complement strand
GATAGCAGCGTGAAGGGGGAGGCTGGAGTGAGGCTGCTCGACTGCAGCGCAAAGGGGGAGGCATCAGTTGTCAGGTCATGCGATAGCAGCGTGAAGGGGGAGGCTGGAGTGAGGCTGCTCGGCTGCAGCGCAAAGGGGGAGGCGGCAATCTGGTTGCACCATTGCAGCACAACGGAAAGGGGCGGCAGCCGCGGATGTGAGGGTGCAGAGATACAAGGGAGGCAGCAGCGAGGGTGCACCATTGCAGCACAAAGGAAAGGGGCGGCAGTTGCGGATGCGGGGGTGCAGAGATACAAGGGAGGCAGCAGCGAGGGTGCACCATTGCAGCACAACGGAAAGGGGCGGCAGTTGCGGATGCGGGGGTGCAGAGATACAAGGGAGGCAGCAGCGAGGGTGCAGAGATACAAGGGAGCCAGCAGCGAGGGTGCACCATTGCAGCTCATGGGGGTGACAGAAGTACGCAAGTAGGTTGCACGAGTGCAGAGCCACGGGGGAGACATGAAGATAGGTTGTACGGTTGCAGCACAATGGGAAGGCATGTGGGTGAGGCGCAATGGGAAGGCACGTGGGTGAGGCGGTAGCTCCACCCATACGCACTGGGAAGGCACGTGGGTGAGGCGGCAGCTCCACCCATACGCACTGCGACGGCCCCCACCTGGATGAGCGTCTTCTGCACCATGGCCATCTTCTCAGGGGGGCAGTCCAAGCCGAGGCTCCCTGCACAGAGGCATCATCGTGTGCATACACATACTCAGAAGAGAGGGCAAGACAGTTTTGCGACCCTTCAAGAAAAGCATGAGGCTGGGATACCCCGGCGATGGCCTGCCCATGCAGCAGCGCACATCACCCCGCAGCTGCAGCTTGCTGTCATTGTCTATCGTCCACCCTAAGTCTCATGGGTTGCTTCTGCCCAGAAGCTCAGGAGCACACTTGAGCACGCTCGCACAAGCATGGGTTGCTTCTGCCCAGCAGCTCAGGAGCACACTTGAGCATGCTCGCACAAGCATGTGTTGCTTTTTCGCAGCAGTCCAGGTGTTCACCTAAGCATGCTCACACAAGCATGCAATGGTGAGAACATGCGCGCGCATGTCCTCCCTACCTCCCTCTGCCCACTCCACACCTTCCACACGCCAACGCGAGCATGGGCACACGCAAGCCATCAAGATCAGACGCACAACCGTACCCACACAACCGGATGCACATGCACGCGTACATGTGCATGCACAGATGGACACATAACCATATGGACCAGCCCTCTCACCTCTGGACATGATGATCCCATCTGCCTCCTGCAGCCCTCTCACCTCTGGACATGATGATCCCATCTCACCTCTGGACATGATGATCCCATCTGCCTCCTGCAGCCCTCTCACCTCACCAGCCCTCTCACCTCTGGACATGATGATCCCATCTGCCTCCTGCAGGATGCCGTTCAGGTTCAACAGGGCCTGGCGCGTCTCGATCTTGGCCAGGATCTTGGTAGTTGTGCAGCCGATGGAGTCCAGGAAGCTGTGTGTGCATGTGCATGTGCGCTTGAGAACACACGCGCTTGTGCAAGTGTAAATAGTGGATGTGAACACGCATGTCTACATGTGCATGCCAACAGGCATGAGTGTTATCACTCATGTAAGCTCTGCCATTGCTGAAGATAAAAAACTAGACATGCAAGGAGTGCACAGCCTACATCAGAGAGCACGGAAGATGCTCTGGCAAAAGCTGAGCATGATAAGTTGGAAGGCAAGTCCAAGCACTTCAGCCGTGTGCAAAGCAACAAAGAGTAGAGGCATGTTGTAAGGAGCACATGCTGCATGATGAACTGTGTAAAGAGTTCAGCAGCGCTGGGAGGATTCCATCCATCTGAAGGTGTGCGGCAGCAGGGATGCTTTTGATCATCCTTACTATGATGACCTCAGGGCCCTTCTCAACCACATCAACAGGGGGCGCATCCATTAACACAAGATGCAGATTCTTGCAGGCAGCAGGCATATGACTCATACGGTACGAGTGCACCTCCTTTTCAACAAATTAGCAGCACACCAACCCACCTGCGTGCCACACGGACGTCCGATGAGTTGCGTGTGTATGACAAGGAAAGGAAGTCAATGTCCAGCCCAGACTTCCGTAGGTCCTGGAAACACACAAAAGCGCGTCTCACACTCTGCTTGTTCCTACTCGAGCATGCACTGACTTCATAGAAGCACAGGTGCGACTGACTCCATGAGGGTGTACCGCTTCACAAGAGCATAGGTGCAATTGCCTTGAAGAGAGCATGCGACCCCTTAAGAGCAGAGGCGCGCGACCACAGAGTCTGTGCTGTTCTAGCCGTGCCCAAGCCCATGCCATATGTGCAGGCCTGTGCACCTATAAGGTGCACTCACTCCCTGTGCCATTATAGGGTCTGTGCTGTTCTAGCCGTGCCCAAGCCCATGCCATGTGCAGGCCTGTGCACCTATAAGGTGCACTCACTCCCTGTGCCATCATACTTAAGTTAGCTGCAAGTGCGCCTTAAAGTGCAGCTGCACACTGACAGCATTGACATAACAAGCGGCTATGTGGCACAAATTACTGGTTGCCCCCATTTGTACACATGCACACAGGAGCCAACAGCATGCACTTCTACAAGCTCTGGACCTCCCTAATGACGTTACGTATCAAGTGGTGCAGCCATGGGTGAGTAATTGGTCTCTTATTGCAAAAAACCACATTCTCACAGGAGCTTGGCTCGATGATAAGCAGGAGCACGCGCCAAGGATGTGAGCAATGGAGCGTGCCCACTTGTGAGCAATTCGTGTCCTCACCTGAACAATGGTGCCCCGACCCCAGGGCAGACCATATGCCCTAGCCAAACCAAGGGGTCTCCACAACATTTGATATAGCGCGCCTGAGCTTGCCACTCACACGCCACAGTCTGTACGCGCCCACCTCTAAGCACTCCTTGTCGTACACGCTCAGTACTTCCAGGTCTGACTGCCGGTTGACGTGGAGGACGGGGTTACAGGAGCGCTCTGTGTGGAACACCTGGAAGCGAGTGCGTGTGCGTGTGTGCGTGTGCATAGAACAAGGCACCTGTGAACAAGTCTGGTGTGCATAGAGCAAGGTACCTGTGAACAAGTCTGGTGTGCATAGAGCAAGGCACCTGTGAACAAGTCTGGTGTGCACAATGGAGGAGCGCACAGCACACGCAGGAGCAAGGCTGAGGGTGCAATGCACAGTCTGCGGATGCCCACCACCAAAAGCGCACCCACCGTGAGCAGGCCATCCAGCGTGGCGTTGTTCTTGGCCACGCAGATCACGTCGGTGCCCTGCACGTCCTGCACCTCCACAAACAGCGACGCCTGGTCGTCGCCGCTCACAAGGTAGCGCGCGATGTAAAAGGTGTCGCCTGCATGCCCGCGAGCGCACAAAGCCAACGACGCGCCCTGTCAGGGCCACGCGCGTGCCAACATGGCTTACATGCCAGAACCGCACATGAGCCAACAGGGTGCGCCCTGTCAGGGCTGCGCCCAAAAGCACAGGGCACCCTTGTGCTGACCCAATGCGTTCTCTGTTCCCTGCCTTGTCCCCACGCATAGCATATGTGCTCAGGGAGCGCGCATGATAGCAGGGCCAAGCAAGGCCATCTACCGTGCGTGCAAGCAGGGTGAGCACAAGAGAAACATGTGCATCGTTGCACCAGCGAAGTGCATGCATGCACGGGCATGTGGAGCTTTTGTAGAAGCTGTTGGGAGTTTGGAGCTCACTTTGCAAGTCCACACAAGCTTACAGGAACTTTGCACACCACGAGCTTAGAGGAACTTTGCACACCACAAGCCGAGCTCAGAGGAACTTTGCACACCACAAGCCGAGCTTAGAGGAATTTTGTACACCACGGGCTTAAGAGGAACTTCGCACACCACGAGCCAAGCTCAGAGGAACTTGGCACACCAGGAGCCCTGCTCTGAGGGTTTTCTCTACCCTCATGTCCGTCACGCACCATAAGCCTTTTGCAGCTGAGCCATACGCTCAGCTGACCACCAGGCCACCCCACAGGGTCGCCACAGTCGCACAGGGTCACCACAGTTGCACAGGGTCGCCACAGTTGCACAAACTCGTTGTGGGAGGCACTTACTGTGGAGAGCGCTGCACCCCGCAAGATGCAGCAGTTGGCATTTCAGCAATGCCATGGCCCGACGCACACCTCCAGAGCACGTACTGAGGGCAGGCCTTCAGAGCACGCGCCATGGGTCACATTTCCACACACCACGGAAGCAACCTCCAGAGCACGCACCAAGGGTCACATTTCCACACCCACGAGATAAACCTCCAGAGCACACACTTTGGGGTAAGCCTCCAGAGCAGGCACCATGGGTCACATTTCCACACACCACGTGGTGAACCTCCAGAGCATGCCACACAGGGCGCAGGCCAAGGAGCCCGCCTCACCCCATCCAAAGATCTCAGCCAAGCTTCTACAAGCCACAGCCAGCACAGTCCAACACACATCACAAAGATGCCCCACGCCTCTCTACCGAGTCCGCAGGACTGTCGTACGTTATATAGGCAGCACGGTCAAGCACACGGCACAAGCCCACCCACCTCTCTCTACCAAGTCCGCAAAGCCGTCGTACGTTATAGGCAGCACGGTCTCACTGGCCTCCACATCCATGCGCGTGGTCAGCACCAGCTGCTGCCCCTCCTTAACCTCGATCGCGCCCGGGTGCACTGGCCAGCCTTGGTCGTCCAGTTGGCACTGCGCATGGATTTGTAGGCATGCTCGTGTGGAATTGCAAGAGCGTGCTGGTTTGTGCGGTGTCTCTCCTTCGCGCGCTAGTATGTTGGGGGGGGGGTGTTGGGAACTCGGTGGTTTCAGTGCAAGTAAGTTCGGGGCAGGGGGAGAGTCTGCATGACCATGTCAGTGCCCAGGCGCACACGCGGCTGCCTCCAGCTTGGCGTTGTGCAGGGACGTGTGTGGTGTTTGCACACATGGCAACAACAACAGGACATGGGCCCTGGCGCCCATGCTCAGGCGCATGGAGCAGCTCTGCCAAGCAGGCGGCACATGGTGCACACTGACAGTATAGTGGGCAACCGCCTGAGTTTGTTACTGGTTGAGAAGGCTGGGGATTGTTGAATCCATGGGCGGAATGGTAGCTGGCCCAGCAGGCCGACCGCTACATAGGCTCTGTTCATGGGTGTGCACGGTGCCGAGGCGGGAATGGGGGAGATGGTGCCATCGGTGTGCAGCTGCATGCATGAGCTGTGCTTGCCTCAATGGCAGAGCACATGCAAGCACATAGATGTGTGTGCACGCACGTGTGTGCATGGGAGTGCACAGGGATGGAGGGAGGCCATTTGTGCACAAGGAGGGGATTTGCGCTGTTTGGGGCCTAAGGGAAAGAGGGCAGCAGACAGTGGTCAACTGCATGACGAAGATGCAAATGCAGCTGGCATGACAGGTGCACTGAGCATCTAGGTAGGTGCTCTTTTTGCCCTCAGATCAGCAGAGCCTCAGGGCATTCCTTGGATGACGCCCTGTCCTCCATTTTGACTTGAATGTCCCATGCAGCACTGCCTTTATACAGGGCATTTTGTATGTCCTGGAATAATGCCAAGGCCCTTGCACACAGACCTGAAGTGCACTTTGACGTGCCATTTAAATGGGCCCCAGCCCTGAACTTGGGATGCATTGAGGGCCCTGCATTTTGGCTTCCAACATGGAAAAATCTCCAGCACAGCACGCAAGGTAGTGGTGGTTCGGCAGCCGAGCTGCAGGAGAACTGGCGCATGCGCAAGGCATGTTTCCCGTTTGAATGCCTGCAGTGTGCGCTGCTGCCAAGGCAGGGGCACGTCAGGCTTTGCAGCGCAAATCCAACGCTGCACAAGGCGGAAAAGTGGCAGGGCTCCACTCAAGCACCTGCAGCTAAGCGTTGCCCTGCGCCATTGCTCTGCGCGCAGGCTGTGTCCCAGGCGTACAGCAAGCATACATGGGCGCGCTCATACACACACACACACGCACACACACACGCACACACACATGGAAGCCCATACCTTCCGGCGGACCATGATGGTTCGGCCCAAGGTGTCCACCAATGTGCAGCACAGCTTCTTGGCCTGTTGGCATGCTGCCTGCGAAGGCCACACACACCCAGTCATGCATTGGTGAGCGAGAGCAGGCAACATGGTGAACGCACAAGAGACAGGCATGAGGTGAGACGCTTCCGGGATTGGCCCCACCAACAATCAGGAGGCTCGAAGCACGGAACAGGGGGGCCGTACCGTAGCACTGCACTTGCAGTCCCCCTTCCAGGACAGGGCCAAACCAGGTGCAGATGATCCATGGCTTTCGCGGGGAGCAGCAGTCTGGCAGCAAAACAGCACCCGCACCTCCAGATTCTTGAGGGAGCGCTTGTGGTACTCCAAGGGACCCCAGGTCAGGTCCACACGCGCCCCGCTCGCCCCCGCCACCAGCATGTTGTACAGCTCCTGCACGCTCTGACAGCTGGGGCCAACGGTGGCGATGATCTTGGTGCCTGCGTGCGACCGCATCAGGTGGGGTGCGCTGTCCAGCTGTGCAAGGCAGTCTGAGCAGGGGACATGCACCTGCTCTAGAGGGGTGGCAAGGCGGGCAGGGAGGAGAGCCCCCAAGCTGGTAAAAGGCGAGCATTCAGGCGCCAGCCCACCTTCTTGTGGCGCCGCGCATTTGGCATGCAGAATGCAGGGGGCGTGTGCGGGAGTGCGGCACAGCAGAAAAGCGGTGGCTGGTTCGGGCAGTGCTCCTCCATGCCAAGAGCACATTGATGGGACAAATTGTGCAAAGGATCAGGGTGAGTGGTATTTCTAGATCAGGCCTGCATCAGCTGGACTTTTAAAAACGACAGCTGTCTGTTCTCTGCTGCTCCCAGGGCCTCAGTGCTCAAGCGCTTGAGCCCGAGCACGCAGCTCACAGTGAAGAGCAGGAAAGCTCTGCAGCTGTTCCCACATGTGCAAGCTGACACTGACGCCTGAAGCAGCCCTGCAAGATTTACCTGTGACCCTGCGCGCATCATCAGGCTTGAGCAGCGTGCTCATCGGCATGTCCGCAGGGAAGAAGTGGGTCTTGGCAGTGTAGCGCTGCTTGCTGGGCTCGAACGCCTGCCATTTGCGCAAGCAAACAGTGCAGCAGATGATGTTTCTTCCACGCTTCAGAAGCAGGCCTGGCCAAGGACACAGGGCCAAGGATGCTGGGAATATGGGGGGGCATCTGTTGAAGGTAACCCTGACGTGAAATATCCTTGGGGGTCTCGGAGGAAAGCTCTTGCTTACCATGGCCTCGCTAGATAGCACATGCGGTAAGTCCATGTAGCTCGCAGTGTGGTTAGGGTTAAAGTCGTTGAAGGAACTTGCTCGGCTGACTTGCCTAAGGTTGCTATGCTCATGCGCATGGGGCATATTTCCGTGCGACAAGCCGGACGCTGAGTGCTTCATTGATGATTTGTGATTTAAAGACTACTAGCAGGAAACCGGCCCTCGGCACAATCGGCAAATGCCGCCAGGCAGTTTGAAAATTGTCAGGCAATCAGGCAAAATTTTGAATTTCTGGTAGTAGCTGTTGCCGTTGATGGTGTACACCGACGTGCAAGAGCCAGGGCACCTTCAGTGTACGGCCTTCCGTGCAGCCGAGAAGAAGTTCCAGCACCTGTTTAAGGACAACAGAACCTCCAATGCAAGGAGCAGGTGAAATGACGATGGCAACATGTGCACACACTGGGAACAGGGCAATCTGTGACATCAACTGTCATGCCCACCCAACCGGTGCGCACAGCTCATCCCACAGTGCACATGCATGCGTATGCTTACTTACAGGCGCAGAGCCCAGGCCCTCCAGCAAAAGAAGGCTTGTGCTGCTGATCTTGCCGACCATGGTGTGCTGGACGTCCATACCTCATCCAAGGTGGAGGCCTGGCTAGGGCAGGGGGCGCTGCAGCGCCATATTCTGCCCTGTGACCCCAGCCTGGCAGGCAGCCTGCAGACAGCGTCCGTGCACTTCTCAGGTGCAAGTGCCAGCAGCGGCAGAGTTGGCAGCGACCCGGCACACCTTGTATTGGCTCAGGCAGGCCAGCCCACGAACCTGCCCTCCAATGGTGGCAGCTCACGGCAGCCAGGGGTGCTGGCATACACGCTCCCAGCCCACCCTGGCTTTGTACTGCTCCCAGCCCTGCTTCCTGTGGCTCACCAGTTGCAGCTGATGTGCGACGCGCTGACCAGGTATACGAGGTTCGCCTGTTCTGGGGATCGCCGTGCACTGTGACGCATTGATGTCAAGGACAGTACGCACTCAGGATGCACTTCTGGCTGCATGCGATCACATACTTACACACTTGCGTGCTTGTGTGTATGTTGTGTTTGTATTTGTGCGTGATGCAGAAGCATGAGTAAGGTATGTCAGTTTGTGTACACATGGGTGTGTCGCTCTGCGACTTGAGGGCCCCCACAAAAAGATGCAAGTATATATTCACGCACAAATTTCTACGCACAGGTTCCCAGAGCCTCCTGCAAACACCAATCACAACCGTCAGTACGGACCTATTAGTGGCACCTGGGCAGCAGCGCAGAAAGGCCTCATGCTGCGGCTGAGCAAGCTGCCAGGTGTGTATTGGGGTGTGTGTGTGTGTCAATCTTGTGAAATTTACGGCATGCACCTGCAGAGGCCGAGGCAAGCGGGCACAGATGCGCTACAGCATGGCTTTCATTTGAGTACTTCGTGAGTGTTCCAGGTTGCGCAGGCAGAAGAGTTGCACAGAAGGGAGTGTTTGTTGTCACAGGCGGGCATGTTGCACTTGTTGCACAGGCGGGCATGTTACACATGTTGCACTTGTTGCACAGGCGGGCATGTTACACGTTGCATCAGCGAGCATGTTACACATGTTGCACAGGCGGGCGTGTTGCACAGGCGGGCATTGTACACATGTTGCATTGGCAGGCGTGCTTGTATTGGCGAGGGGTGTTTCTTCACCCCCACCCTGACCTGGCCGCCTGCAGAGCCAGTACCTGATCCCCCAAGCGGGCTCAAAGCGGAAGATGCGTCAAGTCCTTGTGCCAAGCATCACGACGTTGGGCTGCAGCGGCTGGAGGGTGGTGAGGATGAAGCAGCCACGCCTTGCGTTAACCATCAACATCAGCAGCAGCCTCAGCAGCAGCAGCAACACCACTTCACTGCCACTGGTGCTGAGGGCCAGCAGCAAGCCCAGTACCCTCATCACAACCACCCAGGCCAGCAGCCGACGACGCCTTACCGCGGCTTTTGGGATTGCTGGCAGCTGCCTGCCGCACAGCCCAGTCGGCCCAAGCAGCATGCAGCTTCAAGGGCACCCAGCGCACACGCGCCAGCCCCTTCAGCCTCGTGCGAGCCATTCGTGGTTAGTGCACAGCCGCTGCGGCCGGCTGCATGCGCCGCGGCAGCGCCAGGACGCGCAGCAGCGACGGCGGTGGGGACAGCTCCTCCAGGGGCTGGAGCCCCTGCAGTCGCCCAGATCAGTGCGGCCAGCATGCTGCGCCGCCTGCGTTGGGCCAGCCTGGGGCCGCAATACGACTGGTCGCGCCGCTTGTACGACAGCCGCGCACAGCACCGGTGAGCGCCAGTGCGCGCGCCCCAGTGCATACTGCATGCGTGAGCGTGCTGGGTGCAAGCACAGCAGCAAGTGCTTTGTACGGACGCCTTGTCAGAGCCGCTTGGTTTGCACATCCCAGTGCATCTGGATGGGCAGCCTGTACCTGTGCGTGCGTGTGGGGAAGCAGGGGAGGAGGGGGAAAGGGTGTGGGGGTATGTCGTGTGCTGTGCATTTGGTGACACACGCTGATATGCATTTGGTGACACACGCTGATATGCATTTGGTGACACACACTGATATGCATTTGGTGACACACGCTGATTTGCACTCATGCACAATTCATACATCTACAGTGCAAAAAGGACCTGTGGCTTGAGGGGTCTGTCCTGGTTGGCTGCCATCCAAGCCTTTGGCCCTTGCTCGGGGCTTCAGCCTGTAGATCGTGCTTGGCCCCTTTTCGCCTGCTGCAGGCCTGCGCCTGTAAGCTGGAGCTGATGGATCCTAGCCATTCTTCTACAGGTTCTGGCACCAGCTGCCTCATGCTCCCCTATCCTGCCTGCTCGGTCAACTTTCAGCCTGGCTACCTTCTGCTCCCATACCCTGCTCAACCTCTGTGCCTCCGCCCTGGCCATCTTTTGATTCCATATCCTGCTCAGAAAGTCTTTCACCTCGGCTGCCTTGTGCTCTTGTATCCTACTCAGCCGGTCTGTGGCCCTAGATACTGTCTACCCCTACAGCTTGCTTGGCTGGCATGCTGTAGCCCCAGTGGCCTTTCATATCTACTTACTCCACCTAAGTCCCCTCTTAAATGCTGACTTCTTGCTGCCTCATGCTACTGTGCCCTGCCCAGCCATGTGCTGGCTTGCTCCAAGCCACCAGTCCACTGCTGACACACACTCACACGCACACATACACACACACACACTCGCGTGTGCGCAAACGCATGCACACACACATACACACACGTACACATACATTTAGTGCTGCGTGGGGTCCCTCAGGCCCCTGCCGCCCTCCCTGGAGCTGCTGGCCCGCCAAACAGTGGCCCTGGTGCAGCAGCTGGCGCACCTGCACAGCCCTCAAGCAACCTCCGCAGGCGAACGCCCGCAGGGCCCGGCTTCCCTGCGCGCCACCGCCGCCGCCACCGCCAACACACAGTCTGCCGGGATGCACGGCGCGGGGACAGGGGACGCGGGGGCAGAGGGTGGTAGGGCAAAGTGTGCGGGGGCGGCAGACAGGGGCAACTGCAAGGTGATGGACCAGCTTGGGCCCAGCGGGATGGAGGGCAATGCACGGTTGCAGGGCCTGGGCGAGCCAGGCTTCAAGGGCATGGGCCACAGGACGCGAGACCTGGGCAAAGTGGAGGCCGCCGCCGCGGATGGCCAAGTGGCGAGCAGGGGCCAATCATTGCACTGGCGGAGCGCTGAGGGATGGGGTGCGGAGGAGGCAGCGGGCGCGGGCGCGCAGGGCCAGGACGTGCGCCCATGCCAAGGACTGGGCTCAAGCCCGCCGGATGCAGCAGATGCCCAGGGCACCGGGGACCTGCAGGGGCATTGGCAGGCGGACATAGAGGGTACGCCTGGGGCAGCCAGGGGGGCAGAAGCACAACACACTAGGGTCGGTGCCAGCAGCGGCTCGGGCCGCCGCCACGGGCGTGCTCCGTGCCCGCGCGCGAGGGCTCGGCGCGGCAGCAGCGGCAGCAGCAGCAATCCAACAGGCACACCAGGCCGCACGTTTGAGCCGGACGCTGCGCTTGTGAACTACTACTACGAGGGTGGGTGCGCCATTTCCTGGACCTGTGCACTTGTAGGGCTGCCATCTACTGGTGCAGTTGGTCAGAGGGTGTATGGCACATGCACACACACAATACGCACACACAATACACACGCACACACGCACACAGTACACACACGCACGCACAATACACACGTTCACGCGCACACGCACATGCGCACACACATGCACGCACGCATGAACGCTCACGCACACACGCACGCACACACACACACAGCATGGCTGCTTGGGCAGGGTTGTCCACACGGCCTTTGGCCTGGTCTGCACTCACGCAAGTGCTGATGTGAGTCGTTGCTTGAGGGATGCAAGAAGCACACACAACCACACTGGATAATCACTTCCTCTTGATGAGCACCTCCATGGCATACTCCTACACCTGCAGGTTTGCACAGCATGATCTTGTGCGCTTCTTTGCAGCAGAAACCAGCTTTAAGCTGGGGGGTTTGATCCCAGGGGGAGGAGGGTAGGCAAGCTGAGAAGGCACTGCAGGAAACAGATGCATTTGCAGCAACTGTTTATGGCACAAGGCAGGACAATACATTGGCTCAACCTAGATTGGGCCTCTCACACACCTGCATGCTTGAGCCCGGCCTTTGTTTTCGTAATGTCACACACTCACTTGTGCGGAGGCGGACACCTTCTGCAGCCCTAGTGACAACGTGGACTCAGACGTATGCCTAACCTCAGCCTTCACCTTGGGATGTCGCAATTTGGGGCTTGCTAGAGCAGGGAACACCCTTAGGGGCCACTGTGACAACGTGGAGTCACTCTACATGAAGATGCCTCACCTCAGCCTTCACCTCGGGATGTCGCAACTTTTTTGGGCTTGCTCGTGCAGGGGATACCCTTTGCGGCCACTGCGACGACGTGGAGTCGGACCTCGCCCAGCCCATCGTGGCCGCCTCCCTCGGGTGTGACGCGGTGCGTGCTGCCCTGCCTGACCCACAGCAGCAGCACGCGCCTTCTGCCGGACCACTTGACGCGTGCCTCCACAAGTGCCCTGTGCCACGCCGCCTGGGCTGCCTCAGCGCGCGCATCCTGTTTTGTGCACAACAACGCGGCACAGTGCATCAAAGCATGGCGCATCGCAGCCTTAGCTCTGTTCATGCGGCACTCACTGCATAAGAGTGGAGCAGCCTGGTTCCCCCCAATGAGCCAGCTCTGTGAGGCCTAGCATCCATCTGGTGAGGTGTGCATACGAAAGCAGTGCACATCCCGTCTGCAACAGCAGCGCCTTGGTCAGTTGCGTGCAGGGGCACAGCAGTGAGTGGCACGTGGAGCTGCATGTTGCATGATGAGGTGGAACGTTGTGCCGACGTGCCACCTCATCATGCAATGTGCTTGAGGCCCCATCGGGAGTAATTGGGATGGCACGATATCAGTGGCAGATCTTGAGGCAGCCCTTTGTTCGTGCAACCCTTGATGCAGCGTATGCCAGGACGTTGGTGACAAGGCTGTTGCAGCATGCCTTGGGCTGCCTGCCCCAATCAATTGGGAAGGTCATGGCTGTGCAGCCAGATTGCATGAACGTGCAAGCCTTTGAGTTGCAAGCAAGCATTTCTGGGCAGGCAGGGTGGGGCATGGGTAGGCATGGCATGGGCTCAGACGCGTGATTGCTTGCCGCAAGGCGAGGGGCCGGCACATGCTTGCATGCATTGGTTTATTCTGCACACTCCCATGCATCCTCTACACACTCCCATGCATCCTCTGCACACTCCCATGCATCCTCCCATGCATCTTCCCATGCATCCTCCCATGCATCCTCCCATGCATCCTCCCATGCATCCTCTGCACACTCCGATGCATCCACAGTGCCGACTCGCCAGCGCTCAACACCGGCTGCCTCAGCGTACGCAACCCACGCCTTTGTGATGTACCAGGTGTTTTTGATGGGCGGTCCGACGCGCGACTCGGAGCCCACGCCGCTGCTGCTGCGCAGCGGGGACGTGGTTGTGCTTGGCGGGCCTGCGCGCAACTGCTTCCACGGTGCGTGCCGCCAGCCCCCCTTTGCATCCTCCTACTGGAAAGTCACAGAGCCCCATCTTCCAGTGGGAAGTCCTTCAGGCAGTGCGCATGAGCCTGCCCCCCTTTGCATCCTCCTACTGGAAAGTCATAGAGCCCCATCTTCCAGTGGGGAAGTCCTTCAGGCAGTGCGCATTAGCCTGCCCCCCTTTGCATCCTCCTACTGGAAAGTCACAGAGCCCCATCTTCCAGTGGGGAAGTCCTTCAGGCAGTGCGCATGAGCCTGCCCCCCTTTGCATCCTTCTACTGGAAAGTCATAGAGCCCCATCTTCCAGTGGGGAAGTCCTTCAGGCAGTGCGCATGAGCCTGCCCCCCTTTGCATCCTCCTACTGGAAAGTCACAGAGCCACATCTTCCAGTGGGGAAGTCCTTCAGGCAGTGCGCATGAGCCTGCCCCCCTTTGCATCCTCCTACTGGAAAGTCATAGAACCCCATCTTCCAGTGGGGAAGTCCTTCAGGCAGTGCGCATGAGGCCCCCCTTTGCATCCTCCTACTGGAAAGTCATAGAGCCCCATCTTCCAGTGGGGAAGTCCTTCAGGCAGTGCGCATGAGCCTCTGCCCGTCGTCCACCGTGGCTGTCCCCACACGCTCAAGCACATGCCTGCAGCCCCCGCTGGTGCTGCTTCTGCTCCTGCTGCTGCTGCTGCTGCTGCTGCTGCTGCTGCTGCTG
>LFIK01002837.1_pt1 | contig 14051 bp, 12 predicted proteins | sample 643401 | NCBI WGS metagenome assembly LFIK01 (sample SAMN03777447, study PRJNA286221) | soda lake metagenome | biome: soda lake; feature: Kulunda steppe; material: water; isolation source: sample T5-Br brine of Lake Tanatar-5 | place: Russia: Kulunda steppe | collected 2010-07 | reverse complement strand
GTCGCTGCCCGGGGCGATACCCCAGTCAAGGAGTTCCCAGTGAGCAGCGCTCTATTCGATGAGATGAGACGCCGCATGGAGCACTTCCGCCGCTCCGAGCAGAAGGTGGCGCGCTTCGTGCTGCGTAACCCCGATGAAGTGATCCACATGCGCATCGTCGACCTGGCCACCGAGGCCAAGGTCAGCGAGCCCACGGTGGTACGTTTCTGCCGCGCCCTGGGCTGCAACGGCTTCCAGGACTTCAAGCTCAAGCTGGCTCAGATGCTGGCCACCGGCAGTCAGTTTGCCCAGTTCTCCATGAACGACAGCGACAGCGTGGCGGAATTCTCCCAGAGCATCTTCGATTCCACCGTGGGCACCCTGCTCTCGGTGCGCGACCGCCTTGACAACGAGGCGCTGAGCCAGGCGATCAACGTCCTGGCCATGGCGAACCGGGTGGAGTTCTACGGCTTCGGCGCCTCCGGTGCGGTAGCCTTCGACGCCCAGCACAAGTTTTTTCGTCTGCAGATCTCCACCGCGGCCTACTCCGATCCCCACATGCAGAACATGTCGGCGGTGACCCTCAAGGAGGGCGACGTGGTGGTGGCCATCTCACAGACCGGCCGCACCCGGGCGCTGGTCGCCAGCGTACGCCTGGCCAGGGAGGCCGGTGCCACGGTGATTGGCCTCTGTCCCAGTGGCACGCCGCTGGCCGAGGAGGTGACGCTGCCGCTCTATATCGATGTCCACGAGGACACCGAGATCTATACCCCCATGAGCTCCCGCATCGCTCACCTGGTGCTGGTCGACGTTCTGGCGGTGGGCGTCGCCAAGACCCGTGGTCCCAAGCTGGCCGAACAGCTCATGTCGGTGAAGAGGAGCCTGATCCCGCTGCGCTTCCCTGAAGAGGAGTAGTGGGCGATATGCTAAGCTGTTTGCCCATTTTCCGAGCAGCGATGCCCTCTCCATGGACGACGTCACGGCGATCCTCGACCACCTGAACACCGCCCAGCGCGAGGCGGTCAGTGCCCCCAAGGGCAACATGCTGGTGCTGGCCGGAGCAGGCTCCGGCAAGACCAGGGTGCTGGTCCACCGGATCGCCTGGCTGATGCAGGCCGAGGGACTCTCTCCCTATGCCGTGCTCGCCGTGACCTTCACCAACAAGGCGGCCCGCGAGATGCGCACCCGCCTGGAGGCGCTGCTCGGTCTCTCGCTGCGCCACGTCTGGGTGGGCACCTTCCACTCCACGGCTCATCGCCTGTTGCGTACCCACTGGCAGGATGCCCGCCTGCCTCAGCACTTCCAGATCATCGATTCCGACGACCAGCTGCGCCTGGTCAAGCGCTTGATTAAGGACCACGACGTCGATGACGAACGCTTCCCGCCGCGCCAGGTCCAGACCTTCATCTCCGGCTGCAAGGAGGAGGGGCTGCGCCCCCATCAGGTGGATGTCAATGGCGACGCCTACCTGGGGCAGATGGTGGAGCTCTATGAGCGCTACCAGCTCACCTGCGAGCGCGGTGGTCTGGTGGACTTCGGCGAGCTGCTGCTGCGAAGCCTCGAGCTGTTGCGCGACAACCCCGCCCTGCTGGCCCACTACCAGGATCGCTTTGCCCATGTGCTGGTAGATGAGTTCCAGGACACCAACACCCTGCAGTACGCCTGGCTGAAGCTGCTCACCGGCATGCGTACGCCGATGACCGTGGTGGGCGACGACGACCAGTCGATCTACGGCTGGCGCGGTGCCCGGGTGGAGAACATTCGCCGCTTCGAGCGGGAGTTTTCGGAGACCAAGACGGTACGTCTGGAGCAGAACTATCGCTCTACCAGCTCCATCCTCGAGGCCGCCAACGCCTTGATCAGCCACAACACCGAGCGCATGGGCAAGGAGCTGTGGACCGCCGGCTCCCGCGGCGAGCCGATCTCGGTATTCAGCGGGTTCAATGATCTGGATGAGGCCCGCTTCATCGTCGACACCATCCGCGAGAAGGTCGGCGAGGGGTTCAATCGCCGCGAGATCGCCATCCTCTACCGCTCCAACGCCCAGTCCCGGGTGCTCGAGGAGTCCCTGATCCGCCAGGGTGTGCCCTACCGTATCTACGGCGGCCATCGTTTCTACGAGCGCCTGGAGATCAAGAATGCCCTGGCCTACCTGCGGCTGCTGCTCAACCGCGATGACGACGCCTCCCTGGAGCGGGTGATCAACCTGCCGGCTCGAGGCATCGGTACCCGCACTGTCGAGATCCTGCGCATCCGGGCCCGGGAGACCGGCGTCTCGCTCTGGCAGGCACTTCATGATGGCCTGGCCGACGGCTCACTCAAGGGCCGTGCTGGCGGCGCCGTACAGGCCTTCGCCGAGATGGTCGACCGGCTCGACAACGACACCGCCGGGCTGGCCCTGCACGAGATCATCGACCAGGCCCTCGAGGCCTCGGGGCTGGTGGCGCACCACCTCGGCGAGCGAGGCGAGAAGGGCCAGGCCCGGGTCGAGAACCTGGAAGAGCTGGTCAACGCCGCCCGGGCCTTTACCCAGGGGGAGTCCTTCGATCCGCCCATGGCCGGCGAGGGTGCCGCGGCACTGGAGGCCTTCCTCTCCGAGGCGGCGCTCAACGCCGGCGAGCATGAGGCCGACGAGTTTGAGGACAGCGTGCAGCTGATGACCCTGCACGCCGCCAAGGGGCTGGAGTTTCCGGTGGTGTTCATCGCCGGAGTGGAGGAGGGGCTCTTTCCCCACCGCATGTCGGCGGAGGAACCGGGTCGCCTGGAGGAGGAGCGTCGGCTCTGCTATGTGGGCCTGACCCGCGCCATGAAGAAGCTCTATCTGACCCACGCCGAGATCCGCCGTCTCCATGGCAAGGAGACCTTCCAGCGTGCGTCGCGCTTCCTGCGCGAGATTCCGGAGCAGTATCTGGAAGAGGTGCGGCTGCGCGGCCAGATATCACGGCCCGTGACCGCGAGTCGGCCGGTTCCCGGGCTACGCCAGACCTCGGTGGAGGGCGGCGGCGACCTGCCTACCCTGTCGCTGGGCCAGCGGGTTCAGCATCCGGTGTTCGGCGAGGGAGTGATCCTCAATGCCGAGGGGGAGGGGGAGCGCGCCCGGGTCCATGTCAGCTTCGAAGGCGAAGGAGACAAGTGGCTGGTGCTGGGCTTTGCCAAGCTGACGCCGCTCTGATCGAGACGGTTGGCTTGTGGGCCAATTCGGCCCTGGCGCATACTGACTGTTAGATACAACTGCGCGCCGTGATGGCGCGCGGTCCTACATAACAAGCCTTTCGGAGTCACGCCCCTATGCAACGCCGCCGCTTTCTCACGAACAGTCTGAAGACCCTCGGCGCCGGTGCCGCCGGTATCGCCGCCGCCCCCTTCGTTTCCACCGCCAGCGCCCAGGAGACCATCACCTGGGACATGGTGACCTCCTGGCCCAAGAACTTCCCGGCGCTGGGCACCGGCGCCAACGAGTTCGCTCAGCGCGTCGAGGCGCTCTCCAATGGGCGCATGCGCATCCGCGTGCACGGTGCAGGCGAGCTGGTACCGGCCATGGAGGTCTTCGACGCGGTCGCTGCCGGGACCGCCGAGATGGGCCACTCCGCCTCCTATTACTGGCGGGGCAAGGTCGCTGCGGCACAGTTCTTCACCGCGGTGCCCTTCGGCATGAACACCACCGAGACCAATGCCTGGCTCTACCACGGCGGCGGCCAGGAGCTGTGGGACGAGATCTACGCGCAGCACAACCTCAAGCCTTTCCCGGTGGGCAACACCGGCGCGCAGATGGCTGGCTGGTTCAAGAAGGAGATCCACTCCCTCGCCGATATGCAGGGTCTCAAGCTGCGTCTGCCGGGGCTGGCCGGTGAGGCGATGAACCGCATCGGTGTCACCACCGTGAACATGCCGGGTTCCGAGATCTTCACCTCCATGCAGACCGGCGTACTCGACGCCGCGGACTGGGTCGGCCCCTACAACGATATGGCTTTCGGCCTTCACCAGGTGGCCGACTACTATTACACCTCGCCATGGAACGAACCCTCGGCCGTCCTCGAGGGTACCGTCAATCTGGATGCCTGGAACGCTCTGCCGGACGACCTCAAGGCGGTGGTAACGGAAGCCGCCCGCGCCTCCAACCTGGCGATGATCAGCGAGTTTGCCTACCGCAACGCCCAGGCCCTGGAGACGCTGGTGGACGAACACGGCGTGCAGCTGCGCACCCTCCCGGAGGATGTCATGGTCGCGCTCTTCGAGGCTTCCGAGGAGGTCATCCAGGAGCAGGTGGCGAATGATCCCGACTCTGCCAAGGCCTATGAGTCCTACCTGGCCTTCCAGAAGCTGGTGCGCCCGTTCAGCGACGCCGGCGAGTTCGAGTATCTCAAGGCCCGTGCATTGCTGGGCGCCTGATGCCGCGCTCTGGCTGAAATGACACCGGGGGCGCCGACTGGCGCCCCCGGTGTATGTAGGGTGTCATCGGCTACTCGCGCACGGCGCGGATGCGGCCCTTGTCGTCCAGGGCCACCATCACGAAGCGCGCCTCGGTGACCTTGTGCAGCTCCCGTGGGTCACGCTCCTGGGGCTGGCGGATCCACACTTCCACGTCGATCCGAATCGAACTGTGGCCAATCTCGCGCAGGGTGGTATAGACGTTGACCATCGAGCCCACGCGCACCGGACACAGGAAGTCCATGGCCTCGATGGCCACGGTGGCAGTGCGGCCGTGGGCCTCGCGGCCGGCGGCCAGCTCGGCGGCCTGGTCCATGTGGGCCACCAGCCAGCCGCCGGCGATATCACCGTGCAGGTTGGTATCCTGACGGTTGGCCTGCAGTTTCAGGGTGAGGTCGCCCCTGGGGGCGGGGATATCGTCGAGGTCTGTCATTAAGATGTCACCATCCTGGCTTGTTATTGTGGCCGTAAGCGACAAGAGGCATACGGATGTCTGAATCGATGGCCATGGTATATGCAGTCACCGCTGGCCACCAGCGCTGCCCCCCGGCCTGCGGCCAGGGGTCGCGCAGCGCCGGCAGGCTGGATGTAAGGCAGTATCTGGTGGCAAGACGCTGGGCCGCGAGCTGGGGGTTGGCCCTGCTGCTGCTGGTGCTGTCGGGCCTGGCCCAGGCGGACGCCGACGAGGTGGCCGGAACCCTGGGGGCGGTAGGCTCCGACACCCTGGCGGGGCTGATGCTGCGCTGGGGAGAGGCGCTGACCGAGCAGCATCCGGCGGTGCGCCTGCAACTGCAGGCCAGCGGTTCGGCGAGTGCCCCCACGGCGCTGATCGCCGGCACCACCCGCCTGGGTCCCATGTCGCGTCCCATGAACGAGTCCGAGCGCGAGGCCTTCTCTCGGCGCCACGGCTACCCGCCGCTGGAGCTCGAGGTGGCCCGGGACGCCCTGGCGGTGGTGGTACATCGCCATAATCCGCTGGAGAGCCTGACCCTGGCCGAACTGGATGCCCTCTTCTCGGACACCCTGCACTGCGGTGCCAATACTCCCATCCAACGCTGGTCACGGCTCGGCGTCGATCTGCCCGGGAGGCGTGTGTCGCTGCATGGCCGCAACGTGGCCTCCGGCACCCACGACCTCTTCCGTCTGCGTGGACTTTGCGGTGGACGCGTTCGTCGGGAGGTCAACGAGCATGCCGGTTCGGCCGCGGTGGTGGCGGCGGTGGCGGCGGAGCCTGCCGCCATCGGCTACGCCGGGCTCAACCACCTGACGCCTGCGGTGAGAGCGGTTGCCTGGCGCGATGCCACGAGCGGTAGACTCCATTCAGCGACCGGGGAGGCGGTCAACAGCGGTGACTATCCGCTGTCGCGCAGCCTCTATCTCTACGTGAACCGGCCGCCGGGGAGAGCGCTGCCAGGACCCGAGCGCGCCTTCCTCGAACTGGTGCTCTCCGACGCCGGCCAGGCGGTGGTGGAGGAGATCGGTTTTGTGCCCCTGACGAAGGCAGAGCGCGCCCGCCAGTGGCTGAGACTGGAAGTCAATGATGACCGCTGACGCTGTCACCTCACTGTCACCAAAATGTCGTAAAGTGTCATCATCAGCCTTGCCGATGAGCCACCGGGAGCGGCCATGATCGATCCTCTGCCGCCCAAGGCCCAGCCGCGCCACCAGTGGTGGAGGAGCCTGCGTGACCGTCTGGCTACCCTGCTGATCACGGCCGGCGGTATCGGCGTGGTGGTGGCGATGCTGGCCATCGGCGTCTTTCTGGTCCTGGAGGTGGCGCCGCTGTTTCTCGAGGCGGGCCATGGCGTCGGCTGGCGCGAGCTGTGGCAGCCCCGCTGGCAGCCCGGCACCCTGACCGGGGAGACCCCCAGCTATGGGCTGCAGCCCCTGGCCTGGGGCACCCTCAAGGCCGCTTTCTGGGCGCTGCTGTTCGCCGTCCCGCTGGCGCTGGGAGCGGCCATTCACTCGGCGCTCTACATGCCGCCGCGGCTGCGCAGCCGCCTCAAGCCCACCCTGGAGCTGATGGAGGCGATGCCCGGCGTCGTGGTGGGTTTCGTGGCAGGCCTGGTGCTGGCTCCCTGGGTGGACCGCCACCTCGCCGGCGCCCTGGCGCTGCTGATCGGTCTTCCGGCGGGCATGCTGTTCGCCGGCCTGGCCTGGATGAGACTGCCGTCGGCCTGGCGTCGTCGATTTCCCCTGGGCTGGGCCGGACTATGGTTGATGCCCTGGCTGGCGCTGCTGGTGGGATTGGCGCTCTGGCTCTCCCCCTGGTTCGAGGCGTTGCTGTTCAGCGGTGACCTGCGGGGCTGGCTTGAAGCGCGCTTCGGCCTGGGCGTTTCCGCGCGCAATGCGCTGATCGTAGGGGTGGCCATGGGCTTCGCGGTCATCCCCGGCATCTATGCCCTGGCCGAGGATGCGCTCTCCGGCGTGCCGTCGAATCTCGGCGAGGGGGCTCAGGCGCTGGGGGCGACCCGCTGGCAGAGCCTGTGGAAGGTGGTGCTGCCGGCGGCGGCTCCTGGGGTGCTTAGCGCAGTAATGATCGGCGCCGGTCGCGCCGTAGGCGAGACCATGATCGTGCTGATGGCCAGCGGCAACACGGCGCTGATGACCCTCAATCCCCTGGAGGGCATGCGCTCCATGGCCGCCACCATCGCCATCGAGCTGCCCGAGGCGGTGCCCGGCGGGGTCCATTATCGGCTGCTGTTTCTGGTGGCGCTGGCGCTGTTTGTCTTCACCTTCCTGGTCAATACAGTGGCGGAACTTGTGCACGCGCGGTTGCGCAGCCGCTACCGGCGCCTGGGGGGAATGTCATGATCGGACGCGCCCGGCTGCCCCGCCTCGAGGGGGCCCTGCCCTGGCTAGCCGCCGGAAGCGTGGCCCTGTCGCTGCTGATGCTGGCCGGACTGCTGTCTCTGCTGGCGGTGCGTGGGATGGGACACTTCTGGCCGGCGCCGCTCACCCTGGTGACGCTGGACGATGGCCGCCAGCTGGCAGGGCAGGCGGTGCGCGAGGAGCGCCTGCCGAACGCAGCGGGGCGCGAACGGCTCTATCTGACCGGCAACCGCGATCTTGACGGCGCCATCTGGCGCTGGGTGGCCGTGGACGAGATCGTGACGGAGAGCCGTCCACGCGATCTGGTGGTGCTGGAGCGCACCCGCTGGGGAACCTTCCAGGGTCGCCTGCTGGCGTTGGAGGAGGGCGGCAAACGCGCCGAGGGTGAGGACGCCTGGGCAGCGCTGCGGGCGCACCTGGCGGAGCTCGCGATGCTAAGGGCGGAGCGCGATCGTCTGCGCGACGAAGTGGTGGTGCCGCTGGTGAGGCGCCTGGAGCTGGACCAACGGGCCGAAACCGAGATGGCACGCGCCAGCGCACGGATCCATGAGCTGCAGGCGCGCATCACGGGCGGCAGGCTGCTGCTGGAGAGCGTCGACGGCCGTCGCCTCGAGCAGCCGCTGGAGCAGGTGCTGCGTGCCTGGCGGCCCAACGCCATGTCACCGCCGGCGAAGATGGTCGCCTGGGGTCGCGGCGTATGGCGTTTCCTCGCCGAGGGTCCCCGTGCCGCCAACAGCGCCGGCGGTGTGTGGCCGGCGATCTTCGGCACCGTGCTGATGGTGCTGCTGATGTCGGTGGTGGTGACCCCCTTCGGCGTGCTGGCAGGCATCTACCTCAACGAGGTCGCCCACCAGGGACGCTTGACTCATCTGGTGCGCATCGCGGTCCGCAACTTGGCCGGCGTGCCCTCCATCGTCTACGGCGTGTTCGGGCTGGGGGTATTCGTCTACGGCATTGGTGGCAGCCTGGACGAGTGGTTCTTCGCCGATCGGTTGCCCTCACCCACCTTTGGCACGGGGGGATTGCTGTGGGCCTCGCTGACCCTGGCGCTGTTGACGCTGCCGGTGGTGATCGTTGCCACCGAGGAGGGTCTGGCCCGGGTACCGGACAACCAGCGGGAGGGGGCCCTGGCGCTGGGCGCCACCCGAGTGGAGATGCTCACTCGCGTGGTGCTGCCGATGACCGCACCGGCCATGCTCACCGGGGTCATCCTGGCCGTGGCCCGGGCCGCCGGGGAGGTAGCGCCGCTGATGCTGGTGGGGGTCGCCAAGTTGGCGCCCCAGGTGCCGGTGGACGGTGAATTCCCCTTCATTCATCTTGAGCGTAAGTTCATGCACCTGGGCTACCACATCTACGACGTGGCCTTCCACGGCAACGATGTCCAGGCGGCCCTGCCACTGGTCTACGCCACTGCGCTGCTGCTGGTGCTGGTTATTCTGGTGCTTAACCTGACTGCAATATTTCTGCGCCATCATCTGAGGGCGCGTCACGGGGCGCTGCCGCGTCGCTAGCGGCATCGCCCGAGGAGTGTGAACCCGATGTCCGTCTTCCCGCCGCCACGGCCCGTCGCCGGCGGCCCGATCATCGACTTCGACCCGGCCGCCTGTTGCCTGGAGATCGAGGGACTGAGCCTGGCCTACGGGGAGACACCTGCGCTGCGCGAGCTGACGCTGCGCGTGCCGCGCCATCGGGTCACGGCCTTCATCGGGCCATCCGGGTGCGGGAAGTCGACGCTGCTGCGTGCTTTGAACCGGCTCCACGACCTCAACGATGACGTGCGTCTGAGCGGAAGGATTCGCCTCGAAGGGCAGGATATCCATGATCCGGAGGTAGAAGTGGCGAAGCTGCGTCGGCGGGTGGGGATGGTCTTCCAGGCACCCAATCCCTTCCCCATGTCGATCTATGACAACGTGGCCTTCGGGCTGAGGCTGCAGGGCGGGATTCGCAAGCGGCAGCTTGACGACATCGTCGAGTGGGCGCTGCGTTCGTCGGCACTCTGGGACGAGGTGAAGGACCGTCTGAAGCGCTCGGCCTGGGCGCTTTCCGGCGGCCAGCAGCAGCGCCTGGTGATCGCTCGCACCCTGGCAGTGCGCCCCGAGGTGCTGCTGCTGGACGAGCCGGCATCGGCGCTGGACCCCATATCGACGCTGAAGATAGAGGAGCTGATCCGCAATCTTAAGTCGCAGCTGACCCTGGTGCTGGTCACCCACAACATGCAGCAGGCGGCGCGGGTCTCGGACTACACCGCCTTCCTGCAGGAGGGCGAGCTGGTGGAGTACGGCACCACCGACACCCTGTTCACCAACCCGCGCCTCGCGCGAACCGAGAACTACATCACCGGGCGCATGGCCTGACGGTGGGCTCTCCAGCCCGGCCCCAGGCCCATTCCCAGGAGAGGAGCACCATGGACATTACCAGCGATATCCACAGCCGCCATATCTCGCGGCAATTCAATCAGGAGCTCGAGGAGCTCAAGACTCACCTGATGGCCATGGGTGGCCTGGTGGAGAAACAGATTCAGGAGGCCGTGGAGGCGCTTCTCGAAAGGGACTCCGAACTGGCCCGCCGGGTGGTGGAAAATGATCGTGCGGTCAACGATATGCAGATCAAGATCGACGAGGAGTGCACCCAGGTGCTGGCGCGCCGCCAGCCGGCGGCCTCCGATCTGCGCCTGGTGCTGGCGGTGATCCGTGCTGCCTCCGATCTGGAGCGCATCGGCGACGAGGCGAGCAAGATCGCTCGCAACGCCGGCGACCTGATCAAGGGCGACAACGGTACACGCGGCTTCGTCGAGGTGCGCATGATCAGCGAGCACGTGCGCCGCATGGTGCGTGACGCGCTGACCTCCTTCGCGCGCTTCGATATCGAGCTGGCGCTGGAGCTGGTCCATGAGGACGAGAAGGTTGACGAGGAGTACCGCAGCGCCATGCGTTCGCTGATGACCTTCATGATGGAGGACGCTCGCTTGATCTCGCCGATCCTCAACCTGATGTGGATACTGCGCGCCCTGGAACGTGTCGGCGATCACGCCAACAACCTGGCCGAGTACGTGGTCTACCTGGTCAAGGGGCTCGATATCCGCCATACCGACCCCGAGGATCTGGACGAGCAGGCGCTCACCGGCAAGGATTGACCGGACGCCTGGATTGGCTGTCAGTAACGCTTGCCAACGCCACCCGGCGCTGGCATGCGTTATTTCGTCTGAAGGAATCACCATGCTCGATGCGATCACGGCCCTGGTTCCGGGCGTCCGCCTGGCCTATTCCCCGGGTCTGCGCGCCCGCTGGTGGCAGAGCCTCACCTTCGGCGGCTGTGTGACCCTGGTGACCTGGATCCCGCTGGCCAACCTCTTTCTGCTGCCTGGGGCCGTTTCCGCGGGGGTGCTGATGTGGGATCAGCAATACCGCGGGCTGCCCGGCTCAGCGGCTAGTTGAAACTCTTTCTATCGTCTCCGCCTTGAGCCTCTCGGCGGGAAACAGGCAGCGGAAGCGAGCACCCTGTCCGGGATGTGAGTCGATCTGCATACGGGCGTCGTGGCGCAGCAACACGTGCTTGACGATGGCCAGCCCCAGGCCGGTGCCGCCGGTGGCGGCGCTGCGCCCCTTGTCGACCCGATAGAAGCGCTCGGTGAGCCGCGGCAGGTGCATCGGGTCGATGCCCTTGCCGTTATCCTCCACCTCCAGGCTGGCGCCGTCACTCCCGGGCAGCCAGCGCAGCACGATGCGGCTGCCCTCGGGGGTGTAGCGCACTGCGTTGAAGGCCAGGTTCGAGAGGGCGCTGCGGATCTCCTGTTCGCTGCCAAGCAGCGCCCTGGACTCCACCAGTTCCACCTCGATGGTGTGGCGGCCGGCGGAGAGCGCGGCGGCGTCGTGTTGGACGCTGGCCAGCAGTGACGCCATCGCCAGGGGGGTGTGGTCCTCGCCGCCGCGATCGATCTCCAGTCGCGACAGCAGCAGCAGGTCGCTCACCAGGTTCTGCATGCGGTTGGTCTGCTCCTGCATCCGCGGCAGCCCCCGGGCGAAGCGCGGCGGCAGTTGGTCGGCGTAGGTGGTGTAGGTCTCCAGATACCCGGCCAGCACGGTGAGCGGGGTGCGCAACTCGTGAGAGACGTTGGCCACGAAGTCGCGGCGCATCTCCTCCAGGCGGTGCAGGCGTGTGATATCGCGGGCCATCAGCAGCCGCTCGTCGTCACCATAGAGGGTGATCTGGAACTGCAGCACCATCTGCTCATCGACGGGTGAGCGCAGGGTCAGCGGTTCCCGGTAGTCGCGGGCGTGAAAGTAGTCGATGAAGCGCGGGTCGCGCAGCAGGTTGGTGATGTGGTGGCCGCGGTCATGGGTGGTGCGCAATCCCAGCATGCGTTCGGCGGCGCTGTTCCACCACTCCATGTCGCCGCTGCGGTCGAGCATCACCACGCTGTCGCGCATCGCTTCGGAAGATTCCTGGATGCGCTTGATGATGCCCAGTAGTCGCTCCTGAGTATGGCGCTGTCCCTTCTGGTAGCGATAGAGGCGGTCAAACAGCTCGCCCCACACTCCAGTGGTGGCGGGAGGCTCGGCCTGGGGCGTGAGGGTCAGCCAGCGGTGTAGGCGGTAGAGCTGGTGCAGATGAAAGGCGAGGCAGGCGGCTAGCCCTGTGGCCAGACCCGCCCACGCACGGGACAGCAGCCAGCCCGCCATCAGACCGCTGGCGGCCAGCAGTAGGAAACGCCACAGTTCCCGCTTCCAGAGGCCCACGTCAGCCCTTGGCGGAGAACCGGTAGCCGGTGCCACGCACCGTCTGTACCAGATGCTGGTGGCGCTCGCCCAGGGCCTTGCGCAGGCGGCGGATATGCACGTCCACGGTGCGCTCCTCCACGTAGACATTGCCACCCCACACCTGATCCAGCAGCTGACTGCGGGTGTAGGCACGTTCCTGGTGGGTCATGAAAAATTGCAGCAGGCGATACTCGGTGGGGCCCATCTCTACGGCATTGCCGCTGGCGCTGACCCGGTGGCTCACCGGGTCAAGCAGCAGGCCGTCCACCTCCACGGCTTCCTCGATACCCTGGGGCGTGGCGCGTCTCAGCACCGCCTTGAGGCGGGCGACGAGTTCGCGAGGCGAGAAGGGTTTGGTGATGTAGTCGTCGGCACCGGCCTCGAGCCCCTGGATCTTGTTGTCCTCCTCGCCCTTGGCGGTGAGCATGATGATCGGCAACTCGGCGGTGGTAGGTTCGCGCTTGAGGCGCCGGGCCAGTTCGATGCCGCTGGTGCCGGGCATCATCCAGTCGAGCAGTACCAGGTCGGGCTGGCGGTCGACGATCATGGCGTGTGCGGCCTGGGCGTTGTCCGCCTCGAGCACGCGGTAGTCGGCCATCTCCAGCGCCACCGCGATCATCTCGCGGATCGGCGCCTCATCGTCGACGATCAAAACGGTCTTGGCGGTCATCCGGAAGCCTCGAAGCAGTGACGGATCGATAACGATCTCACCACGCTAGTATGACACTCGCATGACAACGCCGCCCGCTCGTCACGCCCCACCTGCAGGCCAGAGGCTGAGAGCGATGCCGGCAAATACCAGCAGCCCCGACCAGTGGTTGTTGAGGAAGGCCTGGAAGCAGGGGTCGCGCTCGCGGTGGCGGATCAGGAACTGCTGGTGCACGAAGGTGGCCGCCATGGCCGACAGGCCCAGCCAGAAGAAGCCGCCCAACCCCAGCCTCACTCCTGCCCAGGCCAGCAGCAGCAGCGTCAGGCCCTGCAGCAGGCCGATCATCAGCCGATCGGCACGACCGAACAGCACCGCGGTAGACTTGATGCCGATCCTGAGGTCATCGTCGCGGTCGACCATGGCGTACTGGGTGTCGTAGGCCACGGTCCAGGCCAGGTTGGCCAGGAACAGCAGCCACGCCTCGGCCGGGATATGGCCCAGCACCGCGCCGAAGGCCATGGGAATAGCCCAGGAAAAGGCAGCGCCGAGGAACAGCTGCGGGAGGTGGGTGTAGCGCTTCATGAAGGGATAGATAAAGGCCAGCGCCACGCCCACCAGGGAGAGCATCACGGTGAAAAGGTTGGTGAACCACACCAGCACGAAGGCGGCCATCACCAGAATCAGGAACAGCGCCTGGGCCTCGCCTTCGCTGATGCGGCCGGTGGCCAGGGGGCGATGGCGGGTGCGTTTGACGTGGCCGTCGAAGTGGCGGTCAGCGTAGTCGTTGATCACGCAGCCGGCGGCGCGCATCAGGTAGACCCCGGCGATGAAGATCAGCAGCAGGTGGCGGCCGGGGAGGCCCTCGGCGGCTACCCATAGCGCCCAGAGGGTCGGCCACATCAGCAGCCAGGTCCCGATGGGGCGATTCAGGCGCATCAGCTGCAGGAAGTCGGGCACCCGGGCGAGTCCCTTGGGGTGCATCAGGGAACGGTCCATCACTACCTCACGAAAGTCGGCGTGCGAAGAGCCTAGCGCGAAGGCAGGCCGAGGTCATCCGCCATGGCGTCGAGGAACCACTCCTGCACCAATACCCGAAAGTCGCCGTGGCAAAACACCGAGCGGCGTCCCCAGGGACCGCGGGCGTCATGAAAGCCGGCGGGAGCCGAGGTTACCTCGATGTCGCCTCGCTCGAGATCCGGTTGGCGGAACAGCCAGCTGCCCAGTGAGCGCTCGCCGAGGCTTGCCAACTCCTGTTCGGGCAGGCCCGTCAGCGGCGCTACCGAGCGAGCCACCACCCAGGGGCGCTCGCCCAGGCAGAGCGCCACCTCGCGCAGCCAGGCGCGCTGGCCCTGGGCGATGTCCAGCGCCCGGGCATCGTCACGGCGTGGGGTGCCGAGGAGCTGGTC
>LFIK01002836.1_pt1 | contig 14052 bp, 11 predicted proteins | sample 643401 | NCBI WGS metagenome assembly LFIK01 (sample SAMN03777447, study PRJNA286221) | soda lake metagenome | biome: soda lake; feature: Kulunda steppe; material: water; isolation source: sample T5-Br brine of Lake Tanatar-5 | place: Russia: Kulunda steppe | collected 2010-07 | reverse complement strand
TGGCGTGGAAAGGCGGTTGGCTGGTCGCTGTGCCGCCGCAGAACACGAGCCGGAGCTGTCCGTGCTGCGGCCACGTATCGGCGGACAATCGGCAAACACAAGCCCGATTCACCTGCGTGAACTGTGGCTTCGAGGAAAACGCCGATGTGGTCGGTGCGATGAAGAGTTTCAGGGCGGGGCACGCCCGGTTCGCCTGTGAAGTGAGTGGTGCAGTCATGCCGCCAGCAGCAGGAACCCACCGAAGTGATTCAGGGGCGGTTCAATGCCGCGCCTGAGCGCCGCAGGAATCCCCGACCGTCAGGCCGGGGAGGTTGTCAAATTGTGTTTTCAGATGGCCGCGAGGGCTGGCTGAGTCTCTACACTGTCGGTGAGGTGGGCTGTAGAGCGCAAAGGAGTCACCATGCTGTACATCACGCGCCGAATCAGCGTGCCGATCGAGGAAATCGAACTGAAGCCGATTCGCGCGCAGGGGCCCGGTGGGCAGCACGTCAACAAGACGTCGTCGGCCATTCAGTGTCGGTTCGACGTCCACGCCTCGTCGTTGCCGGCAGCCGTCAAGGAAGCCCTGTTGTGCCTGTCCGATCAGCGTATGACGCGCGATGGCGTCATCGTCATCAAGGCGCAGCAGTATCGCAGTCAGGAGCAGAATCGCGACGCTGCACTCGCCCGGTTGCAGGCGCTGATCCGCTCTGTCGCCATGCGTCCGAAACCGCGTGTTGCGACGCGTCCGACGCTTGCCAGCCGACACCGTCGTCGCGAGGGCAAGATCCATCGTGCCAGCACCAAGGCGCTGCGTAAACCGCCCACCGACTGACGCTGTGTTTTTTTGTGGTACGCATCATGCGCACGCTCCAGGCGCTGAAGACGGCAGCCTTGATCACGATTGCCCCCAGGCTGAAGTCAATCAACCCCTTGGCAGCGCGTCGATCCGGCGTAGAATCGATGAAGGAAGACTCCACGCAACAGAGGTCGCGCTGATGCACTTTCCCATCACGGTCAGTTCACCGATCGTGCATGCCGACGTTTTGCCGTCTGCTGTCGACCTGGTTGTTGTCGGCGGTGGCGTGATCGGTGTGATGACCGCGTTGTTCGCCGCACGTCGGGGAATTCGCGTGCTGCTGCTCGAGAAGGGGCGTATCGCAGGGGAGCAGTCGAGTCGTAACTGGGGCTGGATACGCCAGCAGGCCCGAGATCCTGACGAGTTGCCGATCATGGTCGAGGCCAACCGCCTGTGGCGTCGTCTTGCCGACGAGGTCGGTGAGGACATCGGTCTGACCGGTGGCGGTGTCACCTATCTCGCCGGTGATGATGCTGCCATGGAACGTTATGCCGGCTGGCTACCGCACGCCAAGGCCAATGGCGTCGACTCGCGCCTGTTGTCGCGGAGTGAGACGCGGGCATTGATCCCCGAGGCCGATGCCGCCTGGATTGGTGCGCTGCAGACGCCGTCTGATCTCCGCGCCGAACCGTGGCGGGCGGTGCCGGCGCTGGCGCGGCTCGCGCGCCGCGAAGGCGTGCTGCTGCGTGAAGCCTGCGCAGTCCGGGGGCTCGATGTGGCTGCCGGCCGTGTCGCCGGTGTGGTCACCGAGCACGGGCGCGTTGCCGCGTCAGCGGTGGTCGTTGCCGGTGGTGCCTGGTCGTCGTTGTTGCTGCGGCGCCATGGTATTGTCATGCCGCAGTTGTCGGTTCGTGCAACGGTTGCCGCAGTCCAGGCTGACGCCATGGCGTATCGCGGCGCGGCGAACGTCAAGGGGCTGGCGTGGCGACCGCGCGATGATGGCGGTTATTCGATCGCCGCCGGCGGCTTTCATGAATTGTTTGTCGGTCCCGACGCGTTTCGTGCCTTCCGTGCCTGTCTGCCTCAGCTGATCAACGACCCGTTTGGTACGCGTCTGTTGCCGTGGGCGCCGTCCGGCTTTCCCGATGCATGGGGAACGCCTCGGCGCTGGGCAGATGATGCGATCACGCCGTTCGAGCGTTGCCGGATGCTCGACCCGGCGCCCAACCGGCGCAAGATTCGCGAATTGATCAGGACCTTTGCCACTGTTTTCCCGACACTTGGGCCGGTCACGGTGCGTAGCGCCTGGGCCGGTATGATCGATCTCATGCCCGACCTGGTGCCGGTCGTCGATCGCGTGGCGGAGCTACCCGGCCTCACCGTCGCATGTGGCATGTCCGGGCACGGCTTCGGGATCGGACCTGGCATCGGCCGAATTGTTGCCGATCTGGTGGCGGGTGAGCAGCCTGGCCATGATCTGACGCGATTTCGCATTGACCGCTTCAGTGACGGTTCGCCGATTCGGCCAGGCCCGGTTCTCTGAGCGACCGCCTGTATGGAGGGTATTCCATGAGTCACACCACGTATCCGCTCCGTCAGCAGCGTTTGCAGCGATCGGTGCTGGCGTTGCCCGGCTCGAATGCGAGGATGATCGATCGCGCCTTTCACAGTGCTGCCGATACCGTGCTGCTGGATTGCGAGGATGCGGTTGCGCCGTCGGAGAAGGTGCAGGCGCGGCGAAACATCGTCCAGGCGCTGAACGATCTGGACTGGCGGGCAGCCGGCAAGACCATCTCTGTGCGTATCAACGGGCTCGATACACCGTATATGTATCGTGACATCATCGAGATTGTCGAGCAGGCTGGCGCCAGGCTCGACACCATCATGATCCCGAAAACCGGCGTTCCGTCGGACGTCTATACGGTCGAATGCCTTGTCAGTCAGATCGAGATGGCAATGGGTCTGAAGCACCGCATCGGGCTCGAGGCGCTGATCGAGACGCCGCTCGGCATGGCGAGCATCGAAGCGATCGCCGCTGCCAACAGCCGGCTTGAGGCGATGCACCTCGGCGTTGGCGATTACGCTGCGTTCAACAAGGCGCGGACCGTCGTGATCGGTGGGCTGAACCCTGACTATCCCGGTGATCAGTGGCACTTTGCCTTGTCAAGACTGACCGTGGCGTGTCGCGCGCATGGCCTGCGTGCGATCGACGGCCCATTCGGTGATATTGGTGATCCGGACGGTTTTCGCGCTGCCGCACTGCGCAGTGCGGCGCTCGGTATGGAAGGCAAATGGGCTATTCACCCGTCGCAGATTGCGCAGGCCAACGCGATCTTCTCGCCAACTGCGGATGAAATTGCGCATGCTGAACGCATCGTGACCGCGTTGCACGACGCCGAGCGGCTAGGGCAGGGTGCTGCGTCGCTGGACGGCCGGATGATTGACGCTGCTTCGGCGCGGATGGCCAGCAACCTGCTCGATCTGGCTGCTGCCATCGCCCGGGCTGACGCGGCGCGTGTCCGTCAGCCTGCGCCGGGTTGAGCGTCGGTCATGCGTGCCGCGATGGACGCAACCGACGCCGAAACCATTTTTCGTGCCCGCGGCGTCACCCGTGTCTACCAGATGGGCGAGACCACCATTCACGCCCTGCGGGGGGTTGATCTTGACCTGTATGCCGGTGAGCTGGTAGTCATGCTCGGCGCATCGGGCTCGGGCAAATCCACGCTGCTCAACATCATGGGCGGGCTCGACGCGCCGACCGCCGGTGAATTGCGCTACCGTGACATCGATCTGAGTCGTGCCGACGAGCGCACTCTGACGGCATTCCGCCGCGATCAGGTCGGTTTTGTCTTTCAGTTCTACAATCTGATCCCGAGCCTGACAGCACGCGAAAATGTCGAGATAGTCACTGACATCGCACGCAATCCAATGCCTGCCAGCGAGGCGCTGGCGCGTGTCGGCCTTGCCGATCGGCAGGATCATTTTCCGTCACAGCTCTCTGGCGGCGAGCAGCAGCGCGTCGCGATTGCCCGCGCCATCGCCAAGCAGCCGCTGGTGCTGATGTGCGATGAGCCGACGGGTGCGCTCGACTCGACCACCGGCATTCGCGTGCTCGACGCCATTGCCGAGGTCAACCGGACGCTCGGGACGACCACGGTGGTGATCACCCACAATGCGGTGATCGGCGAGATGGCAGACCGGGTGGTGACGCTGAGTGACGGGCGAGTGGCCGATATCCGTCACAATGCTGATCCCCGACCGGCAGCGGAGCTGCACTGGTGACGGCGCTGCATCGCAAGCTGCTGCGCGATCTGTGGCTGATGAAAGCGCAGGCGCTGGCAATTGCACTGGTGATCGGCAGTGGCATCATGCTGCTGTTACTTGGCTTTACCAGTCTTGACGCGGTGCGCTGGTCGCAGACGCAGTTCTACCAGCAGGCCGCTTTCGGACAGGTGTTTGCCGAATTGACGCGGGCGCCGCGCAATCTTGCCGCCCGTATCGAAGCGATCGATGGTGTCGACCGCGTTGATGCGCGCATCCGGATTGGCGCCCGGGTCGATGTCGCCGGCTTTGACGATCCGGTGCGTGCCGAGGTCGTGTCGCTGCCGGCTGACGGGCAGCCACTGGTCAATCGCCTGCACTTGCGCAGCGGTCGATTGCCGGATCCTGGGCGAGTCGATCAGGTCGTGCTGAACGAGCCCTTTGCCGAGGCGCATCAGCTGCTACCCGGTGATCGTATCGGGCTGATGCTCGGCGGTCGTCTGCAGTCGCTGGAGGTGGTCGGTATCGGGCTTTCGCCCGAGTTCATCTATCAGATCGCGCCGGCCGATCTGATTCCCGATTATCAGCGCTATGGTGTGTTGTGGATGCGTGAGACGGCACTTGCCCCGCGCGTTGATCTGGATGGTGCGTTCAACAGCGTTGCGCTGACGCTACAGCCGGGTGCTGACGTGCGCGCAGTGTTGAGCGCGCTGGATCGCTTGCTCGAGGGGGTGGGCGGGCGAGGTGCGTATCAGCGCGACGAGCAGTTGTCGCACCGTTTCATGACCGAGAATCAGCAACGGCTGGCGGTGATGGCCTGGGTGCTGCCCGGAGTGTTCCTTGGCGTTGCCGCGTTTCTGGTCAGCGTGCTGATGGGGCGGATGGTGCAGGGGCAGCGTCAGCAGATTGCCGTGCTCAAAGCCTTTGGTTACGGCAATCCGGCGGTTGCTGCGCACTATGCATTGTTTGCCGCAGCAATCGCGCTGCTCGGTGCAACGCTGGGGTTGGTGTTCGGCGTGTGGGCTGCCGGTGGTCTCGGTGCGGTCTATGCCGAGTATTTCCGCTTTCCTGACTGGCATTATCAACTGCGCCCCGGTTTGATTGCCGCGGGTTATCTGGTTGCCTTGCTGGCCGCCATCTCGGGTGCCGCCCGCGCCGTGGCGGTGGTGGTGCGTGAACAGCCAGCTGCGGCGATGCGGCCGCCGATGCCGGCGCGTTATCGACACCAATGGTTCGATCGAGCCGGATGGATCGCGCTGCTTGGCCAGACCACCCACATGCTGCTGCGCCATGTCGGCAGACAGCCGATCAAGTCCTCGTTGTCTTTGCTCGGTATTGCGCTGTCGGCGAGCCTTGTCCTGCTTGGCAGCTTCCAGTTTGGCTCGATCACCGAGCTGATGCGGATTCAGTATGGCCGCGTGCTGCTGATGGATCTGCATCTGCAGTTTGCCGATACCGTTGATCAGCGCGCCATTGATGAATTACAGGCGTTGCCGGGCGTGCAGTTTGCCGAAGGCTACCGCAGTGTCCCGGTCAGGTTGCAGCATGCGCTGCATTCCGAGCGGACCGCGCTGATCGGGCAGGAGCGCGCGTCGGCGCTGAACCAGGTGCTCGATCAGGACCACCGTGTCGTCGTCTTGCCGGACGACGGGCTGGTGCTGACGCGCTGGCTTGCCGATGCGCTGCAGTTGCGTCCCGGAGCGTTGGTCGAGGTCGAGGTGCTTGATGGCCGTCATGCAGTACTGCAGGTTGAGCTCGCGGCGGTGGTCGATGAGCCACTCGGCGGCGCGGCGCGCATGCATCGAGCCGCGTTGCATCGCTTGCTCGGAGAGGGTCCGGCGCTCGATGGCGCCTGGTTGCTGATCGAGCCGGGCGCTGAAGAGCGCGTCATCGATGCCTTGCGCGAACGTCCCGTGATCGTGTCGATTGGTCAGTTGCGCGAAGCCGAAGCGAGCATTCGCAGCTACTTCGACGATACCGTGCTGGTGTTCATGGGCGTCCTGTTGTTGCTCGCGGCGAGCGTTGCCTTTGCCGTGCTGTACAACGGCGCGCGCACCACGCTTGCCGAGCGCACCCGCGAGCTGGCGACGTTGAGGGTGCTCGGCTATCGCCGTGTCGAGGTGGCCTGGGTGCTACTGGGTGAATTGCTGATGCTGGTGATGATCGCGATTCCGCTTGGGCTGCTGGTGGGCGTCGGTCTGGCGTGGCTGGCCAATCAGGCGATGGCCACCGAGTTGTTCCGACTGCCGTTCGTGTTGACTGCGCAGATGCTTGCCGGCAGCGCACTGGTCGTGCTCTTGGCAGCCGGGCTGGTTGCCGTGCTGATCTGGCGTCGCCTCGCGCGACTGGACATGGTCAGTGCGCTCAAGATCGAGTAGCGCTGACCGGCGATTCGACTGGAGGTTGCGATGCGTGTTCGACTCGCTTCACTGATTTCGCAGCGGCGATTGCTGGGTGTGCTGGGTGTGGCTCTGGTGGTGGCGCTGGTTGTTGTCGTGGTGCATCAGCCGGCGGTACCGGTGAGCGTACACGTGGTCAGCGCCGAGCCGTTCGTCGAGTCGGTCAGCGAGCAGGGCCGAACGCGCTTACGCGAGCGTTTCACGCTCTCTGCGCCGATCGATGGTTATCTGCGCCGTGTGGCTGTCGAGCCGGGTGACCCGGTCGTGTCCGGGCAGCCTCTGGCGGCGATCGAACCCTTGCCGGCACCAGCGCTCGACGCCAGGGCCCGCAGACAGGCCGAGTCGACGCTCGACGCTGCACAGGCGCGTTACGAAGCCGCGCAGGCCGACCGGGATAATCTGCGTTCCGACCTGCAGCTCGCCGAGAGCGAGTTGCGTCGGCAACAGGCGCTGCACGCGCAGCAGTTGATTTCGGATGCCGACATGGATCGACTGACCAGTCAGCGTGAACGTGCCCGTTCGGCGCTGCGTGCAGCCGAAGCCTCGGTAGCAGCACGTCGTTCCGAGCGTGACTCTGCGCAATTGATGCTTGATGTGGCTGAGGGAGTTCGCGACCCGGATGCTCGGCGCAGCGTTGCATTGACGTCGCCGATCAACGGTCAGGTGTTGCAGCGCCATCGCTGTTGCGAAGGGCCGGTTCGTGCAGGTGACGCAGTGCTTGAACTCGGCAATCTGGATGACCTGGAAGTGCATGTCGATGTGCTCAGTGCCGATGCGGTCAGGATTCGACCGGGCATGCGGGTGCTGATCGACGGTTGGGGCGGTGAACAGACACTCGAAGGGCGAGTTCGGCTGATCGAGCCAGCCGGGCAGACCCGGGTCTCTGCACTTGGCGTGGAGGAACAACGTGTCGCTGTTGCCATTGCGCTCAGGTCGCCACGTGAGGATCGTGATGGTCTCGGCGATGGCTTTCGGGTCGATGTGCGCATCGTGCTTTGGGAGGGTGAGGCTGTTCTGCAGGTGCCGGGCAGTGCGTTGTTTCGACGTGACGATGCCTGGAGTGTTCTTGTTGTGGAGGATGGGCGTGCGAAGCACCGGTTGGTCACTCCCGGTCGGCGCAGTGGTCTGCGGACGCAGATTGTTGACGGCCTGACTGCGGGTGAGCAGGTGATCACGCATCCTGATTCCCGTTTGCAGTCTGGCGACAGAGTTCGGTTTGACGGTATGCTGAATGCTTTATGACAGTTTGATGTCAGGGTGCTGTCGGGAATCGACTCTGCGCGGGAGAAAGAGCGAGTGCTTGATCGATGGGTGTTATGGGTAGTTATCGGCTACCTTGTTGTGGCGTTTCTGACCAGTCTGACACTCGACGTGCTGGTTCCATGGCATCCGTTGATCGATCGGATCAGTTACCCGGCCTGGTATATTCTGTATCGGGAAAAGGGGCCGACCGAGACCTTGCAATGGTTGTCGCTCGGTTTCGGGATTCTCTGCTGCGGGATTCTGATCGGTTTCAGTATCGCGCGCTCGGCACTGAGCGGGCTCAGGGAGCGTTACGCCGGATGGCTGGTGCTTGGTTTCGGGCTGGTACTGCTGATCATGGAAGACGCCGGCAATATCCGACACGCCATTCGTGAGCAGGTGGTGTTCGTGCTGGGCTCGCCCGTGCAGTCCACGGCGCTGATCGTCGAGCTGATCATCTACGGCATCTTTACGCTGATCATGGTGCTCGGTCTGATCATGACCTGGCGGCAGTGGTCCGAGCCCGGCGGCGCCTGGAAGCGTATCCTGCTTGGGTACGCTGTCTATGGCGTTGCCGGATTCGCCTCGGCAAGTCGGAATGTCGGCGATTGGTACGTGGCGGTTGGCGGTCATATCATTCAGATGCTTGGTGTCGAGGACGATGTCCGCTGGACAGCCTTTGCCGGGATTGCTGGTGGTATGCGCGAAACCGGCTTTTACCTGATCGATCTGATGTTCGAGGAAAGCCTGGAGCTTCTCGCCGCCGGGTTGATTCTGAGCAGTCTGCTGCACCAGGTCCATCGAACAACGCGCCGCGCAGCCTGAGCGCTTTGTCATGACAGGCATTCAGCCGGCAAGCATGCATGCAGCACTGCGATGCCTGGTTTATACTCTGAATGAACAATGCGCTTCGACTGTATCGGTTCCGTGCCTGATCAACCAGGGTTGATCATGAATCAGACCCAGTCTGCTGCGACGTGCGCTATCGGGGGAGAAAGGCGTTTGCGACAACCAACTGTTCCCATGACTCATACCCTTCGCGATACGCTCGAAGATGAAATCATCAATGGCGATTTCGTCCCGGGTGAGCAACTCGACATTACCTCGCTTGCCGAGCGGTTTCAGGTGTCGAGAACACCGGTGCGGGAGGCGGTTCAGCAGTTGTCGACAACCGGCCTGGTGACTGTCGTTCCGAAACGTGGAACGTTCGTCGCGCAAATCAGCCTTGCACAACTCATCGAGATGTTTGAAGTCATGGCTGAAATTGAAGCGATGTGCGGCCGCCTGGCTGCTCGTCGCATCGAGGCTGGAGAATTGTCCGCGCTCGAACGCGCCTTGCGAGATTGTGAAGAGGCTGCTAATGCCGGCAAGGTCGACAAGTATTACTACGAAAACGCGACCTTTCATTCGCTGATCTACGAGGCCAGCCACAACCGGTTTCTTGCTTCCGAGGCGCAACGCCTGAGCGGTCGTCTCAAGCCCTACCGTCGACTGCAGCTGCGCGTGTCGGATCGCATGCGCCGTTCGCTCGAAGAACACGGAGCAATTTTTGAGGCCATCCGTACCGGGAATGGCGATGATGCCGAGCGCCTGCTGAGAGGACATGTCCTGATCCAGGGGGAGCGTTTTTCTGACCTTGCTGCCGGCGTGACGCGATTGCAGGAAAAGCACGAAGAGTCGATTGGACGAAAGCGTGGCCTGTACACACCGCAGGCTGAGTAATGCCCTTTTCGGCAGGTTTGTTCCGCTCGCGGGTTTCCCGTCTTGATTCCTGGTTGTCGCGCTGATTTCAACCGTTCAATGATCACGTTATGACACGCGTTGCCTGATTCCTGGTAGAGCCAGCAAGGCGCAGAGACTCACGATCGTTATGGGTAGAAAGGAGAGATGGCGGACTCCCGTGGTGTCTGTCAACCAGCCCCCGATCGCTGGCAACAAAAAGACCAGCGTGTATCCGATGCAGAGCATCCCTGCCGAGAACCTTGAAACCTGGTGAGCGGGGACCGCCCAGGCTGGCAGCGCAAACGCCAGGATCAGAATCGCACTGGTCAGCGCACCCAGCACCCCTGCAGCAACAACGATCCACGCGCCAGGTGCCAGCAGCATGACAGGGATCGTCAGCAATGACGCGGCAATGAGAAAGTAGAAGGGCTGCTGCTTGCCAAGCAGCCTGTCAGCGACAGGAATCAGCACGCATGCCGCCAGAATCTGCACGCCGTTCAATGCGCGCAGCGAGGCGTCAAGCAGGTGTATGCGGTCGGTCTCGGCGAGAATCGGCGGCAGGAAGATGTTGCCGGCAAAATACAGGACTCCCGAGCTCGCCATGACCAGCGCGATTCGCCACAGCAGGGGGTCATCCCATGGTGGCATGATCGGGGAGACAGGCCTTTCGCTCTCCATCCGCCGCAACGCATCGCGTTCACCGAGCGTCAGAACCGCCAGAATCAGCAATGGAACCGGCAGCATCCACGCGGCGAAAACAAGCTGCCAATGCGAATCGGGAAGCATGTTGCTGATCGGGCCGGTATACCCTGCAGCCAGCCATTCACCGAACAACAGCCCGAAGGTGTAGACCGCGGCGGCACGACCGAGGTTGTCCGGCAGCCAGGCTCGCGTGAGTGCCGGGAGCCCGGTCTGCATCAGCGCAATACCAACGCCCATCAGCAGCGTCACGAGGAGGAAAAAACCAGGGTCGAACGACAGGCTGCGCGTTGCACTGGCGAGCATCATCACGACAAGCCCTGTCAGCAGGGCGCCGAGGACGCCGAGACGACCGATCAACCAGCCACCTGCCAGCGCACCGACACCCAGCAACAGCAGCGGCAGGCTCGTCGCGAGTGCAGACTGGCTACTGCTGAAGCCGGCTTCTGATTCGAGACGCGGAATCAATGGAGGAACAACCAGCAAGCCGACCCGCAAATAGAATCCGATGCACCAGAGCAGGACGTACTTCTGCAACTCACCGATTGCCATGGGTGTGGTTGGAGTCCTGCGGCTGGTCGCGCTCAGGCGCTGTCCTTGTGGTCGAGAACTGCCGAGACATCATGCCGTGACAACTGTCCGAGCAGCTCACCATCCTCATCGACCACCGGCAACGCAACCGGTGTGCCGAGCGACTGAGTGAGAACTGCCTCGATCGGCAGGTTGGAGGGAATGCCCGGCAATGTTTCGGCAATCTGATCAAGTGAATCAGCTCCCTGCCCAGCGTTTGCTGCCGTTTCCAGCGCGTCACGCGTGACCAGACCAGCATAGCTGCCATTGGCCCCGACGCGATAGGCCCAGTCCGATGACTGGCCGCGCATCTGCGCCAGCGCCTCGTCGACCGTCGACGCGGTAATGCGATAGCGAGCGGGTTTCATGACGGTTTCGACGGTCAGCGCTCGGGCGCGATTGACATCGCGGACAAACGCTTCGACATAATCGTCGGCGGGTGTCAGGAGAATATCTTTTGGTTCACCAACCTGGATCAATGCGCCATCACGCAGTATGGCAATTCTTGCGCCGATACGCAGCGCTTCGTCAAGATCATGGGTGATGAAGATGATCGTCTTCTGCAATCGCTCCTGCAGTTCGATCAGTTGATCCTGCATCTCGCTGCGAATCAATGGGTCCAGCGCGGAAAAAGCCTCATCCATCAACAAGATGCTGGCGTCTGTGCATAGCGCACGCGCCAGGCCGACGCGCTGCTGCTGACCGCCGGACAGTTGTGATGGGTACTGGTTCTCGTAGCCCGACAACCCGACATCTTCCAACCACTTGCGAGCCTTGGCCAGCCGTTCGGAGCGTTTCACGCCCTGCACCTTGAGGCCAAAAGCAACATTGTCGAGAACGGTTTTGTGCGGAAACAGGCCAAATCGCTGGAATACCATCGATAACGTATGCCGCCTGAACCGACGCAATGCCTGGATCGACAACGACGTGACATCGGTGCCTTCGATGACGATTCGCCCGGCGGTCGGGTCGATCAGACGGTTGAAGTGTCTGATCAGCGTTGACTTTCCGGACCCCGACAGGCCCATGATGACGAAGATCTCGCCACGACGGATGTCGAGGTTGATGTCCTGCAGCCCAACGGTATGACCGGTCTCCTTCAGTATCGCGTCCTTGTCCTTGCCATCACGCAACAACTGCATGGCACTGGTCGGGTTCGGCCCGAAGATCTTGAACAGCCCCTCGATGCGGACCTGCACTGGATCCTGATTGTCAGATGTCGACTGATTCATTCGCGGGTTCCCTGATGTTCCTGAGAGCGTTTGGCGTAAGCCTGTGAGACACGATCGAACATGATCGCCAGTGCCACGATCGCCAGGCCGTTCAACAACCCGAGCGTGAAGTGTTGATTGGTGATCGATCGCAGCACAGGCTGACCGAGCCCGGCGACACCGATCATCGACGCGATCACCACCATGGCAAGCGCCATCATGATGGTCTGGTTGACGCCCGCCATGATGTTCGGCAGGGCCAGTGGCAGCTGCACGCTGAACAGGCGCTGCAGCGGGTTGACGCCATAGGCTTCCGCGGCCTCCAGGACTTCCTTGTCAACCAGTCGAATACCAAGGTTGGTCAGCCTGATGACCGGCGGAATGGCGTAGATGACGACGGCGATGACGCCAGGAATCCGGCCAATACCCAGCAGCATGACGACCGGAATCAGATAGACGAATGCCGGCATGGTCTGCATGACGTCAAGAATCGGGGTCACGGCGGATTGGACGCGATTCGACGTTGCCATCAGGATGCCGATCGGAACACCAATGACAATCGCAATGATGGTGCACACCAGGATGATACTCATGGTGCGCATGGTGTCATCCCACATGCCGAAGTAACCGATGGCCATGAATGCTGCACCGACGCCCAGTGGGAACTTCCAGGAACGCGTTGCGACAAGAACAATCAGCATGATTGTGCCGAGTACCGCCCACCAGGGAGAGTTCAGCAGAAGTTGCTCGAACCAGATCAGAAACCGCAGCAGTGGATCGAAAAACGCCTCGATAGCTGGTCCATACTCACGCGAAAACGTGCGGTAGGCGCCATCGAGCGTTTGTCGCATTGCCAGCATGTCGGCGCGACTCATCTGCGGCATTTCTTCGAGCCAGGACATCAGTGTCTATCCTTTTCTCATGGGCGCGGGCAGGCGGGGGGTGTGAATGTCGTCAACGCGGATGCTGAAGCAACGGAGGGGGCCGATGCATCCAGCGTCTGCCAGCGCGATGAAAGAGCACATGCGAGGGGCGGTACTGCGTTGGCAACACCAGATCGAGACCTGTAGCGGTACATCGCTCTGGTGTTTCTGGCGCGACTGCGCTTACAGACCCATGGCGTTACGGACCCGATCCGCAGCCTCTTCAGACAGCCATGCCGTCCAGACGTCCTCGTGCTGAATCAGAAAATACTCTGCGGCAAACTCGCCATCCGCCTGGTTGTCGTCCATCCAGGCAAGCAGGTCATTCATCGCATCGTTGGTGAACGCACGCGTCTGCAGGTAGGCATAGGCGTCAGGCGCCCGATCAGCGAATGCCGCGGTCGTGACCGTGTGTACCGGTGACGCCGGCCACATCGTGGGGCGCGGATCGAGGCAGTCTTCCTGCGAGGTGCAGGCAAGATAGTGCTCTTCATCAACGCCGGTGCCGAGATCGACCATCACCATGTCGTACTTGCCGAGGATCGACGTGGGTGACCAGTAGTAACCAAGCCAGGGCTCTTGCCGTTCGTTGGCGCGGGCGATGCTGCCGGCGAGAGCAGCACCGGAGCCTGGATCGATCAGATCGAACCCGTAATCGTCAAGACCAAGCGCGATGAAGTTGTTGCGTGCGGTGATCTGGCAGTTCCAGCCGGCCGGGCAACCATACAGCGCAAATCGATCAGGGTTTTCCGGATGGGTAAAGATCTCTGCGTTGGCGATGACGCCTTCGATGGTGGCAAGTTCGGGGTTTTCATCGACCAGATAGCTCGGTACCCAGTAGCCTTCGATGCCGCCCTCCACGAGCGATCGACCGGCGATGTTGAGCCGCCCTTCATCAACGCCCTGCTGCAGCGGTTCGGCAAACGAGTTGGTCCACAGCTCCGGAGCAATATCGGGCTGTCCTCGCTCGATCATCGACGTGCCGGTCGGCATCGTGTCGCCGACGACAAGTTCGGCATCGCAGCCGAAGCCGTGAGCGAGAATCATCCGATCGAGGTTGGCGAGAAAGCTCGCCGAATCCCAGTTCATGTCGGCAATCGTGACGCGACCGCAGTCTGCAGCGGCAGGCGCGGCAAGCAGGCCGGACAGCGCGAGACCTGATGCCAGAACGATAGACGCACGGACTCTGTTGGTCATGATATAACCTCTGTTTTCTTTGCTGAGGAAAGCGGTAAGCGGGCGATGAC
>LFIK01002835.1_pt1 | contig 14052 bp, 10 predicted proteins | sample 643401 | NCBI WGS metagenome assembly LFIK01 (sample SAMN03777447, study PRJNA286221) | soda lake metagenome | biome: soda lake; feature: Kulunda steppe; material: water; isolation source: sample T5-Br brine of Lake Tanatar-5 | place: Russia: Kulunda steppe | collected 2010-07 | reverse complement strand
TGCCCGCTTCGAAGCACGTGATGCCGGGCGCGAGCGCGATGTCGACGTTCGGGTCCCAGTGCCAGGGCACGGTCAGCACCTCGACGGAGGCACCGTCCTTCAGCCGGGCGCAGCGCCCCTTGCGCTTCACCACGGTGGCCACGGGGAGGTCGATCTTCTCCATATCCCCTGGGACGAGCAACCATCCGTGGTCGGTGACGACCTCGACCGTCTGCCAGCCGGCTTCCAGCAGCATGGTGATGCGACGGGCGATGGAGGCCAACTCGTTGTCGAGCTCGTCAACGAGCGCCGCACCGTAGTCGTGCCCCCGCTTGTCGATGTCACCGGCCTCGGTCCAGGCGCTGCCTGAGGGGTCACCGAGCTCGGCGCCCTTCAGGATCTGCACTCCCCGGTCCTGCATCAGACTCCGGAGCACGCCGACATCCGCCTTCGCTCGCGAGGTGGCACGGGCCGCGGCGAACTCCTCACCCGCGACCAGCGCATCGTCTGGGAGCGGGGCGAGGGCAGGTTTGGCCGTGTCCGTCACCGTCGGCAGCGCGGCGAGCGACACGTCGAGGTGGTGCTCGAAGGATCCGAGCCTTGCCTGCAGCCGGTGGGCGACGTCGAGCCGGAGGCCGTCCACGAACATCGTGACCGTCCCCGACGCCGGCTCGACAGGCGGTCCCGGTCGGTAGTCGCTGGCGTTCGGCCCGAGCGCGCCCTGCAACGCGGCCGCTTGTGCCTCCAGCCACGGCCGGTACAGCGAGAGTGCTGCCTGCTGCACCGCATCACGGTCAGCCGGCTCTCGCACCTCCGAGAGGGCCAGCAGGAACGCAGCGTCAGCCTGCCAGCCGGTCTCTGCGTAGCCGTCGACCAGAGCACCGAGGGAGGGCGCAGGAGTGCCGGCGGTAAGTGATGCCAGCTGCGCGAGATGCTCCAAAGCGAAGGCCAAAGGTGCACGACCTAGCCGCGCCCAAACCCACCCTCGACGGGGCTCGTGATCCTTGACGAGCGCAGCGATGCGGTCACGCGCTGCGCTGACGGTGTACTCGCCGAAGTGGGCGAGAGCCGTTCGTAGCTTGTCCTCCAGATCGTCGTTGTCCTGCGGCCAGGCATCGGGGGCACCAGCGAACAGAACATCCTGAGGCTTGCCGGCCCGCAGGCGTTCCTCGACGCCGGGATACGCTTCCGGGTTGCGCGAGTAGCGGGACCACACCTGCTGCCAGCCCCCTTTGCGTTCACCGAGCTTGCGACCAGCGGTGAGCGGCCCGTCCGCGGCCGGATCAAGGTCAAACTCGCGCGTGCACTGGTCCGCGAACGCTCCCCAGGTCGCGTCGCTGCTGCGCGCCTGGAATCTCTGCGGGTCGTCCAGCCACTGCAGGATGGCCTCAACCGGATCCGGGTTCAGCAGGCTCTGGAGGAAGCTCGCGTCGATCCACTGCGACTTCAGCCGTGACATCGGGCGATCCAGCAGCTCACCCAGCGCCGCCACCAGGGAGGCGGCGGTGGCATGGTCCTCTGCGATGTCCAGGCTGAGCCCAACGTCATGGTTGGCCAGCAGCCCTCGCACCGACCAGTCCCGACCGTTCGGGTGCGAGAAGAACCGGCCCCGGTACTGCAGTTCTGCGATCGGAGCCAACTCGCGCGGGCACGACTCGATCGCCCGGAGATCCTCCCGCGCGACCCCCGGCAGGTAAACGACCGGTATGCCGTCCGGCAGGTCGATGTCGACCGTGCCGGCGATGGCGCACCGCAGCCAGTACGCAGGCCCGGTGTTGTCCGACGGTGAGTACTCGCCAAGCCGCACCAGCGGAAGCCGCTCGGCAAGCGGCTCGATCGCGTGCTCGAACTGGCGCTCACGGTCCGGCCAGAGCAGCGCGACCGGCGCGACCTCGGCGTCTTCGTTGAACCGGACCGCAAGGGCGAGTGCGGCTTCGAGTCGGTCGAGCAGCGTCTCGCTCATGCGGTCCCTGCTTCCTGGCGTGCCTGTCGCTTCTGGTCGTTGGTGTAGTGCAGGTCGTTGTGCCGCTCGGACCCATCAGGGTTCTTGCCCCGGTCCTTCCTCCAGTGCACGTTCACTTTCGACCGCAGTACCCCAGCCTCCACGAACGGACGGATGTTCAACCGCACCCCATCATCGAGATCCGGATCCCACCCGATCGGCTGCTGGTCCAACGACTTCCACCGCACGTAGATGTCGAACGGCGGCACCCCCTCAAGGATGGCCTCGAACTTCCCCCGCAACTCCAAGGCCGCCGCCAGCCGCAGATCCGCACCCGCAACACCTTCGGCCACAGCAGCCTCCTGCCGCTCGATCCAGTCCCCCAAGTAGGTGTAGGTCAGCTTCTCCAACCCGGCATGATCCAGTCGGTGGTAGTTCACCAGCGCCGCGAACCCATCCTTGCGACCATCCCACACATGCCAGACGAATGGCCGATTCGCGAACACCTTGCAGTGATGCTTGAAAAAGTCATCCCGCAACCAGTCCGCCAGCGTCCTCTTTCGCGACCCAGCCTCGTCCAGCAACCGGGAGGCAAGCCCGGACGACCGCTCGCTGCCACAGGCATCCACCAGCAACGCGCTCAGACGGTCCGCCGCCGAAGGCTCACCACGCACCGCCGGCAGACACACGATCCCATCCGCATCCGCATACCCGTCGAGACCGTCATCCTCGGCCTGCTCCGGCCACCGATAGCCCAGCAGCCGCCCAACCCCAACCTGCAACGGCTCCGTCGACGCCTCCGGCCGCCCCGCGAACAACCACTGCGTCGGATCATCCGACCACGGCTCCGGCAACCCCTCCGGAAACTCCTCAGCCGCCACCGCCCGCCAGTGCTCGACATCAAACGGCACCTTCACGAGGGTCGCGTTAGCGACTATCAGTTTCGTATTCAGTTTGCGCACATCATTCGAGTACTCCTGCGACCTGCAATAAGCCCACAGGGGCAACACGTCACTCACTGACTTCGGAAGCAGCACCGCAGCACTGTCCGCGAAGCGCTCTCCTGTATACAAGGTCGCTGGTAAGTCACCCGCCCGAGATACAACCACACCCGAGTTCCCCCAAGCACTGGCACCCCGTATGGCCCCGAGACCCGCACCGTCCGCTGAAGACTCTCCGCGGCCCCAAAGAACAACGTCCGAGCGCCCGCCATAGGCCACCGTGGACGTAGGTGTGGATTGGAGCCGGCGCCAGCCGCGACCAATCCCTACTTCCCAGAAGTTTCGGGTGAAGCGGGCGTTGTCACCGGTGCTCAGGCCCTGTAGGCCAGCAGCGATCCTCTCCATTATGGGGCCCTCACCTAGCGACTCGAAGGTGACAATTTGGTCGGGATGTTGAAGCTGCTCGTCTTGGCCAACCTCATTCCTCTGTCCCAACTTGAGAGCGTCAGACTTCTTGACAGGGGTCCGGATTCCGCTCACGTCCCACATGCCAATACCCGACGATTCTCCGCTGTGCGCCACCACCAAGAGGCACGCCTTCACAACCTCACCGGAAATCTGGCCAAAGGCACCGCTGCCCAGCCGAGCAACAAGCTTCCAAGCCCAAGAGGTGAGAATCTGCTTTCTGAAGTCCGAGTAGGACTTTAGAAACAACCAGTTTTCGGGAGTGACGGTTGCCGATGCGGTCGACCAGTTTCCGATGCGGCTGAGGAATGCTGTTGCGAGATCCGCACGGGCCAAAGGGTGGAGGCGATCGAGGTGTTGCACCAGAACCTGGGTGTGGTACTGGCGTCCCAGATAGGGGACGTTGGTGGCGACAAGGGTGTAGTTGCGCGATAGGTGGGTGGCGGCGCGGGCGATGCCGGCGGCGTCTGCTCCGAGAACGGCGGTGGCCGGGTCGTCAGTCTCGCGTGCGGCGGCCTTCTCGAGCAGGGGGGCGACCTCGTCGAAGTCGACGGCGCCCAAGCCGAGCTGGCCCGAAGCCTCGGCGAGTTCGGCGGCGCGTCGTGGGTCGATCAGGCTGCCAAGCGTGTCCGCATCCTTGAACAGCGCGTGCAGCCGCTCCAACGCCTGCTCGATCCGGGGATCACCCTCGGCCAGCGCGGTCCACTCCTCAATTGGCGCCTTCGTTGGGATGCCTGAACAGGCGATGTTCGGGGTGGGCAGCGCCCGCCAACCGTCTCCCTGCTTCCAGGCGGTCAGCGCAACCGCGAACATCGCGATCTGCACACACCGCGGATCAAGCTCCAACCCGAACAGGTTGTCCCGCAGCACCGCATCTTGCGCCGCAACCGGGTCGATCCCTTCCTCCTCGGCACGCATGCGCCACAGCATCCCGAACGCCTCGACCAAGAAGTGACCCGACCCGCAACACGGATCCATCACCGTGACCTCAGCCACCCGCTCCGGCCACCCCTCGAACGTGCCAGCAGCAGGCTGCCCGTCGTCATCGAACCGCAGGTACTCGAACTCCTTCACCAACGGCGAGCCGGGATGACGTGCCGCCCACCACGCCCCCAGCGAGTTCTCCAACAGGAACCGAACCATGTAGTTCTCGGTGAACAGCTGCGTCACCGGCGCAAGATCCGCCCCACCGATCTTCACCTCGGACGCATTGACCTGATCCTTCCGCTCCGACTGCCAGTACTGGTACACCCACCCCAAACTGTCATCCGCGAGGAACACCTCGCGCGGCAGACCAGCCACGATCTGCTCCAGCGCAACACGATGCTCCGCCGCGAGCCGGATCTGCACCGACGGATCGTCCAGCCGGAAGATCCCGGGCAGGATCTCGGACGCGAAACGCGCCGCCACCGACCACCCGTCAGGCTCGCCGAGCTCTTCCGCAAGTTCCTCGCACTCCGCGAGCGTGACCGGCGCCTCGTACACGGGATGGCGCAGCAGCCCGTTCTCCGCCAGGTAGCGGGCGAACAACAGCCGGTGCCACTGCTCGTACGCACACTCCCACACCAACAGCTCGAACCCGCCACCCAGCTGACGCTGTTTCGCACGCAACCCCCGCCGCAACCGCGCCTGCTCCTCCGACAGATACGACGGCTTCTCCCTCGCCTCGACCCCCAACGACCCCAACGCAGCCCGAACCCCAAGCTCAGCAGCCCGCCGACCCTCCAACACCGACCGCTCAAGACCCCGCCGCAGATCCGTCGACAATGCCCGCATGCTGCCCTCGTCGTTCTCAGATGATGACGGTGTGTCCGTTGCGCAGTTCGTCGAGGATCCGTTCCCGCAGGCTCGCGAGGTAGGTGTCGACGTCCTCCTCGGCCTTGAGCGTGGCACCGGCAGGGCTCACTCGGACTGCAGTCGGTTCGAGCCGTCGGGCGGCCGCTTCGCGTGCTTGCTTCGCTCGGGCACGGACCACCTCGGTGCGGTCCTTCCAGCTCTTCAGCGGCGCATCCTGCAACACGATGACCAGCTTGTCCCGTGAGGACACATCGACATCGTCGGGTCGCTGGAGCCCGACCTCGTCGATGATCTCAGTCCAGGCGTCGTCATCCAGCTGTTGCCACTCGTCCGTGGCCTGCAGTTCCTCCATGACCTGTCGGTGGTGCGCCCGGAGCTGCTCGGCTGCTGCCTCCACCTGCTCCGACAACAGCTTGGTCACGGCATCGAGCACCGGTCGGACCGGGTTGGGGTCCTCGAGCAGCAGTCGCCCATCCAAGATGCCGTCGCGTTGCTGCGCCAGGGCGGCAGCGCCGTCGAGATCGCGGGCATGGTGGAGGAGCGACTCGAGCGTCTCCCACTCCCGCTGGCGGCTCTCGCGCCGACCGGCGGCTCCTTGCCACGTGTCCAGGAGCTCTCGGATCTGTGGGTGCTTGTCAGCGATGGCGCGGAACTGGTCGTTCCCGACTCGGCTGCTGAGCTCTTCGACCAGGCTGGTGTCCGGTCGTTCTGGCAGGGGTGGCGCTCCGCCAGCCTGGTCCGCCAGATCGCGGAGCTTCTGTAGCAGAGCAGGCAGCTGTGCGTCTTCCTGTCCGTTCTCGTACGGGATCTTGGGCTTTGCTGCGGTGAGCAGTCCTCGTACCGCCATGCGTTGCTGCGCGGTCGGCGGAGGGTCCTCCTTGCGGAAGGTGGTGGTGGAGACCTTCCGCGGCTCGAGCTGCTTGGCGGAGGTCAGCAACGTCGCCCCCTGGAGGGCCAGGATGTGCTTGGTCGCGACGAGGGTCAGGATGGCGCCGTTGATGGCGTCCTTCGGCCAACCGTAGGGCGGGTCTGTGTACTGCTTGGCGAGGTCCGCGCCCTTGGTGCCGCTGGCGCTGACGGCGGCGAGGATCTCCTTGCAGACCGGGTGGGCCGTCACCTCGGCGGTGTGGCCGAGGGCTGTCAGGGGGTCGGGTGCGCCGTCGCGGGCGCTGGTGATGACCTTGTTCCAGTTGGGATCGTCGGCAGTGGCGAACTTGGGGTAGAGCCGTACCAGGGAACGCTCGGACGCGGTCTGGACGCGGTCCCGCAGCGTCGCGCCGTCGACCTCGTGGCCACCTCCCTGTAGGACCCGGGCGTGCGCGACGATCTCCTCGATGAGCTTGGTGATCCGCTCCTCTTCCGCGTCGACACGGCCGCTCATGGAACGCTTTGCCTGCTTGCCCTCGTCGGTCTGCGGTGTGGGTTTGGCGTTGATGGTGTCCTGGGCGGCGGCGTGCGACGCGAGGGCTTCCTTGACCTGCTCGGCGTTGCGCTTGGGAAGCAGCACGAACACGGTCGCGCTGTCATCCCCGGCCTGTGCTGCAGCGTTTCGGACCGCCGCTGAGGTCGCCGACCACTCGTCACGGATCCACACGGGGACCCGCTCCTCACCGCCGATCGGCTCGTCTGCCCCCCAGTGCAGCTCGAGACGTCTTGGGATGCGACTCTTGCCTTGCGTGAGCGTGAGATTCCCGATCGCATGCTCGACGGCGCCGCGGAGCCGCTCGTCACGCAAGGTCGCCAGCCGGCTCGGATCGTCGCGGACGGCGGACAGCTGGGTCCGGTAGTCGTTCTCCCAGTCTGCGCCCTCCTCGGTCTGCAGCCGGAACTCGTCGCCCAGCTGCATCAGCCGCCCGGCCGCGACGAGCTGCTCAAGGAGCTCGGGCACGCGCTTGCGCAACGTGCCCCCATCCGCCTGGAGATCCTCGACCAGCAGGTCCGCGATGAACGGAGCGGTTGCACGAAGCCCCAGGTCACCGGATCCGACGACCTGCTGCGGGACGTTGGCGATCAGGAAGACGAGCGCGCAGATTCGCGATTTCAGGACCCCGTCGTCGCCTTCGTCGCGCAGCGACAGGATGAGTTCGTGGATCTCACGCAGGAGGACACCGGACTGCTGCAGTGCCGGGGCCTGCTGCTCGTAGACGAAGTCCGCGCCGACAACGTGGCCGACCGGCTCGTCGGCAACCTCACGCGTCGCCTCGTGGATGATGCGCAGCTGCGTGCGTAGTACCCCCGCCTTGCCAGCCCGGTCCAACGCGCGGAGAGCCAGCTCCCAGAAGCGACGGCGGGTCGGCAGCAGTGGGTAGTCAGCAACCAGATCGGACTTGTCGGCAGCGGTCGGTGCGATCTTCGTGCCGCCCAGGTGTCGGTCGATCTCACCCGAGGCCGCATCCAGGGTGGTCTGCAGCTCGGGGACCCAATCGGGACGCTTGCGGAGGATGACCTGCCGGACGACCGTCTCCACGTCCTTGTCCGACAGCTGGATCTGAACCGGGAACCGGTCGGTGAGCTTCTGCAGGGTCGGCGTGCCGCCCATCGCCGACTGGCCGGTCGCGACGAACAGCACGCTGTTGTCGAACCGTGAGCTGACCCCTTCGACGATGTTCTGTACCGCCAGGGTCCGCGCGTTGTCCTCACCGAGGTACTGCTGCATCTCGTCCAACACGACCAGCGTCAGCGGGTAGCGGCCCGGCGTATCGGACTGCAGTCGCAGCACGTCCTCGACCGCATCGAACATCTGCTCGTCGGTGATGTCGGTCTGCTGTGGAGGGAACTGCGTGCGAAGCAGGTCCCGGACGTCCTTGGCCGAGTCACCGAGCTTCGGGTCGGCCTGTAGCAACGCGTCCGCGACGATCGGGGACACGTACAGGTTCGCGAGCTCGCGGTGCAGGTCCTTACCGGCGCTCTTCACCGCCTCAGCGATCGTGTCGAGGTAGCCGTGCTCCTTCGCCCACAGTGTGAAGCGAGCGATCGGGTACTGCTCGGGCAGTCCTGCGCTCTCGAACAGCACCGAGAGGAACGCAAGGCGCACCGCTTGGGACTTGCCTGCACCGAGCGTCCCAGCGGCGGACCAGAGGCCACCGAGGCGCTTGCCGGCGGTAGACAGCTCAATCAGGTGCGCCTCAATCTCGCTGGGCAGGTGCACGAGCTGCCGGGCGGTCTTCCCCGAGCGGATCTGCACGTCCCGCCACAGGTACTCCAGCACCCGGCAGAGGTGGGACTTCCCACTGCCGTAGAAGCCGCTGACCCACACAGCGGGCTGTTGGCTCTGCCCAAGGTTGGTCAGGAAACTGTTGAGGATGCGCTCGAGCCCTCGCTCGTACTCGCCCTCGCACACGAAGCTCTTCAGCTCCCAGTCCAGCACGCCCCACTGCGCGTCGGTCTCTGGACGGACGACCTTCGCGACCCCGTCGTTCGGGATCTTCGAGGCCGTCGGGTCCTTGTCGAATAGGTCCTTGTTCAGCGTCGTCACCTTCGCGCCCCCTCTGCGGTGATCGGCGTCGCCAGGTAGTCCCAACCGTCGCGGGCATCCAGCAGCCGGTAGCTGTTGTGCTCGTGCTGGCCAGGGAAGAACACCAGCAACCGGCCAGCGATCGCATCGTTGATCTCGTTCATCAGTGCGGAGACCTTGACCGCATCCCCCAGTCCGAACAGCGTTCCCGCGCCGAGGAGGCCGACGACGCCGTTCGGGTCGCCGTAGTCCTCCAGTTGCGCGCGGACCTCGGCGACCAGGTGGTCGAAGAAGTCCGGAAGTGCGGTGTCGAGCAGCTCCGGGTCCTCGAAGTACGCCTCCGCGTACTCGTGTGCCGCCATCCAACGCTCAAACGACGTCGTGATGTCGATCAGCCCCCACCGATGATCGGCCTGCTCGGTCGCGTTGGCGAACTCCGGCACGTTCAGCCGTAGCCGGCGCTCGTGTCCAGGCGGGTAGATCGCCATCCAAACCCGCTGTGGTGGCGCGACTTCGGTCGGCCAAGACAGGTCCACAAAGCGTCGGTAGGCCTCGACCAGATCGTCGACATAACTCACAGCAACTGACCTTCCATCGGCCGGAGGAGCTGGGCGAACCCGACCTCGATCACGCCGCCGCTACTGCGGAACTCGAGCATCCCCTGCTGAGAGGCGGCGAGCGCCAGGTCCATCAGTTGCGATCGGGGCCGGTCCAACACCCGCGCCCATATCGTGGTGAACAGTGCCTCCCCTCGGTGGCCCTGCAGGTGTCCGAGCAGCAGCGCGTAGGCCACCGCGGTCGATGTGCACACCGCAGGGGTCCGCTCGCGTACCCGGGACCGGCCGTCTGCTGGCACCTCGACGAGGTGCCCGGTCTGCTCCCATGAGGTCGACGCCTTCGTTGCGATGGTCCGCAGCGTGTTCTCGCGGTAGGCACCGGGGAATGCCGTGTCGATCGCCGCCACGAAACCCTCGGTGGCAGCCACCTCCCCGTACCCGAGCTGCGCGATCAACTCGCCCGTCGCTCGGAAGACCGTGTCCCGCGTCATCGCAGACAGGCCGGCGAGAAGGGGCTGCCCCGCGCTGTCGAGCGGCCACAGGTCGCGGAGTGCCCGGAATAGAACCGACTCCCGACGTAGCTGATACAGGCGCTGCAAGGTGTTCAGGCGATTCTCCCGCGCAGACACCCGCTCCATGCCCAGCACATTGTCGGACAGGATCGCATCGGCGTAGGAGCTGGTAGGCGCATCTGGCGGCACGAAGTCCAGCAACGTCGCCAACGAGTCCACCCCGATGGACTGGCTCGTGATGGCGCTCTTTCGCACCTCGGAGGGGACGATCTCCTCAACACCGTCCGTCACGTCACCCCGATCCCGTGTCACTGCTACCGCGACAGCCGAGACTAGCCATCCGGTGTGTCATCGGGCGCGGGGTACTGAACCGGTAGACCGCGCTCAGTCGCACCCGTCACGAGGTGCCGACAAGGGACGTGAATAGGAACTCGATCTCCGCAGACGGGCTGTTGACGATGCCGAGCGCCTCGTCGGCGTCGTCGGCGTAGCGCTGCTGGAGCCGTCGCCAGATCTGGCGGATCCGGTCAGTGCGGTTCCGTTCGTACTCGAGGCGTGCCCACTCCCCATAGAGCATCTCGAACGGGTCGCAGAGCAGGAGGCCGCGGTGGCCGAGCTGTGTCATGCCCGCGGGGGGCCAGCGCCGCTGTCCACAGCCGGGCATGTCGCAGGCCACTCGTACGGTGCGAGAACGCATCATCGACGTACGGGGGCATCATGATCATCCGCCAGATCGGCTTCGGGATCCTCGCGGCTCTCGCGATCGCCGTGACCTTCGGGCTCCAGCCTGAGGAATCCGAACCGATCAACACAGCACGCTTCGACCGGCAGATCCAGCAGGCACTCGCTGACTTCGACGCCAACGAGTCCCGGACCGCCGGCGCACCGCAACAGCAGGTCGTCAACGGCTGGGTGAACCGGGACCTGCTCACCATCATCTCCCGGCAGCTGTCCACCTCGATCGAGCAGGCTCCGGTCCCGGTTTCGGATCCGAGGATCGCCTACCTACTCCTCATCCTGGTGCTCACCGTCGGCTGGCACGGAGCAACCTCGACGGCCGGGATGGCTCCAGCCCTCGCGGTCGAACCCGAGCCGGGGGAACCAGCTCCGGACTCACCAGCGGTCCCAGAGCCGGACGTCGATGACCACTCGCGGGTCGCCGGACCATGAAGCGGATGCTGCCGACCGTCATCCTGACGACCGGTGTCCTGGCCATGGCCTGCGGGGGGTCAGCCGACAGCACCACTGCGGGGCTGGACACCGGACGGATCTGCGCAGAGCTGGCTCGTGCAGCCACACCCATCGAGCGTCGAGTTTTCGAGACTGACCTCATCGATGCGACCGGTGGCGAGGGCGAGCTCCGAGACGTGCTCCTCGACCTGATGGATCGCTGCCCCGACGAGGCGGCGATCCTGCTCGGGGACGATCGACCCGAACGCCCGGAACTCGAGGTGGACATCGAGGTGACCGGCTGCGGTGCCGATGAAGCTGAAGGGCTCGCGACCAACCGATCCGACACCCGAGCGGACATCACCATCGAGGTGCAGTTCTACGACCGCGGCGACGTCCTGCTCGACACCACGTCCGCCTACGTCCGCGGACTCGATGCCGGCGCAACCGGGCGCTGGGACGCCCGGACCTTCAGTGACGACCGAGCCTCCCGCTGCACTGCAGCGATCCGCAACGCACGACCCTCCTGACGGCTGCGCCGCTCAAGCCACAACCGACCAACACCCTTCACTTCACCGAAACGGGGAACCCATGAGAATCGTGACGTCCGCCTTCCTCGCCGCCCTGCTGGTGATCCAGACCGCGTGCAGCCCAGCAGCGGACCCCGAGTCCTCCCCTGCTGAGGAGCCGGCTCCGGAGGAGACCGAGGCCGCCGAGGCGGGTGATGAGCCGAGCGACCCCGGCGAGGACGAGTCAGCGGCGGACGGTGGGTCCGAAGACCTCAACGGACTCGACGACCTCGAGGACCTCGGCGACGTGGAGGTCGACCGCAACATCCTCAGCGTCGACATCACCATCCCGGCCAGCTTCTTCGAGGGCGAGGATCCGCAAGACATCATCGATGCTGCGGGAGAGCAGGGCATCCAAGAGACGACCGTCAACCCCGACGGTTCCGTGACCTACCGCATGTCGCGCGGCCAGCACCGGGAACTCCTCGAGGAGTTGCGCACCTCGATCGCACAGAGCCTCAACGAGATCGTCAGTGAGTTCGCTTCAGTCCAGGCGATCGACCACAACAACGACTTCACCGAGATCGAGATGCGAGTCGACCGCGAGGCCTACGAGAACAGCCTCGACAGCTTCGCGATCTTCGGGATCGCCATCGGCGCCGGCTACTACCAGCTCTTCTCCGGAGCGGATGCCGATTCCTACCGCGTCGTCGTGAACACCATCGACGCCGACACCAACGAGGCCTTCGACACCTTCATCCTCCCCGACGACTGGGAGTGAGACCGATCACGACGCCGCGCTCGCAGTCGCTGGCTCCGATCTCCCTGTCAGTCCTCAGCCGGTGTTGACACGGAATTCGCGGTTTTCGCAGTGTGAAACCTGGCGTGGAACGCGATCCGTGGCCGCAGGGAAGGGCCGGCGATAGCGCGCCGCTCATGACCGTGGGTCGCAGACATCGACATTTCCGCGCATTGAAATGACGCGAGGCACCAAATGCCATCAGATGCCCAAGCAACCGTCGACGACGATGGTAGATTCTGAAATCAACCGCCAGGGGGTCTCTCATCGCGCTAGATGATTTCTACTTCAGCACCGGCCTAACTCCAGATGCGCAGCCTATTCTCACGTTGAGGTTCGCGCAGTTGAAGTTGGAAGTATCGCCGGGTGAGTTTGTCGATAGCGTCCACAGCGCTTTCGCTGCGTGGGGTTGGGAGCCAATGACCCCTGAACTCATCGAGCCGCAGGTGTTGATTAGCGAGGACTTAGCTTCCTTGGCAGTCGACCGTAACCAGGCAGTCTTGAATGTTCCGGAGCCCTGGTATTCCGTCACCATCCGCCACGGGCACCCAGAATGGTATGAAGCGGTCACGAAAACGAAATTGGTTGTGACCATCGTTGCGGGACCGCCCGTCCTTGCACAGGCACCGGAGCACGAAGCTCTCGTGGAGGCGGCGCAGAACGGCGAACTTCAGGGAGCCATAGTTCGCGTTCGCACGGATTGAGAGTGCTTACCTCGCCCTGAGCCGCCGTGTGGCGGGCGGCTGGTCGAGCGTCGCGGACGGGCCGATGGCCCCCCGTTTACTCGGAGGCAACGGGTTCACGGCATACAGGCTCACCGCACCGCTGGCCTGACCGACCGAGGCGGCCAGGGTCATGGAGGCTGACGTGGAGTTCACGGTCGTCTCGTGGAACCTCGACGGGTGGCACACGATCCATGACGAGCAGCTCGCTCTCCTCGACTCGACCGGTGCGGATCTCGCGCTGTTGCAGGAGGTAACCCCGGCGTCCCTGCGGCTGCTTCGCGAGGCGGGCTGGACCGGGGAGAGTGCCCTGGAGCTGGTCGCTGACGGGCACACCGAGCGCGGCGGGCGCAGCCCCCGGTTCGCGTGTGCTGTGCTCGCCCGAGGTCCGATCACCTTGGGCCCAGCCTCGTTGGTCGTTGACGCACCCTCTCTCGTCCGTGCATGCGCAGCGGAGGCGCAGTTCGATGGGTTCCGGTTCCTCGCGATCAGTGCGGCGTTGCCGCCGGGGTCGATGTGGGGGCGTGCGGCGAAGGTCGGCCAAGCCGACGCGCTGACTCGAGCCGTGCAGGCTGCTGGGCTGCCGACCGTCATCGGGATGGACCGCAACGGCCCCCGGACCGAAGCGTGGGACGCATCTGAGACCGGGTGGTGGCCTGAGGATCCGCCTGGCTTCTTCGCCGCGGACGCCGAGCGCGGCTGCCGGGATGTGCTCGACCTGTGGTTCCAGAACAACCCGGCAGCCGCTGACGCCGCCCGGCGTGCCCGTCTCAACGGGCCCCGCGAGGTCTCCTACCTGGAGCGGCGTGCGACACCACCGATCCCTCGGCGCTACGACGTGATCCTGGTCAGTGACGTCTTCCAGCCGACCCAGGTCCGGTACCGGTACGACGAGTCGATCGAGGCGGGTAGCGACCACGGACTCGTCGAAGCGACCCTCACGGTGGTGTGACCACCTGGCGTGGCCGGGCCACTCGGGTGTGCCTGCTTTGCCGTCACCGACGACCTGGGTTCAGATTGGGTTGGCGACCCTGTGGATAACGCATCGGCGCGATCGGCCGAAAACGCGAAAACGGCCTGCTACAGGGACGTAGCGGGCCGTTCTCGAGAAGCGCGCTGGGAGGGATTCGAACCCCCGGCCGCCTGATCCGTAGTCAGGTGCTCTATCCGGACTGAGCTACCAGCGCAGGTTGTACATCGTGCGG
>LFIK01002834.1_pt1 | contig 14052 bp, 10 predicted proteins | sample 643401 | NCBI WGS metagenome assembly LFIK01 (sample SAMN03777447, study PRJNA286221) | soda lake metagenome | biome: soda lake; feature: Kulunda steppe; material: water; isolation source: sample T5-Br brine of Lake Tanatar-5 | place: Russia: Kulunda steppe | collected 2010-07 | reverse complement strand
CATGCCGGATCCGGCTGCCTGGTTGAGCAATAGACCTGGCGGAGCGCCCCGGTGGTCACACCGACGCCAGAACCAGTATCAACGTAGCCGGAACGGCGAAGCTCCATAATCCGATCGCAAGCCACAGTACATCCCCGCGAATCTGTCCGAGAATATCGCGCGTGAGCTGTGTTCCAACAAAGAACAGCGCCATTACGAGAAGTGCCTTGCTGACTGAACCTGCCACGTCACCGACGATTTGGGGAAACGCAACAAATGTGTTGGCCGCGGTCGCTAACAGAAAGGGAAGGATAAAACTGGGCACAGGCAGACTGAAGCCTTTCTTTTGTTTAACGGCACCGGTTGCCAATTGCTGGTTTGCTGTTTCCAGGAGTGTGAACAGGATGATCAGCGGAATTAACCAGAGTGTGCGTACCAGTTTGAGCGTGGTAGCCACCTCCAGCGCCTCTTCGCCATAACTGGCTGCAGTAGCAAGGACAGCGCTGGTATCGTGAATCGCCAGTGCGGACCACACTCCGAACTGTTGTTGGCTCAGCCCAAGCATCTGGCCCGCTAGAGGAAATGTAAAAATGGCCACAACGTTGAGGAGGAAGACGATGGCGAGTGCTACAGCCATTTCGTGAGGCTTTGCCCGTAGTACCGATCCGAGCGTGGCGATGGCCGTACCGCCACAGATGGCTGTGCCAGAAGCAATGAGTTTGGTAGTAGCGGGTCCCGCCGAGAACAGGCGCCCTGCAAGCAGGCCGGTGGCAAGAATCACGGGTGCGTATGCCACGACAAACCAGGAATAGCTGGTGCTGATGCTCCAGACGCTACCCAGATCCAGGCGCAGGCCAAGCAGGACAATGGCCGCCTGGAGGCAATACTTGCCCAGCGCTCCAGCGCAGGCAAATGGCTGGCGGTTCAGACCGAGGACGATGGCCCCGCCTGCCAGCAGCGCCACAGCAGGATTCCCTACCACCAGAAGAGCGGGAAGCGCCAGCAGTGACGCGCCCCTCGCCACCGTCCTGGTGCGGGCGGGCTCGGTCGATGGCGAATCGATGTGTGCGATTTGGCATCTCCTGATGTAGTCGATAACGTGAGAAGTGACCATAGGTCCCCTGTGCGCAGGCTGGAATTCCGCTGCGGCAGGGGTGGGTCGCAATTATTGCTGGAGTAGCGTGATCTGACCGCTGACAGGCTCTTGGGCTCCCCGGGTTAGTTCTTAATCTGCCGATATGCTCGACAGCGACTGTTCAAGCTCTTCTCGCATGGCCTTTACATCAGCCTGGCCCGTGAAGATATCGATCGCGGTCATGGCGAGCGCTTTTGCTCCAACCGAGATTGTCCCCATGCTGTAATCTCCAGTAGTCTGTTGAGCAGCTTCCAGCGTGTGACCGCCGCCGGTGAGCCTGGACTTCAGGAATGGATGGATGGAAGGAACAATCTGACTGACGTTACCCATGTCGCTAGCGCCGCCGGAGCCTGTGATGCGAGGAGTGACGGGCTCAAGGCCGAGATCCTCGAGATTTCCCCTGAACGCCTTCGCCAGCGTCTGGTTCGGGACCATGGGAATATAACGGTTCGCGGTTACATTGATGTCCACGGTAGCTCCGATTGCCTCGGCGGCGCTTCGCGCAATCTGTTTTATTCGCTCTGTTACCTCAAGAAAGTACTCGTGGTCGTTTACCCGAATCAGGAATCTCGACGCAGAGCGGCCAGGTATCGTATTTACAGTCTGCCCACCGTCAGTGATTATTCCGTAGACAGCTGCGCCATCCTTCAGATGAGGACGATAGGCATTTACGGCATTCCAGAAAAGAATATTTGCTTCAAGTGCGTTGATGCCGTTATATGCGCTGTTCGGGCTTGCCTCTTTTCCATGAAACACGACTTCAAGGGCTTCCCGGTAGAGGTTCATCACGTTGCCCGCACCATCCGTGGTGAAGGTGTTGCCATGGATCATCAGCGCGGCATCCAGCTCCTGCATATGCTCGAGCATGATAACTTTTCCGCCAGCGTCGTCGACGATACCTTCTTCTGCGGGCGTTCCGAAAAGATAGAGGGTCCCCTCGAGTTCGGGCATCAGCTCTGCCAGAGCGAGCCCTGCTCCAATGCTCCAGGAGCCTGACAGGTCATGTTGACAGCCATGTCCAATCTCCGGAAGCGCGTCATACTCCACCATCAGACCTACCTTCGGCCCAGGCTGCCTGCCCTCCAGCTTCGCTATGAAAGCATGCTCCATGAAGATGGATTGTTCAGTGTGCTGAAGAGTGCCGTTGATGCCACGCTCGACATCGAAACCAGCGTCTACGAGCATTTTGGTGATTCTATCGGCAGCGTCAGGTAGTTCGAAGCCTATCTCTGGATTGGCGTTCAGGTAGCGCACATAGTCTTGAAGCTCGCCTTCAGCAGCCTCGACATTGGCAGAAGCCTTCGCTTTCAGTGCATCAGTTGGTGTGTCGGCGGCAAATGAGACTGATGACGCGGCGAGTGCCACAGCACCGCCGGCTATCAAATTTATGGGAAGCATGGTTCTTATCATTGAATAGGCCTCCATGGGCGATGACTTCCAGGGAAATAACAGCGTTCGTTGCAAACTGCCCGGGCGAAGAAGTTTCAATCTGTCGCCAATGGATCGTATTTGTAGATCCTGCCGCCCTTCATGACGAGTATCACCCGATTCAGTGCGGTAATGTCATTCACGGGATTCCCCTGTACTGCGATCAGGTCTGCCTGCATTCCCGGGGCAATTGTGCCGATAGTGTCCTGCAGCCCCATGGACTCCGCGGCAAGCGAAGTCGCAGAGATGATTGCGGCCATGGGGTCCTGTCCGGCGGTCTTGACACGGGCGATAAGCTCATCCCCGCTGCGACCGTGGGTTCCCGAAACAGAGTCTGTCGTCAGCACAATCTTGAGCCCATCAATCGTCAGGGCGCGCTTGAACATGGCAAGGATGCCAGGTACGACGGCTTCCATTCTGGCGAACATGTCATCAGTCATCCCATAAGCTACAAACTGATCGCGATTTTCTATGTAGTTCTGCTGCAGCACCCCGACATTCGGGCCAAAGTAGATACCGCGCTCGGCCATGAGCTCAAAGACTTCGTCGGTCAGGTATCCACCGTGCTCGATCTGTGTGCAACCTGACATGATTGCCGTGGTTGTTTCTGGAGGATTGTGTGCGTGCACCAGAGTGTGCAGTCCACGTTCCGCTGCCTCTTCGCAAGCCGCAATGAGTTGTTCGTCGGACATGGTACGCTCGCCGCCATCGCGCAGGGTTCCCGAAGCGACGATCTTGATAAGGTCCGCGCCCGCCTGGTCGAGCTTGCGTATCTTCATTCTGATTTCTTCCGGTTCGCCGTCGCCGGGAAGAACGATGCCCGCGGAGGTGAGTATGCGGGGTCCGGGAAGCACACCTCGCTCTATGGCGTCCCGGGTTTCCAGGTCGGCTTCAGCCCCGACACTCTGTACCGTGGTGACACCTGCCATAAGAGTCACATAGGCATTTTCGAGGTAATGGGACATTTGTTTCTGTGGTGTGTCGCCAGTCCCGGCCATGTCGCTTTCACCAAAATAGGTGTTGACGTGTGCGTGCCCCTCGATCATTCCAGGCATCACTGTGTAGTCGCTCAAGTCCAGCGATGCGGCGCCGCTTTCGTCATCGGTGATGTCAACAATCCTGGAACCCTCCACAATGATCGTGGCATCCTCTTCTACGCCCCCCCGGCCGTCCAGAAGCGTTCCGGCGCGGATGGAGATCCGCTCTGCTGCATGAGCCGAAAGGCACCCGGACAGCAAAATGACAAGGATCAGTCTGGCGGTGTTAAGACTTTCGTTCTGCTCTCTCATGCGAAGCGACTCCCTCTCCTGATGTGAGTGATTCCAAATGTAGGCCGGTAGTACGCCCTGGTGTAGGTCCACGCAGACAATGACGTTGGTGCCAGTGCAATGACACTTGCAGCCTGTCGCCAAAGTGCGTGGGTTGCGTGGGCGATATCTGGTCCTTTTCAGGGAGTTTGACTGGCTTCCTGTTTTGTTTATTAATATAACATCATTTCCCGGGGGGAGTTCAGCAATGGGAGAGCGATTGGGTCACGAAGCCTGGAAAAGTCTGATCAAGCTGACGGGACGGACGGACGTCGGGCTGCAAGTGCAGTTGCGTAAGACTCTCAGCGCGGCAATCGCTGACGGGACACTCAGTCCTTTGGCACCCCTGCCCTCTAGCCGAAATTTATCGAGAATGCTGAATGTATCCCGGACAACAGTGTCGCTTGCCTATCAGCGGCTCGTGGATGATGGCTACCTCGTCAGCCACGAGCGTCAAGGCTACTTTGTAAATGCGGAGATGTATGGCAGTGCCAGTTCCCCGGGCTTGACCGATTGTCCCAGTCACGAGGGCGGGGTCGACTGGGACAATCGGATAAAAGTGCCGCTCGGAAAGCAGCGCAACATCTCCAAGCCTCGAGACTGGCGTCGCTATCCCTTTCCATTCATTTACGGTCAAAGGGACCGCTCCCTCGTGCCGGTAGCCGCATGGCGGGAGTGCTGGCGCGAAGCGCAAAGCGTGCAAGGCATCGCCAACGCCGGATGTGATTTTCTGGATCGGGATGATCCAGGACTCATTGAGCACGTGAGGAGCCGCGTGCTGCCGCGTCGAGGCATATGGGCGCGACCGGAAAATATTCTGATGACAATGGGCACTCAGAATGCTCTGTCGCTCGTCGCCCGGCTGTTGGTGGGCCGCAGCGACCCCGTCGGGATCGAGAATCCTGGCTATCCCGATGCGAGAAATATATTTCAGCTCGAAACGGACCACGTCATTCCTTTGCCGATAGACCGCGATGGCCTGATTGTCGATGACTCTCTGAATCCTTGTCGCTGCGTTTATGTTACGCCAAGTCTGCAATCGCCAACCGGTGCCGTTCTGTCGGCCAGCCGACGAAAGTCGTTACTGCATAAGGCGTCACTGCATGACATCGTTATTATTGAAGACGACTACGAACTGGAAGGAGGCCTGGGTGAACGCGGCGTTCCTGCGCTGAAGAGCGAAGACGAAACGGGCCATGTGGTCTACTGTGGGAGTTTTTCCAAGTCTCTGGGCTCCGGTCTGCGGCTCGGATACCTGGTTGCTGACGCTGCGTTGATCGAGCAGGCGCGTGCTTTGCGACGGCTGATGTTCAGGCACCCTCCGGCGCTGATTCAGCACGCCGTGAAGCTGTTCATCGAGTACGGGCATTATGATGTGCAGGTTAAGCGGCTGGCAGGCATCTATAACGAGCGTTGGCAGGTGATGTCTGATGCGCTGGGCCGGTGTTTTCCGCACTATCAGTGGCAGCGTGAATTTGGAGGCTCTGCTTTCTGGGTTTCCGGCCCGGACTGGCTCGACGCCGACGTGCTTGCCGCTGAAGCGCGGCGCGTCGGGGTGCTCATCGAACCGGGAAGCGTGCATTACGCCGGGCCGGATATTTCCCATGAGCATTTCCGCCTTGGCTTCTCTTCCCTGCCATCAGATAGAATTCCTGAAGGTATCGAGACACTCGCGAGTGTTGTCAGGAGAAATAGTGCAATTGCCCGGCCAGCCTAGTGGACCACCAGGGTATTTTAGAGAACCCACGTGCTGGCTTGATGAGAGGAGAAGATCTGGAGCTAACGTTCGCTTCCCGCGTCAATTAACTTTCCGTTTCTGTCGGTGGCATTGACGTCGCCGGTTTTCAGGTCAACAGATGGAAATGGGGAGCAAACAGTGACTCGGATGACACCAAGCGAAGCATTCGTCGAAACTCTCGCGAGCTACGATGTCAAAGACGTATTCGGGATCGTCGGTTCATCTTTCATGGATGCGCTGGATATCTTCCCCGCCGCAGGTATACGGTTTATCGCAACTGCGCATGAGCAGGGCGCCGGGCACATGGCCGACGGTTACGCGAGGGCCAGTGAACGTCACGGCGTATGTATAGCCCAGAACGGCCCCGGGATTACGAATTTCGTCACGTCCGTCGCTGCGGCCTACTGGGCGCACACACCAGTCGTTGTAGTCACTCCGGAGACTGGGAGTACGACCATGGGGTTGGGTGGCTTCCAGGAGACGGAACAACTCCCCATATTCTCCAAGATCACGAAATATCAGGCACACGTTACGGAGCCAGCCCGTCTGGCTGAACTCACCTCCCGGTGCTTCGAAATGGCGGCGGCGGAACGCGGGCCCACGCAGTTGAACATACCGCGCAATCATTTTTATGGCGAGGTGGATATTGACATCCCCGAGCCTCTCCACCTGCGGTCGCCAGCGGGTGATCCCGACAGTCTTGCGCAGGCGGCAGATATGATTGCCGGCGCCAAATTTCCGGTGATAATTTCCGGTGGAGGCGTGGTCATGTCCGACGGCGTCGAGTCCGTTCGTGCGTTGGCAGAAAAGCTCACTGCGCCGGTCGCTACGAGCTACCTCCACAATGATGCATTCCCTGCGAGCCACCCGCTGTGGACTGGCCCCCTCGGGTACCAGGGCTCAAAGGCATCCATGAAGCTGCTGTCAAAGGCGGATGTGGTAATCGCGGTCGGAACCCGGCTTGGGCCGTTCGGTACGCTGCCGCAATATGGCATTGACTACTGGCCCGAGCATGCCAAGGTGATTCAGATCGACTCGGATCATAAGGTGCTTGGATTGGTTAAAAAGCTGAGCATCGGTATTTGCGGTGATGCGAAGGTCGCCGCGGAAGGGCTGGCTAGTCTACTGGAAAATCGGAACCTGGCATGCCTGGCGAATCTGGAGGAACGCCAACGGGAAATCTCACGGCAGAAGGAGGCGTGGGAATCAGAACTGGACGACTGGACGCATGAACAGGACGAATGGAGTCTTGCGGCCATAAGTGAAAGCGACTTCAAGATGCACCCTCGTCAGGCGCTTCGGGCCCTTGAGCGCGCGATGCCTTCCAATGCCATGGTGTCGACGGATATCGGCAATATATGTTCTGTCTCCAACAGTTACCTGCGTTTTGAAAAGGCAAGGAGCATGTTCGCTGCCATGAGCTTTGGCAACTGTGGCTATGCCTTTCCCGCAATCATCGGAGCAAAGGTCGCAGCGCCTGACCGGCCTGCGATCGCCTACGTCGGCGACGGTGCATGGGGTATGAGCTTTGGTGAGATTCTTACCTGCGTGAGGGAGGCCATCCCTGTGACGGCTGTGGTTTTCAACAACCAGCAATGGGGCGCAGAAAAGAAGAACCAGGTCGATTACTACGGCAATCGCTTCGTAGGGTCGAACCTGGTAAATCCCGACTGGACGGAAGTCGCCAGGTCAATGGGGGCCGAAGGCATTGCCGTGGAAAACCATGAGGCGGCCGGGGAAGCTCTGGAGAAGGCCTGTGACGCACAGCGGCACGGCAAAACCACGATCATCGAGATGCGCGTCAGCCGTGAGCTGGGTGACCCTTTCCGGCGCGATGCCTTGCGCAAACCTGTCCGATATCTCGAAAAGTACAAGGACTTTGTGCACCACAGCTGAACGGACTGTATCTCGGCAATGGAAGCACTCGACCGGATTCTCGAGGCGGCAAGAAATCGGCCTGTCCGTGTTGTGCTTCCAGAAGCCGAGGATCCCAGGGTGCTTCGTGCCGCACTGCGCGCGAGCCGAGAAGGGATAGCCCGCCCCATTCTTGTCGGTGATACCGCCCGCATCGAGGCAGCCGCTATAGCTGCGAAGGTTGATCTTTGCGGGCTGAATCTGGTGGATCCACTGTGCAGCCCGGCGAGTGCAGAGTACGCGGCGGAGCTACATACATTGCGTCAGCACAAGGGGATGACACTGGACCTCGCACAGCGAGCGCTCCATGAGCCGCTCGCTTTTTGCAACATGATGGTGCGCATGGGCGATGCCGATTCGTCCGTGGCGGGTGCATCGCATACCACTGGAGATGTCGTTCGAAGCGCTATCCAGCTCATCGGTCTGCACCCGTCCTCCACACTAGTCTCAAGCTACTTTCTCATGCTGTTTTGTGGCGCTGCCAGCCACCGCCGTGATGCCTTGATCTTCGCTGATTGCGGCCTCGTGGTTGAACCGGATGAAGAAGAGCTTGCACAGATCGCGATTGCCGCAGCCGCTAATGCTCGAAGGCTTCTCCTGGAGGAACCGCGCCTCGCTATGCTTTCCTTCTCGACCGCGGGCAGCGCGAAACATCCGCGTGTAACGCGTGTTGTTGAAGCAGCCCGCCGGGTCCGGGCCCTCCATCCGGAACTAGCCATTGATGAGGATGTGCAATTGGATACGGCGATTGTTGAGGAAATTTCCCGGCGAAAGCTGCCGCACTCGAAAGTGCAGGGACGGGCGAACGTTCTAATTTTTCCGAATCTCGATGCCGGTAATATCGGCTACAAACTGGTAGAACGCTTTAGCGGTGCTCGTGCCATTGGACCCTTGCTACAGGGGTTGGCGAGGCCAGCCAGTGATCTTTCACGAGGATGCAGTGAAGACGATGTATTCAATGTGATTGCTGTCACCGGTCTGAGTGCCAGCGATACAGCCACCCACATCTGAACAATCTGACACCCGGATCAATCCATGGTCTGGCGTGTCGCGGAATCCTCGCGAGTCGTCGAGTTGGGAAGCCTGCCGATCTTGGCGTCATATCGACGCAGCTCTCTCTTGACGATTGGCGCGAGTATGTAGAGTCCGATGATATTCGGGATGCAGATCAGAAAGACCATCGCATCGGAAAAATCCAGTACGGTATCCAGCTGAATACTTGCACCAAGAACCGCGAAGAAGCAGAACGTCGCTTTGAAGCCCAGATCGGCAGTGCGCCCTTCCCCGACGAGATAAGTCCAGCCCTTGAGCCCGTAATAGCACCACGCTAGCATAGTGGAGTAGGCGAAGAGCACGCCAGCAATCGCGATAAGGTAGGGAGAGCCGGTAATGTTCCTGGCGAATGCCGCCGATGTCATTTCAATGCCGCCAAGGCCATCCGTGAAGCCCGGTACGTAGTAGAGGGTAGTTACAATGACAAGGGCCGTGAGCGTGCAGATCACTACCGTATCAATGAAAGGTTCCAGCAGCGCGACGTAGCCTTCCGCCGCTGGGTCTTCCGTACGCGCGGCCGCGTGAGCGATGGCTGCTGACCCGATACCCGCTTCGTTCGAGAAGACGGCCCTCTGGAAGCCTACGATCATTGCGCCGACACCCCCTCCTGCCAGGCCCTCAGATGTAAACGCGCCTGTCAGGATTGCCTTGATCGCAAAGGGCAGCGCCTCGTGGTTGAGGATAATCACGCCAATGGCGCCCGAACAATAAAACAGCGCCATGAAGGGAACGATGCGAGAAGTCACACGGGCGATGGTCTTTATGCCCCCAAGCACAACCAGCGCAATAAATCCCGCGAATACGGAGCCTACCAGCCATCCCTTGTTGGCCAGCCAGCTCTCCTGTGGTCCGCCCGTTACGTTGATGATCTGGGCAAAAGCCTGGTTGGACTGAAACATGTTGCCAATGCCCATGCAGCCGATGATTATGCCGATGGCATAAAAAACACCCAGGCCCTTACCCAGTCGGGGGAGCCCGCGTTCTGCGAGACCGCGGGATAGGAAGTACATCGGTCCTCCGGATACGGAGCCGTCGGTGTTGAGCCGGCGATACATCGTACTGAGGGTTACTCCGTGAACTTTGTTGACATCCCGAGTAGGCCAGCGATTATCATCCAGAACGTGGCTCCTGGGCCCCCTATGGATATAGCGACGGCAACGCCACCGATGTTGCCTATACCGACTGTGCCGGACACGGCGGTTGATAGCGCCTGGAAATGTGAAACATCTCCTGTGTGATCAGGGTCAGAGTAATCGCCACGCACGACCCGGATCGCGTGCCTGAACCCCCGTATGTTGAGAAAATTAAAGTAGAAAGTGAGGAAAATAGCCGCTATTACCAGCCAAAGCACCACAATCGGGAGTTCGTAGCCGAATAACGGAACTTTATAAAACACCAGAGCAGAAACAGCCCCTGCCAGTGGTGAAAGAAATTCGTTTATCGTTTCATCAATGCCCGCAGCGAGGGCTCGAAGTGGAAGCATGCCAAAAAGGAAAAGCCCCAACTTATAGACCGCACTGCTCAACTGACTGACCACGCGTTTTTGTCGCACAAATTCCTTGAGCTCACGTTCATGTTTCAGTTCTGCACGCCCCCGCCCCACTTTGCATCTACTGCAGCAAGTGACTCATCGAGTGCTCGAGTAATTTCATCGATGTCGTCTCGCGTCGCTATGAGCGCTGGACTGAGCAGAATTGTATTATTGAACTCGCGTATGCTGCGATTGGTGCGGCCGATCATGACGCCGCGCTCGAGACAGCCAGCCTGCACCGCCATGGCATATGCCTCATCAACGGGTTCCTTGCTATTCCTGTCCTTGACCAGCTCAATTCCTGCAAACAGACCTTTTCCCCTAACATCCCCGATAACCCGATACTTTTCAGCGAGTTCGTGCAGCTTGTCCAGCAGGTAAGCTCCCTGTGTTGCTGCGTTTTCAAGAAGTCCTTCATTTTCCAGAATGGCGAGGTTGGCGAGAGCACCTGCGGGCCCTGCAGTGCAGCCCCCGAATGTGCTGATGTCACGGAAATATGACAGCTTGTCGTCCGGCGTTGACTTGAAGGCATCGAACAGTGCGCCCGTCGTTACGGTACATGAAATCGCAGCGTAACCACTGGCAACGCCTTTTGCGAGAGTGACAATGTCCGGTTGTACATCGTAATGCTGGTAGCCAAACCAGGCTCCAGTGCGCCCAAGGCCGCAGACGACTTCGTCGATATGCAGGAGGACGTCGTATTTGCGGCAGATTTCCTGAATGATAGGGAAATACTCTGGAACGGGCGGAATAACGCCTCCACCGGCAGTGATGGGTTCAAGAACCACGGCCCCTATCGTCTCAGGGTCTTCTCGCCTGATCACAGTCTCAAGTTCGTGCGCGCACTCGATGTTGCAGCTACCGTACTCCTTACCGAAGGGGCAACGGTAGCAACAGCAGTGGCTGAACTCTACGAAGCCAGGGACGAAAGGTCCATACTGAGCCTTGCGTTCGTTCTGACCGGTGGAGCTGAGGGTCCCCAGAGTCGTGCCGTGATAATCACGGTCGCGATAGATAATCTTGTGTTTCTTTCCTTCATTTCGACTATGCGAGAGTTGGCGCACCATCTTATAAGCTTTTTCGTTGGCTTCAGATCCTGAACTGGAAAAAAAGACCCTATCCAGGCCCGGCATCTTTTCCACGAGTGCCGCGGCAAAGCGGGCAGCGGGTTCGGTACCGAAGTTGCCGGCGAAGTAGCACATCTCAAGAAGCTGGGCATGAATTGCGTCTGCGATTTCCTTACGGCCAAATCCGACGTTAACCGACCACACGCCACCGGATGTCGCGTCGAGATAGGTTCTACCCTTTGCATCGACCACGCGCATGCCGGAGCCGGACATGATGACCATGGGGTCGACCGAACCAAAGCTGTGATGCTGCGTTATGTGATGCCAGACATTCTGCCGGTCGGCTTCAATGATCAGCTGTTCCTGCTCCATATCCATATTTCCTCTACATCTCCACGGTCCGCCGGTCGGACTTACGCTCTCTGAAAACCTCTAACGCCTGCTTTATATAGATGTGGTGAAGTCACAGATAGGCCCAGCGGGGCAGCCTTCATCAATCCAGATGGTCTGCTCAAGTTGCCGAACAGCTGCTGAAAAGCTCCAGAAGCAGGTGCTGGCCTGATGTAGCAGGCAAAACTGGGTCTAACGGTTTCGAATTTAAAGAAATAGGGTCAGGCTCACAGGCAGACATGGCACTTACAAAAAACCACCAGTGGCCTGTTTGCTTTCGCTCGTTTTCGGAGGGGGAGCAACCTCGTTCGGCGAGGCTCAAGACCTGCTGCGTCCCGCAAGGATTACGCATAGTTTCCTGACATCAGGGTAAACAGAGGGTTAAGCAAATGAAAAAGAGCGGAATAGTTTCGGTCTCCGGCTGGGCAGGAGCAATAGCGGCGGGGCCGCTTGTGCTCGGGGCGGCGTCATCGTCCATAGCGCAGGAGGGGGAAGATCAAAGGAGGGTTGGTATCGAGGAGGTCGTCGTTACCGCCCAGCGCAGGGCAGAGAGCCTGCAGAGTGTGCCGATTGCCATAAGTGCCTACTCCGAGGAGCAACTTCGAACCCGTCGCATCGATTCACTGGGCGGACTCGCGGATAGAACGCCCGGATTTGCCATCGGGCAGTTCTTCCCCACACAGCCACAGATCTATATCCGCGGAATCGGCTCAAACGACGATGGACCAGCGGCCGACCCCTCCACAGTGGTGTTTATCGATGAGGTGTATGTGGGCCGGGCAGCCGGCTGGACGGCGAATCTCTTTGACCTCGAGCGTGTAGAGGTTCTGCGGGGTCCGCAGGGGACGCTCTACGGCAAGAACGTCGTTGGAGGGGCTATCAACCTTATCACACGCAAACCGGATGAGAACTTTCGTGCCCAGCTCAGCGCGTCGGTAGGTAATCTTGACAGCAGGCAATTCCAGGGAGTTCTGAGCGGGCCAATAGCAAGCAACCTTTATGGGAAAATCTCGTTTAATGAGATGAGCCGGGATGGGTATCTGGATTCAAAGGTGGGACTGTTCCCGGACGCGTTTCCGAGTCAGGATCCGCTTTCGCTCGGTCAGTTCGAGCAGCTGAACAAGAATAGTACCGGTATCCGGGCAGGGCTTCGCTGGCTACCCTCTGAAGATCTCGAAATCAACTTTAGCGTGGATAGTGCGTCGCTTGACGAGAATGCGCCGGGCTTTTTTCGTCGGGGCACTGCGGATGCCCAAATGCTGGATGGACTGCTGCCGCAATATGTAGGAGACCCCAGGATCAATCTTCAGGACCGTCCTGCGCAAACAACCAATGAAACAACCGGTTTCAATCTGCGTGTGGATTATGAGCTTGGTTGGAGTACTTTCACGTCGATTTCCTCTTACCGCGAATCAGAGACCCTGAACACGGATTGCTGTTCCGTCTATAACGAGGAGGAAGCGAGGCTGCTGGCCAGCTCGCCAACCGCACCAGCCTTCGGGCAATTGCTGCTCGGCACCGGTAACGTCACTCGCGAGGATGCGGACCAGTTGTCCCAGGAGTTCCGGTTTACCTCCGCAGGTTCCGGCCCCCTTCAGTGGGTGGCTGGTTTTTACTATCTTGAGGAGAACACTGACCGCACGGAAAGCTTCGATTACGGCATAGGATTCAGCGACGGTGCAGGAGGCTTCGATACATTTGTCCCTCCGACCACTGGTATCACGACTCAGTTCGGTCAGACTGAATCCGTGGCAATTTTTGGGCAGGCCACCTGGAGTATTACCGAAAAAATGCGACTGGCCGCAGGTGCGAGATGGACGGAGGATACCAAGAAACTACGCTCTATCGGCCAGCCCGGAGGGTTCCTCGTCAATGAGGCTTTTGACGTCAGCGTCGACGAAAGCTGGGACGAAGTGACACCGAGGTTCGTCCTGGACTACCAGCTTACGGAAGATATTTTCCTCTATACCCTGGCTTCGAAAGGATTCAAGTCCGGTGGGTTTCAGGGCTCTCCGCCGAGAAGAATCAATGCGGCCGTGCCGTTTGAGCCGGAAATCGCCTGGCTCTACGAGGCGGGGATCAAGAGTGAGTGGTTTGATCGTCGCGCGCAGGTCAATCTGACCGGCTTCTACACGGACTATACGGATCTGCAGGTTTTTCAGCTTCTTGTGCCGGAAGATTCGCCCGCCGATGCTGGTGTTCTCGTGGCCCAGAATGCAGCTGATGCAGAAGTCCAGGGGCTGGAACTGGAAATCACCTTGATGCCCATCAGTGGTTTGACGTTGAGCGCATCGTACGCCTACCTCGATGCAACATTTTCTGAGTTTTTCCCCCCTGCTGGATTCAATACGCCAAGTGGCGTAGATCCTAATCAACGTGCAGGTGTAATCCCCCCATTTTTAACCGCGCGTTTGAATAGAGGGTTATGCTGCCTGTAGCAGCTGGGTTGGAGGTATTCCCCCGATAGCCGAGTTTGGCCGTTCGTTATTGTATTGCCATAGCCACCGGGT
>LFIK01002833.1_pt1 | contig 14053 bp, 10 predicted proteins | sample 643401 | NCBI WGS metagenome assembly LFIK01 (sample SAMN03777447, study PRJNA286221) | soda lake metagenome | biome: soda lake; feature: Kulunda steppe; material: water; isolation source: sample T5-Br brine of Lake Tanatar-5 | place: Russia: Kulunda steppe | collected 2010-07 | reverse complement strand
TCGGTTGGCAGCATGAGGAAGGTATCTAGGAATCTCTCTTCCACCCGTGGCACCCGTGCAACTCCAACGAGCTTGCAACTTCCTTCTTGATTCCTTCGTGTTCCTCTTCCACTTCGAAGCATGCCATTGGAATCCTCGGTGGTCAACGTTGTAGTCACGCGCAGAGGCGGTGCAGCATAAATGGTGCCAACGGTGAACTTGAACTCTGCATCGAAATCCAGTTCCACGCGTCCCGTGTCTACGTCCAAGCATCCACGTAGAGACAATGGTTCGATGGCGATGCGCAGAAACGGAGGCAGAGGCAATCCAAGTATCTTCGTGGTGCTCGTGTCCAGCGGCGGGATGTACAACGCGCCTGCCTCGAAATGCACCTGATAAGCGACGGTCTTGGCGTCTCCATCCACCAACGTGGCATGGCCGCGACCGCCACCTCCCGATGCGTTGTAACGAAAGTTCGGATACACAGACACGCCAAGCAAGCAACCGTCCTTCACGCGAAGCGTGGCGGTGCGCGAAGGAAGCACGGTGGACGTCGCCATGGCGCGAGGAACGGATGGAGGTCGCATGTCGATCGAACCAAACCTTGGCGCCACTTTCAACGTGTGGAACTTCCACCACGTTCGAGAAGCACACACGTCAATGGACATGCATCGGCAAGTAGCAAATGGTCAAGCAGGAGAGTGGCACGACAGCACGTGCAAAGGAACGAAGATGCAAGTGGGAAAAGTGGTTTCATGACGATTCATCTTCGTGTGGTCGAGAGGCGTCGTGTTGGGATGGGATGGCTCGTCCGACGAGCGGAAATTGCAACGTGTATCATCCACTTCATCATCCGTTCGCAGTGGACAAATGAAGCACGTTGTTCATTCAAAAAACCAGCATGAGTAGACGGACAAGCACCGAATGCAATCCATCACAAATTTGTGCTCAAGAAGGAATACATCTACGCACGACAGACGCCATATACGTGAGTGGCTCTTGGAAATGCCACGCGACCGAGTAAAGGCGGCATGCGTAGATGAGGACAACTTTCGAGGGAGAATGGGAAAAAGCAAGTGGTATGGCTCCTAAAATTGGATGCGCTTGACTTTTCCTATTGTATTCCCTCGTCAAAAGAGCAAGTTGTAGAATGCCATCTTTATCGCATGGGAATGTGGTACTGTCACCTTGTATTCACGCATAAGAGGCTGTCCACAATGAGAGTCACATAAATTTCATTGTATGGTGTGGTGTAAGTAGGAATTACTTTCCGTAAGAATAGTGGACTTCCAAGTTCGCAGGCATCATTCCATCCAAGAGGTGCTTCATTAATGTGATCGCTCTTGCTACGATTGAAGCGACGGATGGGCCTTGCACGCTACAGGTTCACTTTCGCCTCTGTCGCAATCTCCATCGAAACCGAAGCACACCCGTTTTGCTCGCCGCACAACGTGCGAGTTGTTGCGCACAAGGATTCTTGAGATTTCCAATTCACACCGTATTCCGCAAGTGGAAGACTCTTCGATGGACAACGCTCGAGCGCACTTTTCCACTACCTTTGCGACATCCTACTGGGTATTTTCCCTCTACGAAAGGGCAAAGTACGTTTCCACCTCAAATCCGATTCACCGCATGGGTCTTCACTTTTCCATTCGCATGGCGGAACATCACACATGGAAGACGACCGTTGCCTCGCCATGCGATGCATTACGTCCGACCAAGTCTCACGTACAGAGATTCACCATGCACGGGAAGTTGTCGGGCGTCTTAGTGGCTTCGTTCTTCTTTCGTCGCTTGCGATCGTCGTGCCACATGTTTCTCGTGTTGCGACGTGATGCCGATGGTCCTCCAATCGTCGGGTTTGCGAATATTCGCATCGCATTCGCGGGTCCCGAGGTCTCTGGGCCACACGTTCCTTCCGACCGACACCCGCTGAGGATACCGACAGATATTTCAGACTGATCCTGTTCATTCCATGTACCTTTCTTCGTCCTGTTTTCGAATTGTTTCCGACTCTTTTCGGTTTGATTGGACTTCGGACCTCTCCCTCCCCTTTCAAAGCCTCGTTCGTTTCCTTTCCCACCGATCGTCGAAACCAGTGCTGGGAACCGCCGCCTCCACCTTCCGACCGTGTGCCGCGCCTCTCCCTTCCCTCCTGTTCCCTCGATTCCTCTGCGGGTCACGTTCCTTTCGTCCGTTTCGATCGGTGCGTGTGGACGGTGTTCTCACGACGCGCCAAACGTCGACGACGCGTGTGTCGCGCACGTGGTTCGCCATGCCGCCGAAGAACAAGAACAAGAAGTTCTTGGCGAAGCAGAAGGCGTTGGAAGAAGCCAAGGCGAAGGAGAAGGCGATGGCCAACGGAAACGGGAACGCACATCACGATCCCAATCGACGTCCGACGGCGGAAGAGCTGGGGTTCTTCATACGCAGTGGACCAGATGCAGCAAGACGAGAGAACTTGTGCATGGACATGGAGATCGAAGGCGTCACCTTGTATGCAGGGAGCCAAGAACTCATCAGCAGTGCCACGTTGAAGCTCTCGCACGGGACCAAGTACGGGCTGATTGGGAGGAATGGTGTGGGCAAGAGCACCATGTTGCGTGCCATCAATGCCAGGACCATTCCCATACCCAACTTCATCTTTGTCATCCACGTGGAACAGGAAATCGCTGGAGATGACACCACAGCGCTCAATGCGGTGCTCAAGGTGGACAAAGAAAGGGAGTGGCTGCTGGCCAAAGAGAAAGAACTGCTGGAGAAACCCGTGGACGAACCAGAAGGACCCATCTCCCTCAACGAAGTGTACGAGAGGCTCGAAGAGCTCGACAGTGATTCGGCTGAATCCAGAGCAGCAAGCGTCTTGCACGGGCTGGGATTCGACGACGAGATGCAAAACAAGAAAACCAGAGAATTCAGCGGAGGGTGGAGGATGCGTATCGCCCTGGCGCAAGCGCTGTTCCTGGAGCCAGACCTCCTCCTGTTGGACGAGCCCACCAATCACTTAGACGTGAATGCACTCACTTGGTTGGAAGAATTCTTGAACGAGTGGGAAAAGACCGTGATCATTGTGTCCCACGATCGAGGCTTTCTGAACAACGTGACGAGGCAAACAATTTTCTTGCACCACAAAAGGCTCCTTTACTATGGAGGTAATTACGACACATTTTTGAAAGTGCGGGCCGATCAGAAAGCAAACCAGATGGCCACAAGGGCCCAACAGGACAGGACAGAAGCCCATCTCAAACAATTCATTGCGAGGTTCGGTCAAGGGCACAAGAAGATGGCAAAGCAGGCACAGTCTCGTCAGAAGAAATTAGCCAAGCTTCAGGAAGCCATGGTTGACGTGGACTACGACGATCCTTACCTGAAGTTGGAGTTTCCGAGTGCAACTTACCTGCCTCCTCCGTGCGTCAGCGTGATGAGCGTTGCCTTCGGTTATGATGAAGACAAGCCCCCTCTGTACAAAAACTTGGAGTTCGGTGTCGACATGGACAGCCGTGTTGCAGTTGTAGGACCAAACGGGGCAGGTAAGTCCACGTTTTTGAAGTTGTTGGAAGGAGATATTGTTCCCACAGAAGGATGGATCAGCCGCCACACGAAGTTGAGGCTTGCGAGGTTCTCTCAGCATCACATGGAAATGATGGACACAAGCGTCGACAGCGTGACTCACATGAGACGGCTCGACAAGAACATGAGCGTGGAAGAGGCCAGGAGGTACCTTGGTCGATTTGGATTGACGGGAGAGCTTGCTCTGAAGAAGATCAAGCTGCTGAGCGGGGGACAGAAGAGTCGCATTGCGTTTGCAGAATTGGCGTGGCGTAAGCCCCATATTATGCTGCTAGATGAGCCTACCAATCACTTGGATATAGAAACGATCGAAGCGCTTGCGTACGCTCTGAACAAGTTTGAAGGGGGGGTTGTCTTGGTATCCCACGACGAGAGATTGATCAGCTTGGTTGCCGACGAGCTTTGGATCGTCAACAAGGGCACGAAGGGCAAACCTGGCTTTGTCGAGGTATTCGATGGATCGTTTGACGAGTACAAGGCCAGGCTACGCAGGGAGTTTGAGAAGAAGGAGCTTGCGAAGAAGGAGCCTGTGAGGAACCGCAAACGAATTTTGCAATGAGAATTTTGTGTAACATTGGAAGCTTTGTTTTCGCTGAAACAAGTGTGCATGCATGTGGTTGGATTCCTCTTCCAGAAAGAGAAAACCAAACCTGTTCCACGCCTGTGCAAGTTCTCCATGCATCTCCTTCGACCGACGAGGAACTCCCTGTTCGACAAGAACGAATCCGAGCATCCTCTGCGGGCCTCGTTCGAATCGTCCCTGTCGATTCGACGTCGACACGTGACGCACTCGTCCGCCACGTCTTCCGACACACGTTTCGATCCGTTTGGCAGCTTCTTCGTCGTCGCAGGCGCCTTCGAACGCTGCAAGAGACGTCTTGAATCTGTTCGAGAAGTGGGCATCCTTCCGCTTTCGTCGTCGTGCACGTGAAGACCAGCGTTCGGCGTCGACAAGGACCACGAGTGGTGCTTGGTGGTCCATTCCAACATGAGTGGAACAGGTCCCAAGACCGCTCTGGCTGAAACGGACACGAAAGGTGCATTCAAGAGGACGCCGTCCACGTTTCGAGACCGCGTGACGGCTCAAGGTGGAAGGTTCAAAGCCGCGCCTGGACGGTACCATCTGTACGTGTCCTTGGCGTGTCCATGGGCCAGCAGATGCTTGGCCGTGTTGGCCATCAAAGGGTTGGAAAATTGCATCGACGTGTCGGTGACTGAACCTACCTGGAAGAAGACCAAACCTGATGAGCCGCAAGACAAGCACATGGGATGGGTGTTTGGACCAGGTGGAGACAAGCTAAGGGACAGACCCACCATACGTACCTTGTACGAGGAAGTGACAGACAAAGCAACCAAGTACACTGTCCCTGTGTTGTGGTGCACGGTTGAAAATACGATCGTAAACAACGAGTCGGAAGACATCGTCCGCATGCTCAATACGGAATTCAACGAGTTTGCAGAAAAACCGGGAATCGACCTCTATCCAGAAGAACTCAGGGAGCAGATCGATGCCATCAATGCTTGGACCTACCCCTCCATCAACAATGGTGTCTATCGCTGTGGATTTGCAACGACCCAAGAGGCCTATGAAGAAGCATTTGATGAATTGTTCAACGCACTCGATCGGTGTGAAGAAATCCTGTCTGGTAGTAGATTCCTGTGTGGCAACCGGTTTACCGAAGCCGATCTCAGGCTCTTCATGACTCTCATTCGTTTCGACGAAGTGTACGTTGTCTACTTCAAAACCAACAAGAAAATGATGAGAGAGTATCCAAACATCTTCAACTATATCAAGGACATTTACCAGATCCCTGGCGTGGCAAAGACGGTGAGTATGGACCATATCAAAAGGCACTATTTCACCTCTCACCCGGTCCTGAATGCCTATGGCATCATACCAAAAGGCTACCCAATGGACTATACAACTGCCCACGATCGCGACAGGTTTGGTCCAATGGAAGGGATATGAAATGGGGGAAAAGGATGTTCTCTGTCTGCTCAGAGATTGATGTGTGCATGCTTGGCGACTGAAAACGGTTGAATGGGACCTCAAAATTAGGAAAACTTTGAGTACCTGAAAAGTGCTATTGATGTGACACAGCAAGACTGTGTTATTTGCTTTTGCATACCTTGCATTGGCAGTTCGGAATCTCATGACCATAATTCAAAGTAAGCTCTTCACCTTTTTCGATATCCCTTCGGGAAAAGAAAACCACACGGGGCGCTCGTTCATCTTGGTGCTGGTCACCTGCAAGCGCCATGCGGGCCACAAGAAGAGCACCTCTTTTTCCATCACAAAATGTTGCAGTGTTTTCGAGACTCTCTTCCTCCTTTGTTTTGCAGCAGTGATTGACAAAACTAGCTACACTTCCCCTCTTGCTTGCATCAAGCGTTAGTGAGCCAGCAACTTGGCCATACTTCAGGCAGAACAGATATCGGGTTCTGACGCTGTCAGCTTCAGCTGCTTCTTTCTCAGTAAGGAGTTCGCCCACGTATTCCATCACGGCCACACCTTGGGGAATAGAACACTCTGCGAATACACCCCATCCGACCTCTGGGGAAACGAATCTCACCGACACAGGAAAGGCACATGAACCATGTGTGTGATTGAAAGTGCGGCCTACAACACGATTCAGACATCGACCAGGGTTGCATTCGCACATCGGATTGCATTCTCTAATGACCTGAAAAGCGAGTCCGTCGGCTGTGATTTTTCCATCCTTCGTGTATGCACAATCCCCATGCTCAGATGCACAACCACACCCAGATTCACATGCATTCGTGCAGCTACCCCCTGTGCAAAACTTTGCAAAAACTTGGAATGCCAAGCGTGGTATAATTGCCTTGTGATTTTTGACCAACGATGAGTTAATGTATCTGAAGTTGCTGATGGAGTCAAATTTCTTCTTCAAGTCAGGTGGACCAAGCACGGGAATAGCACCGATCCTGGGCTCCCGTCCCGCGCTAAGATCATCCAGCAGGCACTGGTGTGGGGCACTCAAATCCAAAGGCACCTCCGATTTACCCTTCTCCTCTTCGTCGAGCAAGTTCTCCAGCACAATGTGCCCAGCTCGGTGGACCGACCGAGGTGCAGGCAATGTTCTTCCCTCTGTGCAACCAACCGTGCATACCCTCGACCCTGGAGCCCTCTTTACAGCAATGGCCGTTTGTTGCTGATGTCTTTCAGCGGAATCAGATTCTTCTAGGCAAGGTGTACGCCCTGGGGATGGCCTGACACGCTGCATGGTGTCGGTCTCATCAGACTCTTCTTGTCTGTCTTCGGTTTCCAAGTCAGAGTTTTCCTCGCAAGACAAACTAGAGGCATTGGAGGCTCTACGGCGAGTTCTTCTGAGATCCCTCATTGGATTATTTGGGTCGGCAACCATCCTGCTCCCAAATTGAGCCATGATGCGCCGGTTTTCTAGCTCAATGTCCTGTATGCGCACGACCCTGGCAATGGCCTTCTCTTCCTGTTTCTGGGCAGTGGCAAGGGCTTTCTTTTCTTCAACTTTCTCTTGGGCGGATTCAAATATGAGCTTGATGGCCACCTCGTCCGGTTGCCCTTCCATACGGCTGATGAGCTCGGTCGTGTTCATGACCCACTCGTTCTGAAAGGTTTGCCTGACACCCGGATTCAACCTTTCCGAGTGGCACTCGAGTCGAACAGGATAGGAAGCAATCATGGCCAAGAAAAGCATCCGAAACGAGCAGTTTTCAGCAAACAGGCATTCCACCATCTTCACCATGTCTGCTTTGTCATTGGGGATCAAGTTCCTTTGGTCTGTCAGGTACTGCAGCAGCCTGCGTTCTTCGGGTGTTGTGTCTTCCCATTGCATGAGAGATTCCCACATCTGCACCCCCTGTGCAATTTCTTGGTCTGCCTCGCGCTGTCCTTCCTGCACGTTCATCCTTTCTTGTTCGCTCTGGCTGGACTCTTCCTTGACTTTTTTGTTGGCTCCAGAAGCGTTTCCGTCGGCCACGCTTGGAGCGGCCTGAGCGCATGGCAGATGGCTTGTGTTGTCGTTTCTTGTTTCTTGATCTGTGCATTCTACGTTGTGTCGGTTGTCCTCCTTCGCATCCGTTTCTCTCGGTTCAGGAAGAACTTCTTCCACATCCGAGTGGATTTCAGAAGGTTGCATTCGGAACGCTTTGGTCCCACTGGGACCGGCTTCGTTCGGATCGACTCGCGGCAACGCTTTGCCATCATCTTCTCTTCGCTTCCTTTTCTTCGTGAGCACCTCTTCGAGTGCATGTTCGCCATCACGTGCACCTTCGCAAGCGCCTCCTTGCTCGTCTTCGTTCCTTCTGACATCCTCCTGGACCTCCGATGCAGCACGTTCTCGTCCTTGTACCACCGCTTGTTCTGATTCTTCGTCCACGTGCAGGTCGTACGACGTCTTCTCGTACGCACGTGCGCATCCTCCTCCTTCTTCTTCGGAAGAAGACGTGAGTTCGACGACGATCTCGCGCATGGCCGAACGCAAACGTCACGAAGTGACCGACGAACCAAGCGCCGGGATGTTAACTTGATGTTTATATCGTATTTTGTCAGAACCACGACAGGAAGGAGGAAAGTTAAGTCGTGTTTACGTGGAAAGGACCGATCCACGATGTTAACTTGGAGTTTATTTCATGTTTTAACAGAGCCGCCATAGGAAGGAGGAAAGTTAACCTTTGTTTTAGTGAAAGGACCGATCCACGGTGTTAACTCGTGGTTTACGGAAGGCGGTTCGTGATGGGATGGCAGAGAGGTGGAGAGTTAAGCATGGATTAAGTACGTGGGAGGCAGGTCTGAGGGGTGGTCTGGGTGTGGATGCAGTGAGGGATGGCTTTGCAAGGGATAAGGACTCCATTCACCATGGACATAAGATCACAGAAATGTGGATGTAGATGAGATGGTGGATCAAGAAACGAAAAGGATGGTTGTTGGCTGCTGAATTGGTGCAACGGACCGGCAGCGGCACGGAACCACACCTCCAGGCACGTGCAGGAACAATGAGACAGGGAGGACATGCTGTGGTCGGTACATTGATTGACCACACGAGGATCCACATGTTCCAGAGGGTGCCCACAATTGGAATCGTTCCTCACAGGATGGATGGGGAAGGCCTACAGCGTGCTTGTTCAAGTACAGAACGATTCTAAATGGACAGTGCAAGATGCAAGGTGCCTCACAAAGGTGGTATGTCAAAAGAGTGCATCCCACACCAAGCGGGCCGATCGGGATAAATAGGGATTCAGAACGAGCCAGTAACGCGATCAAGCGAATGTTGGGAGAACGGACGGCCATAGCGAGGTCGATGCTAGCGTGCAAGTGAAGAGAGGAGACGGTCCATTGTCCAGGCACCGGTAGGGACCTCCTTAGCGTGCCCAAATGCAAACATCAAGGCACCGAATGAATGGGTGTGAACAAGGCCACCAACCAGTGCTCCAAAGATGCAAACGGAAGCATTGTATCTTCGGTGCACAGATTGGAAGCTGGCAATGGTCCACGCTGCTTGGCGGATCTGCAGAGTTTCAACCACGTTGATAAACGCATGCAGTGAAGACTGCCCTAGTGGGTTTCCCTGCACTTGCTGGCACTGGCAAGGGATGTACGGTGAGCGGGATCCAAAAGCAGCCATGGTTCGCTTTATCTTTCCAGTCTCTGCACAGTGCGGCCGATCCTCTTTTCCTCTGTGGTGTAACGATTGGTGGCGACGTGACCTCAGCAAGGAAAGGTTCCTTGGGCATGCATCTTCTTTGGCAAGTTGGATGGACTCGCCTTGGATGGTTGATCCTATGAAGCCGTTCATCATTGGTCTGTCGAAACCACCGTCGTCGGCACTTTGTTTCGTGCTGCAAAGTGACACGTTCCCACACGAAAGTTGGCCTGGTTGTCCACGCCTTCCTCCGCGACACGCGATCCCACGCGCGTCGCATGCAGAAACGCGTCCGTACCCATTTTAGAACACGCTCGGATTCACCCGTCCACGATCTCGAGCGCGCGCGCGATGTCGTAGGCGACGCGTGCGCGCGCGAGATCGTCCCTCTCCGTCAACGCCGCCAACAGCTGCACGGTTAACTCGTGTGTAATTTCGAACGGGGCACATGGAAGAGACAACTAAGAACCGTGAAACACGATGTTTCCACTCCACAAGTGCTTTCCATTTGATCTGTTGAGACATCTCAAATAATGCCACGTAGATACTTGGAACCAACACAACTTGGTGGTGGCCAAGACACAGGGGCATGGTGGTGGATTGGATAGACGAGACATGCGCTGGTGTTCAGAGAAAAGGGAATGTCCAGCCAAACGAGGCTGTCCAACGTCCACCATTGGATGAAATGGACCAAGCCAAAGCATCCTTCTCACGGAGATAGAGCTGAACCGATGATGATTTAAAACAGCGCAGCAAAACAATGGCTTTGCGTTGAGAAAAGGAAGAACAGATGTTGATGTGCAAAGCCACCAAAGTGACAAAGAAAAACGTGTAGTTACTGGCGAACAGCTGCATTATCTTACATTGTTATTGAAGAGTGTTGCCTTTTGGAAAGGGATATAGCACGGTTGCAGCACCACCGTGTAAGGAGATCCATGGATCACTGATATGCAGCTAAGCTTCCAGTGGGAACACATATGCAAAGTCAAGCCCCTATACACCCACATTGGATGGAACCAAGGGTGATGTTTCTCTTATTCGGTTGGATTCTCTACCTCGCTGTTGGGAGGGAGGCTTGGAGGCTGCACATTTGAAAGCATTTTGGTGTAGGCCTTTTGCATCTCTTCCATCATCCGCTGGACCATCCTACTAAAACCATGCACTCCTCGCTCAGCCACAATGTCTGCATATTTTTCGAGAGAAAACACGATGCATCGTTTGGCCAATTCCGGTGCATGGTATGCCTCAGCAAGCTCAAAAACCGCGGGCACGTTATCGGTAGAAAGGCGTTCGGCAATGGCAAGCTCGCACTGCCTCTTCAAACTGTCCAACAGATACTGATCCGATGCTCTGAGAAGGTCTTGCGCAATCTCTGGTTTGACCTCCACTGTTCCGGTGTATATACAACGCATCATTGCTTCAAAAACCTCCCTAGAAATGTTGGGTATATCGATATCTGAGGCAGCATTCTCCCGGTACCCTCCATCGAACATGGCACGAAAAGCATCGCTGCTTGCCAACAAAGCAATCCTGTGTGCATAAAACTTTGTGCCCTCGACAACAAAAACGACATCCGAAAGTGTAGGATTGTTCACGTACTGTTCCCCCAAGTACACCTGCGGAGGAGGTGGGGGAAGGACTAGCGCATCAAGATCGGCAGTCACCGAATGCTGCGCAAGCTTGAACAGAGCAGCTGCGGCTTCCCTCTGTTGGATTGGGCTCCTCACAGATACAAGCATCTCCAGGAGGATGTCCAGTCCAGCCCTGTCTAAGAAGATCAGCCTTCTCGTAGCCTCCGGCGACAAGTATGCCAGGGCAACTGCTGTGCGCTGTTGGACAAGCTTGTCCTTGCTCTGTAGCAAATACAGCAGATGATGAAGAGCCCTTCCAGAACATTTTTCTTGGAGCCTCTTCAAAGTTTTCTGCACGCAATCCTTGCTGGCTTGGACCTTCATCTCACCTTCCATGAGCCTCTGAATCCCCCCTTCGCGCACAATCTCAGCAAGATTGTCTTCACTGTCTGCCAGACCATACAAGGCAAATGCCGCATTGTGTTGCAAACTTCCGTTCTCAGCCGATAGCAAGTTCAACAAAGGCTTCAGACCACCAGCATGGCAAATCCCTGCTTGATTGTCCGCATTCTGTGCCAATCGCCCCAGAGCAAAGGCGGCCATTTCTTTCAACTGCAGATCGCTGGAAGTAAGCATCTCAATCAAAGGGACGATGGCACCACGCTGAGCGATGCGGATTTTAAAGTTGGGGTCCGTGGTTGCAAATTGGCCAAGCAATAGAGCCGCTTCCCGACGGCTTTCGGGACACTGCGAGTTGAGGAGGCCGATCACGGGCTGGAGGGCGCCTTCTTCGAGGACTCTCTTCTTGATGTGGGAGGAGGAATGCACAAGATTGCCCACCACGCCCACGGCTTCATAGTGAATGGTGGGGTCTTCAGACCTCAGCATGAAAATCAGGGTGGAAAGGGCCCCACAGTCCACAATTTCGTTCTTGTTCTCCTCATTTTTGAACGCAAGCGTGCGCAAAGCGCCGGCAGCAGCCCTCTGCGCCTTGCAGTCCAGGGAATCAAGGTGTGCCACGAGTGGTGGGATGCCTCCTTCTGTCCTCACCCTGCACTTGATGGAGACGTTCTCGTGGGCCAAGTTTGTGATGGCATCGGCTGCTCTGCGGGCCACGCTGCTCATGCAGAGCGGATCTTTGAGTTCAGCAACAGAAGTGCATGGTTTGTACTTTTGCAAGAGGTGCACCAATCCCACCAGCACGCCGCAATCGGAGAGCCTTCTTTGATGTTCTGCTTTGGTTGCCAGCAATCCCACGAGAAAGCACGTTTCTTTTTCCAGATCTCCTTGGATGGGTCTACCATGCGGTTTGGTCTCTTCCGCGTTTGGTTTGAGATCCGGCAAGGTAAGGAACGGCACGACGGCTTCTGCCGTACCTTGTTCCATGAGCACGTCCACGTAATCGTCTGCGTCGCGTGTGCACCACACGTCGTTCCATGGGTTGGCACGCGTCAGTCCTTCCGCTTTCGCGTTTGCTTCCCACCTTTCGTCTTTCTTCGTGAACCGTGCATGCCACACGCGTCTCTTTGCCACGTTTCGCTTCGTTTCAACGCACCAGACTTGGCCAGTTCGGCGAGTGCGTGCAAGTCTTTCCTGGTCACGTTCCCTACTTCGTGCGCCACGCCATCTTCCATGGCTTTCTTGGCGTGCACGAGCTTCGTCACCACCTGCGTCACCTGTTCCGTCGTCCGTCAGCACCACGTCCGTGCTCGCGCATCCATAGCAGCAGCACGTCGTGCTTCGCACGTGTTCGTGTCCTCGTCTCCTACGCACCTCTTCGACGACGTCGCGTCGGTCCGTCCGTCCATCTTCTGCGTCCAGCTTGCGCTTGCATCCTTTCTGGTTGCTTCTGTCGCCAGACATGGACGAAATGGACGCGTCCATGTGCTTCGCGAAGCAACAAACGTCGCAGATGTGCGCCAAAACGACGACGAAACGAAGGAAATGCCGACGCGCCTGCCTCTCCTCGCACGCCACTCGGTTAAGCTGGAGTTAACTTTGGAAATCGTGGGATGATTGAGAGAGGAGAGGAAGTTTACGAAAGGTTCGCAGGAGGGTGCCCTTGGAAGTTTACGAAGGTGTTTACGATGGTGTTTTCGACGTAGTTTACGAGACGGGAAGGACGACAGGAGACGTGCCGCAGTGCGTCGCGTCGCGCCTCGACACGACGTCACGACGTCCAACGGCGGAGGAGAGAGGTGCGGTGGAGCCTCGGACGCGGAGAACGACGCCTCCCACGCCAGCAACGTTTCGTGCCACCAGCACCACCAACGGTCGGACGGAGAAAAGGGGGGCATTCGAGGTCGTGCATTCGAATGCCCGAGGGTGAATGCCCCCCTCCCTCGTTTTTTTTTTTTTTGAACCGTGGGGAAGACAAGGAAGATGCGGACGTTGGCAAACACGGATGGGACGCGATGGTGTGCGAATGCCGTCGTCGCGCAAATGGTAGCAAGAATTGATCGACGCGCTACCGAAACCTACGTGCACCGGTGTACAAAAGGGTCCCTCTCCCACTTTGCAAGTGAAGATTCGACAAGGATGCTTGAGTTGTTGGGAAAATGCACAAGGTAGGGCTAAGATGCGTCCGTGGGAAAGGGTGCTGAAAGGTGAAAGGATGCAAAGCAAGAGCAACGGTGTTGCGTTCAATCGTCCTAGCATCATTCCAAAAGCAAAGAAAAAATGAAGGTAAGAAGAAGAAAATGATCGATGGGATGAAAACGTTGTTACGTACGCCACTAGCATGATCGACGCGTTCGCTCGTAAGTGCCATGCAAATTTCGCAAACTTCGAGAGAGATCCATCGAAGATTTCGCACGTCGACCGATACCTAACTTCCATCATTCATCGTGCTCGGAACGAGCCATTCTTTCATGCCCTTGTTGCTCGAAAGAGTTCAACATCGAGCTACTTTTACAATGTACAATGGACGTGCTCAACTTCCAAGCGTTTTTCTTGTGGGATCATTTTCCCTCTAATAGATACACGCCCATGCAACAACTTGTTATACAAGACCTCGTTCCGGAAGAATCCATGTGCAATTCACAAGATCAAATTCATCACATCACGACCATCAACACATGAACACCACACAAAGCTTCACGAAGATGTGGTTTGAGGAAGGACTTGGAAGTTTGTTGCTCCAAATGTTACTCGTGTTAAATCACCCACGCGTGCCTCTCTTTAACCTGTTTTTGCGAGGATTCTTGCGATGCGTGGAAAACGCACCGAACTACCAACAACGATGAAACGTAGTTGTGTACTTCGCCAAACCATTTGTAGTTTCGATATGTG
>LFIK01002832.1_pt1 | contig 14053 bp, 17 predicted proteins | sample 643401 | NCBI WGS metagenome assembly LFIK01 (sample SAMN03777447, study PRJNA286221) | soda lake metagenome | biome: soda lake; feature: Kulunda steppe; material: water; isolation source: sample T5-Br brine of Lake Tanatar-5 | place: Russia: Kulunda steppe | collected 2010-07 | reverse complement strand
TGATCGAGTCGCCGGCTACGCGCAGGCCGCCCTTCTCCACGGCGGCGACGGCGTCGTGGGCCTCGACGACCTCGACGAACTTCGCCGCGGCGCGCGCATGCAGGCCTTTCTCGTTGACGATCCGGAGGGTGCGGGTGGTCATGTGGCCTCCGTGCCGGCGCCGATCTCGATGCTGCTGATGTATTTGCGCCCCGCCTCGAGTGCCATCTCCGCCGCGTCGGAAACGCCGAGATGGCGTGACTTGGCCAGCTTGATCAGCATCGGAAGATTGGCTCCGTAGAGAATGCGGCGGTTGTCGGGAATGCAGGCACGCAGCGAGAGATTGGCCGGCGAGCCGCCGAACATGTCGGTCACGATCACCACCCCGCCGCCGCTGTCGACGGCATCGGCGGCCGCACAGATCTCGGCCTGCTTGGCGGTGCGGTCATGCACGGGCTCGATCTCGACCGAGCGTATGCCGGGCTGCACGCCCACGACATGCTCGACCGCGGCGAGGTATTCGCGGGCCAGCCCGCCATGCGCGACGATCACGATGCCGATCACGGCCGCTCACCATCTCCCTTCAGGGGCGGGCGCGGCGCCCCGTGTTCCAGCTCCCTGTGTCGTATAGACACCTGCCATCCCGCCTGCGCAAGACGCTGCGCGAGATTTTCGACGACCGTGACCGAACGGTGCTGCCCGCCGGTGCAGCCCAGCCCGATCGCCACATGCGTTCGCCCCTCCTCGAGATGCGCCGGCAGCACCAGCCCGAGCAGCGCCTCGAGCTGCGCGAGGAACGGGCCGTGATTGGGATCGTCCATGACATGCGCGGCCACCGCCGCGTCGCGGCCGTCGCGCGCGCGCAGCTCCGGCACCCAGTGCGGATTGCGCAGGAACCGGCAGTCGAACATCATGTCGAGCCCGGGCGGGGCGCCGCGCTTGTAGGAGAAGGAATGCAGCGACAGGCTCAGCCGCCCCGCCTCGCCGGGATAGTACCAGCGCGCGATCTCGGCGCGCAGGTCATGCGGGGTCATGGCGGTGGTGTCGATGCGCAGATCCGCGCGCGCGCGCAGCGGGGCGAGCAGCGCGATCTCGCGCTCGACGGCGGCGTCGGGGGGCATGTCGCTGGCGAGCGGATGGCGCCGCCGGGTCTCGGAATAGCGCCGCAGCAGCACCTCCGGCTCGCAGTCGAGATAGATCAGCTCGGCGGCGACGGCCGGGTCGCGCGCGAAGCCGTCGAGCAGCGCGGCGAGGGTGTCGAGGGTGAAGTCGCGGTTGCGCACATCGATGCCGAGCGCGATGGGGCGCTCCAGCGGCGCCCCCTGGAACAGGCGCGGCACCAGCGACAATGGCAGGTTGTCGATGATCTCGAAGCCGAGATCCTCGAGCGCGTCGAGCGCCGTCGAGCGCCCGGCGCCCGACGCGCCGGTCACGAGGACCACGCGATGTTCGCGCTTCGACTGTTGAGTGCCCCAGCTGGTCATTGCGGTTCCGTCCTGCCGTGACGGATATATTGCCGGATCGCGGCGGGGAAATAGCCGCGCGCGACGCCGTGAAGCAACGCGATCTCGGCGCCGAGGATGCGCCGCGTCCGCCGCGGCGGCAGCCGATCGGTCTCGGCGGTGTCGAGATCGACGGCGACATGGAGCGCGGCGCGGGCACGCGCCGGCGCGCGCAGGAGGCCGACCCGGCGCGCCTCGATCAGCCCGCGAATCGCGCCGGGTGCGCTCAGCATGACCGCACCGTCCTCGCGCGCCACGTCGGTGCGGTCATCGGCGACGAGTTCGGCCCCGATGGCCATCAGCTCGAGCGCGAGCGCCGATTTTCCGCTGCCCGGGGCGCCGAGGATCAGCACGCCGCGCCCGTCGAAGGCCACGGCGCTCGCATGCAGGGTCTCGCAGGCCCGCGGCGGCGTCATGCGGCTGTCATGTCGGCATACTCCGGGTTCGCACGCGCACCAAAGATGTGTCGCGCACGGCGCGCCGCCGCGCAAGCCCCGCGTTCGGGGAATCACGCATGCAGCCGCGCCACCGCGTGCGCGGGCACGATGCCCCCCTCGCCGTGGGGGCGCGAAATGGTTGCGCTAAACCACCCGGACGGTTGCGCTAACCGCACCATGGCGGCTGTTTAACTCCGGCACATGCGTGCTATAGAACCCGAGGGTGCCGCCGCGCCGGCCGGTCTGGCGCCGTAGCGACTGCCACCGGGAAGTGAATGAACACCGCGCCGCGCGGGATCGGGAGCTTGAAGATGAACCATGGACGGGTGAACCCCGAGCAACGCCTTGAGGATCAGGGTATAACCGGGCTGGGACAAGTCCATTACAACCTTCTCGAGCCCGCGCTCGTCGAGGCGGCTGTGGCGGCGGGCGAAGCCACTCTGGGGGAGGGGGGCACGGTGCTGGTCGATACCGGCGCGCATACCGGGCGCTCGCCCAGGGACAAGTTCGTGGTGCGCACGCCCTCGGTCGAGGACAGCATCTGGTGGGACAACAACGCGCCGATGGCCCCCGACGCGTTCGAGCGGCTGCATGCCGACATGCTCGCCCACATGCAGGGCGGCAGCTACCATGTGCAGGATCTCTATGCTGGGGCCGATCCGGCGCATCGGCTCGATGTCCGGGTCGTCACGGAGCTCGCATGGCACGGGCTGTTCATCCGGCATCTGCTGCGCCGTCCGGCGCGCGAGGAGCTCGACGGCTTTGCGCCGGATTTCACGATCGTCAACTGCCCCTCCTTCACTGCCGATCCCGCGCGCCATGGCTGCCGCTCCGGCACCGTGATCGCGATGAATTTCGATCGCAAGCTGATCCTGATCGCGGGCACCGCCTATGCCGGCGAGAACAAGAAATCGGTCTTCACCCTGCTCAATTTCCTGCTGCCCGAGGCGGGGGTGATGCCGATGCACTGTTCGGCCAATCACGCGCCGGGCAACCCGGTGGACACGGCGGTCTTCTTCGGACTGTCGGGCACCGGCAAGACGACGCTTTCGGCCGATCCCGCGCGCGTGCTCATCGGCGATGACGAGCATGGCTGGTCCGAGCGCGGGATCTTCAACTTCGAGGGCGGCTGCTACGCCAAGACGATCAATCTCGACGCCAACGCCGAGCCCGAGATCGCCGCGACCACGGGCAAGTTCGCCACCGTGATCGAGAACATGGTCTTCGACGCGGAAACCAAGCAGATCGATTTCGCGTATGACAGCCTGACCGCGAACACCCGCTGCGCCTACCCGCTCGAATACATCTCCAACGCCTCCGAGACCGGGCTGGGGGGGCATCCGCGCAACATCATCATGCTTACCTGCGACGCCTTCGGGGTGTTGCCGCCGATAGCGCGGCTGACGCCGGCGCAGGCGATGTATCACTTCCTTTCGGGCTTCACCGCCAAGGTCGCGGGCACCGAGCGCGGCGTCACCGAGCCGCAGCCGACCTTTTCGACCTGCTTCGGCGCGCCCTTCATGCCGCGCCGGCCCGAGGTCTATGGCAATCTGCTGCGCGAGAAGATCGCGCGACACGGCGCCTCCTGCTGGCTGGTGAACACCGGCTGGACCGGCGGCGCGCACGGCACCGGCACGCGCATGCCCATCATGGCGACGCGCGCGCTGCTGACGGCGGCGCTCGACGGCTCGCTCGCGCAGGGCGAATTTCGTCGCGATGCCAATTTCGGCTTCGAGGTGCCGGTTTCGGTGCCCGGGGTCGATGACACGCTGCTGACCCCGCGCGCAACCTGGGACGACCCGACCGCCTATGACGCGCAGGCGGCGAAGCTCGTCGGCATGTTCGCCGAGAATTTCGCGCAATACGTGCCCTTCATCGATGACGACGTGAAGGCCGCCGCGATCGGCTGAGGGGCAATCCCGGCCTCCTGGCCGGGGTCACCCGATGAGCGCCCGGCGCACGAGATTGAGGCCCGTCAACGCCAGCAGGATCAGGGTCCAGCGGCGGAACTGATCGCCGTCGAGCCGGTCCTGGATGAAATAGCCCAGCCACATCCCGAGCGCTGCGGGCAGGACCAGCGCCGCCGAGAGCCCGGCCGCGGCGGCGTCGAACACGCCCGAGCGCAGATGCGCGAACAGCAGCACCACCGCGCCGAGCAGGAACACCACCCCCTGCACGCGCACCATCTCGAGCTTCTGCGCCCCCAGCGACAGCAGCAGCACGAGAACCGGCGGCCCCCAGACCCCGGAGATCCCGCCATAGAGCCCGCCGATCACCCCGGCGATGACCTCGGCGCGGCCGCGATTGCGGATGCGAAAGCGCAGCATGTGCCCCAGAAGCTGCGACACCGCGAAGAAGGTGATCGGCACCCCGAGCAGCAGCAGCATCACCCATTGCGGGATCACCGTCACGAACTGGGCGCTCACAACGATGAAGACGAGAATGGTGCCGATCATGCGCCAGTATTTCACCGTCGAGCTCCACGCCTCGCGCCAGCCCTGCCGCAGCGCCTGCCACGAATTGGTCACGAGCGTCGGCAGGATCAGCGCGGCAAGCGCGAGCGGGGCGGGCATGAAGGAACTGAAGGCCGAGATCATGATCATCGGCATCGCGAAGCCGAGCGCGCCCTTGACCGCGCCGGCCGCGAGCGCGACCAGCATCGCGAGGATCACGGCCCAGGGCGCGAGCCCGGCGGAAATCAGGTCCATGCTGTCCCCCATGCCTTTGCCCGCCGCTATAGCGCAGCGGCGGCGGGGCTGCATGAGTAAAAATGGGCGCGACACTTTGCTTCATCGCCCGGATTCAATACGAATTATTGTTGCGCTGCGAGTGCAAAGGCCCTATCCCGGCCCCGACCGACAGACAGGAGACGCGCCATGCCGCATGACGGACAGGACATCCCCCGCCCCGCGATCCGCATCGACGCGCTGCTGCCCACGACCGGTGCGGCGCTCGCGGCGGTCGAGGCGCTCGTGTCGACCGCGACCGAGACGCTGCGCGGTGCCGTGACCCGCGACGGCCGCGTGAACGCCACGGCGCTGCAGGAGCATCAGCACGCCGTCCATGCGCTGGCCTGGCTGGCGACTTACGGCGCCGCGCTGCGGCAGATGCAGGGTTGGGCCGAGCGGCTCGAAGCCGAGGGCCGCTTCGGCGAGACCGAGGCGCTCCTGCACCAGATCGCCTTCGGCGAATACCTTGCCCAGATCGCGGGCGGCATCCCGATGAGCCAGGGCGAGGCCGCGCGGCTTGCCGATATCGGGCTCGACACGCAGGCGCAGCGTGCGCTGTTGACGCCCGAGGTCGAAACCCTGCTGCGATCGGGCAACACCGATGCCGCGCGCCGCCGGCTCGTCGCGCTGATGCGCGACGGCGACGGGCGCGCGACCGTCGGGGCGACCGGGCTCGACGACGAGCTCGAGATGATCCGCGACCAGTTCCGCCGCTTCACCGAGGACAGGATCGTGCCGCACGCGCATGGCTGGCACATGCGCGACGAGCTGATCCCGATGGAGATCATAGAGGAGATGGCCGAGCTCGGCGTCTTCGGGCTGACGATCCCGGAGGAGTTCGGCGGCCTCGGCATGTCGAAGGCGTCGATGTGCGTCGTCTCCGAGGAACTTTCACGCGGTTATATCGGGGTGGGCAGCCTCGGCACGCGCTCCGAGATCGCCGCCGAGCTGATCCTGTGTGGCGGCACCGAGGACCAGAAGGCGCGCTGGCTGCCCGCGATCGCCTCTGGCGAGACGCTGCCGACCGCCGTCTTCACCGAGCCCAATACCGGCTCGGATCTCGGCAGCCTGCGCACCCGTGCGGTGCGCGACGGCGATGATTACGTCGTCACCGGCGCCAAGACCTGGATCACCCATGCCGCGCGCGCCGATGTGATGACGCTGCTCGCGCGCACCGATCCGGCGAGCGACGACTACAAGGGTCTTTCGATGTTCCTCGCCGAGAAGACCCGCGGCACCGATGCCATGCCCTTCCCCGATGACGGGATCAGCGGCGGCGAGATCGAGGTGCTCGGTTATCGCGGGATGAAGGAATACGAGCTCGGATTCGACGGCTTCCGCGTCGAAGGGGCGAACCTGCTCGGTGCGCAGGAAGGGCAGGGCTTCAAGCAGCTCATGCAGACCTTCGAGAGTGCGCGCATCCAGACCGCCGCGCGCGCCATCGGCGTGGCGCAGAACGCGATGGAGCTCGGGATGAGCTATGCCGAGAGCCGCAAGCAGTTCGGCCAGCCGCTCATCGCCTTCCCGCGCGTGGCCGGCAAGCTCGCGATGATGGCCGCCGAGATCATGGTCGCGCGCCAGCTCACCTATCACTCCGCCTTCGAGAAGGACGCCGAGCGGCGCTGCGATCTCGAGGCGGGCATGGCAAAGCTCCTCGGAGCCCGCGTCGCCTGGTCGGCGGCGGACAACGCCTTGCAGATCCATGGCGGCAACGGCTTCGCGCTCGAATACGACATCAGCCGCGTCCTGTGCGATGCGCGCATCCTCAACATCTTCGAGGGTGCCGCCGAGATTCAGGCGCAGGTGATCGCCCGCCGTCTTCTGGGCTGAGGCGGGGTTCCCCCGCCGCCTGCCGGACGGAAGGCTCCATGACCGCAGGGCGGGGGTTGGCCGGCACAGGGCGCGATCCCGGGCCGAAGCGGCGTGGCGCAGGTGTCGCGAATCGGCGCGACACGCAGGCAAAGGCGTGCTAACTCTCTCGCGCAGCGGTCATTTCAAGAGGGTATCATGCTCGAATTTCTCGCCGTTCTTGTTGTCGCGATCGTCGTCATCACGATCGCGGGCCTCAAGATCGTGCCGCAGTCGCGCAACTTCGTGGTCACCCGGCTCGGTGCCTATCGACGCACGCTCGAGGCCGGCGTCAACATCATCATCCCGTTCCTCGACCGGGTTCATTCCGACGTCTCGATCGCGGACCGGGTGCTCAAGGATGTCGAGCTCAACGTGATCAGCGCCGACAACGCGGTGTTCGAGATCAAGCTGCTGGTGGTCTACCGCATCAGCCGGCCGGAGCTTGCCGTGTTCCGGGTCAACTCCGTCGATGACCTGATCATCGGGCTCGTGATGAGCCTCGTGCGCTCCGAGATCGGCAAGGTCGAGCTCGACACGATCCAGCAGGACCGCGCCTCGCTCAACCACGCCATCAGGGAGGCGCTCAGCGAGGCAGGCGAGGATTACGGCGTGATCATATCGCGCAGCGAGATCATCGATGTGAAGCTTTCGGCAAGCACCGAGCAGTCGATGGCCGAGGTGCTCAACGCCGAGCGCGAGCGCCGCGCGACCGTCACCAAGGCCGAGGGTGACAAGAAGGCCGTCGAGCTCAACGCCGATGCCGAGCTCTACGAGGAGCGCCGCCGCGCCGAGGCGCTCGAGGTGATGGCCGCCGCTACCGCCGAGGCCAACCGCAAGATCGCCGAGGCCGTGGGCGAGGACGGGGCCGCGGCACTGAAGTATCAGATCGCCAAGTTGCAGGTGGATGCGCTTACCAAGCTGTCGGAGAGCGACAACTCCAAGCTCATCATGCTGCCGGGCGATTCCACCAACGGCTTCGCGAGCGCCGCGGCGATTCTGGCGGAGGCGCAACGGCCATGATCGGGCTGCTCTGGGCACCGGCGACCTGGCTGACCCTCGGGGTGATCTTCATCGTCCTCGAGGTGCTGGTGCCGGGATACCTGCTGCTCGGCTTCGGGATCGCGGCGCTGGCGGTGGCGCTGGTGACGCTGTTCGTGCCCGCGGTCTGGGTGGCGGAGGGCTTCGTGCCAGACCTCATGCTGATCCTGCTCTGGGTGGGGCTCGCGCTCGCGATCTGGTATGTGCTGGCGCGCAGATACGGCCGGCGCGGGCGCGTCGCGCGGCGCGGCGAGGACATCAACGACTTCGAGAATCGCGGCTAGGGGGCGAGCACCCGCACGAGCCGGGCGCGCGCGCCCGGCAGCGGCCGCTCACCCAGCGCCGGGGCGAGCCGGTTGGCGAGGAAGTGTCCCGTCACGGCAAACCCGTCGCGCAGATCGGAGGCGTCCGCCGGCCCCTGGCCCATCAGGCAGGCGGGTAGGGGCAGGAGCCGGCCGGCCCAGTCCCCCGCGCCCGCCCGGCTGACCGCGCGGCCGGTGCGCGGCGAGACATAGGCGAGATCCTCGCGCGATCCGGTGACCGCGCAGCGCCCGAGATCGAGCCCGAAGCCCGATTGCTCCAGAAGCAGCATCTCCCAGCGCAGATAGGCCAGCGGCCAGCCCGGCGCGGCGAGCTCGTCGAGCAGCGCGGTGGTGGCGGCGTAGAGGGCGGGCTGGGGCTGGCGCTCGGGCAGGGTGAAGCCGAGCAGCGCACACACCGACGAGAGCGCGAGCAGTGCGGTGCGCTCGCCCATCAGTCCGGCGGCGCGCTGGCGCAGCGGCTCGACCGTGTAATGCCCGAGATGGTCCTCGAGCCGCGCGCGCCAGGTCACGTCGAGCTGTGCGCCCGGCTGCAGGAGCGGTGCCATGCGCCGCCCCGCGCCACCGCGCACCACCCCGGCATGGCGGCCATGCCTGGCGGTGAAGATCTCGATGATCGCCGCGCTCTCGCCGTGCCGGCGCACGGAGAGAAGCGCGCCCTCGTCACGCCACTCCATGCCGGGCAATATCCACCCCGCACGCGCGGCGGCAAGCCCTTGCGGGGCCCCTCGCGCCGGGTCATGCTTTCCCGCATGCAGGAGCGGCTCGACAACAAGGCGCGGCTCGGGGCGGCGGCGATCGCGCTGCTGGGGGCCGCATCGCTCGCCGCGCAGCCCTGGGTAACGGCGCAGATGACCGGGGTGCCGCCGTTGAGCGCGGCGTCCTTCGCGATCATGTCCGCCTTCTTCACGAACCTGACGGCGCTGCTGAGCGCCCTGGTCTTCGCGGCGCTCGCGCTCACCGGGTGGCGCGCGGCCTGGGCCACGGGGATGCTCGCCGCCTCGATGATCGTCGTCGCGCTGGTCTATCACGCGGCCCTGGCGCAGCTCTGGGAGCCGCGGGGCATCGCGCTCTGGGCAGATCGGGGGCTGCATACGGTGCTGCCGGCGATGGTCTGCGCGTGGTGGCTCTGGGTCCCCTCGCGGCCGCTGCCGGCGCATGCACCGCTCGGCTGGCTCGCCTGGCCGGGACTCTACGCGGTTCTGGCGATCGGTGGCGGCGCGCTGCGCGGCTGGTATCCCTATCCGTTCCTCGATGTCGCCGCGCTGGGCGCGGCGGCGGTGACGGCGAACATGGCGCTGATAGCGGGTGTCTTCCTGCTCGCGGGTTATGCGCTCTGGGCGTTGGGTCGCCTCACCCTTCAGTCCGAAAGCCCTGGCTCGTCGAGCAGGTGACGCCCGGCGCGATCCTCGACCTCGATCACCCACAGATCGGGATCGAAGCCGCGCTGACGCGCGATCGCGGCCTCGACGTCGTCATCGCGCCCCTCGCGGATCCTCATCCAGCGCCGCGTGCCCGCCATCGGATCGAGCGCGCGCTCCCAGAGTTCCGCGTTCCCGTCGAGCGAGTTGACCTTGACCATCACCGCCCCCGCCGTCGCATCGCCATGCGCGGTCACGAAGGCGGGGATGTCGGCAAGGCGCAGCCGCGCGAGATAGGCCTGGACCCAGAAATCCGTGGTCAGCCGCGGCTCCGGCATCGCTCAGCTCCCGTCCCGGAAGTCGAGCCCCATCTCGCCGTAGCGCTCGGCCTCGTCGAGCCAGCCGGGGCGCACCTTGACCTGCAGGAAGAGATGCACCGGGCGGCCGAGGAATTGCGCGATCTCGGCGCGGGCGGCCTGATTGATGGCCTTGATCGTCTCGCCGCCATGCCCGAGCACGATGCCCTTGTGCCCGTCGCGCGCGACATAGATGAGCTGGTCGATGCGGGTCGAGCCGTCCTTGCGATCCTGCCAGTTCTCGGTTTCGACGGTGAGCTGGTAGGGCAGCTCCTCGTGCAGACGCAGGGTGAGTTTCTCACGGGTGATCTCGGCGGCGATCTGGCGCAGCGGTGCGTCCGCGATCTGGTCCTTCGGATAGAGCCACGGCCCCTCGGGAAGCTGCGCGCCGAGCCAGTCGCGCAGGTCCTCGACGCCGTGGCCGCGCTCGGCGGAGATCATGAAGGTGGCCGCGAAGGGGTAGGCCGCGTTGAGCCTCTCGGTGAGCGCGAGCAGGGCCTCGGCCTTGACCCGGTCGATCTTGTTGATGGCGAGCGCGACCTGCTGACCGGGCCGGGCGCGCTCATGCAGCGCGGCGATGATGGCCTCGACCCCGGGCGTCAGCCCGCGATGCGCCTCCACGAGCAGCACCACCACATCGGCATCCGCCGCGCCCCCCCAGGCAGCGGCGACCATCGCGCGATCGAGCCGGCGGCGCGGGCGGAACAGCCCCGGCGTATCGACGAAGACGATCTGGCTCGCCCCGGCAAGCGCGATGCCGCGCAGCCGCGCGCGGGTGGTCTGCACCTTGTGGGTGACGATGGCGACCTTGGCGCCCACCATGCGATTGAGCAGGGTTGACTTGCCGGCATTCGGCTCGCCGATGAGCGCGACGAATCCGGCGCGGGTGGGCTCATCCGTCATCGGACCTCTCCATGCGTTCGAGCAGAGCCTGCGCGGCGCCCTGCTCGGCCTGGCGCTTGCTGCCGGCCTCGGCGGTGGCGGTCTCTCCCGTATCGAGCCGGACCTCGACGGTAAAGCGCGGCGCGTGATCGGGTCCCGAACGGGCAGACTCCACATAGGCGGGCGGGGCCTGCCCGCGCGCCTGAGCCCATTCCTGAAGCGTTGTCTTGGCGTCGCGCGCGGCGGCCTCGGCGGTGGCGATGCGCGCGCCCCACAGCCGCAGAACCAGCGCGCGCGCGGCCTCGAAACCGGCATCGAGATGCACCGCGGCGATCACGGCCTCCATCGCGTCTCCGAGCAGCGCCTCCTTGCGGCGCCCGCCCGAGAGCATCTCCGAACGCCCGAGCCGCAGCACCTCGCCCAGCCCGATCTCGCGCGCCACCGCCGCACAGGTCTCCTTGCGCACCAGCGCGTTGTAGCGCGGCGCGAGCTGGCCCTCGCGCGCGCCCGCATCCGCCTTCATCAGCGCCTCAGCGATCACCAGCCCGAGAACCCGGTCGCCGAGAAATTCCAGCCGCTGGTTGTCGGGGCGCGCGGGCGTCGCGATCGAGGGGTGGGTGAGCGCGCGCTGCAGGAGATCCGGCCGGGCGAACTCGTGCCCGATGCGGCGCGCGAATGCCGCCTGCTCGCCCGATAGCTTCACTCCAGCCTCTCGAAGAACCGATCGCTGCGCCAGGTCCAGAAATACAGCATCGAGTTGCCCGCCGAGGAGAACACGACGTGGCGCGTCCGGCCGATCAGCTTTTCCTCGGGCACGAAGCCGACCCCGCCCACAGCCTGCGGAAAGCGGCTGTCCTGGCTGTTGTCGCGGTTGTCGCCGATGAAGAAATAGTGATCCTGCGGCACCGTGAAGACCTCGGTGTCGTCGCCCGGCGCGCCGTCCCTGATGTTGAGGACGTTATAGCTGACGCCGTTGGGCAGGGTTTCGCGCGCGCGATCCTTCTCGCAGGTGCCGCCTTCCCCGACGGGCGCGTTCGAGCAGCGGGGATAACCGCCCATCGAGCCCTGCGGCAGGAAGGGTTCGGTATGCGTGCCTGCATCCTCCTGCGGCACCGGCTCGCCATTGAGCACGATCTGACCGTCGCGCATCTGCACGTCGTCGCCGGGCAACCCGATCAGCCGCTTGATGTAGTCCGCCCCGGTGACCGGGTGGCGGAACACCGCGATATCGCCGCGCTCGGGCTCGGAGGCGAAGAGCCGTCCGCTGATCGGGCACAGGCCGAAGGGACAGGAATACTGCGAATAGCCGTAGGCCATCTTGTTGACGAAGAGAAAATCGCCCACGAGCAGCGTTTCCTTCATCGACCCCGACGGGATCCAGAATGGCTGAAAGAACAGCGTGCGGAACACCGCGGCGATCAGCAGCGCATAGACGATGGTCTTGATCGATTCGACGATGCCGCCGCCCGTCTGCGCATTCTTCGTCATGCCTGCCTTGCGTCCCTGCCAGCCCCGCGTCGGCGCTACATGCGGGCCGGGCGGTGCGAAGTCAAGCTGTCAGGACGGCCGCGCCTCGATCACGACCACGGCATGCGCCCACGGGTGATCGTCCGTGAGCGTGACATGGATGATGGCCTCATGGCCGGCCGGCGTCATCGCGGCGAGCCGGTCGGCGGCCCAGCCGGTCACATGCATGACAGGCTGGCCGCTGCGCAGATTCGAGACCGACATGTCGCGCCAGGCGATCCCCATGCGCAGCCCGGTGCCGAGTGCCTTGGAGCACGCCTCCTTCGCCGCCCAGCGCTTGGCGTAGGTGCCGGCGATGTCGGCGCGGCGCTCAGACTTGCGCCGCTCGGTCTCGGTAAAGACGCGGTGGCGGAAGCGGTCGCCGAAGCGCGCGAGCGTGCCCGCTATGCGCTCGATATTGGCGAGATCGGTGCCGATGCCGAGGATCATGCCGCAAGCCGCGCCGCGTCCATGGCGCGGCGCATCTGCGCGATGGTGCCGGACAGGCCGCGAAACAGCGCATCGGCGATCAGGAAGTGCCCGATATTGAGCTCCGTCATCTGCGCAATCGCGGCCACCGGCCCGACGGTGTCATAGGTCAGTCCATGCCCGGCATGCACTTCCAGCCCCGCAGCCACGGCGCGCCGGGCCATCGCCTCGATGCGTGCCAGTTCGGCATCACGGCCCTCCCCGTCGCCCTCGAGGTGCAGGTCGCAATACGCCCCGGTATGCAGCTCGACCACCGCCGCGCCGATCTCGGCGGCGGCGTCGACCTGGTCGGCATCCGGTGCGATGAAGAGCGACACGCGACAGCCAGCCTCCACCAGCGGGGCGATGTAGTCGCGCAACCTCACCGCGTCTGCGGCGACATCGAGCCCGCCCTCGGTGGTGCGCTCCGCACGCCGTTCCGGGACGAGGCAGACGGCGTGCGGCACATGGCGCAGTGCGATCGCCCGCATCTCTTCGGTCGCTGCCATTTCGAGGTTGAGCGGGGCCGACAGCCGGCCCGCGAGCGCCGCGATATCGGCATCGGTGATGTGCCGTCGGTCCTCGCGCAGATGCGCCGTGATCCCGTCCGCGCCGGCCTGCTCGGCCAGGAGCGCGGCGCGGAGGGGATCCGGATAGGGGGTGCCGCGTGCATTGCGCACTGTGGCCACGTGGTCGATGTTCACACCCAGCCGAAGCCGGTCTGCCCTGTCTGTCGGCGCCATCGGATGCCTCCTGCGAAGGTCCCTTGCCTTCTAGTGCAGCCCGCCCGGTTGCGCAAAGCCGCAATCGTCGCATCCGCCTGCTCTCGCTCAGCCCGGTGCACGGATGGCGACGATCTCGTCTGCGGGAACATGCGAGCCCCCCTCGAAGACCAGCATGGTTCCCTCAGGGGTATGGCGCGCCTCGACGACGCGCGAATAGATTTCCGCGTTGAAGGTGTCGATCATCGTGTCGCCATCGAACACTTCGAAAGCGAAATGATACTCGCCCGGCGGGATCCCGGGCGCACCGTCATCATGCAGTTCATCGTAGTCCCACTCGCCGCCGCCGTCCGGCCAGGTCAGCGTCCGCGCGTCGCCGGGCACCGCGCTGCGATCCACCTCGTTGCCGGACGAGTCGCGCACCACCAACTCCATCCCGTAGGCCGGATCGGTGGCGGGCGCGGCGATGCGGATCGGGCTGTCCTCGTAGTGGCCGGGAACCGATGCGCGCGCATCCATTCCCACCCAGCCGGCGAGGTCAGACATTCCCTGCTCGGCCGTGAGCGCCTCGAGCAGCTGATTGGTCCGGACCTGTTGCTCGACTCCCGAAAAGGTGGCGAGCTGCACCGCGAAATCCGTCGACTCCATCGGGTTGAGCGGATCCTGATTCTGCATCTGGGTGGTCAGCATCTGCAGGAAGGTTTCGAAATCCGAATCGATCTGCCCGCGATTGGCGTCGCGGTTCGGATCGTTGCCGGCGCCGGAAACGGCACCGAACATTGCGGGCGGTGTCTGCATCATGTCGATCCTCTCAAAGCCTCAGGTCCAGCCCGCCTTCCGAACCGGTGTCGCGGTGCGTCGCCGTGGCGGGCGGTTGCGTCTGTGCATCGGGATGCGGCGCG
>LFIK01002831.1_pt1 | contig 14058 bp, 24 predicted proteins | sample 643401 | NCBI WGS metagenome assembly LFIK01 (sample SAMN03777447, study PRJNA286221) | soda lake metagenome | biome: soda lake; feature: Kulunda steppe; material: water; isolation source: sample T5-Br brine of Lake Tanatar-5 | place: Russia: Kulunda steppe | collected 2010-07 | reverse complement strand
TCTCACGCCTCCCCCCCTCTCCCTCTCGCGCCTCCCTCTATCCCCCTTACTCCTCTTCCAACCTCCCCCACACCTCGGCCCTGCACAAAGGCCCTCGTTCCTTGAGTCTTGCACACACACCCAAGGCGCTTGCACGCGCCTTCTAGGAAGCGCTGCATACCCGTGCACATGCTTCCGTGTTCACCCATGCCTGTCGGGCGGCTACCTGACCCAGGCAGCGTAGTAGGCTAATGCCTGCCCTTCTGCACGTGCGTGCTGTCCATGTATTCGTAGGGCTGCTCGGGCGCAGCAAGAGGTGGCATCTGAGGCGCTGGACAAGCAGACAGGCAGGAGCAATGCGCTGGAGGAGCAGGTGCGTGCGTTGTGGGGGCTGCGTGTGTGTATGTTGGGGAGTGGGAAAGGTACGTGCGTGCGTGGGAGTCAGTTGGTCACCCACATGCGTTCATGCCTGGCAACACCAAGCTGGTGTGTCTCTGATAAATGCGTACATGGCCTGCGCACACAGCCCGCGTACATGGCTTGGGTGTGTGCGCGCGCATAAGAGGGCGCCCGTACCCCTGCATGATCTCTGCAAGGCTCATTTCAGCGCGCTCGCTGCTGCTGTCCTTCAGCATGCGCATCCCTGTCTGGCATGCATGGCGGTTGCGCCTTGGTGCAAGTACTGCGCGCATCTGGTGGTGTGCCTGGTGGCCCATGGGGGGCCGCGGTGGCCCCACCAATTGAGGCTGGCCATGCACACGCAAGCTGCTGGTCCCACCATTTGCGGCTGGGCACACGCACGCGCGCGCACTCCCCTGTGGTGCCTCTGATGCCGACACCTGGAGCTGCGGCACTCACCTGCGCACTGCTTGTGCCTGCCTGCAAGTCTTGGCCGCCAAACCTGCACGCACCCGCTTAAGCCCTCCCCAGCTCAGCCCTGCTCCTGGCAAGGCGCAAGTCATGCCCAGCGCTTCCGTATGTGCCCTGGCCCCGCCCTCTGCACCCAGCACTACTGTTTTCATCGGCCCCGCCCCGTACCCCGTACCCAGTGCTCTTGTTGACACTGGCCCTACCCTGCACGACACACTTCACATGACACTGCCCCCGCCTTGCACCCCGCATTTCACCTGACACTGCCCCCCTGCCTTGCACCCCGCACTTCCATTGACACTGCCCCCCCGCCTTGCACCCCGCACCTCCATTGACACTGCCCCCCCGCCTTGCCCTGCAACACACAAGTACGCACCAGCCCTGTGCTGCGCCTGCAGTGCTGGAGCGCTCACGCAGGCTCCGCTTAGCAGAGAGCACGCCGTGGTTACCTTGTGTGAGGTGTGGTGCTGCACATCCCGACAAGGGTTGGCGCATCATGCTTGTGCGAGGAGTGGTGCTGCACATCCCGAAATGGGGTGGCGCAGCATGCTTGTGCTGCAGCTGTGCTGGCAGACAGGCGCAGGCAGAGCTGCGTGGGGCAAAGGGCGTTGACCTGTGGGGTGAGGCATGCAAACACAGCCCGGCAGTCCCCACCCAATCTGTGTGCGCGCATCGAGTGCGTGCTCCACTCCATTCTGCTCCGCCTCCTTTTTTGCGTCTCTCCCCTCCTCCTTCCGCTCCTCTTCCTCCACCTTGCTTTCCTCCGCTCCACGTACACCACACCACTCCACTCTTTGCCATGCTCCGTGCACACCCAACACTCCCCCCCCTGCTCCTTCCCCCTCCCTACCCTGTGCGCGTAGCTGGCGGCGCATGCCACGGGCGTGCGGCAGTCGGCGGCAGCGCAGCGTGCGGAGCTGCTGTCTGTGATCAGCGCACTGGAGGCAGAGGCGCGGCAGCGGGCGGAGGGCCTGGAGGCCGGCCTGCGCACCAACAGCCTGGAGCTGCAGGTGTGCTTGCCTCCCTCCTCTGACGTGCGTGCGGGCGCTGTGCGTCATGGCTGCGACGCTTGCAGCCATGCACCTGCACACACACGCACTGTTGATGAGGCTGCATGCAGTGCCGTGGCGCAGCGCCACTCCGTTCTGCGCACCACACGCTGCGTGCTGTGACTGCACCTGCGCGCTGCTGGCGCCACAGGCTTGCAAGCGCTGTGCTGCTCTGACCTCTGAACACTGTCCATAGGACGGTGATGATGCTGCCACAGAGCCTCTCAGAGGGGCGCTGCCGCCTCTGACGCTGCTTCCGGCCCTCCTGTGGCGTGCCTGCATATCCTTGCGCGTGCAGCATGCTTGCCCTGTGCGTGCAGGCCACGTGCCCTTTCACGTGCAGGCTGTATGTCCTCTGTGTTCATGCGCGCTTCGTGTCCTTGTGCATGCAAGCTGCGTATCCTGTGTGTGCATGCAGGCTGTATGTCCTTATGCGTGCATGCAGGCGGTGCGGGACTGCGTGCCCAGCCCAGACCAGACGCGCGCTGCGTGCGAGGTGGTGGCGCGGCGGGAGCTCGCCCGGCACAAGGAGCAGGAGGAGGCGCGGTGGCAGGTGCGGGCAGAGGCGGGCAGCTGTTTGAGGTGTGACGCGCATTCGTGTGTGGGATGCATGTCAAATGGCTGCGAGTGTGAATGTGTTTGTTTGCGTGCACAGCTTAAGAGGAGCGTCCTGCGTTGTGCGAGCTTGCCTCACTCACAGGCTAATTTGGAGGCGCGCTTTGGGACGGTGTGTTTGCAGAGCCTAAGCCCTGCCCCCTCTGAAGAACGTGCCCTGTGTGCTCGTGCCTCACGGCATGTGAGGCTTCCATTTTGGCAAGCAGATTCCCCTTTTGTATGTGGGTACGTGCGCAGGCCTGGACGGAGCAGTACACGCGCACGCTGGAGCGGTTGCCCAATAAGCGGGAGCTGCAGGATGGCCTGGATGCGGTGGTGGCTGTCGCCAAGCAGGTATGTGCGCATAGCGCTCGCGCTGTGGCTCCCAAGCAAGGCATCACCTCTGTAACACGCCCGCACAGGCCGTCCGTGCGCTGGGCGTGCTTTTGCGTGCTCTGGCAGCTAAACAAACGCAGGGCATGCGTGCACTTGAGAGCGGGTCCCCCTGCTGGTCTGCACTGAAGTGCTCCGAGCTCGTGCACTGTGTAGTGCATTTTGCTTCTGCCTGAAGCCACAGCAGGTAGGGCACAGCCTGGCAGGCACATGGCAAGCACTGGCGGGCGGCCAGATCTGCAGATGCGGCCTTTGAATGGGCAGCTTGGTTTAGCCCCACACAATGTGGCCCAGAGTCTTTTTTAGTGTGTGTGTATGTGTGTGTGTGAATGTGTGGGTGTGTAGGGGGAAAGGGGGGGAGCGCCTCTGACAGCCTGCTCGTGCATGCGCGCTGTGTTGTGCAGGCATGCAGGGACGCGGAGACCGCCACCACCGTGGCCGCTGGTGCTGAGGGGCGTGCGGTAGAGGCCGCTGAGCAGCGAGTGCAGGTGTGTTTGTTTGCGCGTGCATATGTGTGTGAGTGCCCTTTGTTTTCCATGTTTCTGCTCGTTTGGTGGTGAGTGGGCTGTGTTAGATGTGGGCGGGTGCAGGGCGGACTGGCAAGGTGTGTGGGTATGCGTGGATGGCAGCAAATTGCAGGTGGGGGCATGCAGCAGAGGTCACTAGGGCGTGCTTACCGAGCTGGACCTCTCAGATGATAGTGCGTGCTCCCAAGCCACCCTCAGCCACCCACACCCAGCACCATGCACCCTTTTGCCATGCAGGGCTGCACCCAGCACCGTGCACTCTTTAGCAGCGCAGGGCTGCACCCAGCACCGTGCACTCTTTTGCCATGCAGGGCTGTACCCAGCACCGTGCACTCTTTTGCAGCGCAGGGCTGTACCCAGCACCGTGCACTCTTTTGCCGCGCAGGGCTGCACCCAGCACCGTGCACTCTTTTGCAGCGCAGGGCTGCAGTGTGCACTTCTTGCCGTGCAGGGCTGCACTGAGTGCTGTGCACCCAACTGCCCTGCAGGGCTGTGAGCTGGCGCTGTCCGCCAATGCGGCGCGCATTGAAGCCCTGGAGCGGCTCGCAGCCACTGCAGCCACGCACGAGGTGGGTGGGTTGTGCTCAGGCTGGACTGTTTGTTGTGTCAGGTATCCTTCCTTTACACACAGAACGTGGATGCGCCTGATGCAGCTTCAAAACCAGAGCCATACTTCCCCAGGACGCCTCTGTCAGCAGCTCCCCCCACCCCTCTCTTGCTGTCTCTTTCAAACGTTACACACTTTACACACACGTTACGCACACGTCTGCACGCCACACGTTTGCACGCCACTCAGGCGCTGGCGTGCTTAGAGCAGGCCCTGCGAGACAAGGCGGACCTGATGGACCTGGAGGCGCGCAGCAGGCAGTGCGAGGAGGCAGCAGAACAGGGCCTGGGGATGCTGCGCGCAGAGCTGCTGGTGAGGGCATTGCACACGCGCATGACATATGCACACGCAAGGTGTCCGTGTGTGCGATTGCGCACTTGTCACTGCTGGGCAAAAGCAGCCACGGTCACAAGCACAGACAAGCCTGCACTAAAAGGTGCAGCAAGCGCCCGCATTGCGGCAGCCCCCCATCTCCCTGTGTCTCACCTTCCCTGCTCCTCCATTCCTCGTTGCATGCTGGCTGAACATGCAAAGCATATGCTGCACGCCTGTGGTTGGCTCATGGCACGCGCACAGGCAGAGGTGGCCAAGAAGCTGGACATGCGCACCTTCCTGGCTAGCTCCGCGTCCGCAAATGCCACTGCCGTGGCCGCCGCTGCCGCTGGCGCGTATCAGCACCACCAGCATCACCCACCCTCCACACTGCCTCCGCCGGCCCCTGCCGGCCCTCCCCCCTACATCCCCCCCATGCCAGCGCAACCCAGCACTGCCCTCAGACCCCCCCCCTACCCTAAGCCGCGGCCGCAAGCCGCGCCCCCACCGCCCGCACCCCCTCTGCAGCAGCCGCAGCCGGCCGCAGCAGCAGGGGCAACCAGCCGTACTGAAGGCAGCACCGGCCCGCACAGCACCAGGGCCAACAGCGGCAGCAGCAGGAGCAGCGTGGGCGGGATAGGAGGTGGGTCGGGCGCGAGCCTGGCAGATGTCGTGGCAGGGAGCCTGCCCGGCGGCAGGCCTGTTTCTGCAGGGGCCTACGCGGGCGGTGGTGCCAGCAGTAGCGCCTGCAGGGATGCACGGCCCTCGTCGCCCACGCGCAGCCGGGATGCCTCCAGCAGCAGCACCAGCCAGGCGGCGGTGGCAGCCGGTGGCGCAGGCGAAGCAGAGTGGCAGGCGCAGCAGCAGCAGCTGCTACTTCTGCTGCAGCAGCAACAGCGACGGCAGCAGCAGGAGGAGGCGGCAGCAGCGGCAGCCCGGGCAGTGGGGGGTGCAGCGCCAGGCCCAGGCCCTCAACACCCACATCCAACAGCATCTGCTGGCCCAGGGCCAGCTGCGGCCGCACTGCCACCCCGCCCGCCCTCTCACCCGTCCTCGCCCCACCACCAGCAGCAGGTGCGCGCACGTGTGGGTCAACTATCCCTGCCATTCGCTTTGCAAGTAGCCTGCTGCATGGGCGTGAGGCCAGGAGTGTGTGTGCATGCACTTGTGCGTGTGCCATGCCGTCAAGGCACGGCCTGTTGCGGGGTGTGGGAGTGGGCTGGCGGTGATGAGGGCAGGCACGGTGCCTGCGATGGCATTTGGCATGCGATGGCATGAGGGCAGGCATGGTGCCTGCGATGCTGCCCAGCTCCTGCTCCCTGTGCCTTCGCTGCACACCCATGGCCAAGGTGACGCTCATACACACCCGTAGGCAGAGCTCGCACACAGCTGTCGGCAAGGGCCTGCAGCTGCACATGACCCAGGCCCTGAGGCCCATGGCCATCCTGTGGTGCAATGCCCGCCCCGACGCCACCCTCACCTGCAGCCCTCACCCACAGCCCTCTCCTGCCCACACCATCCGCAGTTGCAGCACTGCACCGATGCCACTGCGCCCATGTCACCCGCAGCCTGCAGCCCTCACTCACCCACACCATCCGCTGTTGCCGTATCGCGGTGTTGCAACCCTGCACCGGTGCCCTGCGCCGGCGTCGTGCTCCCTGCAGGTGCTGCACCAGATCGCGGCCGCAGAGAGCTTCCTGTCCACCACACGCCAAGGCCACCACCACCACACGACCACCACCGTCCTGAGCCCCAGCAAACACTACAGCAATTCCCAGCCGCCGCCGCCACCGCCGCCCTTCCTACACGTGCCGCCCCTACAGGTGCCAGCCACTCACCGCAGGTCACCGCCTGTCACAAGCATGCGTGCACACCAGAGTACGCCTCAGAAGCGCATGTGCACACTCACACACATACACACTCACACAACACATCTGATGTAAGATCAGAGGGGCAACCCCCCAGGGTGCTGTGTGTGCTCGCCAGTTCGCAAGCCTCCCTTAAGCAGCATGCCCGCAAATGGCACCACAATCTGAACAAGCCCAGGATACATCTCTGGACGACTTCTGGTCCAGCCTACTGAACACGGTGTGCAATGCAGCCTGGGGGAAGCCTGCGTCTGAAATCTGCAAATGTATCAGATGACTGGCGGCGTGCTATGAGTAGGGTCCACTTCAGCGGCTACCTAGCACGTCCAACCTCATAGATCAAGGGCCCCCTGCATAAGGCATGGAGACTGTCCAGCTGTCCCTGGGCTAGAAGGAGGAGGTGCCAGCGTTGAATGGGCACGCAAGGCTCTGCAATCCTCACAAAGGCTGCCTGACACTGCGGCACTCGCTCAGGGCCGAGCCTTTGCACGCAGCTCACTCAAGCGCATGACCTCATTGCTCACATAGCTAGCCATGGAATGGCAGCCATACATGCATGTGCAGCTTCATGCTTGCCCCCTCAATTTTGCAAGCAAAGACATCAGAGGAATCACTGGCTGCTTTTGTCCCTGCTGCTGGCTGCAGCCGTCAATGACATACACAGGAGAGCCTGCCCTGGGTTTAGGCAGTGCAGCAGCTGCAGCCGCGATCACAAGGCTGGGTGAGAGGCTCAAGTCATCACAAGCTGCAGACAGCAAGGGGGGCTCTGCGACCCGAAGTAGGAGCAGCAGCAAAAGTGGCCATAGCCGGTGAAGGCCTGAGAAGGATGGAATCTATTCCAGGGAACTTAGGGGTCTGCTTGAGTGCTTGTGTTGCTTCCATGACATGCTGCTGTTAAGTTGACCGTGCCTCTGCTGCGCAGCAGAAACCCTGCTTCGGCTGACCTTGACCACCTGTTCTGTCGGAATGAGAATTGGGGCGACACATGTCATGCTGACCGTGATCTGCTTCAGCTGCAGGTTAACCTTGATCTGTCTGATCATGCTGCTCAGAATAAGTTTCTATTGCAGGCTGGCATGAATGCCAACATACGAATGTGCAGACAAAAAGGCTGACTTTACCACAGAGCACATAATTGTCTGCACTTCTGTGCCTCTTGTACTTCTCCCTTGACACCTCATCGCCTATTTTGGGCATGCTAATGTTTGGTCCTTCTTATAATTTGACTTGAAAGCTGTCAGCTTGACCTTGCAGTGTGCCTCGCAGATTGTTTTTCCACGTTCCAAACTGGGGAACTTCCAGGTCATGCTCCCTAGCGGGCTTTCTACCTCAATCAAACCTCTTTTTAACCTACAACGATTGCATTTACAGTGGAATCTGAATCATACTCTCTACAAGCTACAATGAATAAGCTTGCCATGAAATTTGATCGTCTTTATGACCAAATGCCTGGCTGAGTAAACACATACCAACAGAATCAAAATTGGTCGGCATTGACATGGAATGCCAATACGTCGTTAGTATACAACCGGTTTGTACACGTCACACAACTGGGCTTCTCTCAAATTTTGTACACCCTCTTGCGCTATTTATACAAAAAAGTTGCAAGGAACATTCCTGCTCCAGAAACATATGTAGGCATGTCTACTCCATAGGTCACGCTTGGAAGAATTAAGCTGTGGCCTCAGCCGCCTTCTGGCCTTGGGTACCTGCTTTCTTGGCCTGGATATCCCTCACAGCAGCCTGCAAGCGTCAATTAGTGTTTTTCCCATGTGTGAGACACAAAGCCAGTGTGCCCTTAGTAAGCAACGCAGTGCCTGCGTAAATAGAGGGTCGCTCACATGAGCAAAGTGCATAACAGTGACAAGCTCATCAAGTTCCCCATCCGAATGCAAACCTTGCATTTCTTCCCCCCCTTTCTCCACGAAATTCAACCCCTTACCTTGATGGCATCCTCTGCCAGCATGCTGCAGTGAAGCTTGACAGGCGGCAAGCTCAGGTGCTTGGCGATCTCGCTGTTCTTGATCCTGACCACCTCATCCAAGGACTTGCCCCGGATCCACTCTGTCACCACTGAGCTGCTGGCGATGGCCGAACCGCAGCCAAATGTCTTAAAGCGTGAATCAGTGATGAAGCCATTCTCGTCCACCTGGCAGGCCAACACGTGAGGGCGCATGTTCGCGCTCAAGTGCATGCCCTCGTCAAAACAGGAAGCACAGGTTAACTTTTCGTGCTCTAGTACGCAGCGTATCAATGTATTACAGAAGCAGTGCGATCCATGATCAAAGCAGATGCGTGCTACTGATAGCGTTCCGAGATACACATGAGACGTGAGCTGTGCGTCGTCATGTATGCTCCACTCCATTTGGCTACAAACAATCCAAACAACCTAACCGTTGCTCCTCACCTTGACCTGCAGCTTCATCACATCCCCACACGCTGGGGCTCCCACCAGTCCAGTTCCCACGTCCTTGTCCTCCTTGGGCAAGGCACCAATGTTTCTGGGGTTCTCGTAGTGGTCCACCACCTGCACAGGAACACGTTAAGGAGTGTCTTTGTGAGGGCTTCAGCATTCTTGGCCAACGGCGGGTCTTGGAAAGCCGGCTGGGCAGCCGGAGCAACAGGGGCGTTGTAGGGAGTCTGTATGTACAGACCTTGATGAGGCATGGCATGCCTTACTCCTCACCAGATGTAGCAACAGTGAGTCAGTGAAGGGTATGAAGGAGAGGGAGCTTGCCCGATTTGAGGGTGATTGCCTTAACGAGCAACTAGGGTGCTGAGCAGGCAAGGATGTTCGCAGTGAACAAGGGTCGCCTTGTTTGCGCCACGGAGGTGGCCATGATATCTTACGTTCTCGTGGTAGCCACGCGAGAGCTGGGGCAGAAGGGTGTTCGCCGCAACAGCAGCGGGAGGGCGCACAGCGGGCAGGCCGAGACGCACGAGGGCCAGCATCTTCGACGAAGTCTGTTAGTCCTTGAAAGTGAGCCAGAATAAGAAAGGTGTCACAGCACTATACTTTCTGCTTCTATACTTTTGTGTCGTTTTTGTGCTAACTACCAACTTGCTCCAACAACTAACCCAACTGCAGCGCTTCAAAGCTGGAATTATCAGCCTGAAATTGATGTCCTATGAATCCGAAATTTTAGTTAGTTTGCAGAAGGTACTACTCCAGGCCTACATCACATCGTCCTTCTGAATCATTCGTTTCAAACATAGGAAGCGCTGTCTATATGCTGCACATGTAAGTATACTTGCATTGATCAAAGTATTTTGGCCAGGTGCACGACGCATCTAGTCTCCGTCTGATCAGAGGTAAACGTGTACCATGCACATGTGTGCAAATTGCACAAGATTTTTTTCTAAGAATCTTACTGCACCCAAGGGCCCTTGGTGCTCTCGTCCAACTTGCTTGAATTACAAATCAAACAAATCTAACTGCTTACCCAAGAGAGGCGTACAGAAGTACATAGTGCCCGATCTGCAGCTGCAGTCAAAGCTGGGGCTCGTGAGGGGTGCTCATGAGGGGGGCTCCAGAAGTGTCAACTCTAGAGTTGCAGATCTGCATGACGTCAGCAGATTCGGCATTTCATTCATAATTACTGTCTGAATCCATTACACTTCAGTAATTAGTGAAATCAGTCAAGGCACGTGTGCATTCATAAGCAGACAAATTGGAGCTTGCAAGCAACTGATGATCATGATCAATTTTGAATTGCAAGATTTCGCCAAGATGTGCCCGCTCAGAAGGCCTTTCTCAGGCCTACTCTTTAACACAATACCTTCTATTATACTAAATAATGCTGTTTCCCCTGCGCTCGCAATACTCCTTGTGGTATCTTCAGGATCAAACCTGATCGATCTAGGAGATCTTGACTTTTAATGTCGGCCCAACTCTTTTTTATAGAATCATTCCCTCTAAACCAGACTTGACAGCACCCTGGCATTTGTCCCGGGAAGAAAGCCGTTGATCTGCTCATGCCCGTGTCGAAGAATGCAGCATTGATGGAGAGTTAAATTATTCATTCAGTAAAAACTAAAGCTCTAAAATACTTTTAGAGGCTGGAACAGGGTCAGAACTCAACCGACGCGTGCAATCAAATTTGCCAACCTCACCTGAATCCTTCCTTCCTTTTTTTGACCATCCTCCCTCCCTATTCGAACTACGGGGCGAGATGGTGCACAAGTACTCCAAGGAGCCGGAGAACCCCTCCAAGTCCGCCAAGGTCGGGCATGTGCTTGCATCTGCCGGCATTATGCTGAGACCAGACATTCCTGCTGCAAACAACACCTGCTTAGCCTCTGGCGCCATGGAGACATCATGCAGGGGTGGCAGCTTGCTTGCCCGCATGCAACTGCTCCATCACTGACAGTGGCTTTGCTCCCTCCTGCAGGCCCGTGGCTCGGACCTGCGCGTGCACTTCAAGAACACCCGTGAGGTGGGTGTGCTGGGGTGCCATGATGGCCAGGGACGATTGCATTGCACTGTGGGCAGCACAACCGATTGTGCCTGCTTGACACCGGCAGAAATTCGTCCCCTCTGTTGCCCGGCCCCGCTGCAGGCCGCCTTCTCCCTGCGGAAGATGGAGCTGAACAAGGCCAAGAAGTACCTGGAGGACGTGCTGGGCCACAAGCGGGCCATCCCCTTCCGCCGCTACAGCGGGAACGTTGGCCGCACCGCGCAGGCCAAGAACGAGGGCGCCCCTGCTGGCCAGGCCCGCTGGCCCGCCAAGTCTTGCGAGTTCCTTTTGAACCTGCTGAAGAACGCGGAGAGCAATGCCGAGGTACAGGCCGAGTGCGCATGTGCAAGGAGCGAAATGGGTGGCATGCAATATTGGCTGCAGAGGGGGAATGGCAGGCATTTAGATTAGGTTAGGCTACAGGAATGGCAGGCATTTGACAGCCCCAGCAGCAACATGAGCAGCAGCAGCGGCGGCAGCACCATCACCATCACCAGCAGCAGCACCAGAAACCAGGAGGAGGATGTGGACGTGGTCAGGTTCCTGTTGCCTCGCGTTGGAGCGGTCTGGGGCCATGCCTGATTGGCTTGGTGTTGCATAGGCGTGGCCTGAAGTGTGTCTGAACACAATGATATCAAACAAGGGATGCAGCAAGACAGTGGTGAGCATGGGGGCAAGTACATCATCAACACAATGGCGGACTTAGTCCCGGTTCAGGCGCGGGCACACTGCTGTACACCCAGTTTTTGTCCTTGGGCGAGCAGGGCATGTGGATGTCAGGAGGTCATGCTGCATACTAAAGCAGATGTCCAGGAATGGGGCATCATACTCAAGCGCAGCCACAACAAGACATTGGAGGAGCTACCCAAGTTTCAGCTCCATTTAGCGGGGGAGCACCCCCGCTGTGCTCGCCGTCTTTTTTCCAGCGTGCTTGTGTCTAACATGGATGAAGTCTTGAGCAGAGCTTGGATTTGGATCAGGTCTCAGCTTGCAGCTCGATGAAATTTTGTTAAAACACCTGCATGAGAGAAACAGCTCAGGCAATTATGGCAATTACCACAGAGGCAGTGCAGCCCACATGAGCGCGATGGAGGGAGCCTGTGCATCCTTCCTGCATGCAAGCTAGTAATGCACATGTCAGCCATTTTGTGGTCTCGAAGGATTCCCTGCTTGAACATGATGCACAGTTTGTGAGAGAGTCGAGGGCTTCTTAGACTAGGATCTAGATGCACTCCTGGCTTTTGCATGACCCAAACTACTTATGTCGTAATGTGCTTGCCCTTGCTTAGCGCACACATTCTTTGCATGCTCAGTTGTGGGCGTCATGTCCTTTCCACGTGCGTGCTGATGCTCATCTTGTTGCAGGTGAAGGGCCTGGACGTCGAGAACCTGTTCATCGACCACATCCAGGTGAACAAGGCCATGGTCCAGAGGCGTCGCACCTACCGCGCCCATGGTCGCATCAACCCCTACATGTCATCCCCCTGCCACATTGAGATGATCCTGAAGGAGAAGGAGGCAGGCGTGCAGGCAGAGAAGGTGAGAGCAGTGGAGCGCAACCCAAACCATGAAATGGCATGTGGCGTCAACAGTCGATCTCCCCTCTTGGTTCCTTGGGTGACCTTCTTAGCAAAACTGAGTGTCTTGAGCCCGCGGAGGTCCAGCACAGGTTGCTTCATGCGTATTGTATCTCAACAGGGCTGAAGTATGACGAGGAACAAACTCAAGCGACCAGATGCACCCTTGTGCTTCCCAAAAATTTGAATCAAATCCAAATTTGATTGGTTTCAACGCCCAAGGCCCCAATCTGCTGAGGAAGGCGTGCCCTTTGATATTTCTCGCCTGCTTGAGCAAATGCTTGCTCTTTTTATCATGTGGTGTCCTGGTGTCCCCTACCTACCCGCCAACATCGTAGACTCTTATTTCTAGCATCTGTATTTCACTTCTTAGCCTGCAACATGCTTCGCCAGCTTGCTTCTTGGTCCCGGGGATGCTTATGAATGGATGGGAGGAGCAGGGGTGGGCTCGGATGACTGCTTGTTGGAACAGCCATGCTGGATGCGGTGCAGGCCAACCTTGCCACTGCGTCCAGTTTCTGCCTTTTTAGGCAGATACTTAGGCACTCGCCTGAGAGGTCCCTATACTGCAGCTTGAGCATGAATCTTGGCAACTAGAGGTCTGAGGATCTTCAGGCATGCAGAGGATGCTCAGCATGTCTGGCATCATGGATGTCTGTGTCCATCCTCTCATTTTTATTCCCAATCATTTTTATTCCCAACGCGTTTGCTGCCTGCAGGATGACAAGCCCCGCAAGCTGAGCAAGGTGCAGCTAGCGCGCAAGCTGCGCACTGGCGCAGCATCCAAGAGCACTTAGGAAGGAAAGTGCTTGTAGTGTGTTTATCGTAAATGACTGCTGCTCCGAACAAGATGGGCTGTAACAATCATGCTGCAAATTCTTTTTGTAGATCAGTGAAGCCTTTGCGGTCAGTGAATGGATGTGCCGTGATTTCTTCTGCAGACTAAAGGAGGCCCTTTATGATCAGCTCCAAGCTGGCCATGCAAACAGGGCAAAGCTGTTACTTTACGAGGAAATGGTTCAACAGCCTAAGTTTACAAGGCTAACTGGTCACATGCCTCTCCTTGGAGTCTCCCCAGGAAACATGCCACCGGAGAATCCCTGGAATTTGCATTGGGTTCAGTTGATCAGCCAATTGGGGTTGACTGCTTTGGGCTTTGCCAACCTCAATTTACAAGGGTTACAAGAAAAGGCCTTCTGTCGAAAGGTATGACTGCTAGCCTGCTCATAAAAAACTATCTGGTACGTCATTACAAGTTTAAGTTTGACCTTCAGCCAGGTACTTTGGATGTTCAGGTTGCTGGTGAACACCAGCCATTAAAAAACATCCATAAGCTCTGAAATAAAACGATAGGAATCATTAGTTTGTTTCTTGAAAAATTGAAGACATCTTCAGAACAATTTGGGAGAGATAAAAAGCTCCAGTTTGATTGACAGTTTGTTTGTTTGTTACAAGACGCGAGCGGACACAGCAATGTCCTTAAGGCAGGCAAGGCAGAAGAGCTGAAAAGGAGAACTGCCAGAAAAGCCAACTAGCTAAGATGACGCCCCCAAGGCTACGAGGACAGCTCAGGCTTGGGCTTCCAGTTGGCCCGCGGGCAGTAATTTTGTGTGCCATTGGTACAAGTTTAGGGGGTTAACCGCCAGCCAGGTCGTTAGGCTGATTGGTTTGTTGCTGGTCTTCGCCAGCCAAAAAAATAGTCCATAATGTCATGTGCCGGCGCCTGCTTGAGAGTGGCCACCTCTCGCTGGCTAACAGCACTTTCAGCAAAGACAAAGAGGGCAGGCTGCTCGGGGTTCGCTGCAGCTGGGGTGGGCACTCCCTG
>LFIK01002829.1_pt1 | contig 14062 bp, 24 predicted proteins | sample 643401 | NCBI WGS metagenome assembly LFIK01 (sample SAMN03777447, study PRJNA286221) | soda lake metagenome | biome: soda lake; feature: Kulunda steppe; material: water; isolation source: sample T5-Br brine of Lake Tanatar-5 | place: Russia: Kulunda steppe | collected 2010-07 | reverse complement strand
TTGAAAGAACAAAGCGCGCGCGTATAAGTGACTTATGGCTTGGCAAGGGACGGACTGTTTGTGGAGACGCCCATATTTGAACGTAAAAAACAGTATAAACCCTTCAATAGCTCGTCCGCTTGACAACGCCCATGGCTCGCTCAGCTCACCTTGAATATCTGTGTAAAGGCCTTCACTTGTGTTAGTGCACGGATGTAGGCGGGGTCCATGCGCCCAGTGCGCGCATTGGCTGCCTGCATGGTGGAGGGGTGCTGGCAGCATAGTATGTGCCTGTCCAAAGCTGAGCAGGTCCTTCAAAAGGATTAAGCACATTGTACAAAGAGTGCGGTTCAGAAATCCTGATGTTGGACCACAGAACCAACCTGCACTGCAGAGAAGCACAAGCAAAATAGAAGTTTGTAAAGATTGCTTCTAATGGCCACCTAGACAAAGTGAATCAGCCCCCCCCCCCTCCCCTCCGTCAAACCAATCAGTAAGGCAACCTGGCCACCATCCGACCTAATATTTTACTAGCACACCTCCTAATATTTTGCTAGCACACCTCCTAATATTTTACTAGCACACCTCCTAATTTTACTAACACACCTCCATGGGCACCCTGCGCACGCGCGGCACAAGGTCTTTGGCCACAAAATCAGCTTCCTCCGCCAAGCAGTTGATGAAGAATTTTGCAGTGGGGGTGTCAGCGCCGGACATCAAAAGCTCTGCATAAGCACACAATCCACATGTGAATGCATACCTCCTCTACAATGCTCACCACAATTACAAATGCCCTGTTGGCTCGCGCTACTAATGCACCAATGCAGGCAGCAGAAGTTCACTGCTCGACAACAACACATCACGCCTGGTGTTACGCAACAACAGTGCACGGACATCGGCACAGCTCATGCAGGTATGCCTAGGTGGAGTGCAGGCAAGCAACCTCTTGATCTGGAGGTGAAAATGCCTCTCTACCACTTGTTCAGAGCACAAAAATACTCTGCAAACTCCTTGCAAGCGTGGGCCAAAACAGGTTCTCAATTTCCAAACGGCTCTACCCTAGCAGCCGAGGCCAAGCAAAGCACAGTTGGTGAGCATCACACACCTGTGGTCACCATTCCGGGGCTCAAATTATGGATCCCAACATTCTGGATGTTTGCCTGAGGGATACCAAGTTTCAAGCAGAGGGCAGGAATTGAAATAGGAGCTGCTGGCCTTTGTTAGTGACTGATTCGCTGCTGCGGGAACCCTGTACCAAGGCAAGCATAGATGCATAAAGACAAGCTCGCCAATCACACAGAAGGGAATGACCCTGCAGATGCTGTCCATCCTGCTTGGATTCATGTGCGCCTGAATATCAGGGAAGCTCATGGCAGGCACCATGCGCACCAAATAATTGGATAGCATGCTTGACACAGGGGTACATAGGAAAGCAGCATTGAGCCATTTTCCAGGCTAACCACCCTGCTGTGGATTCCAGCGCAGCACACACACAACTGCTGTGGCTTCCAGCGCAGTGCACATGGTTTACTATTGTGAAATAGTAGCCTGAGATTTTACGAGCAATCATCAAAAAGAAATGTCTCATACCCTGGCACCTGGAACCCTTGCCACTGCTTGGAGGTGGAGCATTTCTCTGTCGAGGTTCCTGGACCCAATTTGCTCCTTCCCGGGTTTTGTTGCACTTTCTGGAATGCAAGAACATATCTCTTAGGTTCACAAATAGTGCCAGGGAGGTACAACATACACACCTGGGCAAGCTCGGCGCTCAAGCTCTTCCCCAGCTGGGCCTGCAGGGTGTGTACACATACCACACCAGGGATGGTGCTGCGCAAGTTTGGGCAGTGAGAGCAGCATTCCCCCAACCATTTGGGTGGATATGGAGGCTGCAGGCTTGGCGGCCACCAGGGAGGCTGCAGCCTGATGGTTTACAAGGAAGGTGCAGGCCCTGCGCCTCAGACATCTCTGGAACACTGCCTTACCAGTGAGCGCTTAGATGCCCCGTAGGCCGCCATCCGGGGTGTGGCATTGCCATCCGCCCCTGCTCCATCCATGTTGAATACGTGGCCTGCTGGTTGGTCCTGCATCACCCTGATTGCCTGCGAGGACCAAGTTTCCCACGCCCACAACGGCCAGTCAAGCAACGACACAGTTCAACCTACTGGTGGTGCGCCTGCAGGCTGCCAAGTATCATTGAATTTGGGCCCATGGCACAGGATCAGGCCTCATTGAAATTGGGCCCACAGCACTGAATCAGGCATCAGCACAACGAAGCCTACATTTCTGCAATCCTCCAAGCTGCCAGGCATCATCACCTTGGAGCCCATGGCACACCCTCGTTTGCCCAAGTGCCAGCGCTTTTGCCAATAGGTCAACTAAGCCCACATTGCAGCCCAATCCAGATGCCACGCACGAGACAAGATTTATGGTTCACGAGGAAATGGCTTGGGGCAGGCGGTGGTACACATTTCACAGATTGTGCATAGCTAGCAAACCATGCTATTGTTGGGGGCACGCACTGGAGTAAATCGGCCACAACACAAACACACTCACGTTCTGCAACAAGCCCCCTCAACCTCTCCAGTGTCAAGCCTCTTTCAAAAAAGCGGGTGTGACAGGGAGTAGAGACAAAAATACAACATCCAGCCTGGGTAGCACTGACTACGTGGCTGTTGCATGAATGCTTAGCCACCTGCCTGCAGAGCATAATGCTCAGCACCTCTTACTTTGCCCGCACCACCTTGCAGGAGAGACCACATCAAAGCACACACTGCATTGTTTGCACCGCCTTTCAGTAGAGCTACATGCCAGGTGAATGGCGTGGACTCAAGCAAGGAGAGACCACATCCCAGCACACACCGCATTGTCCCCACCTCCTTGCAGCACAGCATCACGCCCAGCACGTTGGTGGTCACGATCTCTGAGAGCTCCTCATTGCTCAAAGACGTCAAAGGTCCAAACTTGTATGTGTTGGTGCCGGCGTTGTTTATCCTGAAGGCGCGGGCGGGTGATGGGTGACAGCGCTGCCAGCAGGAGCGCGCGCGCAGCCACTTGTCAGTGTGGTACATCCCGCCCCTTTGATGCCATGTCCTGGTGTCACATTGACTCCCCATCAGCGATGCAGCAAACCCATTTGAGGAGCCCACCCATGGCAATCCAGCAGGAGCTCCTCAGGGGCTCGTCATTGGCACAACACCAAAGCTGCAGAGCCCAGGTCACAGGGCTTGCACTTGCTTCCAGCATGCGCCATTGCCTTGTCAGTGTGGCAGTGGTGCTCTTCTACGCTGAACCACCTCAGTAGATAAATAATGCCAAATCGCTGCCCACCATAAGTCAATGGTGCCAAACTCCAACTTGGCCCAGTCTGCTAAAGCGGCTACATCCGTGGATATCCCCACATTGCATGCACGGCCCTGTGTGGTAGAGTGGAAGGCGAACAAGGATTGGTACCACGTAATACAAATGAACGCGCAGCACATGCACCAACAAACTATTTTTACACCCCTGTTGTACAGAGACAAGCAGTTCCACACAGGCATCGCAGGTTTTCTGCACAACTTTTGGCACATTGTCTGTGCAGTGTGAAGACAGCGCAATTCATAGGCTATGATTCAAAGCATGCGGTTCGTGTGGGTGGAGCACAGTCACCAGAAGATATTCAATGACTCACTTTCACCCGGTCAGCTCCAAACTTCTGGGCGAGGTCGTCCACGGTTTGCTGTACCCTCTTATCTGCGCGATTGAAAGCAAACCAACCCCTCACCCACCACCAGGGCAGTAGCATCAAAGACCGGCAGGAGAAACAAGCAGGAGTTGAGCACGAGCTGAGGTGCCAGGTAAAAGATGTGTGTCGTTGCATAAGCGGCCTCAGTAGCAGGGAGGTCATGAAGCATTCCAAGGCAATTTGAGGGTAGGGCCACCGCACAACGTCTAGCAGCTTGCTGGATGTGTGCTGCGTCAGCAAGAGGAGTAATCATGAAGTCAGGAGCAAGACCTGACCTTGCATACCCGCGGTGCACTTGCAGAGCTGTCTCCTCTTCCCCATACCCCTAACCTGATCTTGAAGTTATGATGACCTTGTCCCCTTGCCTCAAGAACTCTTCAGCTAGAGCCCGTCCAACACCTGCGCGTGCACATTGGCGCAGCATGAGCAGTGTGTGTAGCCTTAAGTCAAGAAGTCAGCCTTATTAATGCCTAAGAGGGATCCCAAATGGGAAAGGATGGGAAGCTCCCGATTGACAGTCCAGCTCGTGCTGGTGGCCATGTAGAGGCTGGACACTCATAAGATCTGGCCAGGCTGTTCACCTTTTGTTGAGCCTGTTATGAGCACGTTGTAGGGCGGGTCTAGGGGCGATGCTTTCCTTGTGGTCACAACTGGAGATGTTGTTGCTGAGCAGGAGACAGGGGACCTTAGGAGGGCACCCTGCTTGTGCTGTTGCGTAGGTGTTTTGCACACAAACACTGGATGATTAGTCTGAGCTGAGGTACTTGGACTCAATGATAATGGGCTAATGATGAGGGGCTGCTGCCTGTGGGTACCACACGCAGCGGCTGTGCTAGTACCATGCCTAGTGCTAGTGCCACGCAGTAGCATGAGACTAATCGCTTTCTCCCCAAGACCGTGACAAAAATTGACACAACGGTTAATTATTATTTTGAATGGGATCAAATATAAATTGAATCTGTGGAATCTCGTTAGGGCTTCGCTCCGTTAGGGCTTCTTCTGCGTGTAGTACTACAAAATTAATTTACGACTATGAAGAATCCTCACCCGACTCGCTCTTATGAGCAGGACTCTAGCCAGCCATTGCTTGGGCACACTCCCTCAGAGGCCCTCTTTAACTATGGTCCACGGAAGTGGACGGACGTCAGATGGCTCGTAAGCAAAAGCACGCCTCCTCCCATCTTGGGTGTATGCTCCAGCAATTGGAATATACTGGAATATACCTCCTGGTCATGACTTGCTGCCTACTTGTGCGTGCAGGTGCTGTACTTGGTGTTCTTGGGGGGTAGCGTTGCTGGAGGGATCTATGCAACGTTGCACAGGTTTGTGCACGGTGTGCCGAGTCTCTTGCAGAACACGCCATGTCAGCAGGTGCCTGCACATTCCTCACCTTGCTGGATGCCTTGCGGATGCCTGTTAAGGCTGCCTTGCAGGATGCCTGTGAGCCGCAAGAATGATCCATGTCACCCATTCTTGAGCATCCTTGTGTTGTCGGTGCTTTTCCCATCATGTTTTCCACCGGTAGTCCTGTAGACGTTTGCGAGACATCTCATCGAGGTGCTGCATTTCAGAAGGGCAAGCACAGATTGGTATCTAGCTCAGTTTCTGTTGCTTGCGCTTTACGTAATGGATCCCCAGGAATTCCAAATTTTTTGAGCAGACGAGCCCAGCGCACCTGAACGACCCATCCTCATGCCCCGCTCCAGAGAGTGGCAGGCAGCTTAAGGTGCGCGCTGCTGTTGCTCCCAATATGCCTAAAGTTTTACACAGCCATTTGTCTTTCTTGCTTTAGCATCTCCTTGACTTTGACTCTTCCTAACAATCTCCTTGACGATCTCCTTGACTTCCATTATTTCTAACAATCTCCTCCCCTCCAGCCCACTCCTGTTTGCTTTAACCCTAGTAGATCTGTGCTTTGGCACCTCCACCGCCCTCATTCTCAGCCTCCAGTTGCAACACTTTGCAACACTACGGTCTCTGCAGGAGGAGATCGCTGGACCAGGGGGCGAAGGGCAATGGAAGTTTGATGCATTGATGGCGCATGGTGCTCTGTGAGTGCCCCACAGCATGCAGATTGTATCAGCCCTGGTCCCTGGAATATATGCATGGGTCACACACAGCTCAAGCACTTGTGCTGCATGTATGTTGTTTCAGGTTGTGTATGGCAGTACTAGCACTGTGGCAGGTTCCAGGCCACTTTGAGCAGCAGCCTGTTTTGTATGTGCCCGTGCCCGTGTGGACTTAGTATGCGCATCTGTGCGCAAAGGCAAGCATGCAAACACAGACGCACATGGAAAGTTCACACATACACGTGCATTTTCAGACTGCAAGCATAAAGTATGTGCACGCATGCATATGTATGCAGGTGGCTAAGCGTGACCATCACAGGCTCTCTGGTGGTGGCAGCAGCTTTCTTAGTGCTGCTGCGCATCAGCGCTCGTGCGCTTGTTGGTGCCGCAATTGCTCTGCAGGTGTGTGTGCATGCGTTCTTTGTGTGTGTGTGCGTGTGTGTGTGTGTGTGTGTGTGTGTGTGTGTGTGTGCGCGTGCGCATGTGCGTGCGCGCATACGCGTTTTCAGGCAACTCTTAGATTCCATGCGTCTAACTTGCCAGTGGCAAGTTGCCATCCATTGTTTGGCTGAAGTAAAATCATTTATTGGATTTGGACGGGTTTTGGAACACCTGCCTCATGTGTTTGTTGTTAGGACTGAGTGCGCAGCCATGCTACGGTGCACAAAAACGTTTGCACATGCGCGCATGTAACATACTTTACACGCACGGCCGCGCGTGCAGATTCTGCTGCCAGCAATTGGCGCCTCTGCGGCTTTTGCTCACGGCGCCACAGCAGGGGGTGTCTCCCTGCTGATGATGATGGCTCTGCTGGGCTTTGTGTTTTTCCTTTGGAGGGAGCAAGTGGAGCTGGTGGGTGCATGTGGCGTGAGTAGAGCAGGTGGCCTCTTTTCACACAGTAGTGCTTTGTGTGTCAACAGTGGCAGCGATGGTGAGCAGAGCCAAGGAAAGGACGGGAAGCCTTTGGTACAACACCAGGTGGCAGCATGCATGTGTGGCGAGTGGCAGTGAAGGTCTGTGCATGCATGTGTGGCAAGTGGCAGTGAGGGTCTGTGCATGCATGTGTGGCGAGTGGCAGTGAGGGTCTGTGCATGCATGTGTGGCAAGTGGCAGTGAGGGTCTGTGCATGCATGGGACATGGAACAAGAGAAGCAAAGATAGAAACAGGAAAGGCGAGTGTTTCTCAGGTAGTGTGATCAGGTTTCTCAGGTAGTATGATCAGGTTCGTTTGAGAGCAAGTGCGGCAGGGTGGAGCATTGTCTGTTTTTGGGCCTTGTGAGCCTTCATGTGCAACGGCGCTGGCTGGTCAATGCGCGTGGTTGCATCCATGCCATCCCCTCTGCATACGCATACGCAGAGCGTGCATGCAGATGGTGCAGGTGCATGACCAATTGACGAGCAGCCCGTGCCCAAACGCCTGCATTCAGGCGCGCGCACACTCAACCACAAACGCGCGTGCAGGTGACACGTTTGCTAGGTGTGGCGGGCGAAGCCCTGATGAAGAATCTAGGCCTCATCGGCGTCGCCATTGGGCTGCAGGTGGCGATGCTGCTCCTGGCCGCGCCCGTCGCGGTGAGCACAGCGCATGCATTGTGCTCATGCTCACTGCATCAAGCACAAAGGCAAAGAGTGTAACCAGGCAGGCAACCTCGAGAGTGCGTGCGCTGATGCGCGCTGCATGCACCCATCATTTCATCGAGGGATGCAGCATGTGACCACAGTTGCTCCACCAGTCCCCACTTCCACGCTGTCTGCTGCCCTCTGTGCCGTCTTGGCCGGTCCACCAGTCCCGCCTACCTGCCAACCTTGCCAGCATCCTTCGAGACATGTCACACGCCTGCACTCAGCTGCAGCTGTGAACAAACATGCTTGAGCCCTTGCAGGCGCCCAGGCCAATGCTGTGCATGTGGCTGGCAAGACATCCGGAGCTCCAGCTTGTCTGCTTTTTCCCTGAACCAGTAATGCTCCTTAGGAAGAACAGCCGCTCGTGAGGTCCTGGCCCGCGCTCAAGCCAACCAATGCACACTGCCAGTCTGGAACTGACCAGGCTCTTAACCTGGTCTTACCCATCCTCAAAAGCCGGGGCGCTCCGTGACTAGCCCTCCCCTCCCATGCCACCCTGCAGCTTGGCATGGGGATGTCCATCGCCAACGGCCAGGTGGCCTACAACTACGCGCGTGACGCGGACGCTGAAGCAGCAGCGGCCGCAGGGGATGATGCGCCAGTGTGTGCGGATGCCAACGGGAACGCGGTGCTGTGCTGCACGTGGGCGGTGAGTGTTTTGGGACACAGGCCGCACGTGCGCATTTGGTACCACAGGCATCGCGTGCTGGGAGCGGTGCCACGGGCAGGGTGTGCCTGAAACACGGAGAATGCAGCTGGGGCCGTCTGTGTGTGCGTGTGTGTGTGTGTGTGCACTTTGCAGGCTGCGGCTGGGTGCTGGGCAGGGTGTGTGTGCACTTAGCTGGCTGCAGCTGGGTGCTGGGCAGGGTGTGTGTGCACTTAGCTGGCTGCAGCTGGATGCTGGGCAGGGTGTGTGTGCACTTAGCTGGCTGCAGCTGGGTGCTGGGCAGGTTGTGTGTGCACTTAGCTGGCTGCAGCTGGGTGCTGGGCAGGGTGTGTGTGCACTTAGCTGGCTGCAGCTGGGTGCTGGGCAGGGTGTGTGTGCACTTAGCTGGCTGCAGCTGGGTGCTGGGCAGCGCAGGCCTAGAATGGTGCCAGCGGAGTGCGCGCCACTCTAGCAGGTTATCAGGATTAGGAATCTCCTGCATGCAGCTGCTGCATGCCTCGCCGCAATGGCACCTTTACCTGTGTCCCACACGCTATGTCGCGTCCTGTCTCCCGTGCTCACGTCCTTTGGACAAGGGCGCGCACCCATGTGCATGCCTTGCCAAAGTGGCACCTCTACCTCCAAGACGTACATACTCGCCAGGAAGTTGCGGCAAGGTCCCTCAACACACACCACACGCGATGGCAGAATGTTGAGGCACAGGTCCTCTGGCAACAAGCCCCCCACTTTCCACCCCTTCCCTAAATATTTTTGAAGGCGATCGCCTGCTTGCTGCTGTTGCGTGCAGGTGGACCGTTGGGTACCCCCCTACCTGTCGCTGGCAACCCTGGCGCTCATGTGGTCCATCTTCTTGGCCTTTGAGATCAAAGTCTTCACTGTGTCTGGCACCGTGGCGCAGGTGTGTGGCACGCACGCAACCCCCGTGTCCCACAGTGCACAAGCACTCAGTCAGCTGTCTGCATGAGCACTTGCAATCTTGTGCTCGTCCCAATGCCGGCACTTCGCTGCGTGCTGCTGCTGCGGCTGCTGTTCCCAGGCTTCTGGAAGGGCCAGCAGGCTTCATTCAACTAAGCTGCCCTCATGCAGCAGGCACAGCCATCTAACCCACACCTAGCCTGTGTGCACAGCACATCCTCAGCACACGATGTGACCTCATGTCGGCCCTGACTTGCTGCATCCCTCACATCTTGGTAGCCGCCCATGGGCGCGCGGCTGCAGCTGAATGCAGCATGTGCTCAGCTGCCTGTCCCAACATGGGGGCATCACGCGCACCATGCCCATTCCTGCACCCCTCCCCTCACAAGGGCCGCAGCCCGTTTGTGCCCGCGCACGTCACCCCCCACCCCCCCGGGCCCCACACAGCTGCATGCACACAAGCACGCGCACCCCGCCCCCTCATTTCGCCCTCGCTCTATGCACACATGGACCTGCAGTGGTACTTTGGCCCCATCTCCCCCGCGCGCTCCGACGCGCCCCAAGGCGGCTCGCGCGCGCTGCGCTCGCTGGGCCACGCGCTGGGGCCCTCCCTGGGATCCCTGTGCTTGGGCTCCGCCATCCTTACCCTCATGAGCCTGCTGAGACAGGTGCGCATGGCTTCACCTGTGCGAGTGCGAGTGGCAGGTGCGAGCGACAGGTGCGAGCATGCCGTGGCAGGTGCGAGCGACAGGTGCGCGAGCATGCCGTGGCAGGTGCGAGTGGCAGATGCGCGAGCATGCCGTGGCAGGTGCAAGTGGCAGGAGCGCGAGCATGCCGTGGCAGGTGCGCGTGGCAGGTGTGCGAGCATGCCGTGGCAGGTGCGAGCGACAGGTGCGAGCATGCCAAGGCAGTTGTGCGCAAGCATGCACGTGAGTGCCCGTCCCTGGGCGCCTCCTTGTTGTGCCCTCACCATCCTGGCCCTCAACCTGGGCCTACTGAGGCAGGAGGGCATGGCTTCACCTGTTTGTGTGGCCTCATCCAGGTGCGCATGGCTTCACCTGTGCGCGTGTGGCCACATCCTCTCATCCCCAAGGAGCCAGCTGCGCGTGCCCTCACCCGCTCATGAGCCTGCCGAGGCGAGCACGTGCCCGCGGCTTCATGCATGGCAACCAAGTGTTGCACCACGTGTTGCACCAAGTGCTGCACTCTGGTGCACTGACACAGCTAGCGGATGCTGTCTGGGGTATTGTCATGGAACAGCTGAGGCAGGGCGACGACCGCCCCAACTTGAGCAGCAGGGCGCAGTGGCGGTCCCACACAGCACCACAGTCTGATGTCTGCCGTCCCTGGTAGCTTAGGTGCAAGCGTGTTGAGGAGCACTCTGGCCTCTGCCCCGGTGACCCATGCCCGTGCCTGTGAGTGTGCTTCAAGCAGACCCTCCCAGGCAGCTAGCAAGCACGCGCGTTAGAACGCATGCCGACCCTCGCGGTGCGCCTCGTGGCCCAGGGCTAGTGCAAAGGGGATGGCGCGCACAGGTGTGGCAGTTGCGCTGGAGGCCCTTGTACGTGCGTGTGTGTGCTGCCCCTTTTGTACTGGAACCATGCTGAGAGCGGTTACGCGTGCGTGTCGCATGTGCTACCCCTGAGATGCTGTGACGACTCTGGCGGCCCGCACGCAGTGTCCCGCATGTCAGATGCTGCGGCCACATTGGCGGCCCTCACACGTGTGCGCGCGTGCGTGCGTGTGCTGTGCAGGCGATGCAGAAGGCCCGAGAGGAGGGCGGCCGCAACATCGTGCTGTGGCTGTTCACCAGCCTCCTGTCCTTCATCTATGCTGTGAGTGGTGGGGAGGGACCCGAGGTGCTGCGTTTGGCAGCCAGTGCGTTGCTGGCGGGGCGGCGCATGCGGTTTCTGCTGTGCTGAGCCTATGCTGGATGTGGGCATTTTGGGTGCTGTGAGAGGATGTGCGTGGTAGGGTGAGTGAGGGTTGGCTGCAGCTCCTGTTTGGCCCGGGCCGCCACTCAGTTTGGGCGGGTTGTTGCTGCTGACGTGCACGCGCAGGTCATTGAGTACCTGACCGAGTTTGCCACATTGCTGCTTCTTATGTGCACGCGCAGGTCATTGAGTACCTGACCAAGTTTGCCACAGTGCGCATGGCGATGACAGGCCAGCGCTTCTTTGATGCCGGGCGCTCCGTGGTCGACCTGCTGGCACGCAACGCCATGGACACATTGGGGGTGTGGTGGCTGCCGCCCCTCATCCTGCAGGTACATGCAGCAGCTGAGCCTCCACACTGTTGCACAGATGTAGGGCACCTTGCCCTGCACTTTAGGCTGCATGTGTGGTATGAATCATGAACCTATGCTTTCAAATGTCGCCAACTCTGCTGTCAACAAACTGCCAACGAGACCTGTGCAAGCTTGGAGTGCAGCAGCCCAGCACATGGAAAGCCCTTACGGCCCATTATCGTTCACCGTCTTCAGTATGCACCCTTGCTGGTACAGCATGTACGCCTGACTAAGTGGCCGTCGCTGCCACACTGTCGCCATGCAGAACTGCGCGCTGGTGGCTGCTGCATCGTGGGGCTTTGGCATGTGGGGTCTGGGCCTTGCGCAGTTTGGCAATGTGGAGTCAGGACCGGCCAGCGCGGTGGCACTGGGCGTGGCGGCGTTCGTGAGCGGCTGGGCAATTTTGGCGTTCTTCAGTGCGCTGCTTCTGAACGTGAGTCTCGCACGCCTGGCCCTTGCCCCTGCTCGCTTTCTTGCATGGACTTTGCTCCTGGGATAAAATTGCCGTACTGCTTCAGGGATCATGCCATGATGGCTGCCATGTCAGGCCGCACGCGCCTTGTTGGTGTTGTTGCTGTTGGTGGGCAGAAGCCCCCTTGCTGCGCCGGTCCTGTGCCCCAGATCTTTCATACCAGTATCTGCTCATGGCAATTCTTCACTATGGCATTGCCTTGCCCTCTTGCATGCATACGCAGATTGTGGATGCCGTGTTTGTTTGCTTCGCCCTAGATCGTGACATGAGCGCATGCACGATCGTCGAAGTGCACGAGGTTGTGTCCAAGCTACCCACTGTGGGCCCGCTCTTTGAGCAGCCAGATGGCAACATTGCCTATGGCAGGCCAGAGAGAGTGTGAGCTTGCCTGTAAGCCTACTTTGTCACACCAGACGAAGCCCGTTGTTTCTATGCAGCTTAGCGTGCACTTGCGCTCCTCTGTACATTATATATTGTATAACAAAAAAAGATTGTCTGAACCGTGTCTAACTTTGTGATTTGCAAACAAGAAAGATTCGAGTCGCACCGTTTCCACTGATCTTGAAGGTGCATCATCGGGTAGATCACACTGAATGCAGCGACACATAGTTCCGTATTCGTAATGTCCATGGCCTGCTGAGTTGATCCAAAAGGCAACGCCACCCCTTCTTGTTGTCAGGGAATCAGGCTTACAGAGTCTCATAAGAATAAGATGGATTTGAGCAATTTTTTGACGCCGCAAGGCTTCGCTGGGCTTGTGGCGCAGCTGCTCAGCGCGGAGAATGAGGACCGCAAGACAGCGGAGGCCGTGTTTGAGCAGGTCAAGCTGCAGCAACCGGAAGCCTGTGCCGGTAACCTCCTGGCTATCCTGCGCTCCGCGCCGGACCTGGAGCACCGCTCTTTTGCGGCAATCATGATGCGCAAGGTGGGAACATCAAGATATGCCCGGCAGGATGCAGGCGTGCTTGATGCTCTTTATAGTTTGGAAACCATGCATGCGTGTTATCGACGTCCAGGCCGGACGCGGGCGCACATTCCCCATCAGCCCCCTTAGCCATCTCCTCCAGCTTCCCTGTGTGCTAAACCCATCAGCAGTGCTCCCCTGGCTGCAGGTGCTGGTGACGGACCAGCATAATATCTGGGGCAAGCTCACGCCCACCATGCAGGTAGGGGCCTGGGAATGTGAACAGTTGCGGGGTTTGAACTCATCTGTCTGAGGTCAGGGCACTGGATACACCAAGGCGTGCTGGATGCCTTACCCGCGAGGGCTTGTCCTACCAGTTCCCATGGCTGTACACCAGCCCTCCCTCCCCTTGCTCACCGTCTGGCAGCGCTCGCCGGGCCAGGTCAGCTCCTTGAGAATCTAATATCTCAGGCATGAGAGCACCCAAACCGACAGCTGCCCGCATGAAGCAGCAGGCAGCCCAGCTGGTGCGCATGGGGTCCTCCCTCCCTCCAGTCTTTGCTCTCTCTCCTGGCCTGCCACGCGCCTATGGCATGGCCTGGCATGGCCAGTTATCTGCAGGAGGGCGCAAGGTTGGAAGGGCGCCAGCTGATGGGTCCCGTGTGCGGCCCAGCCCCCCCTCCCTTCCTTCCCCATTTGTGGCGCAGAAAACGCCTCTCCTTGAGGACTTGGGCAGTGGATGGTGTTTGCCGCGCCCGCAGAGCATGTAGGGCCCGTCTGCACCGGAGCAGCTGCCCTGGTCCCAGCCACCTTGCATGTGAATACTTCCTGGGACCTGCAGATGGGGGTTGGTTCAGCACCACACTGCACCCTGGCTCTCTGCAGGCCAACATTAAGCTGGAGCTGTTGAATGCCATCCGAGAGGAGCAGCAGAAGACAGTGGCACGGAAGGTAGGGGCAGGGGTGTCAAGTGAACGGCGTTGATGGTGGGCGGGGCTGCAAGTGCAGCGTCAGTCCATTCAGTTTTGTATGGGAGTGTGTGTGCATCCTGACAGGAAGGGGGTGGATCCATTCAATTTTCTGTGGGAGCGTGTGTGCATTCCAACAGGAAGGCCGTTGATGCGTCCGGAAAAGACAGGGCACCCTGAGGAATGGGATCTGGGGAAGGGGATGAGTGGTCCTGTGGACAGGCCTGTGTAAGGGGTAAGGGCACCCACGCGCAGTGTCAGTGCTCCAGCCCACAAGCCCGTCGGGCGGTGCTCTGCCGCGGGGCAGTGCTGTGCCACGTGGCCAGGGGGGATACAAGCCATAGGGCCAGCCGGACACAAACAGCTGCGGCTCGTAGCCGTGCTGCGCTGCGCTGCATTGCTCCTCCAAGTCCCTCCAAAAATGCCGCGCGAGATGCGCATGGCTGTCCCAGTC
>LFIK01002828.1_pt1 | contig 14063 bp, 11 predicted proteins | sample 643401 | NCBI WGS metagenome assembly LFIK01 (sample SAMN03777447, study PRJNA286221) | soda lake metagenome | biome: soda lake; feature: Kulunda steppe; material: water; isolation source: sample T5-Br brine of Lake Tanatar-5 | place: Russia: Kulunda steppe | collected 2010-07 | reverse complement strand
GGGCAGCATTCAGCCTGCCCCACCCATCTTCAAAATCTGGAGGTGAAATTCATTGCCCTTGGGGGTGCACTGAGATCTATAACAGATCTGTATAACCATTTATAACGTTATATTGGTATATAACGTGGTATAACGTTATAGAACTTCTCATATAACGTTATACGCCGACCCCTACACATATCAGCAACATGCTGAGAGAGTGTGCTTAACGCAAGCACCTGTTTGCGCAGCGTGCGTCTGAAGGCAGCAGAAACAAAATGCTGGGTCTGTGGCATAATTCAAGGCGTTTGTATCTCTGGCCACAAGGAGTGAGCGGGGCAGAACCCAACCTTGCCAGGGATGGCAGGGTTGTCGGGCACTGCCCTGTCCTGGACAGGCTGGAGCTTGGCATCAGGGGCAAGCGTTCAGCACTTGAAGACGTTGTGGCTGACACCTTCGTGGCCAAGGAACTCACGCGGCTCATGATGTCAACATGCTTGGTCTGCAGCCAGGCATGGAGAAACAAGCTGTATGCATGAAGAGCGAGTGCAGCTGGATTTGCCTTCCATTCTGCCCGCACATGCATGCATCAGCGCCAACATGCCAGTCGCGACTGTGTTAGCTGCACACTCAGATAGCAAGCCACACACTTGAATTCGTAGCTCTGTGCTTGGAGCAACTAAGGAGCTTTCGGCTTCACTTGACCCTTTATCAAGTGCCTTCCAGGGTCACGGTCCTTGCCCCCATCATATAATTTGAATTGTATGCTCAATCAATGTCATGTATAATGTTCTTGCTGCATCACGAATCTGGACCACCAAAAACCCTTTTGCTCCACAGCGATACATTTGTAGACCAGCATTGCTCAAATTTTGCCAAAACTGGGCGCTTATATTTTGCCTGAAATTTTGCACTGGAAATTTTGCCCAAAGAAGAGAAGCTGTACCTTTTGATATAACAGTACGTGTTCACTCTCTGAATACTCCTGCACTTTGCAGCCTCGCCTTCTGCACTTTGCAGCCTTGCCTACTGTTTGCTCAGGTCTCTGCTCTTCCCCGGCGGTACCTAAATCAGACTTATGGGGGAGCGGGCATTAAGAAGGCAAATTGACCCACCGCTTGGAGCTAGGGGCCCCTGCCCTGCTTCCCGCTCAGACTTGAAATCTCCCCCGGAAAGAAACCTTTTCCTTGCCAGGCCTGGAACAACTGAAGTATTGGTTCCTCAATAGAACAAAAAGGCCACTAACACAAAAGCTTCATGCAATGACATTACGGCATCCGGTTGTGACGCGCTTGAGCCTGGAGAATGATGCACTCAACTCAATGCTGCATCTAAGCTGCAAAGCATTCATGGGACTTCATAATGGCTCACCATGTCTGTGGCAAGCACCATCTCAATAATTGCCTGCGAGTAAAGAGCGGTGAGAAACATGATGTATCAACTGCTGATAATCTATATGGCCGTACCGTCTAAACATGCAAGTTTGAAAGCAGAGTGTCTGCTAAGGATTATGCATTTGATTGTGCAAATATTTTAGTGTTTGCGCATTGGACCCGGGGGACTCCATGGCCCTAATGTTCAACCACAGCTGCTTTATGTATGTAGGATTAATTTGTGTATCAAACTATTCGTTTTCTTGTGTCGAAAGCTTGTGCCTGTGCCAGAGGGGGCCAGTGTTCTCCTGTTGATTAAAAACACCATTTAGCTTGGGAGACAACATGCCTTGTCATTTGGATGTCACTGGTGAGCCACATCTGTCTGGATGTGATGCCAACAAACAAAAGAGTGGTCAAGCTTTTTTAACTCCTGGTGCCCAGCTCCTGTCCCTTGTCTACCATTGAGGTTCAGGCTTCATGGAAATAAATGAGAGGCGTTTAAGCCATGCCATGGCTTTGCTTCCTCCTCTTTATCTGAACACTGGCATTGCAGACATCACCCCTTTGCTTTACCTCATACTGCCAAAAGGCCAGGTGACAATCATCGTCCAAGACAATCATATGTAAAACAAATTAGTTTAAAACCTAAGCACTCATGGCACTTTGAGTTCTGACAATCCAAAAAAAGTTCAAAGAATTTTGGCAGCCCATTTTCTAGCTTCACCTTCTTGTAGCTAATTCAATCCATGTAAGCCAGGCATTTTCCACACCTTGCGCAACCGCATGTAGTCAGGCTTGGGCAGGGATGGCAAAAAATTGTGCTCACGCAGTACAGTGAATGCACTGGAGAGATGGTGTTGCTCTGCAGCAGGTATGGACAAAACAGTCCTTGCTGGGTCACGCACGAGAGCAGAAGTAAGGTCAAGCAAAAGTATGAAGGAGTTGTCAGAGTCCTAATCCTGTGATCCAATTCTATGTCAAGCAGGTGAATCCACCATCTAAAACAGGTAGAATAACTTGCTCAAGAATGTTTAAGTCACGGTTACTCACCAAGAGGGGCTGTGTCATTGTACTGCAGAGCCAAGGGACTGTCTGTGGCAATCAGGAAGGCATTGCTCAGGCCTGCATGAGCAAGAATGTGGATTTTGAAGGTGCCCCAAACTTGGAAGATAACATGTGAAGCTATCTTTAGAACAACCAGGCATTCATTTGTATACAGAAAGACCAGCAAATTTCCTGCTCAGCCAACGTTTAGTGCCATGTAGTGCCAATTGCTGCAAAGGGACCGTAATTGCCAGAACAACAGCATGCCGACCAAAATAGAGCCGCCTTGATTTGCACATCCATTTACATGACCAGAAAAATGGTTGAGCGTGCTGCCAGGCCTCGTACTTGTACTACGCTGTACTGCAAACACTGCTTGTCAAATGCAGAAAGCATAGCTCAGCTGAATATCAGGCTTATCAGTTCCTAAGCATTAGGCTAGGGCAAGGCAAATTTAGGGTCACATGACTGCACTGCCGAGTGGGGCAGCAAAGCTGAGGCCTAACGGGCGTGCAACAAGCTAAAATAGCAAGTCCAGCTAGTTGCTAAGTTTGGGCAAAAGGCCAATAAAGGGGCAGCCAATGCAGGAAACTGGTAACATACAAGAGATAATGCTCACACTGCACAAGTGTTTGCACGTCGAATCCTTTTCAAAGAGGTCCTCTTTGAGAGGAAAGCCAGCAGGATTTGAGATTCTGTTTGCTTACTTGCCTTGGTGGTCAAAGTCATGGATGCTTGCGGCGATGTAGGCACCGAGGATACTGAGAGGATCTGCTGCAGCTTCTGCAAGACCTCCTGCTGTGCAGATCATGTGCATCATCTGCAAGAACAAACAACAAATTCCTCAACAATTTTCACTAAAGCTTACCGCACAAGCCTTCTTATCAATTCACTTAGAGATCAGTGTAGTGTGCTGTGTGCATGGGAGTAGCACAATTGTTCATGCGCGTCCAACTGCCCAAGGAGCTTCAAAATCTTATGCCCGTGATCAGTCTGCAGCACACCTGCAGGACGTCTGCACCATGCATGGCATTGTGGAAAGGTACGGCTTTGTTGTAGCCAGATTCTATCTTCCGGAAGAAGCGCGCCATCTGTGCACAGTACAAGGCAGGGACACACTTCCGGCTGACACGTGGATCATCTTTGTTGGCATTACCATGAAAAGCAGTCTTGCCTTCTGACAATCCCTTCTTTTTAAACGATGCTGCTTGGCAAAGGGAGCTAAGCAGGCATAAGGCAATTTATGACTGCTAATGGGGAGTTCTGGCAGGCCTAAGTTGCTCAAGTTGGGGGCAAGTAGGATAAAATTGAATATCCCCACTTAGACACTGTATGCCCTCAAACAGGTAGCCACTGTCAATTGATGACCATTCAGGACATGATGGCCTCAGCTTTAACTCATTGGTATGCTTGCCATGCTCGGTTTACACGCCAGCAACCCCAGGAGTGTTGGGCCTGACCTGAGCCAGATGCAGCCGGAATGTCGATGCCATGCCAGTCCTGTTCAGCAAGAAGAATGCGAGCACTGAAAGGGCATGGCCTTGGGTAGCCTCCTCCATCTCAAACACGTTGAAGCCAAAGCTTGTCTCTGCTTCTGCCAGCAACTTGTCAATCTGCACAGTGGTTGGTTGCATAATCAAAAAAGCCTTTCATCTACTCCTGCCATCTTGCAAGTCCTCAAAGCAAAGCTGTCATAACTCTACCCACTACCCCACTCTGTCCCTCATTTGGCACTAAAATTGTATTAGTGGCGGTGACAAGACTGTTCATGAAAAGCCTGAAGCGCATGCGTGGGACGTTTACTGACCTTCTCCAAAGGCGTCGGGCAAGGCGAGTCATTATCTTGCAGAAGAAGAGCTGGTTCAGGCACTAACAGCTGAGTTGGTGACCTGAAAAATTAAGTGGAAGGCAGCAGGGCATGCATGCTGCCTTCAGCTGAACGATCTGTCCGCTGAAGTCAGGCCTGTTTTGGTTCAAATAAGCTAGTTTAACGTACCCCTCAAGTGGCCTGTCCACGATGTTGCCTGATTCCAGGTATTCAGACGGGACTGGGTTACTTTTCCTTCGCTCCCTCATTGAGCCAAATTTTGACGGTGAGGTCCTCCTGCTGTTGGCTGGGCTGTTTTTAGCTGTGATAGCATGACGCTTCTGCATGGAAATGTTTGCACATTTTTCCACATGAAATTTTTTGTAGCTCTGTTATTCCATGGTAGGAATCATCGTCTCATCGTTGTTGCCTGCAAAAATGGAATTCATGCTGCAGAGAAAATATCCCTGCACACACCTAAGGTGCATTTTTTAAGGACAGCAACATTTGATCTTGGTCCTGGAAATCACTATAAGTTGCATAAATCACAAGTCAAAGCTGCCCAACAAAAGTGACATTGCTCCGCCTGCGCTGACCCAAGCCAACTAAAAGCTCTCATGAGCTGTTCTTGAACACATTTAAACTCTGTTGCAAGTTTCAAGAGTTGCAAATGTTTGCAAGGCTTCTTTTGCTTCTCTGGACTCCTCTTTTCTTTCCTTACCTTTTCAGTTGTTTCAGGGCTTCGGGTCATAATTCGTCCTCGATTTCCGGTTCTGGATCGAAAACCTGCAGGCCAAACAGATGCAGCTGTCATCCTGGTGCCAAATATCATAAAGCATGTGTGGGAATCAAGAGCCAAGCCAGATTTGTAGTGGAGAGGGAACAGGAAATGTGGAATACAAGTTTCTAACAAGCTCTACACTCAGCAATACAGCAAATGCTTGCGTTCTAGCAATGTGGTAGTCTCTAAAAATTGTAAAAATTGTCTAATACTGTGCACAAGAAAGATGCCTGAGCACAGCTTAATTGCACAAGCAGATGACAGTGTTACCTGATGCGTCAAAAATACTGCGTCTGCTCGCCAGCTCATTCAGAATGTGCTCATAAGGACGGGCTCCCCTGGAGCATCATTTGCAGCAAGGTTTGCAGCAGGTTTAACACTCGTCGCGGCCCAAGAGGTGACTGATTCTGTGCGAATTCATATCAGTCTGTCTTGCAACAAAGCAATGATACATGCACTACAGTATGTGCATACATACAATATGGATGAAAAAATACCACTCTGTCGTCTTTCCAGGGTCTGGTCTGGGAGGTATTGATGGATGGGCGAAGGCAAAGGACTCACGGTACAGAGGCTCCATTATGGAGCTGAGCTCACTTCATCAAATTACAGCTCCAATTTTTCAACATTGCAGCAGCACATACCAAACATCCTCGGCTGGTAACGGTAGCGGACCGCTTGTGTCATCGGTGCTCCAGACTGTGGCACCTGACACTACGTATGAGCATGCATGAAACACCGGTGGTACCAATTTCACCCCAGTACTGGGGGCACTAGTGTTTCAGCAGGGAACTTGCGTACAAACGTATTGGCAAAGTACACTTCTCCTTGCTTCTCAGCCCAATTTTACCTTCAATGGGGTGGCGTTGCCTGAGCGTCAATAGAATTGACTCCTTCACGGCTATCTGCAAAAGCAAGTACACAGTCGTTGAGCTAAATGAGATGTCAATGCGCCGTCCCTTTTTGACTCCATTAGCAAAGAGGTGAAAGAGTGATGGGAGGCTAAACTGTATGCTAGTGTGAGCTTTGGACTGAAAGTGTGCCTATAACTACATCCTGCCCAGCAAAATGCGCTCACAGTGCCAAAGCTGACAATTGCTTGATATGCTGCATGTTTACTTTGATGCCTACAAGGTATATGTACCATACATGCTCTGGAATTTCTAAATTACCTCCAAAGAATCATCAAGGAGAAGACTCCTCAAAGCATTGGGAAGGTCAGAGCCATCCAGCAACGCCCCCCTCAACAAGTCCAGCTCTTGACACTCTGGCACCTCACCCGATTCCAGCATACCCAGGAGTGTGCGAAGCAGTTCTGCAGGTCCAACGAATAATGATTATGTTTGCAGCAAATAATCTGCGCACGCAGCGCCAATTCAACATTGCAAGCTAACTAGAGGGGTAATGGCCATGGCTAGACATACCCTTAGGGCTGAGCTGGCACTTGGGTCGCTCAAGATCCTTGTGCTCAACAGCCTGAAAAAGAAGATTTTTAGCTAAAAACTCCTATAGGAGCTGCTGAGCTAGTCAACATGAGCCAAAATGGGATAACAGTAAGCTGACGTTACTCACATGCATGTGCATGCTTGTGTGTGTACGTCTGCATGCATGCTATTTTACCCATGCATATGTATAGCAGGGTGCTTAGGTAGTGGAATCATCCTAGCTAGTTTTTGCCGCGAACTAACGGCCGTGAGCTCACCTCGAGGAGCTTCTCGAGGAAAACGTGGAGTGTACCCAGGACTACCATCAGTGACCTTTTGAGGAATACAATGACCCTTACACAGGCCCAGACTAACATCTCAGCTCTATCAAAGTTCAACTTCGACTCTAGAGCGTGCGCCACGAGGCCAGGTATTCCAACAAAGATAACAGGGGATAAACTTGACGCATAATTTGAATAAATTATGTATATAACTTGCTTGTGCTACCGCAAAAAGCCCCACCCGTAGAAACCGACAAGTTGGAGTCGGGTTTTGCTTCCCACAATCATAATCATGTCAATATAATTGTCTAAATGCTGTACAGGTTTAGTTTGTGCAAGGCCATGTAAATAAGGACGTTTTTCACGTCCATGCCCCAAAAGCTGTCCACGCACTGTTTGGGAAAAGGATCGGCGTGTCTGATACATAAAAGCCTTGAATTCCAGAGTTTAAGCTGCCGCGGTTGCCACTGACCGCAGCTCAACTGGAGCCACCTCAGCACCTGTATCAACTCATGGGCAGTGCTTTAGCTACTTCCAACGTGTTAGCTAGGTACTTAAAGCATACTACTTATGTCTGTCTAGGTTGAGCAAGATGCGGGAGACCTGTCAGCGCGCTTTGTGAGTAGAAATGCTTGGCTGCAGCCAAGCCAGCTGGCCACAAATGGCGCCATTTTGAACGATGGGTACTCATATTTTGGCAGTAAGGGATTAAAGGGTTACCTAGGTACTTAGGGGTCTGGATGGGAACTGCTGCAACTTAGTGCTGCGCGCAAGTGGCGCGATGGGGCAAGTGAGTGACTCAATCAGCACTTTTCCCCATTTTGGTGCTTGCTTGCCACGCTGTAGCTTGTCTCTTCACCATGTCTCATAACCAAAACCAGGTGATTCATAGAGCCACTGACGTCACGACCGACAACAAAGATAGTACCACCAAAAGTTTTGTTCCCTGGGGAGGCAAGCCACTTAGGGCCAGTAATTACAGGGGGCCTAACTTAGTATTACAAGTAGTTACCGTTGAATAGGCAAAGTCCATGACGTAGGGATATCACGCTATCAGGCTGCTGCGACCAAATCAGACTCTAGGCATGGACAGGAATTTGAGCAACAGTGGTGTAAGGACTGGCTGCAGCTGCAGACAGCAACAGTGTACACCAGGTAGACACCTGAGATGAGGCTGGGGAGTCTAGACAAGAGATTTTGATACCTCCTTTTGGCTTGTCCTTCCTTTTGGCTGTTTCTAGTTCAGCCTGCGGACAGGCATGTTCAGCGCTGAACTGCTAGCACAACTCCCAGCTGCCCTAAACAAAGATTGAAATGTGAAGTGGCTTGACGAGTCCATCCCCTATGGTGCATACCAGATTAACCTGTTGCAAATAAGGCACAGTATTCCTGCGAATTAAATGGTTGCGCATTAGAGGTTAGGTTACGTATGTAGCTCTATCCACCGAACGAGGGCAGCTGAGCTGAAACCTAGAAGGCCTGCAACTCGGACCTAAACTAAAGAGGCGAATATGAGGAAGGTAGTGTCTTAAGCTAGAACTTGGTGAAAAGCAAAACTCATAGAGAGTCAAACCAGAAGGCGCTCAAAGGGCAAGCACAGGGCAAAGGATGAAACCTCTGCATGAGTCTCGTCTGCACACAGGATGCACAGGATCACTTCTCAAAACACTGTTTGTCTGAAGGTAATTTTACAATACTTGATAAACTCATAATCTACCCACAAGCTCTTCTTTAAAAGCACAGGTAGGACCGAGGTATACCTTAACGTCCTCCACGCCCCCTGTGGCCCCCTGTGGCCAGGGTTGGAAAACCCCAGAGTCACTAGACCATATCGACCCACCACGGCCTCCAGGATGCTCAAGCCCATGAGCCTGGGAGTCAATGAGGGGCTCTGGGCCCGGCTCCCCTGCTGGTGCTGCTGCTGCTGCTTCCTCAGCCATGTCAACTGAGGTGGGAGTGGTGGTTGCTTTTCGCTTGCAGGGGGTTGCTGCTGCTGTCGCTCCTGGTTGCGCTTTAGAGACAGGTGTATCTTCTAAAGGGTAAATTTCACCAACCGGCTCTAGCTCTGGATACTCAAGCAGGCGGCAGGGCACCTGCGATGGAAAGTTGGCTATCCACCCTCACACCTGTGGGTTCGGGGTTCCAACCTCACTAGAGGCTCACAACCACCTAAGCTGCCCTCGTTTGGCGGATACAGCCTTGAAAACCTTAAGCCTTAAAACTTACCAACCGGCCAAATTGACCTCCAGGTTCAATGTAGAGAACTACTCGATCTTTTCATGCGATGGGAGCACTCACAGTGGGCAGGCCGGCGCTAATACACTTCACCACTCATAAGTGCATATTTGCCATCATCACCATCACATTTGCTGCCCCTGTGCGTATACCCTGGGCCTCTAGCACACTTAAGTTGGCATAAGTGGGCGATGGCAGCTAGAATATGCGTGGAGGTACTTGACGCTTGCTTGATTGGCAAATACTAACACAGTAACACAATCTGGCAGAACACATATGTCTGAAGTGTTGCCATCTTAGGGTTGCGCTCAAAATGCGTACAAAAACTTCCGTCATCGCCGCTGCATGAACATATGCATATGAAATAAAAAAGAATAAGATCATGATGAGAACAAGAGGCTGAAATTCACCTTGATGCTTCCAAACCTTTCATGCTCATTACCTTCTACAGTCTTGAATCGTGATGTGCCAAGCTTGAAAAGCTTGAAAAGCTTTCTAGCCAGGCATCACACTCGGAAACCACGCAGACTGGAATAAAAATTATCTGGCTTTGAAAACCTTTAGGTGCGCATGCAACAATCAGATGCATGCAACAATCAGATATCTGGTCATGTGCAAAATTATGCCCGAACTCACACCGGTGTGGGTACCCACATGCATATCCACGCCCACAAAGAACAAACACACTACACACACACCCATACCCATACCCAAACCCACACACTCACACCCATGCACTCTCACCCACACCCACACACGCAACCACATCCATACCCACACCCACACGCAAACAGCCTCGCCCACACCACCAAGCACGCACACCCTTACACACACACACTCCCAAACACACTCACGCACACAGAACCACAAAACACACACACACAAACACACACACATACACCACAACCACAATCGCAACCACAACACACACACACATACACACTCACAGTCACCTAATTACTCACATAAACGTGCAGTGCGTCTATGGTGCGTTGCCAACGCCTTTTCAGCTAATTTTGAGCATAATGCATGCTTATTACGATTGAACAATGAACAGATTGTTGTCACAGCGATTGCGGAAGAATTTTGTCTCGACATAGTTCATGCAAGTTTAAAAGTTAGGAAAATATACAAATTTTTTTTACCCGCTGATATCTAAGTTCACCTCTAAGTCTGTGCCATGGAAGAGAGTGCAGAGCTCGCTGTTGGAAATAACGGTGTAGCTGAAGGTGAAAGTCCTGCCATGCCAGAGCCGGAATTGGCTGAGGAAGATAAAGAGCTAGACATGTCAGGCAATGCAGACCCAGAACCAGAAGCAGCTGCCACCGAGCAAGACCACTCTGAGAGAGCAGATAAGGTGTAGTACATGCGAGGTTGATTCAATGAAGATTTGATTGATCTATTAGGCTGCAGAGGGGCAGGCAAGTTAAAGACTGATCCTTCAAGCTCTTAGATTCAGCTTTTTTGCATTCATGATTTATTTAATGCCACTCATGTATAGGAGCCAGAAACAGCAGGTGGAGCAGAAGAAGGGGGTGGCACGGAGGAGCTTGCTGGGGACCAGGTGCGCGCGTGCTTCTCGAGGCCCTCTCTGTCTACGGGGATTTCTTATTACTTCTAATGCTGTCAGACCGATACGGTCAGGAAACCAATGCCATATTGTGCACTGGTGCAGGAGGAATCCCCTGGAGAAGGCCAGGCAGCAGGAGCAGAAGAGGCTGCATCCGCCCAGCAAGAGCCAGCAGAGGGCCCAGAAACGCCTGTAGCAGGGGCACCGCCACCTGAAGCTCCGGAAGAGGCAGCGCCAGCACAAGATGAAGAACCTGCTGAAGTCGCCCCTGCCAACAACGGTGGCTCCGGACCATCAGACACCCCAGCTGAATCATCTGCCCCCCTCGCACAGCCCCCTGCTGCTGCCTTAACAGAAGCACCACACACATCGCCGCCAGGACAAGGTGCACCAGCAGCAGGCCCTCCGTCCCCACCACTAGGAAAGCCCTCGCCCCAGGCCAAGCTGCCTGCCGGCCTCAGACCCAGCCCAAGCGCGGCGAGCAAACCCAAGGCGCTCCAGTCCAGCAGGCCCTCCCCCGTGCCCTCACCCCAAAGAGCCCCTGCCGCCCCACCACCCAGGAGGGCCCCTGCTCCAGTCCTGAGGCAACCCGCCCCTGCAGCTCACCAGCAGCCGGGCGCCACAGACAGCACAGCAGGATCCCCTGGGCGCATGACCCAAAAGTTCACCTTCACAGGCCCACCTGCCAACCACACGGCCAAGAAGTTTGAGCGCCTCGACTACTCGCACTCTGCTTTTGAGCAGATGCGCATCAACGCAGACAACGGCAAGCTGTGCAAGAAGCTGCTGGAGATCTCCACCCATGCAGCCCCCACGGCCATTGCCAACAGGCAAAAGCCCTTGCCGCCTGCACCCCTGAGCGGCGCAGCCATCAATCGGAGGCGGAGGGAAGACAAGATCGCCAGGGATAACCTCACCATCTTCAAGCGCTTGCAGGTGCGTGATCGCCACCCAAACCTGCGCACCACACGAACCTTGGATCTGAACCCAAAAATGGGTGGGATGTTCAAGGGTGTGTTCTTATCTGGCAGGGCATTTCCTAGCTTGTTAGGTCCATGCTTACGCAGAGAAGCTGCCTCTGGAGCCAGAACCGTGTGAGGTTAATGTTTGGGAAGACCTTGGAACGCCATTCATTGGAATGTTTCTGTAGGCCCTTGCATCTCTATTTAAGGGTTCCTACTTACAAGACTCACGTGGGGGGCATGGTATGCGATGCAAGTCAGCAATTGCATTCACATTGCAAGAAATGCTGCCTTAAATTTGGCGCCCAGCTTGTCATTTAGCTTTGGTGTGAAGATCATGCACTGTTATTGAAATTATGTGCGTTAACAGAAGCAAGCACCTCTTTTGTGTCCAACCTGTAGCACGATATGTCAGTGCAAAGGAACTTTCAGTGATTGGCACCAAAGCCTTTAGCTTGAGCTTCGTCAAATTTTGGGGTGCAGGGCGCATTCACTTATGCCTGCCACTGCAAGCAATATCCCGGGGGCTCCTAGCCCTATTTTTTGTTTTGTACATCATATTATAGCCTTGCTGGGCACCCAGTTGTAGGCTGTAGCCAATTTTTTGTCCATTTTAAAACTGGTGCTCCTTGGTCTCACGAAGTGGTTCATGGGCATGCCTCTGTCTGTGCACACCATCCCTAACTTGCAGGCCATTAAGCCCAGCCCTGACATCCAGCGCGAGGTACTGGCAAAGCAATACGAGAACCAGACGGCATACCTGCGCAATGTGCGCAAGGTGCGTGCACCCATGCAGGCGCCCAAGCGTGGGCCGTCATCGCCATCGCACCAGCGTATCAACCTACCACCAGTCCCAGGGGCATTCCCCCCACCCCCACAGCAAGAGGAGCTAGAGGGCGGTGCAGAGTCGCCCATATAGTTCTAAGCCGTTGCTTACTTATTTTTGCTGAAAGTCACCTGAGTTCAGGAGGCTGCTGCTGTCTGTCTACATCTGTTTGTGCCTGGGGAGAGGGCAAACTCTGGGCTGTCTAGCTCATTTCCTTCAGGAAGTCACCGCATTAGCATTTGGCAGCTGATAGTTTCGTGATGTGCGCTTTTACAGAAGCGTCGGTTTGCTGCCAGACGGCTTGCATGTTTTTTTCCTGGCGGTCCATGCCAACTTAGATTTAAACCTGTTGTCATATACTTTTGCATGTACCTATGGAAATTGTATGGTCAATAACATAAAAGGGCTCACATGCACACATAGAATAACACATGAATGGTCAGCTGATGATGCGCATTATCAATCACTGCGCTTTGAAGTGTTTGACCAAGCATTTGGTGTTTGAAAACAAGTGGCATGGCAATTAAAAAAGGTCTCGTTGAACCTCAGCGCTTCGCCCACATGTTGCCAGCCCCTGAGCCAGTGCTGCATGTCACTCAGGGTATTGAAAGCAGGCACATGGCTCATAGGTTTAGAAAGATATGCAAATATATGATCAGTAATGACAGGAGTAGCTCATAAATGAATACTAATTATTTTTGAACTACGCCAACAGGTAACTCATGTTTGCGTGAATTAAGGAAGAAGTTTACATCTGGTGCAAGCACCAGGCGAATCTCCACCATAATGATAAGAAAAGTAAAGTACTACGTTGCTGTTGGGTGTGAAACGAAGCACGAACACACATTGCCTTTTTAGAGAGACAGGTCAGCTGCCCCTATACTTCTACTGGTTCTGCTGTGTTGCTCGCTTTTGGAACAGCCTTTTGACAAGCAACAATGCCTTGCTGAGCAAGATCAATGAAGCTAATTTAAGGCTGGCTCACCAAAAAGGAAGTTGGACATATGAAGTCTTATCTGCTCTTCACGAAATACCAGGGACTGATACGCACGCCTCCGCTATCATGAGCCGTTCCAAAATCAACATGAGTGACTTTGAACTACTGTTGCGTGAGCAACCGATCCGAGAATGGAAAGATCTGGATCAGATTCACCCACATGATGCACATGCATCCAGCAGAATCATGAGGACTTACTAAGATAGTATCATACGATGGGTGTGATAAGTTAGTATCACACCCATTTTGGAGTGCTCATAGGGAGTCAGCCTGGCTGGTGGGACAATCAAAAACGCGCATCCGAACCAATTCTGCCTTCATATCTTCGACACAATATTCCTAACCATCTTTCGCGTGCTCTTTTCAGACTCAGACTCTCTGGTCACAACTTGAATGCCAAGCGTCTCCGGCAACAACAACACAGAGTACCTTACGAGCTTAGAATCTGCACTAAATGCAACTGGCACTGTGTGCAAGATGAAGAGCATGTCTTCTTAGATTGCCCAAGTGCTGATTTGGCAAACTTGCGCGTCAAACACCGCCAACTGTTTCGCTCCCCGTCTAGAAACTCAAACAGGCTAAGAGACTTTATTAAGCAAGCAGACACCAAAGGCCTGGCCTTGTATGTGCATGAGTGCCTGTTTGTTTGTTACGAGACGCGAGCGGACACAGCAATGTCCTTAAGGCAGGCAAGGCAGAAGAGCTGAAAAACGCTAGGAAAAGGAGAACTGCCAGAAAAGCCAACTAGCTAAGAGGTCGCCCCCAAGGCTACGAGGACAGC
>LFIK01002827.1_pt1 | contig 14066 bp, 10 predicted proteins | sample 643401 | NCBI WGS metagenome assembly LFIK01 (sample SAMN03777447, study PRJNA286221) | soda lake metagenome | biome: soda lake; feature: Kulunda steppe; material: water; isolation source: sample T5-Br brine of Lake Tanatar-5 | place: Russia: Kulunda steppe | collected 2010-07 | reverse complement strand
TGCCAGAGAGAGAAAGAGAGAGAGAGACGAGAGTCTGAATCGACGCGATGGATGCACGCACGTTGCACCTGGTGAACTTGAGCGAAGTGCTCGCCGAAGAACATCCGGAAGTGGACGAGGTGAAGCAAGAAGACCTGCAGGCGTTCGACGAAGGGACGCTCAGGGAATACTACCGCAGCGGTGGAAGACAAAGGCCCGACAATCTGAGCTTGGAGGCCGATCGTTGGGCGTACTGGAAAACCGACGAGACGAAACGTGGACGCATCCGACTGTTCTGCTTCCATCACGGTGGCGGAAACATCAGCTTCTTCCGACAGTGGATCAATCGAAACGAATTCCCGGAACACGTGCACGTGGTGGCGGTGGAACTGCCGGGAAGAGGACTGCAAAGACAAGCCAGGCTCTTTCGAAACATGGAAGAACTCGTCGGAAAGATGGTCGATGCACTCGACGAGCTCCTGTGGGACGAGCCCATCGTCTTCTTCGGACACAGCTTGGGAGCACTCGTGGCATTCGAACTGACGCGTGAATTGCGAAGGCGGAAACGGAGACTGCCGGATCACGTGGTGGTCTCCGCGCGAGCAGCGCCGCACCTGGGCTTGTCCGACCTTGGCAAGCCAGAGCTGCATGCCATACCCAACGACGAAGATTTCGTGCGCGAGATGCAGGTCTGGTACCAGAATCCGGACTTGTCCAAGGTGGTGGCGGTTCCTGAACTGAAGGATTCCGCCATTCGCATCTTGCGTGCGGACATGGAGTTGTTCGAGACGTACGTTCCTTGTCCTTCGGAGCCGCCGTTGGACGTGCCCATCACCGCGTACGCCGGCGAAGAAGACGCAGGAAACGCGGTGGACGCCGTCTCCGAATGGCAGGCGCACTCCTCTCGCACCTTCGACCTCCGCGTCTTCTCGGGAGGACACTTCTACTGGCGTCCCGACGCGCGTGCGCTCCTCCATGCGTTGACGCAGCTCTGCGAGGACGTCCTTCGACGTGGCACGTGACTTGGCCGTTCGTGTTCCCCTCCCAGGATCCGGATCGATGGGTCGTGTTAACTCGATCGAAGTTAACTCAAGGGAAGGAGGCGAAAGACCAGGACTGGATCGGATGGATCGAGTCGACTGGGACACCGTGGCTGTCCCACGTGGACAGCGCCACACATGGCGCTCTTCGCCGAACCGCTCGCACCCCTCTGCGAAGCCTTGGGACTGCCTCCGGAATCGGTGCTGATGGTCCTCTTCTTCTTCTTGGCCCTGCCCATCGGATACGTGCATCGATACGTGCCGACGGTCGCAGGGAAACACCTCTATGCCTTTGGGACAGGACTCGCCATGCAATACGCTTGCTTCGAAGGAGACACCCTCAAAATCATCGTTCCGTGTGTCGTGGTGTACGCGATGATGATCGTGTGGAGACGTAGGTGTGGACTGCTCACCTGGATCTTTGCATTCTCCTTCCTCATCTCAAGGCATGTGCAGAACCTGGACGTGGAAAAGTGGAGGGATGGAGGAGTGGATTACACCGGTCCACTCATGGTCTTGGTCCTGAAACTCATTGCAGTGGCGGTGTGCTATGAAGACGGGCTCGTCAATGGAAAGATGAGGGAGCCTCAAGCCTATAGGAGCCTCAAGAAATTGCCGAACCCAGTGGAATTTCTTGGTTATCTATTCTTCATGGGGACTCTCATGACGGGACCTTTTACGGAGTTTGCAGATTACAGAGATTTTACAGAAGGGGCTGGAATGTGGAAAGAGAAAAGACCCTCTTCAGCTGTGCCAACCCTGAAGCGATTTCTTACATCCTTGACTTCAATGTTCCTTTATCTAAAGCTGAGTGCCATCTTCCCAGTATCCTATGTGGCCACCCCCGATTTTTTTGCAAAACCTGTGCTTTTGAAATGGGCCATCATTTACGTCACATTCACGGCAGTGCGGTTCAAGTACTACTTTGCATGGACCATTTCTGAGGCATCGCTCATGCTGGCGGGATTCTCATACAATGGGACAGTTGACGGGGTCGCAAAGTGGGATAGGGCAGCCACCGTCAAAATGCTCAGCGTAGAAACCAGCTCAAGCGCCTCATTGTTTGCGCTGAACTGGAATATTCAGACAGGTAACTTTCTCCGCAGGTACGTATATGAACGGCTGGTTCCCGAAGGCAAGAAGCCTGGAACCTTTCCACTATATGCTACACAGATTGTCAGTGCTTTGTGGCATGGTCTCTTTCCTGGATACTTCAATTTTTTCATCGGCATCTCTGTGATGGTACAAATATCACGAGTCACATATAAATGGCAACAGAAGCTGGCCAACAGTTCGTGGAGCTTCCCTTTTCGCGTAGTTTTGACAGTTTGGAATATAACGATGCTGTCATATTTGGCAATGGGATTCTGTTTGATGGATACAAATGCTGCAATGAAAAGTTACTCTTCTTTGCACTTTTCTGGGCATTGGATGCTGCTTGGTGGTCTGGTTCTGGCCACTCTCATTGGGCCACCTCGTGGCATGGAAGCTTACCCGAGTCGACCGAAGCTAGCTTGAGCACCCCTGTACTTCCCGTAATAAATTGCACGTATCACAGATTCGACAAAGGCCTTTCACCACAGAACTGTTCTGTGTGTGGTACGTTTCTTTGGTCTTGTTGCACGTCAGCAATTGCAATTCCCAATCTTTTTTGCAGTTCAATTGGAAGAGAAAATGCAAGTAATTTGGCTTTCGTGGGTGGGAATCGGCAAATTGGGCATTTCACAGACTGATGGCCACACTTTTCCAGGAGGTAAATCCAATCTATGCCCGTTTGATACTGATTAAGCACTTATGCTAAGGACTGGATAGTGATGAACCTAGTACTACAGTAAAATGAGCAGCAGGGATACGATGGAAGATGACGTGTTCCAATCTCTAACTATCGTTCCCTACTCCCGTTGCATTGTCGCAGCTACTTCGAAATTCTCGCTGTGGCATGGAAAATTCCCCCAGAAACATCGCAGTGGATAACGTTCCCCGTGAGCCGTGCATCTTGAGAAGCATGATGCTCCTTCGAGTCGCCCCGTCCATGAGAATATACCCCTCCACCCTTCGCCATTTTGGGATCCGGGGAATCCTTGGCCTTCCTCCTTTACCAAAGGGTGGAATGCTACCAAACTCCACGCGTGGGGGTTCTTTGACGCGAGAAATCCGAAGTTGCGGAGTTTGCGGTCTGTGGATTTACTCTTGATGCAGATCTCGCAGGCATTGGACGATTGTTTTCGGAAACCTCTTCCACTCTCGGTGGTTTTGGGAAGGGAGTGGCGAACCTCGTGCACATCACCCTTTGCGTCGATTCTTCCTTTTCTTTTCCTCGCACGTGATAGGTAAATCGCGAAATTGATTCGCCTCGCTTGTTACGGTCGTGCGTCTTATCCTTCGTGTGTGGCGCCATCTACTTTGCCAAATTTTCTTACTCCTTCCTTACTTTTGCCTTGTATAATTTTTGGCATCTAGAAATTGGGTCGTTGAGAATTTGACCCGATACAACACATAATCCGAAAAAAGGCGCTCAGATCCAAGCATGATTTTCTTCTTCGTTCAAATTCAAGCCACATTCGAGGAGACATGGCACCAAGAAGAAGGACAGTCGACCATGTCCAAACAACCCTGCATTCTCTCACTCACGCGACCCACACCTCCCTTGGATCCTAGCGTCTCGCACACGCCGCTTCCATTGCGCGTGTTTCGATGAACACGCTGGCCGTCGACCTGGACAACGACTTTCGCAGGAACAACATCGATCCACGCGGTACGTTGGAGACGCCATGGCGTCAAGTGCACGTGCACAGTTCCCTCTTGCAGATAAAAAATGGCGGGTAGGTGCTCGTCGTTGCCGATCGTCTGCTGGGTTTCCTTCCATTTCACCCGATCAAAAGTCCGGTTCCATCCGATCGAGCGTTCCTTTCAAAACCCCTTTGAAAGGACGTCGAAAGGGACGTGTGGTCCAGACGGTGCGAACGTTCGTGTGGGAAGAGTGCGCACATCGACGATGGACGCGAAGCGATTGCTGCGCCTCGTGGTGCGCGAAGTGCATCCCGACCGCTACACGAAACATCCGGAAGCGGCGGAGACCAACGCAGAGGCGTTGAAGGAGCTCAACGCCTACGTGGATGCGCCGAGGGAAACCAGGAGGCGAATCAAACTGGAATTCCTCGTGCGAGGCGGGAAAGAAGAAGACGAAGTCGCCGATGATTCGAGCGAAGAACTCGTGCGCTTGAGTCCGGTGCTGGAAGAAAAGGGAACGTTAGCGCCGCTCTTTCGGACCTTCGGGTTGCTCTCGGAAGAAGAAGTGTGGGCGTGGGAAGAAGCGCCGAGAGATGACCGAGACCTCGTCGATTGGCTAAGAGAGATCGTGGAAGATGCGACAAAAGCTGCTGCGAAGCACGACAGGTTGAGAAGCGAGTCCAGGAGGCTTTGTCGGCTTTTGGAAAGGGAATTGGACCTGGAAGAGCTCTCGCTAGGAGGTGCAGAATTCAGCTCTCGTGCAGACACCCAGAGAAAGAACCTAGAACTCCTGTCTGAATTCCAGGACATTGCACGTCACCTGTCCGCGGAAGCAAGAACTAGGTTTCGTGGTGTGAAAGTATGTCTATGCGGACCAGGAACCAACGGTTTGCAGAAGGACGAATCCTGCATGATTGGCAGTGATGGCACGCTCTTCTTGCTTGTCTGCGAAGAGCTCTGTAGCTACTTGGAAGGCATAGAGGGTCAAAAGCTTCTATTAGCTTCAAGAATGGGCAATTACTGGAGAGAAAGGGTGGAACATCTCTCGCAAGAGATGCGGACCATGCTCTCGGTGGACTCTGTGGTTGTGGATCATTCATGGGAGCCCGGAGCAATGGGGCCACAAAAGTTCTCATTGTGGGCACAGAGGATGTTGGGGCACAAGGACAACTTTGAGTCACAGTTGTCGGGACGACACATTCCTATAACTGTGTTGGTGCATGATGACTTTTGCAGCCCCCTCATTGATCACGCGACTAGTAGCAATGTCATACAAGTGAGATCCGATTGTGCCCCTCAGCGGCTGCTGGAATTTCTTTTGACAACTTCGATGGAGGAGCTGATTCAAACTGCATCGGATGTACAAAATGAGAGGAAGAACATGGAGGTGTTGTTGGATCAGGTACGGGATGCATTTAATGCAAAGTATGTGGTGTCTGTCCTTTCGAATACAGAGTGTGGTCGAGTGGTGTCTGCTTGCAACAGGCTACTCGAACACTCCGAGTTGATTCATCAACAAGTTGACCTATCTGGAACCTCACTTTGCATTGACGATTCTTATGATGCATGGGACAATGGTTTCATATCTATACCTTATAACTTTCAAACGGGAGATTTGCAGGTCAGGCTGCGCAAGCTGTTGCCACCTGGAAAGTCTCGTACGAAAGATGTATGCGCACCTGCCCCAAGGGCGTTGCTACAGCATGCTGTGACTGCACGAAAGGGGGCACGGCATTTCCCTGAGATATCCTGCCTGTGCAAAACCGCACACCCACAACACCTAGGCCGGAGACAAGTGAGAAGTAGAGTACCTAGGCCCCAAGCCAAACTGCTTCCATCTATCAGCATGGCACGGTGAGACGGGTGGTTTTGCTGCTTCGTATAATGTGTACAGTCTAATTGGAATTATATTAACAAGTCTACTGCAAGAAATTGTGAATAAATGATAACTGCACTTGCTTCTTACCGTACGAACGCCTGCGTTTATTCTGCGCACTTTTCGTCACTATCCAGTGTCTCTATGCTTCGCCCCTTAACTTTGGCAGCAGGATCTTGTTGATCAAAGCAGGATTGGCCTTGCCTTGAGACTTTTTCATGACCTGACCAACAAAAAAACCCTGCAGCTTATCCCTACCTGCCCGAAACTGCTCCAGCTGCTTGGGGTTTGCGGCCAAAACCTCGTCAACCATGGCTTCAATTGCCCCCGTGTCAGATATCTGTACCAAGCCACGTTCCTCGACAAGTATCTTTGGGCTGCCTCCTTCTTGGAGAAGGACTGGAAGAATTTCCTTTGCAATTTTCCCCGAAATCACTTGGTCTTCAATCATGGAAACCATTTCCGCAAGCGCAGCTGGTGTCAATTTTGCATCTTCTATGTTGACTTTTTCTTCAGAGAGATATTTTGCAATGTCATTTAATATCCAATTTCCAGCGGCTTTTGGTGCTGCACCCTCCTCCAAGCAAGCATCAAAGAATGAGGCAATTCCTTTGTCATCTACCAGTGTTAGAGCGTCTGACAAGGGTAGTCCTAATTCCAAGTATCTCATTCTCTTCTCGTGTGGAAGTTCTGGCATCCCATTCCGGACTTCTTCTACAAATTCTTCAGTCAGCACTATGTCCGGCAAGTCAGGCTCAGGGAAATACCTGTAATCTGCCAGTCCCTCCTTCTTTCTCATGACTTTTGTGGCCTGCACACTCTCGTCCCACAGCCTTGTCTCTTGGCAAATGAGATCCCCCTTTCCACTTTCCAGCAATTGCACCTGTCGCTCGACTTCAAAGTCGACTGCCTTTTGCATTGCTGCAAAAGAGTTCATGTTTTTGATTTCTACTTTGGTGCCTAATTCTGTTGTGCCTTTCGGTCGAACGGAGACGTTGACATCACATCTAAGTGAGCCCTCCTGCATGTTCCCATTCCCCACCCCAAGGTACCGCACAATGCGTCGGAGTTCTGTGGCATACTCGGCAGCTTCTTGTCCACTGCGCATGTCTGGTTCCGTCACGATCTCAACCAGTGGTACTCCTGCTCGATTGAGGTCGATTTTGGACTGCGTGGCACTTGCAAGATTACCGGCTGTTCCATCGTGCACCGACTTGCCAGAGTCCTCTTCCATGTGCGCCCGCGTAATGCGTACTGGGGTGGGCTCTGAGCTGCCAGGTGCACGCACATGAATGACTCCAGATTGTGCGATGGGCACTTCGTGCTGCGAGATTTGGTATCCTTTCGGCAGGTCGGCGTAGAAGTACTGTTTTCGATCGAACCTCGAGTGCAGGTTCAGCTGACAGCCAAGTGCCAGTCCGAGCGCCGCCGCTCTTCGCAAGGCATCGCCGTTGGGCCTCGGGAGAGAACCTGGAAGTCCTGCGCACACCGGACAGATGTGTGCATTCGGTTCGGCACCATAGGATGCCGGACATGCGCAGAAGGCTTTGGTCTTCGTGGAAAGCTGCACGTGCGTTTCCACACCGACGACGGCTTCGTAGTCGTCGCTGGCACGCGTCGCCGCTCCCATTTTCGATCCGCCTCGCCTGGTCCTCGGCTTCTCCTTCTTCCACACCTCCCGTATGGCCGCGGACACGCTCCTTCGCTTCCCGCACGTCGCACGCATCGCCGGCGTGGTGCGCATGTCGTCCACTTCGCCTTGCCTCCGACGTCGTTGCCACCGTCGCCTGCCTCTCCTCCACCTCCCAGAGAGAAGAAACTCCCTATGGGCGTAGGAGAGGGATGGGGGTGGTTGTGGCGTGCGCTTGGTCCTTCGCCACGAGCTTTGGTGGCGCGAAGCGATGACGAAGTATGCGCAGCTGGTGGTGGGTCCAGCAGGCGTGGGCAAATCCACCTACTGCCACACCGTGCAGGAACACTGCGCCAGTGTCAAGAGGAACGTGCACGTGGTGAACCTGGACCCGGCCGCCGAAAGGTTCAAGTACCAAGGAACGGAAGACGTCCGAGAACTGGTGACCGTGGAAGACGCGATGGAAGAGATGGAGCTGGGACCCAATGGTGCACTCGTTTTCTGCATGGAATACCTGGAAGACAGCCTCGAGGAATGGCTGGGACCAATCGTGGAAAGCTTCGCCGAAGACGACTACGTGCTCTTCGATTGTCCAGGACAAGTCGAGCTGTACACACACCTCACCGTCTTCAAGACCATCGTCCAGCAGCTGCAGAATTGGGGGTTCCAAGTGTGTGCCGTGTACTTGCTAGACGCCCAGTATCTCAACGACGTCACCAAATTCATCGCTGGGACACTCACCGCACTGTCTACCATGGTGCAGTTGGAGCTACCCCACGTGAACGTGGTGACCAAGATGGACCTGGTGCAGAACAAGCAGGAGATCGAAACGTTCTTGGATGCGGATGCGCAGTCTTTGCTGTACTTTCTCAACCGCGACATGTCTCCTTCTTACGCTCGTTTGAACGCCGCGTTGGCCCAAGTGGCGGACGAGTATGGGATGGTGACCTTCGCCACCTTGGACCCTACGGATGAGGAAAGCGTGGCAGATCTCCTCCAACAGGTGGACCATGCCATCCAATACGGCGAAGATTTGGAGGTCCAGACGACCTACGACGGTTGATGCCATTTCCTCTGCACGCCTTCCAGCTCCTGCATGGACCAGGAAGGCCCTTGGCTGGATCCCATGGGACGGGTGTCTCCCTGGCGTTCGACCTCACGTCCTCCTCGTCGGCCACTGTTTAGGCACGAGTTAACCTCGAGTGGAAGGGGGTGGAGCAAACCCTGGTCCCAGGAGAAGGCGCACTTGCGACGATGGCGATGGCGCGTGCGCACGTGAGCGCCACGTCCGCGAATCGACGCGCCACGCCGACGTCTTTGGTGCGGTGGTTGGCACTGCTGGGATACGACCTCGTGGTGCCCGATCGGGTGCAGTACGTGGCCGCACTCGCCAGGCAGAGCGCGAAGAAGAAGCTCTACCATCGAAGGAGGAAACGTGCCGTGTGGGAAACCGTGGCCGATGCGAAACTGAAAGAATGGGCTGGAACGGAAGCGGCGTTCAGCGTGAAAGAGACGCTGAAAAACTACCATGGAACGGAAGGACCTTGGGAAAAAACCGTGCGCAGAGCAGCACTGGCCAGAAAAGGAACAGCAAGAGCGCTGGAGAGACGGCGGAACGACGATCCAAAATTTGCAGAGACCTGGGATCGAATCGAAAAGGCCAGGAAAGGATCCTACGAAAAAATCGTGCACACGATTGCCAAAGCTGTACTAGCAATGCAACAGGCCTTTCACCTTCTCATGGCCAAGACCGAGACCAAACGGCTCGAAGTCACACAGAAAGCGGAGGAGGCGATGCAAGCCAGAAAGGAAATCATCAATAAAATCAACGAAGAAAACGGTGCGGTCGCGCGAATCGTAGGCGTAGCAAAACGTGGGAAAGCGAAGGCCTTGACGCTCTATGACAAGTACGGAAAACAGGCTGTGGAGGGAGCTTTGGGGCGAGTTGCCCTCCTCCTTGCTGCTCTTGCACCATATTTCACCGTACTCGCTGCTGGTATTAATTATCTGGTGTCCTTTGCAATTTGCGCGGCAAAACAACTTGTGTATGATGTAAGGGTTGCCATGCAAAGCACATAATTTTTGCGGGCTGGGATACCGTGAAGTGTGGAATTCCATCGCTCTTCAATAAACAGTGGGTGGGGCCTCGTGGGACTTGAAGTAGAATTCGTCTCCAGGTTCTGATTCGCCCTCCGACTCTCCCAACATTTTTTCGACGAGCTCCTTTACTCTCGGAGACAGCAACGCAAACTCGCGAATCACTTTGGGTTCGGCATCTTTGATCCATGGTTTCGGAGGAACATACGTTTCGCTACTGTCCAGAAAGCAAAGGGCTTGCAGCACATCTTCCAGGCCAAATTCATCCTCGTCTTCGATGAAGAATCTCACTCCTTTGCGCTGATGACCATCCCTGCGCGGCTTTGTCTGATTGTCGTCGCGGTTTCCCTTCTTGTACATGATTTCATCTTGGGTAGGCGGAGGACGTACAAAATTTACCATCAAGACTTTGCAGGTTTCACCCTTCCCGCTCACTTCTTCGTCCAAGGACCAAGCACATTCTTGGAGATCCACAGCTTGATAGCTTCCCTTTTTACTCTTGTTCTTCCAAAATCTTTTCTTCAGGTGGATTGTGTTGCGCACCTCGCACTCAAAGCCCTCCTCTGAAATGTCCAACCGTACGTCTTCCTCGTCTATCCAAAAGGGGAGCACAATCTCCATCACGACTTCATTCTTGTGCTCCTTTAAGCGATAGGGAGGCTCTAGGCAGCGTACGCCGTCTGGATCCCCTTCAAAGAGAGTATTCCATCTCTCGCCCATCTTCCCCTTTGGAAGTGCAGCAGTGAAGAAGCGGTTATCATCCGTGACGAAAGATTCGATCGGTTCTTCCAGGGACAGCCCTCTGGAGAGGAACCGGTCAATCACTGGAGGGGACTCTTCGGCTTGGATGAGAATAGCTCTCTCGTCTGCCTCGAGGATAATTTCTTTGTCGGAATAACCGGTTGGAATGTATACTGCAAGGTATACATACGCTTCGGTTTGGGCCCACATGTAGAAGCGGCCAAGTTCCATGTCGAACGTGACCTTCCTCTGTGGATTCTCTTGCATCTTCACGGCCGCATCTTTGAATTTCCGTATATCTTGCAATTCCGCCTCGTTCCGATAGTTTGGATCTTCCAGTGCCAGCCTTCTGGCATCTTCGAGTTTCTTTTCTTCGAACTGCCTTTTGGCTAGCCTTTCCCTCATGTGATCGGAGTTCACCAGAGGCCAGTGCAGCCCTACGCTTCCCTTCCAATGTCGCTTCAGGCCACAAAAGTCACAAATTTTCATCCCACACGTCCAGCACTCTTTCGTGGAGGGTCTTCTGCACACTTCGCAGGTGATCACCAGTTGTGTCAAGGGATCGCAGGAGATGCCCATTCTTTCGAACTCGTCCAGGAGGATCCCTTCTCCGCCTTCGGCGCGTGGCGCAACTCCTCTGACGTATCGAAACTTGAGGTCTTTCGCCCACGCATCGTAGGTTTCTCGTTTCTTCGGATCCGAAAGCACTTCGTATGCTTCCTGCACTTTTCCGAAGGCCACGGGATCTCCGCCTTTGTCTGGATGCAGCTCCCTGGCTTTCGTTCGGTAGGCTTTTTTCACATCATCTGCAGATGCTTTCCTTTCCAACCCCAACACGCGGTAGTGGACGTCTCCTTCGAGATCTTCCACGTCGTCCCACACTTCCCGCGCGGCTCGCCATCGCCGTGCGTCTGTTCGTCTTCTGCGTTCCTCGTCCGGTTCTCCTCCCTTTCGATCCTCCTTTGATCGGACACACCTCCGGTTCTATTTCCCGGTTGATCGGAAGAAATCGAACCGATGAACCGGGCAGATGGCCAGTTCGAGCGGTACCCGAGAGACGAAGGCGAAGCCGAGACGACACAGAGAGAATGTTCTCGAGGAAAAGGGTCCCATTGGCATCTTCCATGGCCTGTGGAAGACAAGGTGCAGGAAGGTAGCGACAAGAAAGGCAAGAGGAGAAGAGAGGTGGACGGATGGAAGATGAATGGGTCGGATCCATGAGGACGAGAGACTCAAACCGTTGCGAATTCCAGGTGGATTCAGGGGGAGGGCGCATATGTATGGATCCTTCAACGCATCATTGGCAGGCTGCACAGAGACTCACTTTGCAAAGGTGGAATTCCTGCAATCTTCCTCGTATGCAAATGGGTACAATTGCCTCCCACGATGGTGCCGGTGGCCCGATTGAACAAAAATATATCGCTGTATAAACGGCGAAATGCGCTCCTTCCTCAAATGATATTCGGCTTCCTGGCATTTCGCACAGCTTCGGCCACTGCTTTTGCAACCGCCTGTGCAGATTCGCGAAGGCTTGTAGGTAGCACACGACCCAACCGCATGTCCTCCTCGTGCAACAAAGAAGCCAGGGCTTCTGAAGCTGCCCGAAGGACTCTGTCGTCAACACGAGAAGCATGAGCCAAGCGCAAGCCCTGTGCCAAGCCTGGAAATACCAGTGCGTTGTTTGCTTGTGAGGGGCTGAAATGCCTTGAGTCCAATTTGACCGGATCAAATGGGCTACCAGAGGCAAAGATAGCGCGTCCAGAAGAGTACGTGTATGCTTCCTCAGCAGTGCACTCAGTCCGTGAATTCGGGTTCGATAAGCTGAATATGATCGGCCGTGCTACTAGCGACGACATGGTGCGAATCACTGAAGGCGTGAACGATCCAGGGATAGAAGCAGCGCCCACCAAGGCGCGCGGTTGCACATACTGTACCACTTCCAGCAAATCAGACTGCGGGGATAGTTCGTTTGGAAGGAAAGGGCGCTGGAAGCGGCGTTTCTGCGGCGTGACCCCATCACGACCAGCATAGATCAGTCCCCTGCTATCCAACATCCAGATGCGCGAAAGCGCATCCTCCTCCGAAACACCTTGATCCATGAGAGCGTCGACGATCACGCTTGCAGTGCCCAAATTTGCCTGCCCTGCACCGAAAAATACTATGGAGGTCAGATCCCGTTTCAAGTCCCCCTTCATCAAACGGAAGGCTCCCATCAAAGCAGCAACCACCACCGCTGCTGTGCATTGCACATCGTCATCAAAAATCAAACATCTTTCACGATACTTCTGCAGGATACCAAACGCATTTGCTGGAGAAAAATCTTCAAGATGAATAAGGACCTTGTTTCCGAACTCGGCTGCCAGACTATCCACCAGCTCTTCAACAAGCTGGTCATAGGAGCTTTTGGGGATTCGATCTTCTCTTTCTCCAAGGTAAAAAGGGTCCTCCAGCAGCTGCTGGTTGTTAGTGCCTACATCGATCGTGAGTGGTAGTACTGAAGTCGGCGAAATGCCAGTTGCTGCCGTGTACACCAATGCTTTACCACAGACAATTCCCATCCCATGAGCTCCAAGATCACCGAGCCCAAGTACGCGTTCGCCATCCGTAACTACTACGGTGTCCACTTTGTGAGGCCAATGCTGGAGTACATTCCGAATCCTTCCTTTTTCGCGGTGTGATATGTACAAACCGAGGGGCCTTGGATACAGGGTGCCAAAATTAATACACGCTTCTCCTACCGTGGGCGTGTAAATGATGGGTAGAACTTCATCTGCATGCTCGGTGATTGTTTGTACAAATGCAGTCAAATTTTCTTGCTGCAGGCAGATAAGAATGCGGTACCTAGCCAGTTGTGAAGTTTCCAAACGCAGCGCCTTCATGCACCGCGCAACTTCGACATCTGCACTGCTGACTCGAGGAGGAAGTAGACCATCTAATCTAAGCCGCTGTCGATCCATGGCCGAAGTTGCACATCCCGACTGTGCCAATGGATCTCGTAGAGCTTGGATGCCAGTCTCGGCATCCTTCGCCGCTTTTGTTTGAGCAGACAACGAAGTCTCTCCGCTTGCTTCCGACGCTTCCGATCGAAGCACCGCAGCCGCTGTTCCTGTTTCCAAAAGCAATTGTCTCCTGGACTTGTTGGGATATTCGCCATCCTCTCCTGCTCCTTCCCCGATACGAGTTGCTTGGCCATGCAGCTGTCGGCCTGAAACGGTAGGTTCCTTTCCAGAGAAGCGCAAGAACCTTCTACCGTGCATGGGATGTGACATCTTCGTCGTGCGAAGCATTCGAGTACTTCTCCTCGCCGGCGCGTCCATGAGGTGGGAGAGACGGTCCATGGAGAGGGAAAATCCACCATGTGGATTGGTTGGGACAACTTGGGGAGAGCTGCATGGGTAAAACGTGCGCCTTTCCCGGTTGAGAAGAGAGATACAAGTACGCTTCGTTTGCTATCATTCTGTGGAAGCAACATTTTGAGACTGGAGGAGGCAGCTGGTGGGAGCGCAAGTCGGAGTGAATGAAGCTGATGGGATTTGGCGTCCTGATTCTGGGCACTGCGGCCGGGAAAGAGGCAACAAAATGAGTCTTGACAAGGTTCATATGATCAGATGATACAGCAGTAGGTTGATTCGCACATCAATTGGCACGGCCGATGGTACTGATACACAGTTCACACATCCAAGGTTCTGTCTGTCGTCTTGCACAGCTTTCGCTATGTGGTGCTCCAGCCGTTCATGCCACACAATGGCAAGTTTGGAATTTCTTTCGCCATTCACAAGATGAATTTGGCACAATACATACAATCAAAGACGATTTCTCGCTTTCTTACTCAAGTCCGTGATTTGGTACACCAGGAAGTCTCCGAGCTTGATCTGCGTAGCCACGTCCATCCACCCCACACATCCCTCGTCAGCCACATTTTCGCCACAACGGAAGGGATGAACTCGAAATGCAGGTTTTCCATCCTACCATT
>LFIK01002826.1_pt1 | contig 14071 bp, 19 predicted proteins | sample 643401 | NCBI WGS metagenome assembly LFIK01 (sample SAMN03777447, study PRJNA286221) | soda lake metagenome | biome: soda lake; feature: Kulunda steppe; material: water; isolation source: sample T5-Br brine of Lake Tanatar-5 | place: Russia: Kulunda steppe | collected 2010-07 | reverse complement strand
TGCTGCCTTCCCCCGCCACACCACACCCCCTGCCGGACCCACAGACTGAGCGGTGTCTCCGTCAGCTCTGGTCCCGCACTCAGCACCTCCCTGCTGCCACATACTGTGCATGCACGTGCACGCAGGCTCACCCGCGGCACCACCACCTGGCGCAGCAAGTGCGACAGTCTGGCCAGCGAGCAGGCGGCCCTGGATGGTCTGCAGGCATCTCTGCAGGAGCTGTCAGAGCAGGACCACGAGGCAAAGGTGGGTGAAAGGACACGCAAGTGTGTGGATTTAGAGGGGAGGCGTGTGTGTGCGTGCGCATGAAGGTCTGAGTGTGTGTATGAGTTTGCCGCTAGGGAGCACGCAAGCGGGGTCCCATTGTTTTGCAGTGTGACCTCTGTGACCTCGTTGTCACTTCTGCTCATGGCCTATTCACTTCAGCTTTCAGCCACCCGACCGCCGCCTTCCCTGCCCTGCCCCACTGTGCGCGCGGCGCGCAGGTGGCCAAAGCCAAGGAGGACCGCGCCGCAGCCCAAGCAGCCCTGGAGGCGGCCGAGGCCAGCGTGTCTGCTGCGCAGCGCGAGGTTGCGGGCGCTGAGGCTGGGGACGGCAGGGACGAGTCTAACCGCAGCCTGCAGGTGTGTGTGTGTGTGTGTGTGTGTGTGTGCGTGTGTGTGTGTGTGTGTAGGGGGGGGGCTGGCTGCAAGCTGGTGCTGCGATGCTGTAGCAGAGCTGCCCAGGATGCTGGATGCATCTGGCTGGGCAGGCACGCGCTGGAGCCCGCAGCTCTGCCCAAGAACTTGGAGCATGGGGGCCTGATGTTGTGAAAAGCTTTCCTACAAGAGAGCATGTGTGTTCGTTCCTCATGAGTAGTAGCAACCACTGCAACACGTCATCTGCTGGCAGCGTTGCAAAGCTGGCTGGCAGGCAGGGCACTGTCTGGGTAGCACATGCAAGGCACCTGTGTTTAGTGCGCTGCCTGCTTGTGCCTGGTCGCCAGTCCAAAGTGCCGCAGTGTGCATGGCCATGCAGCGGTCAGCGCACCTCGGGCCTTTCAAACCCCCTCCTTGACATGTTTGGCTGTCCGTCCTGCTCACCTCAGTCTACCACCTGCACAGTGCCTGCTCAAGCTGGCAGCAGACCCTTCCGCCTGCAGACGCCTTTGTGACCCATGCCATAGCCAGACGCGCCCATGCTCTGGCTATCTGATACCATCGCCAGACGCTCCTGTGACCCATGACATCGCCAGATGCGCCCATGCTATGGATATCTGTTGCCATTGCCAGTCGCTCCTGTGACCCATGCCATGGCCAGACGCGCCCATGCTATGGCTATCCGATACCATTGCCACACGCTCCTGTGACCTATGCCATGGCCAGACGTGTTTATGCCGGGCCTCTGCATCGTTTGGGCTGTCTGCACAGGAGCGGCTGGCAGACACGCAGACGGAGGCCACGCGCGCGGACAGCGAGGCCAAGGCGGCAGACGTGCGCGCTAAGCACCTGGCCAAGCAGCTGGCGGAGCAGCAGAAGGTGGGGCTGCTTCCACGTTGACTTGAAGCACGTGATCGCGGCACACGCGTGCGCGTGTGTGGTGGGGGAAGGGGGGGGGATGCGAGCGCGCACACAAGCAGTGCAGTTCATGTTGTGGCGGTGCTGCCTGCCGCAGCACAGCCCAAGCAACTTCCAAGCACGGCAGGGCTTGCCAACCTGTCTTCCAGGGCCTACCGCAGCCCCAGCACTGGTCATTGGGTTGAGGGAATGTCAAGGGAACTGTTCAAGGGAACCTGCGCACTCACCCACTGCACACTGCTTGCGCGCTTGCGGGCCCCCAGCAGCAAACAGCACAATGCAGCGCACTCACCCACTGCACACTGACCGGGCACTTGCAGGCCCTCAGCAGCAAACAGCACAATGCAGCGCACTCACCCACTGCACACTGCCCGGGCACTTGCAGGCCCTCAGCAGCAAACAGCACAATGCAGCGCACTCACCCACTGCACACTGACCGGGCACTTGCAGGCCCTCAGCAGCAAACAGCACGATGCAGCGCACTCACCCACTGCACACTGCCCGGGCACTTGCAGGCCCTCAGCAGCAAACAGCACGATGCAGGCTCCCTCCAGAAGGAACTGGCCCACCAGCAGGCTGTCGTAGACAAGAGCACCAAGAAGTTGGAGGTACGGGCGATGTTGTGCATGCTTGTGTGCATGTGCCAGCTGGCTGAAAGCATCATCTAATTGCGAGGCGTGCGTCCCAACCCAGTGTCAGTCCTATTACTCTGGAGCATACTAATATGGCAAAAGCAAGCAGGTGTGCGACGAAAAATTTGTGCAGCGCATAAGCGGTGCACACTCATGACCAGGCTGTTCTTAACCCCCAACTAGCCTGCTCTCTGCCTTGCCATGAAACTGACATGCTGAGACCCAGAGCTTGCCGCTCACCATCACATGCATGTGTGCACTCGTGTAAGTGCATTTGCGAACATGGAAGCTCGCCGATACTCACACACACATTTGCATAAGTTTAAGTTCATACATACGGGCGCTTGTGCCTGCACCTTGGCCTGTGAGCATGGGCACCGCTGCGCCGCGCACGCAGGCTCTGGCATTTGATGAAGCTGCCCAGGCTGCCCTGGAGGAGGCCAGGGAAGCGCAGGCCCTGGAGGTCAGCCACGCCAGAGAGGCTGTGGACCGCCTGTCCCAGGACGTCGCAGGTACGCAGAGGACATTTGTGCATTAGTTTATGTCAGTGTGTATGCGAGTGCGTGTTGGGTAATACATGTCTGGAGTACATAGGCATTGCTCATTGCTATCAGGTCATGGGTGTGCCTGACCTTAGCCCTGGGGGCTTGAGGTCAACCATGATGTGTGGTGCCAGCTGATGACCTGTACGTGAGCATGTGTTTGTGAGGCTGCAAGCGCACATGTGTGCGCAACAGTGGAGGATTTACTGATTCAGCTGCAGCGTGCCGTGCATGCCTCACCACTAACCGGCAGCGCAAGCGCAGGCGCTCTAGGCTTGATGAACATTGCACATGGCGTACATTTGGCAGCCACAAGCTTTGTAGCTTCCTGCGCAGACCAAGCCCTGCAGCTCCCATGCTCGTGTCGAGCCCAGCTGCTTCCTACCTATGTCGAGCTCAGCCGCCTCCTGTCATGGAGTGGAGGGGTGCCGGCGTGCACTTGCCCTGCGGCTTCCAGCTGATGCCTCAGCTGCAGGCAGCCTGCAACCCACCAGGTGCTCACCCTCTGCCTGGCCTCCACTTGCTCCGGCTGCTGCTCAGGCTGGTGCGACTTCCGCTACACCCCCCCGAGCGCCTCCTTCGACAAGAGCCACGTGCATGGCGTGCTGGCGCGCCTGGTGCAGGTCAAGGACCCCGCCACCACTGTGGCGCTGGAGGTGGCCGCAGGCAGCAGGCTGTACCAGGTGAGCCGCGGGGGCCATTTGCATATGTGTGTGTATGTGTGTGTGTGTGTGTGTGAGCGCGTGCAGGGCCAGCGGACATGCGGGGCCAGCTATAGGTCGTGCGCGCATGTGCGGTTGGGGGCGGTGCCTGTTGGTGTGCACACGCGTGCATGAGTGCAGGCCTGGGTGGTGGTCGTTATGGAGGGCAGGGTCATGCTCCGCGTAGATTGCGGACAGCAGAGCTCCATCCCTGCCACAGTCGGTGCCATGGGCCAAGGTGGACATCGCTGCTCCAGGGCTGACATGCTACGCTGCTGCACGCCCCCTGGGCCTCTGGAGCGTGATCCCTGTGCCTCTGCCGCCGCCCGGGGCAGCAAGCGCACCGCACAGGGGCACGCGTGTCCCAGCTGCCACCCCTGTGCTGCCCTGTATGCAGCTGTGGTCGCGTGCCAGCCTTGTGTACCAGGCCTGTGTGCAGCTGTGGTCGCGTGCCTTGTGTACCAGGCCGGGGCCCACCCCACCCTGAGACCACAGGCCAGGGCACGCCTCAAGGCCACGGCACAAGCATACCGCAGGCGCCATGGCCGTGACACTGACAGGCTGAATGCGGCAGGGCGCGATACCGTTCGTGCACTGCCTGCACGGCCTTTTCGCGCCTCCTCCATGCGCCTGGGCGGTACTAGCCTTGTGGCAAGGGCTGGGTCGCAACGCGCAATTGCTGGCTGCTCCTGCAGGTGGTGGTGGACGACGCCGGCACGGCCCAGGCTCTGCTGGAGAAGGGCCGCCTAACACAGAGGGTCACCATCATCCCACTGGACAAGGTACGCGCGTGGCCATGCGGCAGGTGTGCAGCTGCTGGGCAAGGTGTGCGCTGCTGCCCCTCCCAGGCTGCGGCAGCGGGGCAAGGCTTGTCTGCTGCTGTTCCATGCATGTGTTGCGGCAGCCATGCAGTGTGGCTCAGGCGTCTGCACAGAGTGGCTCAGGCAGCCGCACAGAGTGGCTCGGGCGGCCGCACAGTCTGGCTCAGGCAGCCGCACAGAGTGGCTCAGGCGGCCGCACAGAGTGGCTCAGGCGGCCGCACAGTGTGCTCAGCCGTCCTGCTCGGCACTTACCCTGTGCTGCTCGAACACCTGCACTGTGCACTTCCATCCAGACGTCCTGCTTGGCAGTTGCTGGTTTGCGGCTGACCCAGTCACTTGAGTGTGGCACAGTTTGTCGTCGCTGTGACCCACCGTGGCCTCCCGGGAGGGGCAGGGGCGCGCATGATATGCATGGGCACCAGCCCGTAAGAAGAGCAGGGCTGCACCGAGCCTGCACAGGAGCTCTCAGGTGCAGGCTGCGCACCCCTGCCCTTGGCTCCCGTGGCCCCGTACCTCTTGAGCATGTCCACAGAGCCTGTTCGCAGGGCTGCACGGTGCGCATTGCGCAAGGGTCCTCGCTCATCTCCTCCTGCCCCCTGCAGGTGCATGCCCCTAGCCTGCCAGGCCACATCGTGAGCGCAGCTGAGCGCATGGGGGGGGGGAAGGCCAAGCCCGCCCTGGAGCTGGTGGGCAGCGCTGACCACCTGCAGGCTGCGCTCAAGTACGCGTTTGGGACATCCCTAGTGTGCGAGGTGCGCGCAGATTACTGCTCCTTACAGTGCCTGGTCCGCGTGGGGAGGGTCCGTATGGGGAGGTTGTGCTGGGTCTGGGCCCAGCAGGGCATGCACACCTGCCTGCGTCCACGGCCCGCTTTGCGCGTTGTGTGCATGAGACTGCAAGGTGCGCACACCTGCCTGTGGCCAGGCAGATTTGTGCAAAAGAGTTGCCTGATCGTGGTGCATGCAACGAGACTGCCGCTGTGCGGGGTGAGCACATCGAACATAAGCTACACCACCCCTCGCGCGCAGGCCTGCCTCGAGTCATGCAGAGTGGCAATGGCACGTCCCTGCTGCCTAACCTCCTGGTTGGCAATGCCCTGCCCCATGGGTACACGCAGCCCCTGCCCTGCTTGCCCTTGAGCCCTGCGCCCCTCGCCCGCATGTGCCTTTCTCCCCCCTTGCTGGCTGCCAAAACAGGCACAGCACATGGGGCACGTGCTCGTGCTGCACCCGTGCGCTCCCCGCTGGGCCCGACCAGCCCCCCCCGCCCGCCTCCCATGCACCACCACTGCCCAGGCCCCCCCCGGGTGTGCTTCAATCTCCACCGCGACCTGCGCCATCCACGGCATGGCCATGGTGCAACAAACTCCCCACCACCCACCACAACATGCGCCATACATGACATGGCCATGGTGCAACAAACTCCCCACCACCCACAACAACATGCGCCACCCATGGCATGGTCATGGTGCAACACACTCCCCACCACCCACCACAACATGCGCCATACATGACATGGCCATGATGCTACAAACTCAACACCACCCACAACAACATGCGCCACCCATGGCATGGTCATGGTGCAACAAACTCAACACCACCATCACTGGTCGCAGGACGCAGCCACTGCCCGGCGCCTTGCCTTCAGCAGGGAGGTGTCTGCCCGCTGTGTGACCTTGGACGGAGATGACTTCAACCCGTCTGGCTTGCTGACAGGTGCGTGCTTGAGCATGTCGAGTGCTCCATCCTTGGGGCAGCATGCGACAGCGACCTTTGATGACGCCTGCCAGCACTGTTGCCACGAGCGCAGAGTCCGCCCCTGCTGCATTGTGGATGTCATAGAAAAGCATGCAGTCCCACTGAGTGCTCTTGCCTTTGTGTTCCCTCTCCTGATGGCCAGGCAGGAGCCTGCTGAGCTCCTTTTACATTTATATTGCCTTTTGGGACCGATGCACAGAAAGGCCTCTGCCTTCTGCCACACAAGCAGCTGCTGCCCCGGCATCATGGCATTTCCTCCTCAAAGTTTGCTTCCATGCTTGTGCCTAGCTCCGTCTCTGCATGGGCTTGCGCTGCTACCACAGGTGGATCTCGGCCAGGAGGCCGCTGCGTACTGGCCACGCTGCACGAGCTGGCAGCAGCTGAGGAGCGGCTGGCGGCAGCATGCGCCAAGCTGGCAGGCATTGAGTGCCAGCTGGCAGACACATCCAAGGCGCACGCAGAGTACAACAAGTGGGTGCACTTTGCTGTGCCTTTGGAGCGCACTTGCACGCATGTTGCCCCAAGGCGCAAGGCTGAGCCCTCGCCCCCATCTTTCCGGGCATGCCTGCACCCATGCATTGCTAGCTGTGCATGGCTGTGTCCCGACGCATCTGCGCACACACTGCGCAGGCTGCGTCAGGGTCCTGCACAATTACACTTGCGCGCCTGTGCAGTGCCCGTGATGCAGGGCTCGCTGTCCCTTGCACCGTCCCAGCCTGTGCCTGTGGCTTTGTTGTCGCGCAAGCAAAACACAGCGTTGCTATGCATCGCCGCACGCACTGCACAGGCTGCGCCAAGAGGTGGCCCTGGCCAGCCACTCGCTGGCGCTGCTGCAGGAGCGCATGGCGTGCAGCGAGTCTGCGCAGCTCGCGGCCTCAGTTGCATCCCTTAGTGCAGAGCTGGCCGAGAGCAAGCAGGCGGCTGAGGCTGCGCGCACCAAGAGCAAGGAGGTCGCTGCCCTGAGCAAGGTGGGGGGGTGAACCTGCGCCTGGATGCACATGTTACTTTGCGGGGAAGCAAGCCTCGTTGCAGTAACCCTGGCTGATAGCCGGCCAAGGGCCAGGTTTGAAGATGGAAGAAGATAGAGTGGGACATTGCTTACATCACATGCGCATGGGCACATGGGCGCTTCAGGGCAAGGACACGTCAGCACATGTGCCAGTGACATTTGCTCTGACGTGCGCAAAAGACCCGCTCTTTCTTCTTGCACCGCTTCTGCTGCAACGGCCCGCTCCCTTCAGCTCCCACAAGCGCCCCCAGGGAAGCAAGCACACAAACACACAAGCATGCTTGCGCGCAGGCTCTGGAGCGTGAGATTGCTGACTTCAGCAAGGAGCAAGGCGCGCGACTGCAAGCAGCAAAGGACAAGCTCAAGGGAGCCAAGGTGGGGGCTGCGCTCGCTCCCGCAGCCAACCACTGCCCGCCCCCTGCATGCACGATAGCCAGGGCGATAGCGCAGCCTGTGCAATGGCCTAGGCAACACGACTTGGCAATGGCAGGAAACACTCCAATGCTGTGAGCACTTATGGATGGCTGTACCAAGGGCATGCCACTTTGTGGTCCGGGGCCCAAGTGTGTGGTCTGGGGCTAGTGTGACATGACGGCTGCCCTTTGCCAGTCAGTCCCGCCACTGTGCTCGCTCATGGCAGTACTGTGTGGGGACCAAGTGCCAGGCATGCAGGAGCAAAGTCGGGTACCTTGGTGCGCACAGGGTACGCGCATGTCAGGCTTGGCATCCTGCCCAATCATGCCTACTGGCGCTATGCTTTTGGGGTGCATGCTTTGTTCCTTCTGACCTGATGCTGCACAAATTGGAACGTGCAATACGTCCAAACGCTTCGCTGCAGGCTGCGGTGGACCGCTGCCGGAAAGCCTTGAAGGCAGCGGAGCAGCAGGTGGCCGTGGCCAGTGCAGGTGGGGCAAACGCGAATGATGCTGTGCGGCTCATTGTGGCCCATAATCCTTACAATAAAAATTGTCCACGAGGACCTCGTCAGGCGACAAGCTTGCAGTTGTGTGTCTGTTTTTTGCATCCCGTCTGCCTCAATCATGTTGTCCAATTGAGATAGTGCATGCCATTTTTCAAGAAGGTGAGCAAAGGCTACCCCTTGTACTTGGCATGCTTATTACCTTTGACCCACTGCCATTCTGGTTGTGCATTATGTTAACTGATGCACATGAGATGTCTTGTAAAAGGGTACTGCTGGCCATTTGCAAGGGAACACTTCGCTTTCTTAAATTATGCAAAAAGGACTTCTCATGCTGTTTGACTGCAGAGTATGATGCCGTGGGCGAGGAGCGAGTGGCACTTCAGTCCAAGATTGAGGCAGCCACGAGTGCCCTTGCTGGTGGGAACATATGTGCTTGACCTTTTCGTTATACTAATTAGACAGAGCTGGTGAGCACAAAAGGCGGCGTCCAGCATGTGACTTGGCTAACCTGTCACCTACTTCTGCAGGCCTAAGATCAGAGGAGGCTTCACTGCGTGAGAGCACAGCTAGCTTGCGGGTTGCTTACGAAGGAGTTGTAGCCCAGCTTGAGACACGCAAGAGGCGCATGCAAGAGAGTGACGAAGAAATTGCAGGTGTGCCACAGCAGCAAGCATCACAAAGATTGCAATTCAATATTTGTCGAAGGCACTCGGCGAAAGAGTGTGCTCATTTCCTGTTGGCTTGGATGGTATAATGAGGTGTGAGCTGCGTACAGGTTGCTGAGTTATGCCTGAGTACATTAGCACCCAGGAGGGTGTAACAAGGCCATTTTCGGAAGTCAATTGTCCTGGGGCCTTACGGATGCACCTTCATAAGTTTTTTGAAGCCATACAAACGGTTGTCCCCACCACTGGGTCACACCTTCGTATGGCAAAAATGGCAAAATTGGTTTTTTAAGGCATAACTTTGCAGCCTCCGCACTGATTCCCGACCTGAGCACACCATTGGAGAGCTCGGTCTTTTCTGATTCCATTGATTCCCTTGGTGTCAGGATTGGTGAGGTGAATGGGAGGAAAGCTTGGGAAAACAGGACGTAAAGATGGAACAGCACAAACTATTTCCCACACAGCCCCAAACTCTGGCTTTCACGTGCCTGCACATGAGTCATAATGCCCCGCATCTGCTATGTGGATTTGGGCAAATGAAGTTCAGCCGCTGAGCTGTGCGCTCCGTTCGGCAGATATAACAAACATTTTGGCCCACTGCTTCCCATCCACACCCTCGCTCGGCTCCTTCTCAAATCATTTTGTTTATTTATGATCCCCGCGACCCTCAGGCTTCATTTGGCTTGGAAGCATGCATGGGTTGCAGAGATATCGCATTTCCTGTGTTGGTGCCCTCATCCAGGCGCGACACAGACACCCATGGAATACAGCTTCCCAACCCTTTCCCCTTTGCCGACATTGCAGCATCAAACCATCATGAAATTGCATCTCAAGCCCTGGAAAGTGGCAGGATTAAAGTAGTTTTGGAAAGTCCCATTTTCCTGCCAAAATGGGCAAAATACCAAATTCTGGCAAAATACCTGGCAAAATACTACCAGAATGGCCAATGGCGCACATGCTGCACGTCCAAAGATTTCTCACAGCCTGATATATATTGTGACACATATATTATGACCAGAGTTGTGCAAATACGGCGTCATTCACAAATGGCACCGTGATTTACGGCGTCATTTGGACCCCGTCATACTGCTGTACACAGTGTTTTCTTACCATTTACGCCGTAATTTACGTTTTTTTCCGTAATATATGGACCAAAACGTCATGATGGCGTCAACGGTAACATGCACATCACTGATTATGACACATGCTCATGTTATGCATTGTTGGAGCTGGCATTGGGGCAATTGTGTGGGCAGCAAAGCAAGTTGGCCATACTTGGGGGGTTCCAATGGTGGGGATGACGAAACAGCTCCTCAACCAGTTCATGAATTCGACCACATTTTATCTGATTATTGTGCTTATGTCGCCAAGACACCAATAAAAGGACGCAATTCCCTCTGAGTGACCACAATGCCATGATTTCTAGATTAACTGTTCAACTTCAACCACGCAAAATAGGCTGCTTTGCCCAGAGATCCCAGTCTGCAAAGCAATCAGCTTCACAGGACTTAAAATTGGCTTTCCAACTATGTGCTCAGCACCGTCGGAAGTTGCATGCTCAAGAGCTTAGTTAACCCCCCCTCCCCCCAACCCCCTCCCATTAGCACTTGTCCATTTAAGTGTTGTGATCACGGTCACACACAATAATTTTTCCAACCCCAAAAATATTTTCACTTTTCAACCCCCAAAGTGCACTTTTCACTTTTTTTCACTTTGGGCGAAAATGGGGGGTGGTCTTAGGAGGCCCTTAGCGAGGGTCCCAATCGTGCAAGACCTCTAGAAACCCTTGTTTGGGGTTTTGTATGTTGGAAAGAACATTCACCTTGGGAGAATGTCTGAGGAGACAAAGTTTCCATACATGGTTTACACACGTGATTTATGCAGCTGCAGCAATAGCTGGTGACAATTCTCCAGGCCGACGATGCACCGAGATGATGTCTCATGTTTGTGTTCGCCAGGCTTACACTTGTGGGGTGCCAAATGGTGGTGAAGAATGTCAGGCAAATAGAAAATGAGATGGAGTCATCGCTGACATTTCCTGGGCTTTAAGACTGTCAATTTGAGGAGCACTTGTGCGCAAAAAAGGCTTTCTTTGCATGCATGAGGTTATATCCTCAAATGAAGGCAAGAACTGATGCACCATGGCCACATGCACAGGGGGAAAAAGAAGTTTTCAAGTGTGCGCCAACCTCGCTCTCTGAACTTTTCATCATCCTGTCCTGACGCTCTCCCCTTATGGCTCAGGGTCGATTGACTGTCATGCAAGACCTTGCAGGCCATAAACCGAGTGCTTAAACGAGGGCGTCTGCAGCATTGCAGGCTCCTTATGAAAAGTGCACTCTGTGTTGTGTTGCTGCTTAATTGCGACATGAGGATCTATCGCAAAGAGCTCTTTGGATCCTGTTGCTGGTCTTGGGAAGCTAGAAAACATAAGAATGTGGTTTCCAAAAGTAATGCTGGAAGAAAATGGTGGTCATGGGGGGAGCAGGTGCAGGTGGAGTGAAAAAATTTAGTGAAAATTTTTGTGTGACAAGTTTTTCACTCCGAAAGTCGCTCAGGAGTGAAAAATCGTGTGTGACCGCAAATTTTTTTCACTTCTGAGTGAAACAATAGTGGAAAAATAGTGGAAAATTTTGTGTGTGCCCGCGGCCTAAGTTTTGCAGACTAGAGGTGCAGCTGAGCTAACATTCAATTTGGTATCTTGCCACAGCTAGGATGTGGTTATTTTCTCTACATTTGTGTTCTGGTAAGCTATGAATAATGGGTGCGTTGCGTATGCAGCTGTAGAAGGTCAGGTGAAGGTACATTTAGATGACAGGCATCATGGCGTACTCTTCGTGCATGTGGCTTATCTCCATGTAGAGGCTTTTGGTCATGCCGGCATTCCTTCCTACACCTCCAATTTTCATTCCTCAATGTCTCATTGCACAATTGCAGGTCACAGACAGGCAGCCGCACGGCTGGCGCGCTCAATCCAGGATGCAGAGGTGGAGATGCACAAGCTTGAGAAGAAGTGGGTGTGACAAAACTAGGCAAAGCTAACGGCCTCGTGCTTCATTCTGAATTGTGTTCCCAGCAGCCTTACCTGCCAACCGTTAAAGCAAACACGTAACTTGTCTATGACTCCTGCAGCTAACCTATGTTAACCTTTCTCTCCTCTTTTGGCCTTACATGTGACAGTCCACGCTCATAAACACGCTGTCACTGCAGCTGTTGCTTCATCTGCCACCCTCAGTGCGTTTCCTTGACCAAGCTGCTGAGGGCCCCTGCCACTGGGGCTCAGACTGGGGGTCCGGGAGGGGGGGGGCCATGTCAATCGACACACAGCAAGGAGGGCTGCAGTATGCTCGGGCATATTGTGCCCTTTTGCACTTGTGGTTCATGGTTGCAGTCTTGTAAAGAAGTTTGACTACTGTTGTCAAATAATTGGAACCCTTATTTACTAGGTTTGTAAACTCATCATGTCGTACTTTCTGGCTCTGAGGAGTTCTACATTCCGTTTTTCAGGTTTGTGAGAATGATATTGCTTGATACAGGTCAAGTCCTGTGCCACCATTTTAAGGCGCAAAATCATTCAAGTGTGCGTTTGCAACTATGGGCACTAAACAATGGACACATCGATTGGACATGTGCAGGATGAATACCATTGCAGAGCATGGAAAAAATTGCTCAGATTTTGCTTCCAAAGTGGAGAAAGACTTCTCTTGGGTGTCTGTTGAGAAAGCAGGGTTTGGCTCGGGTGACTACAACTTTGCAAACTATGACATGCGGAAGAGCAAAAAGGACTATGCAGAGGTATGTTTTGGTACAAAACGCATAGGTATGTTTTGCAGAACGATTGCAAGCTAAAGCTGACTGGCTGCTTCTGTTCCTCGTCGCAGGCGGAGGCGCGATGCCAAGAGTTAAAAGGAAGGGTGAATAGCAAGGTAAGGTAAACTTTTGATCCTGTGGAAGTCCATGTCACAGAATGCAAGGCTCAATTGTTTCATCGCCATCCATCCAACGAAACAATGTCTCACGTGAGCTCACCGGAAAATGATCAAATTGTAGGCAATATTTGCAGAGTATGCATTGGCATGTTCTTCCACAGCGTGTCGCGTATAGCCAATCTTGTATTGCGATGTTCTATTGTTTTGTTGAACACATGTGAAATTGTAGCACTGTATTCAATGGTGACTTCCATAATGGATCGCCTGGCATGTTGCTTGCGCAGCTGTGCTTCACCAGAATTGGTTTGCATGCTTTCCAAGTCGTCATTCTTAAGTTTTGGGGCAAGAAGATGCACGCCTAGCAAATGTGTCCCTTTCGTTGCATAAATTGTCGTTAATTGGCAGGCCCTTGATAAGCTGGAGAAAGCTGAATCAGAGTACTATAGTTTGATGTCCAAACGCCAGATAGTGGACAACGATCGCCAATGTATTCTGCAGGTAATAAACAAGGCAGTGGGCTGAGCAGTGAGGCATGGCTGCAATTCCTCAATCTTTCCATGGAAATAGAGCTTCCAGCCATAGAAAGTGAACAAACGTCTTTCATGCTGTGTGAAATACAAATGCTCGATGTTTTTTCATAAAGGCACATGCATAGAGCCATCATGATTGCTTGTCTGCCATTGGTGTAAGTTGGTACATGTCCTTCCACTTGGCTTTTGTAGGTGATTGAAGACTTGGATGACAAGAAAAAAGTAGCAATGAAAGACACTTGGCACAAGGTGTGATTTGATATACTTAAAGCCAATGTTGCACTGAAGATGCACGGCATCCTGATTGAAAGGCTTGCATCAAATTGCACAATTGAAGGTGTATGCTTAACACAGAAAGAATAATTTCAGGAACTGCCGACTAATAAGATGCATACATAGCCTCTGATCTTATTTGATTTCAGTTCACAATGTGCTACAGAAGTTTGAAGGCACTTGCCATCGTGGCATTCCTCATTGAGGCATGCAGAGACATGCCATGAATGAATCGCAGGTGAATGGTTTTTTTAGTTCGATTTTTTCCACCCTCCTCCCTGGAGCACAAGCAAAGCTGGTGCCGCCTGAAAACCAAACATTTCTCGAGGGTGGGTACATCACATCGTGCCTGGTTTTTGGAGTTGAAGGCGTTTTGGGGAACGATTTTATTCTCGATGTTGGAGGTACAGCTGGTATTATGCATTGTGCATTAGCTGTATTTTGCACAGATCTACGCACATGTATGAGGCGGTACCCACCACTGGACCCCCCCAAACATGGCCAATTAGCACTTCTGCCCACTTGCTGGCCCCATTTCCAGACCCTACCATGCAAAATATGTACATATGTCATAAAAAGTCAGGCTGTGTGAGAAAATGCGAGGTGGGGGCACGGCGTGTGCGCCTTTGGCCATTCTGGCACCATTTTGCACCCTTTTGGCAGGCAAATGGTGCATCCCCAAACTTGCTCCAATCCTGCCGCTTTCCAGAACTTTAGCTGCTCTTGCATGATGA
>LFIK01002825.1_pt1 | contig 14072 bp, 15 predicted proteins | sample 643401 | NCBI WGS metagenome assembly LFIK01 (sample SAMN03777447, study PRJNA286221) | soda lake metagenome | biome: soda lake; feature: Kulunda steppe; material: water; isolation source: sample T5-Br brine of Lake Tanatar-5 | place: Russia: Kulunda steppe | collected 2010-07 | reverse complement strand
GGATTGGGCTCTTCCCCATGTTCAGAAACAGAATGTCCCCCCTATAGAACCCTGGCTCCATGGATCCACTCAACACCACCACCACCTGCAAGTAACCAAAAGAAGCATGCCCATTCTCTGTGTGATAAAGTCTTCGCTACGGCTATCATCAAGAAGCAGGCCAGTCAATGAGCACATAATTGTGAAGGGCTATACGTGCAAAAGTAGAAGAATAAGATAAATCATGCAGGTCAATTGGCTTGTATGCTCAAGTCAGCTACCAGACACCGCTGTTGACGAGTTGCAACACACTAAAAATGGCCCTGCAACTATTATCACTTCAATTGTAATCAACACACACACATGATGTCCTCTAAATCTAAGGTAACGCCAACAAGAATCATGTGATTTGTCAATCTAGGTCATGTAAGCCTAGGTCTAGATGGGCTAAACTAGTGACAATAAGTTTTAATTTGTAGAAAATTAGGTGTGCGTGCCCCTTCAATTGCAAACTCCGTCAACTTGCACTGTCCTCTTTTTCCAAAGGACAAGTGGGAATTTTTGCTCATACTGATGGGCATACTTGATGGTACGGCTAGGAATATTTTAAGAACATGCTTATTTTGGGCCCCTTAGGAGATTATGCAATTCAACAAGCCCAAAGGCTATAAGTGCCTCCGATGCTAGTTTGTTCACAGTAGAGGTATATCCTCATCTCAGTCTGCCTGCACGGCTTGATGACTTTCATGTTAAGGAGAACGCACTGACATGCGAGAGAGGGGGAGGCCAAAACTAGTTGAACGATGCTTAACAATGTCATGTCAGCATGGTTTTCGCAGAGGTTTTCCGTCTTCAAAAATATCCATGTGCATGGTTCCTATTCTTTACCGGGGATTCGCTGCCAGTGACGAGCATCAGGGTTTTCCAAATCATGAGGGCAGAGGTGATAATCAGGCCTGCAAGGACAAGGCAAGGCCAAGACAACGCACATGCTTTCTGCAGGAAAGGCACAGAACAGCAGAGACAAATTGGATGGATGTCTGCATGTAACATTCATGGAAGGTCTGATGAAACATTGCGCGTAATCTCTGAGGCTGCGGCTGAAGTAGTTTGCAATACTGTGCTAAGTCTAGTCTAGAGAGCATCCCTAGCTCATGCTTGTGCAGCACTCTCCTCGTGTGCACAGTTGCATGCATCTGGCAAAGTTCTGCAGCATGTGCAAATGGATGCATGAGGTGCCCAGGTTCCTTCCTTGTTACATCTGTCAATTTGGTGCCAGCAGAGGCCAAATGCAGGAACAGTGGACAGGGAAACACTGGCACAGAGTGATGGTATATGTACATGTCAGAGCCAGAGCCACCCACCCAGCTGTACTCCTTGCATCACTAGCTGGCGGAAATTCATCCTGCGACCACGCATGCAATGACAATGTCCAGTTAGTCAGCCAAGACCCAAGTAAACTAGTGCACCGTTGTTTAGATTTTGACCATGGAGAAGTCTACCTCCTCAAAGTTTGCACGGTGTCCTCTATAAAGTCCCCCACCAAGGGCAGCCCGCAGAGCGTCTGAACGAACCCCATCGTGTCGTTCTTCTTATATTGTGTTTTTCAAATCAATCATTTACTTTCTCCCGTTTGTTGGTCCTGTCAGCTCATCTTGAAACGCTTGCACAGAGGACTCAGCATACTAAGCATCATGGAGTTTGAGTGGTTTTAAACATCAAGAACTAGCATCTTTCTGTATTCAATGATCACAGAGGCTGCACTGTGCTCCTGCCTAGCGCTGGCCCTGTCCCTACAGCTCCTCCTACACTTGGAGGCTGAGCAGAGCTTGAGGTGAGCTATCATTTCTATGAAATTGTTTCCACGGTTAGGCACCTGATTGGAAGCACTTGCATGCTGTTGACAGGTATCTCTGCTCGCATGCCGCAGATCACGCAATTCTGCGAATAGGTCGGACAAAACACAGCAGTCGAAAACTTTTGCATCATTCAGGAGTGGCTTCAACGCAAATGATCTGGCGCACAGTCCCAGAGATCGCTTTAAAAAGCAGCAGCAGGACAACCCGACGGCTGCACATCAAGCAAGTTGGCGGCAGCGCGCTCCTGGCTATGGACAAGCTAAATCGCTACTTCCCTCCCCCCGTGATGCAGCCATATATCCCAAGGTTGCAATTACGAATGATCATCCCTCAGCTGCATGGTTGGATTCTGTGTGCTGTCCTGAAAAGAAGGATAAGAGCTGCTTATTGGATGAAGGCACAGAGGGAGTCCTTTTAAAATGGTCACGGCTGTTTCAATGAAGGGCTTGTAGACGCACTTGTTGAATGCGAAGTATGATGCATAAAGAGCAGTCTGGCAACACAAAAGGAGACACAGATGACTGGATGTTCCAACCATCATTCCTGTTTCGAGCAAGCAGTAGCTATTCTTTACTGTTGGAGATGAGATTGAGCTCGCACATTTTCAGCTACTGAGATGCTAACTGGTCCCCTACAGGTGGCTCTGCTGTTTTTGGCGCCAATGGAGCCGCACAATGACGCAATCTGGCTGAAGTTCTTGAGTGATGCGGCCACCCTCCCTCCCCCCAAACCACCTACACACCCTAATTCATCCATTGCTCAAGCATTGCAGCATGGACCAGGATTCAATCTGACCCGCCTGGTGCGAGGAAGGCAATGCATTGCAATGCCACAGCACTTCATGGCCGCAAGGTCGTATGACATTGGCATTGGGTGGTGCATCAGCGGTCGCAGGGCATTGGCGCAGGGTGGTGCCGTGATATTTGTTTGACGCCAGACAGGGTGGTGGCCAGGGGTGGCGCATGCATAAGTGGCCCGCAGTCCCTGCAACAGTCTCGCAACGTCAACCAAAGGGGGGGGTCATTGCTCATGTGCAAGTATCGGTGGGTCCCCAGGCTCAGAGGCCCATGGAATTCACCTTGCAAGCACAAACTAAGCAGAGGGCTAGACACAGCTTGCGCTGGCACCAATCGCATCTAGTACAGGCCTCTGAGCAGATGCACTTCAGCTGCCCAGAGGAAGGAGACTTGTTGAAACAAAAGGGGCTGCTCCGGCTGTGACCCCCAACAGCGCTTGGCCTGGGGGTGGGGCAGGTCGCAGTAATTCACCAGGTATTTCATGCTGCGGCTGTTGCAGAGGCTGCAAGCCACTAGGCGTTCACAGAGACGTGGTGCAACACCCGCACATACCGGAAAATTCACTAGTTGCCGCGCTCCTATGCTGCACCATCTGGGCGCGCACATCACATCTGAAAGCTTGACCCATGCATGATGAATGCCGCACTCAATGCGGGCTGCGGTTTCAGGTCGGCGGTCCCTTGCACCCCCCTTGGAGGGCCACGCTATCCCCAACACAGCCTGGCGCAGGGCCTGAAGACCCAGGGCCCACAGCGCCCGCAGAACCTGCAGCAGCAGCGGTCCTGAGCACACCTCCACATCCTGTAGCGCCTTCAGCAGCAGCGGTCCAGGGCATACCCCAACACCCACAGACTGAAGGCGGGGCCACTCCGCCCGGGAACCTCCACCCTGATCGCAGCCATGCAGCTGCAGGCGTGATGGATGAGGGCAGGGCCCCTGCCCTAGGAGACTGGGCACCCAGCCTGCATGCTGTAACGGCAACAGCGGGCAGACCGCATCACCCTCATGCAGGTGGCAGCAGCGGCAGTGGCGGGCATGGAAGCGGTGGAGCCGGGGCGCAGGGGCTGGCGCCCCCAGGGCAGGAGGAGGCGCCTGCGCCAGGTGCCTCTGCAGGGGGGTGGGCAGGGGGGCCCCGGAGCAGCGCCAGCACGGGAACGGGGGGAGCGCCTCAGACAGGGGCCTCCGTCAGGGCCGAGGGTGGGCCGCAGGGGGCCCTTGGTTGCTGGATGGTCCGCATTGTGGGCGCGCTCCAGGCCTGGGCGGCGTGGTCCAAGCGGGTGCTGCGTGCGCGCTTGAGGGTGAGCGATCCGTCCCGGCCCGGGTCCCGACCGGCTCTGTGGGAGCGGGCCACGGTGCAGCGGGAGGCCACGCACTTACTGCACCAAGGTGGGCCTGCATGCACCCACAAATGCGCACACATGAACACACGCACACGTCTGCGCGTGTGCACATATGCATACACACCTCTGCATGCATACGCACATGCACATGCACACACACACACACACACACACACCTCCGCGCACAGACACACACACATACACGCGCATGCGCACCCTCAGACATGAGCACACACCTGCAGTATGGAGGCGAGTTCAGAGAGTGCATGCCAGGTGCGTTGCCCCAGAATGGGGTGTAGCGCTGCCTGCCTAGCCATGTGTACACGCACACACAACAAGCCACCAAGAAGTAGCACCTATGAACAAGAAAGTTTCAGCCGGCTGTACTTGTCCCACGCTTTTGGGATCTCCACCTTGACTTGCCTGCTCACATTCTTCATGACTTGCACCATAGTTTTTATTTACGAGACATGCAGAGACGTGCGTGCGTGTGCGCGTGCGTGAGCATGGCTTCTGGAGCTTTCACATTCGGACCCTCTGTTGCAGGACCTTTGCCGCCAATCTGATGGCAGCTTCCCCATGCCTGGGCAACATGGTGTCCAGCTCTTTGAGAGCCACATGACAGTCGCTCTCAGCATTACAGGACAGCTGTCACACGGCACAGCTCTGCACACAAGGGTGACAGCACCCCTGCGCCTATGCCGGTGCCTCATGCTGCCACAGCTGGCACTGCTGAGTGGCTGCGGGTGGGCTCCTGAGTGGGCAGACCGATGCACCCCGCTCCCAATGCTGCACTTTGCATGTAGCAGCCCTTGGGCGCTTGATGCCAACACACATCTCTAGTGCTGACGCTGACGTGCAGTCTCCTCAGGAGCAGGCAAAGATGCGTATGCTGCCCAGAAGCTCTTTTCAGTCTACGTGCTTACACACCACGGGTGAGGGACACCCAATGTTGCAAAGCCACCATGGCCAGAGCAGGCGCCACTGCCTATCAAGAGGAGCACAGGTTCCAGGAAACAAGATAGAAACCCACATTCGTTCAGGCATTTAAGGAAATAAGAGGGTCTCAACAAGCATGGAGTTTATGCAGCCAAAGTGCCCCGCTTCTCCTATTTTGCTTTTTAATGCCCACACTTCAGAGACATGGCTCAGTTATCGCAAATCAAGACAAGGTAGCTAAATTCAGAGGTGAATTTCAAGTTAGGTGGTGAGTGCTTTCATCCTTTGGCCTCAACAATAGAATGCTCACTAGCCTCCCTCTGCTGTGACAATTTAGGTACTCACGGCCAACATCTGTGTTTGCGGGGCTGGAGATATCAAAAGATGCCAGCCTGGATCTGACACATGCGTATGGGCAGCCAACATTGATGCAGGTACTGGCGCCACATATCTTGCAACATGATGATCATGCAACACCACTGGTGATTGGCAATCAAGGAATCCACATGCCTTCCATCCCTCAGTTTGTGACCCACTTGCACCTGTCTTTCATCCCTTACACAAGCTAGGATTCAAAGATGAGAGGAACTCTGCGGGCACCTTGCCTGCTGCTGACCAAAGTCTTGCAAGCCAAAGCAGCAAACATTTCCCCCAAACATTCTCTGTGTTGTTTGCCATGGCATTTGTGATCCAAAACCTGCAGGCATCTCGTCTGCTGCTGGCCACCGCCCTTCGTGACCCAGCCAACATCCGCTTTGTGCTGCTGTCAGACACCTCAATACCCCTGGTGCCACCTGGCCTCGTCTGGGCGCAGCTGCTCAGCGAGCACAGGAGCAGGGTTGATGCATGCATGGACACAGACATGGACGTGCACAGGTGCGCAAGCAAAAGGTGGTTGTGGCAGCACTCAAATCGCTAGGCCAATGTTTGTGTGTATGTGTGCGTTTTTGGTGTTTGGATTGCGTGCATCTGCTGCATATGTTCTTTTCTGCAGAATTCCTCTTGTGCACTCACGAGCTTCACATGATTTGAGGGTCTTAAAACTTTCTGCACACACTGGAGCAGCCACCCTGAATGTGCAGGCGGTCTCCTGGCTTGTTCTCTGAGCACTTAAGGGCTGAACATTGGCGCAAGAGCAGCCAATGGTAAGTATTCGTGGGCGTGCTTGTGCACGGTTTTTGCCAGGGCTAGCCGGAGTGTAGAACACGTTTGTGCATGTGTGCTGCTGTTCAAGCTTCAGGAGGGGTCATAAAAAGGCATGAATGGCATGCTCATGTGCTTGCAACCACCGCCCCAGAAAGCCAAAAGTGAGCCAGGATTAGTATTATGCATTTGTCCTGAGCTGTTTCCTGGATGTCAGGCTCTTGCCATGTTGGCAGCATCAGGCTTATTTTGTTGTTCTCACATGTCCTGGTGCAGGTGGGCACTCACGCGTGCGCACGCTGCGCTTGCCGCCGCGGACCTCCATGTTGCTCCCCTTTTCACAACTTTTTGCCGCTGGGCACATGACAGCGCGTCTACACCCAGTACGTCACTCCATACTTTTTTCCCACTTAACAAAAAGATACCTCTAGGAAGGGTATGTAGTTTCTTCAACATACACACAATGCCGCACGTCGTGCATCAAATGCACTCACCCCCGGACCAAGATCTGGTTTCTGCAGCGTAGAGTTCTTGTATCATTGTTACTTGCAGACAACACGTCCCCCTTGGCAGCACACAAATGATACCAGGCTGGTCACACTGCGCGGCACTGCAGGGCCTGAGGCTGCAAATACCTCAAGCGCACCCGCACAAGAAACTAGTGACCAACAAGGGGGAGCTGCCGATTTGGGCCCAAAATACAGAAACTTAAACCTGCAGAAAATCCAGAGAGGTGTGGCAGAGCCAGTGCCTGATACCCAAGGCTTCCAGCAGGCAGACCATCTCTCTCTCCTACCGGCCTCGCGTCCTCCCCTGTGTGTGGCTGATGAGCACTACATGCCAACGCTTTTGGCGAGCTACGGTTTGGATCAGCAGGTGTGCGGCATGAGGCAGGCTGCACTTTTTTGTGCTGTCCCTCATGTGTCTCTCAATTTGTGGCGCATGCACTCTATCTTGTGACTGAGCTGCTGAAGCTGTTGAATGCCATTCATTTCTGTTTATGAAAAGGGCTGAGACCATTCAAGTAAAGGTGATCTTACATGCGCACAGATCCTGGGCAGTAAGATGCAAACATATTGTCAGAGGAAAACTCCCAATGAGGACACAGGTCCGCCAGGGATTTGTACATTAATGTTCCTTCCCTGGTAACCATGAGAAAAGCCATGAACAAATGCATGAAAAAAATTTGGAATGAATTTTGCGTCTTATGAGATGCATGAGACAATGAAGCAGGCACAGAAGCAAACAGGCATACAAGCATAAATGCATATGCACACGCACATGCATGAGCATCCATACACACACAAACTTGCCAAGCTGACACATGCTCCTCCTTACTTATATCAGTCAGATTGCGTGGGAGTTTCGCACTACGCTGACTGGGTCACACACCCAGGGTCCTCACACCCGCGCACGTTCATGCCGTCTGATTTCACTCCCAAGCTTGTGAAGAAGCTACACACAGGTGGGTCTGCCCTCTTTTCAGCCAAAGCAAGGTCTTGGATAACACAAAACTTTGCCTCCCAGTGTTTTTCATTGGAAAAGAGCAGGCTGCTCGATGGGCTGGCTTATGTGCTCGAGAACGTGCACAATCCGCAACAGGCCAACCTGTAAGCACTCAAAATTGCGGCCATCACAGAGGTAGACTAAGGTCCTTAGTACAAGGACGAGCTTTGATTGAGCAAGACCATAATTGATGCTCTGTGCATCATGCCCCACATACTCACACAGAACATGATGCATCAGGCCGCACAAGTGGTCAACCAGCTTGCCCGTGGGGTGATGCATCCAGATCAGCAGCTCAATCTGGTGGCATCTTTGGAGGTCATGGTGAGTTGTTGGTGACGTGGAGGCTTGGGGTGGTCAGCTGTCGCTCAAGCCCAAATCCACACCATCCTGCCTGACTATTCTGAGCTCATATTCAATGCCTTATCCATGCTTGTTGAGCTGAGGTGCATTGCTAATCACAGAGCCGTGGTCACATCCATCAATGCTCCAGCAGGAACAGGGGGCACACGCAGTCCCCCTCCAGCCAGACCACGGTATGCCCGCCTGCGCAATGTGGATACCGACGTTGACCAACAAGTCTCCTCATGGGTGCTGGGCACGGGCTACCGGCCTGTATCACCACGCTGTTCATTGTTTGCTCGCAAATTCCCTCCAGTCAATGTACCAGGCACTGCTGCTCCAGCAGCAAATGGCCACTCTCTGGGGATCAAGGGCAGGTTGTTCAGCAAAGTGGGCCATGCAGGGGTGCATGTGGATAACTTTTCACAACTCAGACATGATCCACTGCTGGAATGGGCTCTAAGCTGCTCAACAGGATTGGCCATGGGTAGCCATTGCAACAACTACACACAAAGTGCTCCAGCATGATTAAAGGATTAACCATCTGCGCGCAAGCTGTGCTGTACTGTTACACAAAAAGCACACCTTTGGCATGAACAAATGACTAAGCATCTCCGCACAAGCTGTGCTGTACTGTGGAGGTGTATTGCTGCTTCGGTACAAACACTTTTGCAGGTATTACTTGATCATTGATTGTAGAGATTAGACTCCCTCGAGATTCAGGTGCTTGTAACAGTTCACACATGTATGTTGCGCTTGTTGGAGTTACTACAGCTGCTGCGGCCTTTTGTGAGGGCTCCACTGGTTGCTTGTGGAGACTCCCTCAAGTTGCCCCTAACTTCCCGTGGACAAAGCAAAGAATATACGTGATAAATTTGATGAACTAGCCAGCCCAACGTTTAATTCTGGGTCATCTATAACACCTGGGAACCGGAAGAACTAAAAGACACGTTGCCCAGCCTCCTTGAGCGTATCCAGGACTTTGAGACTCGGGTTGATGAGCCCGACCTCTTTTTGCCCACAGCAGACCAAACCCTAGACAATCTGGAAGGACAAGGCTTTGACATGTCCAATACGGCCAACTCCTGGATTCAAAAACTGGACACTGACCTACGGAATAAAGTCACCTTTGATGTCCACCCCACAAATCCACAAGTGGACATACAACCTACTGGGAGCTGTGAGTTCTGGATCCGAGATGTAGACCTTGTTAGGTACAAGCCTAAACCTGCTACTGAGCAGGCCCCCCTCAACACAAATCCTCCACCTCTTATTCTTCCAGAAATCTACTCATCAAGAGTAGCATGTATCTAGCGCACAGACGGAAAATGCCAGGGCATGATGACACCGGAACGCATCAACATCCTTCATACAGCTTTCCGCACAGCCAAGCTTAGAGGTCTCCATAACCACATAATGCCTCCAAAAATGGGTTCTGGTAACTCAAGAAAAATGGCCTCTCCGTTAGACTTCAACCCTTGTTACCCCCATTATTGGAGTGCACACTCACAAGATGCACTCTTTGGTGCCCACCTTGACTCCCTCTCATCCCAATTTACTGGTTTCTCAGTCTGCCATCCTATCTACAACGACCATTCCGAATGGTGACCATGAATCTTAGCCTTAGGCATGCTATCTACTCAGCCATCCTCAGCACAGAGGCAACTGCCACTTTCATGTTCCTACCATCTTGGAATGGATCCATGATCACCAACCCTTACTCAAGCCTCCTGACAGCCTATCCCCACTTGTGTTATAAACTTGGAAGAATCCCAACGAATGAGATTGCCAACGCTTCCCCTCAATCCTGGATAAGTCAAGTGACCCTTCTTCCCCTGGCCTCTTGGAATCTTCATATCATAGCAGGCTGCAAGATCTTGCTTGTGACATCCCTGAAGCAAGGCTCGTCAACAACATTGCTAGCCATCCCGTCTGTGATGCTAGGCATGCTGAGACAGCGCCTGGTCTCACGATTTGAGAAACTATACTCAGACAAAATGCAAACGATCATATGCTCCCACAGACCTACTTTGGGTGATGTGGCCCCCCTTTCCCATCATTCCAAACCGGGACTCACTCTTAAAATTCCTGACTGGAAATCTTGGACCTACACGGACGGTAGCTGCCATATCCAAGGAGGTAAAACAGTTATTGGGGCAGGGGTCTATCACCCCAGCTCGGGCAACTCTAACTTGGTTGAACCAAATGGTGCTGGTATAACCAACATAATAGGGAGAGCAGATTTAGCAGCTACAGCTGCTGCTATTACTCACGATCATATTCACATTGCCGCAGACAGCCATACCTCACTCCATCAAATTAGGAAACAACTGTTTTACCCTGAAAAGCACCGCCACCGTGTCCAAGGAGACATCCTTAAAGTTCTTTCTAACTATCCAAAACTCCCAATCCCACATCTTCCTTTACAAAGTAAAGTCTCATGCTGGTACTGCCAGAAATGAATGTGCAGACGCCCTTGCAAAATACCAAGTCTGCCACGGTTACAGCCTCCCAGTTGAAACAACCATCCGCACCGCAGGCCCTGGTGGCAATCCCTTCTTTGATATTGCTGGTTAGCTGTTGAAGAAGTTAATCAGCAGGGATCTGGCACTGAAGCTCCCCAACACTGCCCCAGATTGACTCACCTTCCAAATCTCCAAGCCGCACTATAATCCCAGATGCACTCGGAACCATAAATTTTGCTATGGCAACTCAGGGTACCACCCTTATTACCAGAGTCTGCTTCCACACGTCCACAAAGGCATTGGCAACGCTTTTGGGAGCATGGTCCAAACTCTCTCTCCAAATGAAGCGCAATATCTTCCACTACCGCACAGGCACCCTTCTTAATCAAAAACACGCTGTCCGCTTTAAAAAGTCTACCAGCCTTCAGTGTCCACTCTGTCAGCAAGCAGATAGCGCTCTCCATATTCTCTCAGGGTGTCAACATACAATCATCTCAAGTATGTTTACTGAACGGCATAATGTTGCCTGCAGGCTCATTATGAAAGCCATCAGCAAAGGCTCTTTGGCAGGTTGTTTGATCCATTTGGATGCCGGCAGTACTACCCGTTTGGCCCTACAAATCCCCAAGCATGCTAATAACAGGACACTACCCAGCTGGCTTTTTGATGCTCGTTTATCTGCTAGAGAGAAACTCACCTCTAGTCGCCCTGATGCCATTTTGGTCACTCCCTTACCTACTAAAACACACAAATTGCCTATAACTCCTCATTTGCACCAGGTGCCTCGCTCGAGACACCACGGCAGAGATGTACACAGAGTTCAGGAGCTCAATGTCAACAAGAGGGAGATACACTTCGTTGAGGTTAAATGCTGCGAAGATACACGGCCTGGACACCGATTAGAGGCCTCTAGAAAACAACATGAAGTTCTTTGTAAGCGCTTGAAGCCAAGAGAATTATCCTTCACACTATTCTTCTTGGTGTAGGAGGCTCTATCTATAACTCACACAATTTGAATCATCTTAAAGAGCTTGGCCTTGATACACACAAAGCCCATAATACTGCCCTCAAACTACATGCTCATCCCGTGCTCTATGCGCACAAAATGACATCAACTAGACGCGCTCTTGAAAAATCCAGTTGCTCTCAAGGTCTTGGTCTGGAGCAGGGCGCTGCTTGTCACCCTCCAGATCCACACTAGTCCTTCCTTTTCCCTGGTGAAGGAGACTCACGGCTCTCAGGGCCAATGTGTCTCCTTTTCCTTAATTGATGTGGGGAGTGTTTTCACTGCCTACATAGTTTTTTTCTTTCTATTACATGAGCTGAAGAGCACGCCAGCGTGCACGACTTTTGATCCACACCCACTCAATGAGAACAGCGAGCGAAAGTTCAAAGCAAAATAGCTTCACATGAAGCTGAAAGAAGAAGATAGATGCATGCATGTGTACGTCTGGCCAAAGAAGTGCCTACATGAAGGAGCAGTTAGTGCGCTTCCACGGCTCTCTCCCCACCGCGCCTTTCTGTTATCTTGGGCTCCCCAGGCTTCCCTGTGCGCATCTGCACTGACTTCAGAAGGTTTGCAACTGCAGGCGCAGAGGTCAGCCAACAGCAAGGCGCAGAGGTCAGCCAACAACAAGGCGCAGAGGCCAGCCACTTCTTGTCCCACTGCGCCAGAGCTGTGCAAAAGAGCTGTGTATGATGCATGATGACAACTGATCCATGAGACAAAAATGAACATGGGATGCTCCTTTTTTGCAATCCCCTGCCTCATGAGCCAGGGCAGATGTGCAGGCCCACACAACCAACAGCGTGCACTGCAGATCTGGGGGCGTCAGCATTGGCCGTGCACCTGATGACATTCCGGAGGCAGTGGCGAGAGCTGTTGAGTACGCCTCGCCCGTGGCCCATGCCGTAGGACCCGTGAGACTCAGCAGGCCGATGCTGGTGAGGGTGCCCTGCCGTGCAAGCGCAAGTGAGAGTGAGCGCAAGTGCAGCAAGCATCCAGGGCTAAGGTTTTTCCTGAGATGGCCCCGTGCCTGTCCTGCAGGGGGAGTAGGCTAAGAGAGTAGAGATCAAAGAGAGGGGCAAGGCCCACTTGTTCCAGGCAGCTAAGACACCTGACATCAATGCTGCCATGGATGGGTTGCAGTTAGAGGAAGGGGTGTGCAAATGCCAGCTAGGGCACAGCCTCGGCTTTCCTCCTCTGCTTACCATGTCATATCCTAGCCTTGGGTGGTCCTGGGCTAGCAGCCTCCTGCATATGCAGAGGAGTGCATGGGCATTGCAACTGTGCAAGGCAGCCGCAGCTCAGAATCACCTGCTCACTTAAAAGATCATGCGGCTGACAAGAGACTGGTAGGCGCAGGCCACCCCTAGGCGTAGGATGAAAACAATCGCTTTCACGAAGTCGCCCCAGAAGCTATTGATACTCTTGATTCCATGCAGGCACATACCCTGCAAAGAGGTAAGCGGCTGAGAATCCTCCTGCCACCATCGCAGCCCGAGGATTGTTTAGTCGCTTGTATGCCCAGCCGGCCCCTCCTGCGCCTACAAGTGCAGACGTGAGAGGCGCCACAGGGAGTGAGAGCATGGCTTTGCTCATGCCTTGCAAGCACTCTTCTAGACATAGGTCTTTATTTAAAGCATTCCTGTGGAGGAAGATTCCTGTAGAGAATACGGAGTGTGCTAGTCCAGTCAGCACAAGTGCCCACCCTTGCGCTCCAAAAGACCCACATGCATTCAGACATTGCAGGCATCCATCACTCTTCAGCGTCTGTCATGAGGGCATGTTTTTCGAGAGAGAGGATCTGGATACTGATTATGTGGACCACATGTATGGACGTGTTGAAGATCAAAAATAACCCCGTACGGGGCTTGCCGACGCCATGTTAAAGCCTTGATCACATGATGCAATTGCAATTCATGGCATACAAGCGGCATCACTGGCTTACAAATGCAGCTGCTGGCTTCTCACGTACATGCCACACTCATGATATAATCTGGCATTGGGTCCACCGTCGAAGACACCTTGGCCACTGGTGCGACAGCTTTTTGGGGCAGGCTCTGCTGCGGGATCTCGACCTGACAGTGATTCATGACGACGGGTAAGCCTCATTCGATAATTGTAAGTAACACAGCAATTTTATCACTCAATTATGCCCAGGCCAAGCTGGTGATATGTCCTACCTTCCTGCTTCCGGGTGGCGGCGCCTCTTGAGCCATACTTCTATCGATGCTATGCCTATGGGTCTCTCGTTAAGACAGGAGCGACAAAAATGCAATTATTCAACAACTTTGCTTAATTCTAGGAAATCAAGGAAATAAGACCCAAGGACGACTGACCAGATCCACAGTGCAAAATTGGTGTTGCTACACTGTTGGCCCCGGCTTTGACCAAGGCAAAAACATGCCATGGCATTTGCAAATGCACAAATCTCAGCTTGAAGTTTTGGGCATGGCGAGCTGCAGCTACGCCGTTTAGCATGTAAAGCTTTGCATAATTATGCATTATAATCGGTCTTTGACTGGAGATGCCTACTGGCAAGTCGCAGCTCCGGATAGTCGAGCAGGCGGCGGGGCACCTTTGATGGGAAGTCGATTATCCACCCTCGCAACCTGTGGGTTCGGGGTTCGAACCTCACTGGAGGCCACAACCGGCTAAGCTGCCCTCGTTCGGCGGATACAGCCTTGAAACCTTACCTT
>LFIK01002822.1_pt1 | contig 14074 bp, 18 predicted proteins | sample 643401 | NCBI WGS metagenome assembly LFIK01 (sample SAMN03777447, study PRJNA286221) | soda lake metagenome | biome: soda lake; feature: Kulunda steppe; material: water; isolation source: sample T5-Br brine of Lake Tanatar-5 | place: Russia: Kulunda steppe | collected 2010-07 | reverse complement strand
TATCTGCTATGAATTGTCTGGCACAATCCTACATGTTCAAGGAAAGGCTGCTGAAGTGTGAGCCCATTGATCTTCGTCGTTTTGCTGACCTAAGGGAGAGGAACTTGGATTATCGGGCATCTTCTCTGACATCCTGCCGAGCAATGCCCCAATCATCATTTATGGTGCGCCCTCCCTACTAAGAGAGCCTCGGTCACACATTCGCCATATCATATGTATGAAACCCTTTCCAGATACCCTGACCCTCCTCGTGACATTATTTGCAGCATGGCATGCTTCAGACTTCGTTCCCACACCCTACGAATTGAAGCAGTGAGCTGCACTCGCAACACCTTCCCTACTTGTGACTTGTGCAATGCTAATGACGTACAAGATGAGCAACGCGTCCTTTTTCACTACAACCATCCACACGTGGTCTCTCTCCTCAGGACTGATGCGTCTCTATTTCCTCCTGCAGGTTTTGACAATGTGTTTGGTGCCCTAGGCCAGAAAAACGATAAACTTTACTTCTTCCTTCATGCAGTTAAACGTTTTTTGAGCAGGCTGGCAGCGACACTTCTTGACCGAAGGCCTTTTTCTTGGAAACCCTTAGCTCTTAAAAAAATTGTTCCTTACGTTTATCCAAAACACTCTTGCCTTTGTAGCTTCCAAAATTTTGTCAGTGTCTATTTTGCTCCTCATTGAAGCCAAATGTTGTGATCACACACGACCAGAGCAACAACTACTAGTTGTTGCTAGAAGCAAGAGCAATTGAACATCATATTAGATTGAAACACGCCCTTGATGGTGGAGGTTTGTCTGGTGCTTGCACCAGATGTAAACTTCAAGTGAATTTAGGAAGAAGAAATGAATTAAGGAAGAAGAAGTCCTTCCTTAATTCTTGCAAACAGGAGTTACCCTCAGGCTGTTGGCGCAGTCTTTTTCTTTTTCTTCTCTTCGGTGCGTCACTCTTGTCTCTCATACTACCTTGCCTCAAATATGTATTTTTGCCTGTATAGTTCCAAGTTGAATACCATTCCAATTTCAGCCGATAAACCAAACACAATCATGATGGCGTTTTGGTTTATCTTAAGCCATGCAAAATTTAGGTTCAGGATCAGGTTTGGTTTGCTGGCAACCCCTCCTTTTGGATCAGCAAAGAAACTCTGCTCTCTTGCCACAACTGGATTATGCAAGCATTTGTTGTTTGGAATGCAGCAGCACAACTGCGTCTAAATAGTCACAATCCCACCTGGGTAAGGGACCTGGCCTGTGATACTCAGAAGCAAACTGGAAGCACAAAAACATCAGTTATGACCCAGTGCTCAATGCCTGCCACCCAATGACTAAAACTGGTTTCAAGAACTTTGAAAAACTTCCACTAGATTACCGACACATACATACCAGGGATGGAGCATTCGCCTGTTTTGGATTTGTAATGCGCGAATGGTTCGGTAAAAAATTCGAAATACGCAAAATGATTCGAAATGCGCAAATGCTCCATCCCTGATACATACTCTCAACCACAGTCAAGAATTACTCTTCCCAACAGGATCCAGCCCACACTTAGCCAAAAGAATTCCTGACTGGAAAAAGTGGGCATACACAGATGGTAGCTGCCAGACTCACCAAGGAAAACAAGTGACAGGTGCAGGCACATGCCACCCTGCTACCTCTACTCCCAGCTTTGTTGAGCCAAACGGTATGGGCATTACAAACACCATCAACAGAGCTGAACTGGCTGCTATCACAGCCGCCATTCTCCATGGCCACTCCCTTATTGCCACTGACAGCCTCTCGTCTCTCCACCAAATCAGGAAGCACTTGTTGTACCCTGAGCTTCACCGCCACCACGTACAAAGGGATATTTTGAAGATGCTCATGCAAATTATCAGCAACTCACCAAATCCTGTACACCTTTTCAAAGTCGAATCTCAAGCTAGTGTCACTGGTAATGAGTGCGCGAATATCCCCATCGATGCTGTAGCCAAGTATCAAGCAACCCAAGTTGACGCAAATCTTGCAGACACAGGGATGCCATGCGCTGGTATTAATGGCAACCCTTTTCATAAAATAGCCTGGCTTGCATACAAAGGGATCTCCCCTCTGATGCAAAACTCTCAAGGCCCTCCAACCTACCTGCCCCAAAGCTCATTTATTTCTTGAATCTCTATGATGCTCTATAGACACCTATGCACTCCAAACATAAACTTGGCCACACAAACACTACACCTGCCAGTTAAAAACCAGTGGTTGCTACTCATATTACAAAGGCTTACTTCCCTTAGCCCACAAAAACATCAGCAACGCTTTCTGGACAATGTTCAATCTGTCCTTCAAGATGAAGATTTTCCACTACCATCATGGTATGATACAGGTACCCTTTTCAATTAGAAGCATGCTGTTTGGTTTAAGACCTCGACCAGTCTTCAATGCCCCCTCTGTCATCACTCAGACAGTACCCTACACATTCTATCAGGTTATCGACACCAGATTATTTCTGGTATGATTACTGAGCGCCACAACATTGCATGCAGACTCATCATCAAAGCTATAGAAGCAGGCTCCTTGGGGGGGTGTTTTGCTCAAATGGATATTGGCAGCGAAGACCGCTTCGCCTTTGCTGCCAATATCCATTTGGCAAAACCTACAGATCTCCGTAGGATCGATGGATATCTACCAACAGAACCGTCCCAGAATGGCTCTTCCCTCGCCAATTTCCTTCAAAGCAAAGACTTACTACAAGTAGCTGAGTACTAGTAGTACTAGCCGCCCAGATGCTTTACTTGGAACTAAAATGCCTACTAAAAAAGCAAACAAACACCAAGTGTCCACCCTAGATATGCAATAAGAAGTAGGGCAGGGTGCAGAGGGGATAGGGGGCTCGAGCTGAGAGCTCTCAGCAACAGCACCAGCCTGCCAGCCTTTGTCCAGAGTCCGGAACTCCAGTCAGCTCCCACCCAATCAGCGGCACATCCATCTTGTGGAGGTCAAGTACTGTGAAGACATCAGGTCTAGGAGCCAGCTTGAAGCCGCTCACCACCAGCACGGCGTGCTTTGTCACACACCTTCGCTGAGCCGCAGCCAAAGTTAGCCTCCACACTATCCTTTTGGGAAAGAGAGGTACCATATACAGCCCTTATAGTTTAGAGCCTCTGAAATATCTCAGACTAGATCCTCAAAAAGTCACCAAGCTTGCTGTAAAGCTTCATGCTCATTCGGTTCAATATGCGTATAAACTTGTCAGTACCAGACACACTCTTGAAGAAAAATTTGCTGCAAGTTATCATCAAGACCAGGAATGGGGTACTGCTAGTCATCCCCCTGATCCCCACTGACTCCTTTTGTTTTCTTTAGTGGTGGCTATACGGTGCTTAGGCCCTAGGTGACAATTTTTCCTTAATTGATGCAGGGAGTGCTTCACTACCTACGTAGCTTTTCTTTTCTTTTCTTGCTGGCATGGTAGGCTTCTTCTGTTGTCCTTGTTAGGCAGGTACAGCTATCTCATCTTTACCTTACCTTATCTTACCTTGGCAATGCTCAAATCTGGTTGACTCGGCGGTGTGTCTGTACAACTTTACATCTGAAGAATCTTACCCTGGATTCACCTTAGCATACACATCTAGCATACACATCCTAGCATATATATCCATTGCATTCAGCTCTGATAAGCCTATACATTTGGATGGACTAAAATCAAAGTGAATAAAATAAGTAGAGGAGCCCAAGAAGATAAGACCAGAACGATGTAAAAATCAAATATGATCATAAATACTTGCCATCATAGTTGAACAAAGACGGTCAAACAAAGACATTATGGTTGAATAAAGGTTAGCAAGTACAACGGCCAAGTTAGCAAGATGGACCTCAAGCACTTGAAATTCAGTGTGCAGCGTAGGAGCTTTTGAAGGAATTGGATACCGAAGATAGGGGGAAAAACCTGTGTATACAGGTGTTCATTATTGTGGTACCCAAGCTCTATGCAAAAAACTTGACACCTTCTTCTTCAGGGGTGTTGCCTTTAAATAGCCTGCACCAAATGGAAAAAGAGTCCCATTTCACATCACATTTGGGAGAAAACCAGGGAAAAACCTTACGCATCACATTCTGACGGAATAATCCATTTCTCCCGCTGTACAATCATGCTTGCGATCTGTGTGGCCCTGATTTAGACAATCTCACCTACCCATGCAAGCATGCCATCTCGACAAAAAAATGTGCAGTCAAATATGCCCACCTGGCCTTTCCTCGTGCTTCTAAAAGCTTCAATGCACGAAGCAGAAGCGTTCGATCTAACCCTGCGAGGTCTGCAGGTCACAATAACACAAGGACAAGAGTGAAAAAGCGGGCTTGAAAGCAAGAAATACAAAAGGAATCTTAATTGCATAGATCCAAGTGCTGGCTGTTAAGATAGAAGTATCACTACAGCATCATCATTGCCAAGGCAGACTGAAGTGCAAATGCACAAATACAGACATACAGTATGTCTTTAGGATGGGTAGATAGGGTGGTCCAGTCTGCCAAAGAGACTCGCTGAGATTCAGCGAGACTCATTGTAGGTGATAAGGGCCTAGATGGTAGATTACCGTACTGCTCCTAGGAGTATCGCTGGGAGTTGAATAATCATTGGGATTCTCAACGCTAAATTTTTCGGGGCATGGTTCCGTCCCTAGGAATCCTTCCACGCCCCCGGACAATCAAGTCGCAAGCAACGGTGCAAACTGTGGTCTCAATGGAGCCTGAAATGTAAGCCAGGGGCCCTCTTAGAGTTCGGGCACCTTTGCCCTGGGCCAATAGACCTACTTTAACCCAGGTGAGAGCTCTTACATCTGTACATAGCTGTGTTTCTGTACGTAGCTGTGCAAGTGTTGACCAAACTCAGAGAAGGCGCTTGAGTGCAAACTCGCATGCGTGTACTCCCCCATCTATGCACCACTTCAGCAGCTGCTCAGCCAGCCACAGCTGCAGCAGCTCCAACAGGAAGAGGCTGGGGTCAGGCATGCCTTTGTGCAACAGCTCCACCTCCATGATATCTTCCACCTCAGAACCCACCAATCCCTCCACCTCCAAATACACCACTTCATCTCTGAGATCTTTTTCCAGATATTAATTATAGTCCCCATAGTAAACACCAGGGGGATTAAATCAAAGGGGATTATAAAAAAATGGGAATAAAAAACGGGATCATATTATCAGAGGGGGTTATGAGGCCCCAAATGGGTATGGTTTTGGCATGATCCCAGATTATGGTCTCCGTGATGGGCACCTTTCAAGCTTGGCACAAAGTGGCAAACCTGCTTGCAAGCTTTCCACAGCACTTGAGTTTGAAAGGTGCCCGTCACGGAGACCATGCGTAATGGGCCGTGGCGTGAACCCCTACTTTTCACAGTCAAATGTCCACACCAGATCACCCACTGCACCAAATTACATGCTCACTGGTGTTTTGGTATTCTCGTAATAAAGAAACATCATTGCAAAAGAAATTGAGTGAAAAGACCCAGTGGTTGGTGAGATGTGCTTATTGGGTCATTTCCCTTTATAAAGATCAGCAAAAGTGGTGCCAGAATGGGTCAAGAAGCGACCCCCTGAAACCTGGATTTCAACATCCAATATCAATTTGCAACATAACAAATGTGTACTGGTGGGGTTTTATGGGTGAAAAGAGCTCTGGTGGGCTCACATTTGCTGTCTATGCCAAAATAAGCCAAAAACAGAGGCTGAGCACCCACCCAGTCCATCATGGTCGTCTTCTTCACCCCAAATTTTACCAGCAGCCTAGTTTTATGATAAAAGTTTACTTGATTCAGCTGCTCTTGACCTTCCTGCCACACCTCCCCTTCTGCCCACCCAGTACCAGGCCTGTGGGGGTGGTGCTTGCAGCAGCTGGCCAGGCCGGGCCAGGCTCGACTGACCCAGGGCCACATGACCCTCTTGGCCTAATTGCTGGCGGACATGTTGCATAAAATATGTTGTTATTAGAAGTCAGTGAGCTTGAGCTCGCTGGTCTCTGAGCCATTTAGTTCCTGACGCAGCACTGTCACTTAAAGTTTCCCACCGTCAGTATGGATTTCACTGTAATTATTGTAACTACAGTAATATGACATAAACGTCAGTTAAGCACCGTAATTTACAGACAGTTTCTGATTGACGCCGTATTTGCACAGTGCTAAGCAATTAATGTTTAAGATCCCAGTTCTGCATGATTAAACCTTGCAGGATGATACAGTCAAACATTTCCCCTCCATGCTGTGCCCAGAAGGATGCCTTAAGCAAAGGAGGAGCTGGGCATGTGCACGAGGTAGCAACTAGCAAACACTTATCCAAGATTCAGCACTGCGCGCTGCTTTCCCAATCTTAGAGAAGTCCGCACCAGGCCTTCTGGCTTCATGAACTCAATTAGTTTAATGTAGAAGGCATGTATGTAATCAGCACCAAGAAACATAAATGACTCAGCGATCAACAGAGCAAGAAGGGCATTTTACCTGTGCCTGCCACGTCATCTCCAGAGCTTAAATCATCCACAACCATCACAGATTCTGTCAAGCCGTAAGTCCGCACAAAGTCGTAAATGACATCAGCCCAGTCTGAAACCTGAAAAAAAGTTCATTGGTTGTACAGAATTGCTTATTGGCTTGTTTTATCGCTTAATCAATGAGCTTAAAACGTTGCCAAGGATAAGCGCAGAAATTTGCTTTGTGAAACCACCTTTGACATGCATCAAGTATTTCCAAAAGGGATTCCTTCTTTGTGGTGCACAATCAACCAGTTATTTTTTCCACCAATGTGCCACCGACATTCAATCGGAACAGGTAGCAACAGCAGGTTCTCATGCTGACGCGCTGCACAGGAAGATGACATTCAAATGGCACAGGGAAACACAGTAAGGCACAGTTTCGCTAAAGATTACCAAGTTCTTTAACTCTGCCTGCAGCGTATGATTGTGAAATGATGTAGCCTCCAAACAGGCTTGCCACCCATTGATCTCACCTTCCTCCAGAAGATAAGACACTGTCTTTTCTGCTTATCAAGCCACTCAGCATTTCCTGAATTTGACAAGGATAAGCTAACAGGTACTTAAAAACTGGGTAGGCTAAGCTTTGGCATCGCAACACAAGCTTGTGTCTAGCACCCATTGAAGCTGGCAGTGGCGCACTCTCTCAAGGCTCATGATTCACTAACCTTGTAAGACTAAATCATCCAAGAAGGCTATGACAGCTGATTGCTGAAGACGTCCTGAAAATGAAAACGCATGACATGTAAAACTCTGGCAATGCTCCCCATGGCTGCAGCCTACCATGCCTTTCAGCTGTTCAGTACGAGTCCAGTCAACCAGGCCATTGCGGACGGCAACATTACTCACTGTTGATTAAAGGGTTGTGGAACAGCGGGAAATCAGAGCCAGTATTTATTATATAGACCTGAAAGGCACAGAAGGACGCGGAATCAAGTAGCAATTCGGCGAGTCCAGTTGAGGCCCTCAAACAGATACTGTTCCTCCAAAAGACTCACCTTATGGCACCTGCAGTAATCAAGTATGAGTTGGCACCAGAGCCCGCTCTGCCTTTCCCGTGTGTCTTTGATGGGTTGCAAGCTGCATGGTTGGAGAGATGAGTTGGTTTGATGACAGAGCTTGGCTGAGTGGTTATGCCAAGAGCTGATCATACGTACGTGAAGTAGGGAGGGTAGTTCCAAAAGGGTGGAAAGGTGTAACCACTTGTGCTGGGCTGCTCCATCTTGATGCAGGTCGAGCAGATTTCCAACAACTACTTGTATGTGGCGCGACGAACAACAAAATTATGACCAAAAAAGAAATAGTGAGAGTTACAGGCCAAGCTCACTCACATTTAACTTAACATTCAATCAAACGCCACCGTATGGCATTAAAAATTCATTAACTAACAAAAATACTGGATTTTTATCAAGTTTCTGGAGGCTGCAGCTTGAACGAGCTACCTCTGCGCATAACCTTAATATACACTATTGTGTTAATTAATTTCTGTTGATCACATATTTGTATAATTGGCCCTCACAAATGTGCTGTGCAAAATGATGTGCTTGCTCCTTTTCACTGTCAAGAATTGTTTTAACATATTTGGAGGCTCCTATTTTTTGCATATGGTTGCTATTTCATTCCCTTCCTAAGTGACACAATAAAACTTTGCTGTTTTCCTAAGTGACACAATAAAAATGTGATTATGGACTAAACTTTTTGCTTGTTAGCAAGCAGTCACACTGAAGAAGAACCACACAAGCAGCAAAAAAGCTTCTCACATCAATTAAGGAAAAGGGGCCACCTGGGAAGAAAAGCCCCCTCACCAAAAAAGGAAAGGGTGGTCAGTGAGGATCAGGAGGGATGCGGGCAGACAAGCCAGCGAGCCTCTCTTGATTAGTTTGAAGGTGACTCGGAGGAGAATTCTCAAGATTACATCTGGTCTGCACAAGCTCTTGAGCATGGTGCACAGAATGTGCATGAAGCTTTATCCTGATCTACTCAGAGATCGCCAGTGAAAAACTGTCTTGTCACTGGACAAGGGCCACGCTTGCACCAGATTCATTTTGGGCCTCTTCATAAATGCTTGCCACCAGGGTGTTGTTGAGAGCACAGGTTGTCTTACTTCTTTCATCGTCAATTTACTGGCCAGTGACTTCATTGGATGACAAGTTAAAATGCAATATCCAAATCACCTGGCTGAGAGTCAACGGATTACGTCAAACATTGACCCACCAGCTTACTGTGCCTTGGCCACCAAAACTCCTTCTGTTCCCTTTGTGTCTGGTGCTTAGGTGCAGGAGGCTTTTGACTGAGCTGCCCTTGAACAGCATTTCAGCTATGATCTCACCATCCGTTTTGGGGTACAGGTAATGTTTTAGCAGCATATGCTGCCTCACCATACTACAATTATCCTAAAAAACGCTGTCTTGGTTGGCTGTAGCCTACACACCTATCAGCCAAATATCCTGGCTACTTTTAAATCCTTAGGTTGAGGTCACACACAAAATGTTCACTCAGAAGTGAAGAAATGTGGGGTTCGTGACCGCGGTTTTTTTTGGGATCGAGCGAAATAAAGTGAAAAATGTGTTTGATGGCGGCCTAAACTCGCCGACTTGGTGCTCAGGTGACACTTTTTGGTCAGTCAAGATTCAGCCTTGACACTCTAGCGGGATCTCTCTCTTGTAGTAACACATTTCCTGGTGACTTTTTCTAGCAACAGCCTTCCTTGCTGGAAGTCTATACAATTTCTGTCTTTTAATTACAGAAGCAATGGAACTCCTGCAACAAGGGCAAGGAAAAAACCGGTCCCATGCAGCTTTTGTTGGTGATTTTAGACATCTGAATACCTCAGCATAAGAAAAAGACATAACCTGAACACTTGCATCCACAGGAAGGGGGGAATGACCATCAAATGTCTGACCTATGTTTGGATTGTGAAGGCATGGCAGGTTGCCAAAGCCATTGCGGCTTGTCTTGGAGCATACACTCAGCTTTGTCAACAGTCTGTAACAGCATACAAGGCACTGCAGCAGCGCCTCCCAGGCATCCTCACAGAAGGTTCCTGTCATGACAGCCTCTGCATGTCTGCGAGGCACGGCGCGCAGACCACGGCTGCACACATATTGGCAGCAGATGGTGCTTGCTTGATGCGCGCACAGCACACCAACATTGCTGCAGATGACCCATCCAATCCTGACTGCCGCCCGCCCATGCATCCTCCACCCCATACGCAGCAGCAGCCTTGCCCACATGCTGCCACAAGGCAGGGGCAGAGCAAATAGGCACACGCGAGGAGCCTCTCAGCACACCTGTGGTGCCTGATGCACCCACCACACTCGTGCCTGCCTACCGCCGCCTGTGGCCACCCCGCTCGTCACGGTCCTCCCTCCCCCGCGCACCGCGAGGAGGCTCCCTAGCACCCCTATCGCCACTTGACTCCCGGCGCCGCCGCTTCTCCTCGCCTCCCCTGCCACCCTTGCTGTCATACTCCTCTCGGCCACCTACGAGAGCATGGGCACAAGGGTGTGTTCTATGAGGCAGAAGGAGGGAGGGTGCTGGAAGAGGGGAAGTGGCTAATTTGAGGCGGAGGGTATACGTGCATGAGTAGAGGGGTGCTTGCGCTTCAAACTGGGGGGTGCGGCTGCTTAGCAGGGGGCATGCATTACGCATAGGCTCCTGAAGCACAACAGTCAGCACTGTGTGGACGCTTTGGTTAGCTGTGTAGCAATGGATGCGCAAGGGGGTGAAGTGCAAAAAGTAATCCAGCAGAGCTTAAGACATTTGCTCAATGCGCAGGTTTTTAAGACCATTTCCTTAATCTCACACCACGTCTGGCCCCTTTTGCCCCTCTTTCTGATACAGCCTGCCTTGAAAAAGTGACTTGTTGTACAACATAGTGCTTCTAAACTGTATCCTCTCCCGTCAGTACATGCAATTTCAGCTCGCACCCAGCATAGGTGCAATGCACAACCTTCCCCTAGGGAGCTGCATCGTTTCATTTTTTGCAGCACTTCATTAGATGCAATTGTCCCACACGTACAGCAAGGACATTGGGGCCCCTTGGTAGAGGAACTCGCATGCCCCTGTGCAGTGGAGGGGCTTTTAAATTGTGAACCAAAGAGCCAACTGCATGGATTTCGGACTTTGCTGTCTTCTCGATACAAATTTGCACATTTGTAAAGCGAGCAAAACAAATGCCCCAGCCTCACATTTACATAACACTTTCTCTGGCTTGCTTGCAAGCAAGGGGTTCAGTGCATATGAGCATGCTAGTGCACATGAGCATGCTTGGACTTCCAGCATGAAAGAGCGAGTGCATCCTCCCACGCCAGAATGGGGCAAGAAGCAATTCACATGGTGCGGGCAATGCCAACACACAACAAAAAGCATGGTTACGTTAGCATTTTATAATGCACAAAGCACTTCCACTAGCAAAAGCAACGGAAGCACCTCCATGTGCCTGAACAAGCCGCGCACCACGCTCACGCTCACGCCGCTTCTCGCCTCCACCAGCGCGGCCATCAGCAGAGGGTTCATTGTATGCACGCCGCGCTTCGTATGCGTCTGCTTCCCTCCTGCCGAGTTGGAACACCGCAAATGTGCTATAGAGTGCAGCACTGTGCTCAGTGCACATGAGCGTGAGACCGCACACATGCGCCTGAACGCATGATGTTATGACATGCACACATTACAGTGGCTTTCAGACTGAGCCAAGTTTGGTTCTGTAGCTTACAGGGATAAAACTGCGCGTGCTTGCTGTGTTGCTGGCAGCTTTCTGATCGAGGCGCCCATATGGGCAATATTAGTCACAACAACCGCCTATATCTTTCAGCAGTTTGCACATCCCAAAGTGCACCGAAGATCCAAAGCGACGCAACATTCACCCACACCACCACGCCACGCACCTGCTGCCACGCTCCTCTCGCCTGTTTGCCCCGTTCTCGCGCCCCTCTTCCCGTGCCCCCCTCCGTCTGTCCACATCTGCCTCCTCTCGCTTGCTGTCCCTCCTGTCCTTCTTGTCTTTTTCCCTCTCCTTCTCCTGTCGCTCCTTCTCTTTTGCGGCCGCCTTTTTTTCGAGTTCCTTAGCCTTGGCCTTTGCTTTGGCTTTGTCCTTGCCCCCTGCCTTCTTCCTGCGCCGCCTGCAACCATCATGGGTATGGTATTCTATGGTATGGTATGGTATGGTATGGTATGGCATGGCATGGCATGGCAAGGTATGGTATGGCATGGCATGGCATGGCAAGGTATGGTATGGCATGGCATGGTATGGGGTCCGCCTGCAATGATTTTGGGCATCATGGAATCACACCACTGACCACGCACTCACGGCACCACCCCTTCTGGCCACGCACGGCGTGCACTGGCCCCTCATTGCAGGCACCAAGCAAACAGCCTCCAAGGTACGGGCCATGCGCGAGCGAACGAGCAAGCGCGCACTCTTTACCAACTGACGCACACGCCACCAATGGATGAGGAAAATCCTTGTCCATCTGACAGGTAGCACAGGAGCACAGCAATGGACGCGAAAACATGCACCTTTCCCATCCGACAGGTAAGCACATGAGCAAACCAAAGAACCTAGCCGTAGGACCACACATCAACACAGGTGTGGCACAGTTCGGCCAGCGGCACAATGGCATAGGCACCAACTCAAGACCATTGCGCATTGGGTCAGGCACAGCATCCTGTTGCACAGCCACGCAATAATGGAAGCCGGCACATCTCAGGCCACGCGCATACGCGCATGGTGTGTGCCAATCAACCATATTATAAGAGGGATGCATCTAAGAAGACCGAGTGCACGCTAAACCACAGCAGCACACAGGCTCATACACATACACACACCTGCGCTCATCCTCACTGTCACTCGAGGATGAAGATGAAGAGTCGCTGCTGTCGCTGCTGCTGCTGCTGCTGCTGCTGCTGTCGCTGCTGTCACTGTCACTGTCGCTGCTGCTGCTGCTGCTGTCGTCAGAGTCAGAGGACGATGGGGAGGGTGGTCGCAGCGCATGCAAGCGTGCAGCCTCCTTTGCCATCATCGCCTGCTGCGCGGCCTGCGCAAGACACACAGGGGAAGCAAGAAAGTGCAGCTGTGAGGCCCAAGGGCCAGGTCAACATGTGCTGTGCCTGCCCAGCACACCATGCACCAGAGGCGTCCTTTCAAACAAGTGGCACTGTGCGGCAGCAGAGCGTGTTGGACCGGCCCAAGCACCACTGTACAGCAGCAGAGCACGCTGGACCAGACCAAGGTAGGCACCGCGCCGTGTCCGTTCACACAGAAGCGTCGCTGTGCGGGAGTAGAGCGCGCTGGACCAGCCCAAGGTAGGCACCGCGCCGTTTCAGTTCACACAAGCATCACTGTACAGCAGCAGAGCACGCTGGACCAGCCCAAGGTAGGCACCGCGCCGTGTCCGTTCACACAGAAGCGTCGCTGTGCGGGAGCAGAGCGCGCTGGACCAGCCCAAGGTAGGCACCGCGCCGTTTCAGTTCACACAAGCATCACTGTGCGGCAACAGAGCACGCTGGACCAGCCCAAGGTAGGCACCGCGCCGTGTCCGTTCACACAAAAGCGTCGCTGTGCGGGAGCAGAGCGCGCTGGACCAGCCCAAGGTAGGCACCGCGCCGTGTCCGTTCACACAAAAGCGTCACTGTGTGGGAGCGGGGCACGCTCTGGCTCCCAGTTTCTCCCCCCAGGACTTGTGCTTTCCCCTGCTCACGAGCACGGCAGCCAGCTGGCCGCCTGGGAGCTGGATCACAGCATCCAGAGCCTTGGCTCATGAGTGTTGGGGCCCCTCTTTAAGTCTGAGTCACAGTATCCCATGCCCCTGCTCGGGAGTGCAGAGTCCACACCCACCGTCTTTGTGCATGACCCCACCATCAGCACCAGACCGGTCAACCAGCAATGTTGCCTTTGCCACCCCCGCCTCCCACCTGCTGCTCTGCCATGATGCGGGGCATCTCCTTGTAGTGCTCGCGCATCTTGTCTGTCAGGCCGCCCAGGCCAATGGATGTGAAGAAGTTGATGGCGAAGCGCAGGTTCGCCTGCGGGGCATGCGGTGCGGGCACACGTGATGCGCACAGCACAATGAGCAGACATGCGATGCGGGCACCTACGATGCACAGCACAATGAGCAGAAACGCGACATATGGTGCACGATGAACGCTTGCAACGCCTATACGCATTAGGAGGCACTCCTGGTAAGCGCTCGACCAAAAAGAGGAACATGCACAGCACAATGAGCAGAAACGCGACATATGGTGCACGGTGAACGCTTGCAACGCCTATACGCATTAGGAGGCACTCCTGGTAAGCGCATTAGGAGCGCATTAGGAGGCACTCCTGGTTGGTAAGCGCTCGACCAAAAAGAGGAACATGCACAGGTCTGATCTGCAGTCATCAATGAGGACCATCCAAGTGCGTCATCCCTGGTCTCCAGCCAGCATTCAGCAGGCTAAGCCATGGGGGGCTTTTTCTTCCTCCTGGACCATGCAAAATTTTGTTGGCACCCCAAGCGCTGGCCAACAAGGAGGCCTCAGCCACTTGCGCTTGCACAGCCCCTCTCAAATGCAGCAGCAAGCTTGGGCGCGAGCGATGCGCTCATG
>LFIK01002821.1_pt1 | contig 14085 bp, 15 predicted proteins | sample 643401 | NCBI WGS metagenome assembly LFIK01 (sample SAMN03777447, study PRJNA286221) | soda lake metagenome | biome: soda lake; feature: Kulunda steppe; material: water; isolation source: sample T5-Br brine of Lake Tanatar-5 | place: Russia: Kulunda steppe | collected 2010-07 | reverse complement strand
CACACATACAGCCCTGGCTTCAAGCGGCACACACACACACACAGCCCTGGCTTCAAGCAGCGCACACACACACACACACACAGCCCTGGCTCCAAGCGGCACACACACATACAGCCCTGGCTTCAAGCAGCACACACACACACACAGCCCTGGCTTCAAGCGGCACACACACAAACACAGCCCTGGCCGCAAAGAGTCTGCCCAACACCAGAAGAGCGAAGCTGGGCAAACGGTACAACAAACGGTTCACAGGAAACTCTGGGCGTACACACGGTGTACATGCAAACACCAGCTACCCCCCGTAGTCTTGAGAGGGGACAACCTAAGACTGTTAATCAAAGCAAGGCCAAGCAACGCACGCACGCTCGCACACCCACCCACACACACACACACACACACCCTCACCTACCCACACCCACACAAACCGCACAACCACACCTGCAAGCGCCAGCTCCTCGCCCTTGGCCTCCAGGGCAGCCACGTACGACTCCGGGCTCAGCCGCAGCAGCGGCTCGTACCTGCTTGCGCACCAACACACACCCAGCGCGGGCGCAGCATCGCACTTCAACCAGGGCAGGGCAATCTGGCGGTGTAAGCACGCCTCTTAGGGCATCCCATGGGCCAGGCCCTAAATTCCAGGCACCTTAGCGCAGCCCATGCGCAGGATGGGCACACCTGCACACTAGCAAAATGCGCGCCCCCCCCCCACACACATACAGTCAGGCACTCCAAACATGCACATGCCAAGCCCTGCATCAGCAAGGCACAGCGCGGGCACGGGCCCAAGCAGAGCGCGCGCCGCACACACCCCCAGACACGCGCGCGTGGCCGGGGCACGGGATGCGCGGCTGCCTTGGCAGGGGCAGAACGACTCACAGCCAGCCTTCACACGAACACGCACATGCGGACGCAAAGAAACATACGCATACACAAAGCAGCGCGGCACGGTCCCCAGCAAGCCACTCACTCATTGTACAGCGCCAGGTACTCGCGCACGGGCTCCAGCGCGCGGCTGATGGCTGCCGCCAGCTCCCCCCGACCCCGCTGCACCCACTCCTCTAGCGGGTGCACGGTCATGAGGTGCGGCACGATGGCCCAGAACAGCTCTGTCATGATGGACGGCTCCAGCACAGGAATGCCCGACACCTGCGGGCAGCAGTGAGGAGCAGCAGTGAGAAAAAACAGAAACGGCAGAGGCAGCAGCAGCGGCACGGCGGCCCAGAACAGCTCAGACATGCGGGTCAGCTCCAGATCCAGGACTGCCCTACACCTGCAGGCATGCCCCGGTTGCCCCCCTGCCATTGGCACCATAGCCATGAACGCACCCCCCATTCGCGCACCTGACTTGACCACCAAAGCGGCATGCGCACACACGCCAACTGCATACCAGACACTGCCACCACAGCCGTATGCACACCCTGCAGAGGGCATCCAATGCCACACAGCCCCCCCACACACACCACACACGCGCACTGCGCTGCTGCACATTACCTTGGTCAGGCAGCTGTCGTACACGGCACAGAAACGGGGTGCAATGGAGTCCAGGGGGGTGCTGTATTGGAAGCGGGAGCTGTCCTTGCTGGCCTGCAGGCGGACAACCAGAATTGCAGGTGCCAAAAACTGCAGGTGCTTGGCATATGCTCAGGCGGACAACCAGAATTGCAGGTGTTCGGAACGATGTCGCGTGCGCTGCAGCCCCCGCGGAATAATGCTGCGCACACACATACGCACACCGAAGCACCAACTCTATTAGACTCATGACATGAGCCATAGCAAGTGCACAGAAAGAGAGGTCAACAACAGACACAACCACATGCATGTGGAAAAGTGGGAAAGGAGGCGTTCCACCCCCACCCCCCACTCCAAAAGCGGCTGCTGCACACGCCCCCTACATGGTGCAGGGCTTGGCATGCATGTGAGACCCACGCCTTGAACGGGACGTGCAGCAACACATGCGGGGCATACACACCCCAAGCTCATCGTGCAAGTGCAAGGTGCTGTGCCTCTATGTGCTCCATGCTCCAATCACTGTGCACGCTGCACTCGGCATGCGTGCAATGTGCACCCATCAGCGGCGGGGTGCAGCAAGCTGCATGCAGGCTGGCCTCCTGCACTTGCATGCTTGCATCCCCAGCGGCTGCAGTGGCTGGCCTGCTGTTACCTGCAGCTCCAGCAGCAGTAGCGGCGGCTTGCGGATGGCGGCGGTGTTCAGTGTCCCCGCGTTGCCATTAGTGGTGTAGGCAGGCTGGGTGGATATGGCTGGCACCTCCACCTCGACGCATGCGGTGCTCTTGACGATGCAGCGCTGCGAGCACAACACCCACGCGCGTGTGCGCATGCACACGGCACGACCACTCACAAAGGGGCTGAGCCGCCGGCGCCATGGCTTCCACAGCACAGGGAGTCCATTCCTCACGCACAGTGCCTGTGGTGAGGCTCTGACGGAGGCCGGACTTTGCCATGCTTGCGGGATGCTGCCATGCTTGCAGGATGCTGGATCACTGATGCAGGCCGCCGCGTACATCTCACTGTGCCCACCCGCTCTATGAGTCCGCCACAGCACTTGCATGCAGCCTCCAAATGGAAAGCAGCTGACTTCGCCACCCGCGCGCTCTGCTTTCCAGTGACAGCAAGCGCGCGCCGGCCAGGGCAATGCGGTGAGTGGCTCAGCAAGTAAGGCAGGCATATCCAGCTGTCGCTTGGTGCGCAGCCCATGTGATGCACCAAACGTGGCAGGCAGCCCTGTGCAAGCGCACGCCCTAAGGGTTGGGGTTTGTAATGAGAGTCAAACATAAGACCCTGAACCCTGAGCAAGCCCGAGCCCCCAACAGGCCCCAGTAGAGGCCCCAGCCACAACAGCAAATCCCTCTGCTGTGTGAGATGCTCGGCGGGTCTAAGCATAGTGACATGTGCCCCATTGACGCGGACGCTCGCGTCAGGCCCACCTGCGAGCAGGCGCCGCACACAAACGCCACCAGCTGCTGCAGCGAGTCCTCCACCAGGAAGCGCAGCGTGTCCTCCATCATGAACTTGGTTTGCGTCAGGAACTTTTTAAGCTTGGAGAACTCGTACCTGCAGGGGCGGCAGGCGCATGCTTGTGAGGCTGCTTGTCACTGCCTGTGAGGCGCATGCTTGTGAGGCTGCTTGCCACTGCTTGTGAGGCTGCTTGTCACTGATTGTGAGGCTGCTTGTCACTGCCTGTGAGGCGCATGCTTGTGAGGCTGCTTGTCACTGATTGTGAGGCTTGTGATGCTTGTGAGGCTGCTTGTCACTGATTGTGAGGCTTGTGAGGCTTGTGAGGCTGCTTGTCACTGGGGCGCCGCAGGGCAAGGTGGGGGGGGGACACATAGACTCAGGTATATGCGCTCCAATGGGTCAATACAGTCACAAACAGCAGCAACACCCGCGTTTGACAGTCACACTCACAGAGGCTGAACCAGCCCTTGACCAAAAGAGCAGGCACGCCACACTGGCGGCGCCAGCCATGCTCCGCAATGGACTGACTTGTGCACTGACAAGCACAAAACGAGAGCACTACTTTTCAACATCCAAACAACGTACATAGACTGTGGCACCGCCCAACATCATGCTGGGCCAATGGTGGGCCCAACAGTCCCATCAGCAAATACTGCTGACACAGCCCCTCAACAGGACTAGTCGAGGTCGCCCATCCACATAACGCGCGCGCATCCACCCACGTTTCCATGTTGGACTCGTGCAGGTTGAACCAGCCCTTGCCCACGTCCTTGAAGCTGCTCTTGATGGCATTCTTCAGCGTGACCACCCACGTGTCCTTCAGGTAGTTGGCCGTCTGCAGGCGCACACACCGAGCCGCAGCAAGCACAGAGTATAATAAGTATTATAAGTAGAATCATAGTGTTACAACCTTGTTACCTCGGAGGTGAGGGGCAGAGCCACTGAGAGGAGTGGCAAATGCAGGGAGGGCCTCCACGCATGCACACACACACACATACGCACGCACACACGCGCACACACACACGCACACACGCGCACACACACACACACGCACACACACGCGCACACACGCACGCACATGCATACACATGTGCGTACACACAAGCACGCGTGCACCTGGTCCGTGGTCTGCATCTGGCCCTGCTCAAACTCCTCCAGGCGCAGGCTCTTGGTGAAGTATGTGTTGAACATGCTCATCTTCAGAGCCTTGGCGCACTCCACACGCACGCGCATCAGCGCAGATATAACCTCAGGCTTGGTCAGCAGCGTGCGGAAGCTGAAGTCGCTGAATTGCTGCGCAAAGTCGTACTCAGCCACAGGAACACAGCCCTTGTGGCGCGGCTTGACCTGAATGCCACGGCGCACCAGCAGCAAGAAGCAAGGGTCAGTGCGCCGCAGCGCAAAGATGTGCCTGGCCGGGGGAGCACGGCCCTTGTGGCAAGATTGGCACTCAAGTGCAGCAAGAAGGTGCAGCAGCAGCAGCAGCAGCAGCAGCAGCGGCAGCGGCAGCGGCAGCAGGGGCGGCAGCCAGGGCTGCCAAGTCCTTAGCCATAAGTAAGTGTGTGTATGTGTGTGTTTACGCATGAAGTCTGGGTCTTATGCAGTGCAAGCGCGTGTGTGGTGGTACTTGGCCTGAGTAGTGCACAGGCTACCTGTCTGCCCTGGGGCCAGAATTCGGATTGCTGTTTGAAACAAGCCAGCCTTGCAGCCCAAGAATGGGAGCGTCCCTGGTCATGGCACACACGGCTTGCAAGATCATGACACACGCGTCTTGCTTAGTAGTCTGGATGCATGAGCAGGGCTGCAGCTGTGGTGCAGCAAGCTATGTACCACGCATCCTCAGGATCAAGACGGTGGAGGAGTACCAGGCGACACCATGCTTACGTGCACCTGTGTGCGTGCATGCGCACATGCCGCCACAAAAGCATGGGTTGCACTTCAAGCCTCAATGCATGCACGGTCCTAGCACACGCACACACACACACAGCGCCACCTGCGCGCACAGAGCCACACCTCGCATGTTTACACACAGGGCGCCCATGCGCACACGTCGCTGCGCTCACAGGCAACACCTCGCACGTTTACACACGGGGCGCCCGTGCACACCCGTCGCTGCGCGCACAGAGCCACACCACACACCCTGCGCTCCTGAGGAAACTGCTCCGCGATGGGCACCAGCGCCGCCAGGCAGCCCGAGTGGCCGCGCTTGAGGGCGCTGTCAAACGTGATCTTGTTCATAGAGCGTGCGTAGTCGGTGTTGACCTCCGCCAGCAGTGCGTTTGTGTCCATCAGCTTGTCCCTCAACTTCTTGCTGTTCAGCGCAAAGCCCAGCACGCGGTTCACCTGTGGGCAGGCAGGCCGCGCCATGCGTGCAAGTGTGCGAGCATGTGTACGGGTGCGTGTGTGTCCATCAGCTTGCCCCTTGACTTCTTGCTGTTCAGCACACAGCCCAGATTGTAGTCCACCTGTATGACCGAGTCTACATGCATGTTCATGTACGTGCATACTTACATCCCCCTGTGTGCACACCCATGAGCATACCTGCTCCGTGGACAGAGGAGGAATGTCCTCGGTGGGCATGCAGTCGATGTACAGGTTATAGCGCAGCAGTGACTCTGCGCGCGCGCGATTTGCATGCGCGTCCACATGGCGACGCGCGAACACGAACGGGTCTTCGGCGCTAAAGCACAGGCCCACGCGCGGCACCCACACGACTTTCTCATCTGCTGCTGAGGAGTATGGCGCTGCGAGGAGGGGGGGTGGAAACAGTGCATGGGATCATGTGTGTCGAGGGAGCATTGGTGAACGTCGATGGGTGTTGGAAGAGCTGGAATTGCAGGTGTACGCGCTAACACACGTGTCTATCTGTGCGGCGCACAGTGCAAAGGCAGACGACATAGCCCGCCGGCACATCCACCAACAGGCACGCCAGGCATGCACACGCTCAGTTCCCATTCAGAACAAGGGCACACACACACACGCTCACACAGAAGCGCAAATTGTTGTCTTTGTGGCTAGTGTACAGAGTGGGAACAACGCTGAAGGGAGCTCACACATGTGAACATATGACTTGAAGCATGCTCTCGCAACATGCTCGCACGCACGCACATGCACACAGACACAGACACACGCTCGCACACACGCACGCGCGCACACACACATACAAACACACACACACCGTCCATCTTCTTTGGGATTGGCTGCCCTGCTGCAGCGGCGGCAATTGCAGAGTGCTTAACCGCGACGGCGTAGCAGTTCCTGGCCTCATCAAAGTCCATGACCTGCGAAATACGAAAAAAACGCACTGTCAAGCGCAAGTCCTGAAAGGCGCAATTCACAAGCGCTCAGTGTGCCCATCTGCATGTGGGCATACTGACACATGCATGATTTCAATTGCTGCCTGGTGTGAGAGGTGGGTAGACATGGTAAGTATGTGAGTATGTGTGGTGTGACACGTGCGTGAGCATGGCTAAGCATCCAAGAGCACGCACACAGGAATTGCGCATTTTGGCCATCCATGCACATGAGTCCGCAGGCGTATGTGCTGGCACCGCGCATCCTCACCGTGCAGTCAGCCCATACTTTCTTGCCATCCGGCCCCACGAGCGCCGCCTTAGCCGGGGTAGGGGCTGCACCTGCAGATGCATGCACCACACCCCTCAGTGTCTGTGCGCGTATTCGTGCGTGAGCATATGTGACGCTGCGCGTCTGCGTGCATGCTCCCCATCAACCCACGCAGTAACACAGGGTTGCACTGACTAAGATAGAGAATGCAGGGTTGCACTGACTAAGATAGAGAATGCAGGATTGGGCACCCAATAGCCCATAGACGGGACAGGACGCACACATGCACACAATTTGCTCCCCACAGGTGCAAGCACATACACACTTACATACATGCATACACACAACACTCACTTCCCCCTGCACACATGCACGCACGCAAGTACGAAGGTGGGCATGCAGGCGGGGGGAGAATGCCAAGCAGGTCTGACCTGGCGTTTTAGGCACCCATTGGGAGTACAGCCTGCTTTCATAATCTGTGTTGTCAAAGACGTCCAGCTTGAACACAGAGCTTGTTTGAATGTCCAGCCCCTCCTGCCGGATTAATTGTGGCAAATCCTGCTGAGCAAACAGCTTTCGCTTCCTGTAGTTGGGAAAGAGTGTAGGTGACCGTATTTGAGTTGTTTGGCTGTGGCAATCCGTGCATTCCTCTAGTCTGGCAGGGCTTCCTTCACCCATTTCTGCAATGTGCGTGCTGTAGCATGTCCCAGTTGAGCACCTTTTTCTTGCACCTTTTGTTGGGAACACTGCGCTGTGCAGCTGAATGTGCTGTTTGAAGGATAATCCGGGCCGTGTGGGGCCTGTAACTTTAGTCTAGTACCTGCTCTTAGAGCATGGCCCCGCACCTCTGGATCTGCACTCTGCGCGGTGTCTCTCCAGGCTTTGTCTCGTATGGAGCCATGACTTTAGGGAGAAGATGGAGTGCATCCTCATCCATTGCCATTCCATCCTGTGTCCCAAAAAGAGCCTGTGGCAGGGCAAATGCAGGGAGCATTTTGTTGACCGAAGAGTGCAGTGGTGTAGTTAGCACCAGCCCCACCTTAACAACTTCTTGCTGCAGCTCTTAAATTCCTGGTGTACCCCCGCTGCTTGCATGTTCAAGCACAATGACGCACCTCTTGCACTCCATTTGTGTCAGGACCTTTTTGGGTGTATTCCTGGCACGGCTTTGCCCTGGCTCCAAAACGAGCTGGATGTAGTCAATAGCAAGAAACAATCACGTTGCTTTCAGGAACTGTGTCTTCGAGCACAGGACTTGCAACAAAAAGCAGCGGAGGCAGGTTATAAGTCCAAATGCTTGCATCTGCATCTTTTAACGTACCCTTGGGCTTGGGCTGCTTCACAACTTCCGCCATCAAAGCACACGACAACTAGGTTCTGCGGGAAGGACGCATGCCGCGTCTGATTGTATCTACCGTTTACAACACACCATTGATTTTTACAATAAAATTTAACTTCAATAGTGTTGTAATGGGAAGTCGTCTTCAATTGGCTCAAAACTGCACAGTGTTGAGCATGAACACCATATGAAGAGTGCAGATGGGAGCATTGCATTATGCAGCATTTCTGGTTAGCAGGAGCAGCTGCACTGTGATTTGCAGGAGCAGCTTTCCCTCATGAAGCGGGTGCATCGCTTGAGTGCCCTTTTGGCGCTGTGCATGGCAGCATGGCTGGGTGCACTGGCGCATCTTGAGATACAAGTTTCAGAGCCACGTGATGTGCGTGAGCTCATTGTGCTCTTGGTAGGTTCACTCTCAGGCCATCAGTGGAGCAGCACATCAGAGCTCTCTTTGTCTCTCTCTCCTGTGCATGACTGGTAAATGTTGCACAACTACCGCGGACTATTTCTATTTGCTCAGAGGCCATCTTGCCTGTATCTCGACAACTTTTGGCCTGAGCATTGTGCGATTGATGCTCAATTCCGTCCAGGCGCCTATCCTGGCTGTGGTTGCACTTGGATCCTACCTTCTCATTCGCCTAGCCTATGGAGTACTGACCTTTGCAAGTTACCCTCAAGAGACTGCAAAACTTCACGAGGTAGCTTTAAAGACTTCAATTTTTGCAACAAACGAGGTTGCAAGAAGTACAGGTTGTACCCTGTAGATGAGGAATTTGCTCACTTGTTATCTGAGTAAATGAAATCACGTTAACCATTCACTGGTAAAAGCAGTGCATTGCATGAAGCAGAAAGTGCTTAGAAAACGGCATGTGCCACCACATTGTCACGCATAGCAAACTGCACCAGATAAGCCAGCATTCCTGCTGCATAAGTGAAAGTGGTAAACATCAGCTACACAAGGAAAACTAGGTCACATTAGCTGCAATGATGAAGCTTATCATTTGAAGGTGTAGGCACTAGGCAAGACCATGCACACATCCCATGAACACCTCGTTGCTTTTTTGTCCCATTTGCACAGGCAACTGTAAATCTCCCATTGACACTGCCAAGCAGCTTCTTGTCTATGGCAGGCTGCAGATGACAGGGTTGAATTGACAGCATAACCATGGAATGGGTATGTATCATGCAGGAGTTGCAAGAGGCCAAGCGGAGGATGATTGAGCAGGGCCTGTGGTATGCGGTTGAGCAGTCTGCCAGCATTCATGGATGATGCAGGGGGTATTCAACCGCCTGCGCATATTTTTCCTAGACATTTCCATTTCAGCAGCCTGACAACATTGAGCAATTTAGTTGCTGGCAAAGCAGATACATTGTGCTCCGTGCAAGGTGTTACCCCACTGAAGATTGAATGTGACGTCTCTTATGTTGCTCTTGGCATTCATAGCCATCATGATGCCTTGTAGAACTGCTATTTTTTAATTTTCAAGGCATCCGGCATTTCTCCTTTTTGGTATGGTGTTGCATGCCCATAGCTTCAGCTTGTATTTGTTAGACATAGCCCTATGACTTCCATAAAGCCCCAATTTGGACCACGATTAGGCCGCCGTCACACACATTTTTTTCCACTTTTTTTCACACGACCCTAAAAATGAAAAAAATCACGGTCAAAATGAAAAATTTGCCAACCCAAAGATGTGTTTCACTTTTTACTTCAAACCTCCAGAGTTCGCTTTTCACTTTTTTTTCACTTTGGGGGAATGGTGGTGGTCTCAGTAGGCCCCCAGGGGGGGACCATTCATGCAACACCTCCAGAAGCCCCTTGTCTAGGGTTTTGTATGTCGGAAAGAATATTTACCTTTGGAGGATGTCTGAGGAGAAGAGTTCTCCCTACGTGGGTGCATACATGAAAGAAGAACTGGACACATGATTTATACAGCTGCAGAACTTCTGCAGCTATTTGAAATAGCTGGTGATGGTTCTCCAGGCCGGCAGTGCACTAAGATGATGACTTTCGTATGTGTTCACCAGGCTTACACTTGAAGGGCGCTGATTATGCTGAAGAATGTCAGGCAAATTGAAACTGGAGGGGGTAAGTGATCAATGACATTTCCTACTCCTAAGACTGTCAATTTGAGGATGTTAGGTGACATCTGCATCTGCCAAACGAGAGCAGCTGAGCTAAGACCTGCAATCTGAACAAAAACTAAAGAGACTCTAAAATAAGCAAAATGTTACAACTCGAAGCTAGATTTTCTATGAAAATCAAAACCAGAAGACATCCAATTTGAGGAGCATTTGCATGCAAAAAAGGCTTTCTTTGCATGTTTGAGGACAAATTCTCATACGAAGGCAAGGACTGATGCACCATGGCACAAGGGGATAAAAGAAGCTTATAGTGTGCGCCAACCGCAGTAACCACGCTCTGCAAAGTTTCCAGCATCCTGTCCTGGCAGTCTGCCCTGAGGCTCAGGGTCGATTAATTGTCATGCAAAATCTTGCAGGCCATGAGCCGAATGCTAGAATAAGGGCGTCTGCAGCATTGCTGGCTCCTTATGAACAGTGTAGTTTGTGTCGAGCTGCTGCCTGATTGCGGCATGAGGACCTGTCGCAAAAAGCTGTTCGGATCTCATTGCTGGTCTTGGGAAGCTAGGAAACATGAGTGTGTGGTGTGAAAATAGTTAAGTAAATTTTCTTAGTGTGACTTTTATTTTATTTACACCGAAATTGATATTTTTGCTCCGGTGTGCCGCATCTTTTCACTTTTTAAGTAAAGAATTGGAAAATTAGTACTTATTTGCGTCGCGAGTACAAGTCAGTCAAGTCAGAGTACAAGCTTAGTCTGCGCTGGCTACACCATATCTGCCTAATGGTGCTGCAATTCTCCCCAAGGCTGAGGGGCGGGCCTTGATTGGCTGGATTTTAAATAGGCCCATTCACAGAGCACGTGTCCTGGAAGGTCAGGTTACAAAGCTGCACCTGCCGAGCAAGGGCAACTCAGCTGAAACAGATCAGGCCTGCGACCAAAACTAACTATAAAACATTCAAGGTGTCCCAAGACTATCAAGAGCAACTGAACAGCACATCAAATTGAGACACGCTCTTGCACAGCGATGCCTCAAAGTACGCCTACATATCATCCTAATTGGAGTGACGGGGACCATCTATAAATATCACACATCAACCATGAATACAAGTAGGAGGGTAAGAAATAACATAGAATGAACGCATTGCTCTTCTTAAAAGCCTGCCTGGTGGAGGAGACTCACAGCTCTTTGACTCATGAATCAGACAGGTTGATCAATCTGTCTCCATTTCCTCCCCTGTAGTCTGTAATGGTAGTCAGGAAATAATGCTGCTGTTGCTACACAGACATTTCTGTGATAGGTGCTGACACTGCGTGGTAAGCATATAATTTCTATCAAATCAAATCGAACCAATCCAGATGACCAGCGGAATTCAGAAAGCTTCACCACTGGCAGCGCGCTGACCACCTACCTTGGGCCGGGCACCACCACAAATTAGACTGATAGCTTGCCTTGCCTTACAAAAAGATTGTTACCTTCCAAGATCACCACTGGCAGTAGCTCCATTTGAAAAGGAACAATAGACTCTCCAAATTGTCAGGTGAAATCAATCTTACGCAGAAACAAGCAGCATGGCCCACTATGCAATCTGAAATGATAGCATTCAAATGTGACACTTGTCAATGAATGTCTTCAATAAAAAGTTCAACTTTTCAAACCTCTCATACTTCAAGTCTTAAAGAGCCCCGTCTTGGTACACAAAGAGCCCATAAGACTGCTCTTAAATGACTGATTTGTAGTACATGCTCACTTTATGCATTATGCACACAAATTAACTACAACCAGATGCGCTCTTGAAAACCAGTTGCTCACGAGGTCTTGATCTGGAGCAGGGGCCGGCTTGTCACCCTCCATATCCTCACAAGTTCTTCTTTTTTCCTAGTGGAGGAGACTCGCAGCTCTTTGGGCCTACGTGTCTCCTTTTCCTTAATTGATGTATGGAGTGCTTTCGCTGTCTACATAATCATTTGATTCTTTTTTCTCTCAAGCGCGGTGGAGATGGGCATTGTGATCATTGCTGCTGTGCAAAATGAGTTGCATCTTCTTTTTCTCTGTCAAGATGTGTTTGTGTCCTTTCCCAGAAAGAAACATTCGTTACTCCTCCCTTCTGGCCAGTCCATTCCTTTGGAGGCCCCTTCAATTTTGAATGCCTTGCCTAGACAGACTGTCTTTGATTTCCTTTTTTAATGACACAACATTTTTTTGCCATTTCATCCCAGGCATTATCAATTACTTTCTGGCTGGCGAAGACCAGCCACAGACTAATCAACCGAATAGCCAGGCTGACTGTCAAATCTTACTTGTAAAATCAAAGGGAGAAGTGCACATGCATGAGCATGAGCAACAACTCACCAGCACTTGTATTAGATGCAGCATGTACACGCCACCCAGCGACTCATCTATGCACTCACACATGCGCAGGTTCGCAAGCAGGCCAACTCCCATCGATCTGTCTAGCAAGTTGTCTCTTAAATTTTTAGTTAAAAGTCAGTTTCTTTGGCTAGGCTTCCCTTTGTGTGCCTTTGTTGCTGGGCATGACACCTTCGTTAATCATTCTCAGCACAAATGCAGTATTTTGCAACTCTCATTGTACACCAGTGCTCTGCTCCTTCCCATGCCCACGCCCATACCTGCTGCTCCAGAATAGGGGGTTGCCCTGTGCTGTGGCCTGCTTGGTTGAGCTATCTCTTTATCATGCTTAAGCATTGGAAAACGCAGACTGGGTTGGGCCCCTGGGCAGGCTGTGAAGCCTGGCCGCAGGCTTGCACACACTCAAAGCACCTTGGTATGGGCTGCAGCCAGGTGGGGCATCTTGGCCTGGCCCTGTCTGCCCTTTTCGGCGAGGTTATCCTGTCTAAGCCTCACCATCTTGAAATATTGTAATGCGCGAAGATATGCAGGTTTCAAGCAAAAATCCTGTGTCATGGGCATTTTATTCAAGGGGAAGTCGTTTGGTGAAGTTCCCATGGCAATCCTCGAACTTTTGGAATTTCCTGAAAAAGGGCCAATCATGCACCCCGATCCTCTGTTCATGATTCAGAATTTTTTGGTAATTCTGAAAAATATGCGTGTGACCGCGGAATTATGAAAATTTTGCGTGTGACCGCGGCCTAAAGCATCCTATTATTAAAACTGAATACTAATTTGCAAATCTTTTAGCTGTTCTGAATGCGCACTGCACCTGCAGCCACCTAAGCTTGGAATCTCTATTCTTCAGGTTTGCTAGGAAGATATGCTGGGTTTCAAGCAAGGCCGTGGGCTGGCCGGCCCTGGCCGAGAGCTACCTGCCCTACTTTCCAATTTTGTTAAGTAGAGTTTAGGCAGCACCAACCACGCCCTCTCTTGCCTCCCTAACGCTGCAGGCCCTTCCGACAGTTTTGTTTTGGAGGCTGTCCAAATTTCAGAGCGGGTGGCAGCCCGGGTGGACCTGGGCAGGCCGCTTTGAACTTCACAGGAGGCTTCCCAAAGCTAGGCACCAAAAAGGAAAGAAAATCTGTGTTGGCAAACCACACAGACAAACAAATGAAGTTGTACATAAGGGGTATAACGACTGGGCTTCAATTACAGTTGCAATCATTACTTAATACCTGGCGGATGACCGGTCCTGCCGCCATACCTACGCTGTCGCCTACTGTATTCTCTTAGAGCCTTGCTCAGATCATATGCAGAGAAGTCTGGCCAATTCACCTGGTGCAAAGCAAGGAATGAGAAAGGAGAAAGGAGAAAGGTGAGCCAATACCTACTTGCTTTGTACCGCTTCAAGCCCTATGAGACAAAATAAATGGAACAGCACCAACTCAAAGTGCGTACCTCACAGAAATACAGCTCGCAATAAGCTAGCTCGAACAATAGGAAGTTGCTCAGCCTCTGCTCTCCACTTGTCCGAATCTGTGTTGGCCATGTGTAACAAGGCCTACTTAAGCGACACGATTGTTTATGAAGTGCCCAATTTGAAAATTGTGCCTAAGGCCGCGGTCACACACAAAATTTCACTATTTTTTCACTTTTTTTTCACTCGGAAGTGAAAAAAATTTGCGGTCACACACGATTTTTTTCACTCCTGAGCGAAAAATTTTTCACTTTTGAAGTGAAAAACTTTTTAGCGGTCACACACAAAATTTT
>LFIK01002820.1_pt1 | contig 14087 bp, 5 predicted proteins | sample 643401 | NCBI WGS metagenome assembly LFIK01 (sample SAMN03777447, study PRJNA286221) | soda lake metagenome | biome: soda lake; feature: Kulunda steppe; material: water; isolation source: sample T5-Br brine of Lake Tanatar-5 | place: Russia: Kulunda steppe | collected 2010-07 | reverse complement strand
TGGTGGGCTGTCTACGGGGCGGACCCCCTTGTTCTCTGCATCTATACGCTTGGGCAGAAGGGCTTCCACACCGAGCAAGGAAATGTGTGCGGCAGAGTGGGCTGAAGACATGCAATGCGAAGGCCTCAAGGAAGAAGATTATTCTCTGGACATGAGGCACTTATCTACAGCAGGTGAGACTACAGAGAGCTTGCGCATTCTGTGCCGAGCGCTATATCTTGCTGCAGTTTTTTTTCCCTTTCTTTCCTGTTGTCCATCCCTGTTTGTGGTAGACCAGAAGAGCTGGATACGAGCAATGGTTTGGAAGTTTCTTTTGCTAGGAATCACCAGCAGCGGAGCAGCTCTCATTAAATGGGGACAATGGGCCGCCACTCGGGAAGACCTGTTTCCGACTGACTTGTGTCAAATCCTTTCGTCCCTGCATGACGATGCACCGAAGCACTCCTTTCGACGTTCGCGGAGGCAGATTGAGCATGAGTTTGGTTGTGATTTGTTTGATATTTTTGATTCATTTGAGGAAGTACCTGTTGCTTCTGGGAGTATTGCGCAAGTTCACATCGCGGTAATCAAGGAGAGCCGAATCCATCCGGAATTCAGACATCGTTTGCCCAGCAGCAGAAAAGTTGCAGTGAAGGTAAGGCATCCAAACGTTGCTGAACACATAAGAAGAGACTTCCAAGTCGTCAAACCCTTGGTGAACTTCTTGACCAACTTCCGGGCATTTCGATGGCTGGGTCTCAAAGAGAGTGTCTCTCAGTTTTCTCACGTCATGACAGCGCAAGCAGACTTAACTGTGGAGGCCAATCATCTATACCGTTGCGGGAAAAACTTTGCTTGCGTGGAGACGACAGTCATACCATTGCCCATTAGGGATTTGGTTTCGCCATCGGTTCTCGTGGAGACATTCGAAGAAGGCCGGTCAGTGGCTGGGTACATGAAGGCACCATCTGCAGCAAACACGCAAATTGTCAATCTGGGAATCGACACGTACCTTCACATGCTTCTGAAAGACAACTTTGTACACACAGACCTGCATCCTGGCAACATCATGGTAAGGGAGGTGCCATGTCATGGTTCTGGAGACGTGGCTGGCCTTCAGTTGATCCTGTTGGATTTCGGGTTGGTTGTGGAACTGACGTCGGAGATGAGGCACCGTTTCATTTCCTTCTTGTTCCACATTGCGTCGGGCAACAGTACACGTGCGTCTGAGCTACTGCTGTCTTGGGCGAAATCCCAACACTGCACAGATGTGAAAGCTTTCCAGCGTGGAATGGCCGATTTGTGGGACGCCCATTGCGGTGTGGGCGTGCGTCAGGTGGACGTGGATCGTGTTTTGAAGGAATGCTTGAGGTTGTGCCGTCAATACGAGGTCAGTGTGGATGTGGAGTATGCTGAATTGGTGCTTGGTGTGTGTATCATCACTGGCTTCGCCACCCAGTTGGATCCAGAGGTGAACTTGATGGATGCTGCGGTGCCTTGTTTTTTCCTGTACAATTTAACAGGGCGCGTCTCCGGACGTGTCTACGACTGATCGCCTTCCCCGTCGAGGATCCCCTCCCGACCCTCCCCCTCTCTCCTTGGCACTCGAACCGGGACGTCCCCAGGACGTCTCTCCCCACCACCACCGGGTTCAACCCCGTCGAAACCCCCTTTCAAAAGGGACGAAACCCCGGTTCGTCCCACTCGTCCAAAGGAGAAACCCGAAGTGTGAGTGAAACAAAAAAACCGCGGTGGCAGTTCGAACCGGCACAGAACGAGCGTCTTCGGAGCGACGTGCTTTGCTTCGAAGCGCAAAGCCGATCGCAGGCGTCGCGATCGCGTGCGATCGTAGAGACGAAGCAGAGTCGTAGGTGCCAGGTGCGTGCTAGGGAGGAAAGAAACGCGTGGATCCATCGCTGGAAGGAGCAAGGAAGCGACAAGGACGTGCTTCGTTCGTGCTGTGCGTGCTTTGGTCTGGAGTCGATCGAAAAAGGCAGACACGCTGTGCCAGGAAGATGCACGGGCGTGCTCGAGTGGATGCAGCGTAGTCAAAACAATACCCGTCCGAAGAGACATTCCCTATACAGGTGAAAGGCGCCCATGCAGCGTGCAAGTCAGCTGTCGATCGCCGAGGCGGTAGAAGACCAAACGAAACGAAGCCCTAGGGCACCGAGCGAGAGGCTGACCGTCATCCCTGTGAACGACCACACACGAAGCTAGATATGCCGCTCCTCAAGCGAACCTTGTTTGCTCATGGACCTACAAAGGTGGACGACCTTAGGGACGGCGAAGAGTTGCACCGCATTCCTTATACAGGAGAAGTGTTCCGAAACCATGCGTAAGTGAAATCAGCCATTTTCTGGACCAACGTTTCGGATACGACGTTCAGTAGTCAGAATCTAACAGTAGTATTGTGGCCATCATAGCGAGTACACAGAACGCCTCAACCTCTACCAGACCCCGCACTGGGCCTGCAAATACACAGGAAAGAAGGGCCTGACATATGAGCAGGCATTGGAAAGCGAAGAAAAAGCTTCTGCACTTGCAAAAAAGGTAAGAAATTTCTCTTGAACAGGGTTTTGGGAATGACGTGCTCTTTGTGGCAATTGAGTTGGCTGACATATTGACGATCTTTCACATTGAAACGTGCAGTTTCCAAATCATCTCGAAGAGCCATTACTTCGCATTGCACATCAGTCACCACTTAAAATAGGAGATCTTGTCACATTACTATTTGGTAAGCACAAGCAGTCAAAATACCACAAAAGTGTTTGAAATGGCTTCGCTGACTCCACATCTTATCGTACGCAGATAAGCAGCAGACAGTATTTTTCCCTGGAGAAAAAGTATTTCTCAAATCAGAAAATGACCACTCCATGCCGGTCACAGTTCTGTCCCAACTTGATGACAGTGAAGTGCAGATTAATTTTTCATCTACTGACACGGGGGTTGTACAGTTAAAGCATCTCTTTCGGAAAAAGCAGCCAGCATCACGAATGATGATAAGGTGTTGGTTGATGGAATCGCTTGAGCTGGACCCCACAGGCCTAGTTTGGCTGGCCGTGCCCAGTATAAGAGAGAAGTACAACCTCCCTACGGATCTAACGGATTCAGCAAAGATGGCAATAGCAGATGCCAAATCCAAGGCAGAAGCTGCTGCAGCTGAAAGGGCATTGAAAAGAGAGAAGAGGAAGGAATCGGCAACACCAAAGATTGATGGAGGCCCTCCAGCAGCAGGTACTGATTCGAGTAAGTTGATGGAAAGCAATTTGCCAATGAAGGACTCGCAGCCGTCATTAGAGGAGAGGATTATTAGTGTGGAAGACCTTAAGCAGTCGTTGAAGAAGGGTAGCCTTAGGTCAGCCTGTGTCGCAGTACTCGAAGATGCAGGGGGGGAAGGGCTAACTGCCCAGGAAATAGTCAAAAGGATTGAAGCTAGAGGTCTGAAGAGTTTTGAAGGAATAGAGAGACCGCACTCACGCGCTTACACTGCCATGAAATCGGAGCCTGCTGCATTCCAGCATGTAGGTCCAAGTCAGTTTGCTCTCAAAGAAATTTGGGTGAAAGCTGGTAGGCCTACAGTGGCATCCGAGAAAAAATCCAGTAGGTTTTTGATATCAGAAGTTGCTGCCCAGGGGCGTGAATCAGCTGTTGAGTTACTTGAGAACGCTCAGAAGGAAGTTGCTCAAAGACAGGAAGATTACCAAAATGCAATGTTAGAGCATGAGGAAGCCCTTCGTCTTCTAAGAGCCGAAGCCAGTACAAGGAGTCCAGTCAAGGTACCTAGAGGAAGTTTGGCCGATCAATTTGAGAGGGAAGCTGAACGGCGTTTCCCGTTCAACGAGGCTGATCATGTTTTTGAGGGGGATCCTAATAATCGAAGGGAGTCGTTGGCTCACAAAACTGCTGTCAATAAGCTCAGAGATGATGTCGCAAAACAACGCGCAGCATTTGTACATGAATGCTGGTTAGAGAGGCAGCGAGAAGCAAGCAAAGGCAGACGCAAAGCAGAGGTCGTACTGAATCGTGCAAAGGACAAACTTAATAACGCAGGTTGTTGTCTTGAAGATGCAGAGAAATCTCTGGCGATTGCAAAACGTGCTTTGCGGAAAGCTGACGAGCTAAAAAAGAAGAATGCGTTGAAGGAAGCCCATGCGAAGCAGGTTGCTGAGAGTAAGGCAGAGAGAGAAAAACAGAAAGCAATCAGTAAGGCTAAGAAAGAAAGGGAAAAAAGATACCCCATAGACGATCAGGACTTGCAGAATGAGCTACTGCAGCACGCTCAAGTGCATGCTACAGACCTGCCCCCATTTTCGGCTAAACTCCCAGAGTTGGAGTATGTGGATCCAGAGAAGGATTTTTCACTTGGTGAAATCGCATCAGCAGCTCAGTGTATGACCTTGCTAGAATCGCTTGTTCATGACTGGTCTCCTCCTGATATTTCTGTCCTCTTGAATGACAAAGCTGGACTTGGCGATGAGCAATCACGCCAAATCTTTTTGCCATTGCTGAGATATGTCCTTTTGGACTCGTCTCACATAAAGTGTGGAATTAGACGGGTCAGGCGCTGGCTGAAAGCCCTCTCAGAGCGGTGGTCTACAACGCCCGCATGGCAAGAGGTTTTGCGGAAGTACTTCGCCTGCAAGTACAATGCTAGCCAAGAAGATAGAATCAGTCATGTGCTTGGAAAGTTTGGTACTCAATCCGATGAACCCTTCGAAACAGAATTTATCAGAGCTACACGGGCTTGCTCCTTTGAAGCCTTGTCGCCGAGGCTCCGCTGCCAGGCATTGCGTGAACTTTGCGACGATGCTCTGCTAACAATGCCAACCAGGAATCTTCTCGATGATCGTGTAGATCATTCTCAGGCTCTTCGTGGATTACGACGCCAAGCTCGTCGAGTCCAACGCGAAGCTGAAGCAAGAGCAAATGCAGGATCCATTATAAAGCTTGGTGCTGTCCGCGCTCAAAATGCCTCCATTGTATTGTCTAGAAGGGAGGCAAACGAATTTCAAAGAAAGATCAGGGAAGCATTGGATGCACTGCATGCAAGAGATTCAGATGATTACGAAGATGAAGAGGAGGAAGAAGAAGAGAAGGAAGACTATCCCAGGGCTAAAGATGACAGGGATAACGGCCATGCTAAAAATCCAAAGGCCAGGAAATACAGTCAGCGTGGAAAGTTTACTGTGCCCGGTCCGTTCATAGAAGCGTGGAGTGCTATTGGAGGAAAACGCAATCCAGATGGTAATTTCTATTCGCCAGCTACTGGAGAAATATTAAAAAGTGTCCGAGATTTGCTAATCCATCTTAGTGTGGCTGTTGAAGATCCAGGATCATACTGCCTAGCCACGCAAGCTTGTGAAATTTTGGGAGAGACTAGCCTTTCAGCTCCCTCTAATGCCAAAGAGATAGACGAAAAAGAGGCCGAGGAAGCCTTTCCTTTCGATGAAGCAGAACATGAGTATCATGGAGATGAAAATGACAGGAAAGCACTTTTGGCACACCGGAAAAGGGTGGAGGAGGAGAAGCAGAAGATTTTGAAACTGAGAAGTGACTTCCTTCGGAGGCGCAAAGAGCAATACCGAGCTGAAGCTGCAGCACACAGACAAGCAGAAGCTGCGAGATCTGAAGTGGACAAAGTACGACAGAAGGAAGAAGAGGCATTGGATAAGAAGCTATCTGCAAGTGCTGTTCGACTGTCAGCGCTTGGAAGGGACAGAAATTTTGCAAGGTTTTTCTTTTTTCCTTCTTTGTTTGGACTTAAAGCTGGTATATATATTGAAGGGCCAGAAGGCAATAGTTGGAGAATAATAAAAGACATTGACCAGCTCGACAAGCTGGTCAATTCATTGGAACAACGTGGGGTAAGGGAGCTGAATCTGAAGAAGAACATCATGGATCGTTATCTTACCATCTCAGCAGCATTGAAGCAACGTGCAACAGAAGAAAAGGCAGAAATGGAGCTGAGAGCACGAGAAAATCGAACTACCTACTCAAAGCGTGCTGCTGCAGCCGCTGTGAAGAGTTTGTCAGAGAAAGATCTAGCAAAAGCCGCAGTCGACACAAGCACTGCCACTCAGACAGACAGTGATCCTCTCACTTCCTCCTTGACGAAAATGGGACGTATTGCAAATGGGTTGTGTGATTTGTGCAGTTTTGTTGCTGAATTAAAACTTGCAACCCCCAGTCACCTGAAGCGCCTGGAAGAAAAAATAGAGTCCGCTGGCCACTGGAATTCATTGAACATGATGAAGGAAGTTCTTCAGGAAGCTGAAAGCGTGTTTTACGACGCTGTCACTTTTTCCAAACAGGTTCATGAAAGCAACAACGGTGCGCCACTCGGTAGTCCAGATGACAATGTTTCCAGTGATGATCATGCGCTCGAAGCAAAATCAGCTCTCCTCGAAGACGATTTGGAGTGGATGGAAAGCTCATCTCAGGATGAAAATGCCATTGGTCGCAGTTCAGTTACAATTGGGCAGGGAGACAAAGTCCGCTGTAAGACAATGTGGTGGAGCAATTCCGAAAGAAAAGCCTGGTTTCAGCATCTTTTAGATGCACAAACAATTGCTGCAGTTGCTTACAGTGCCTCTGTTCTTGATGATCGGGTAAGACTAGCTCTGGATCAATATACGGAAAAATCTAAAGGAGACAAAGAAAGGCGTTTGAAGAGGAAGCGCAGTCAGTAGTTGACATAAGAGGATATCAATGCCTGCCTGAGTAAGACTCCATGTCAAGGTATCACGCACAGTCACTAGCCTGAATCAAACCACTGAATGGAAGAAAGATTGTTCAACATTGAGAGTTAGCAATGCAATCTGCCATGGAACCTTCTATTGCTGGATGAACACTCTCCAGTGTACTTTGCACTGCTGGTCAAAACATGGTAAGCTCGAACCCATTGTTTAGCTTACACTCGAAACAAACTCCTGGAGTAAGAGTCTACAAGACATTTGCTGCCCTTGGATTATTGTCCTTCTGATGCTGTATTCCTTCTGTATCCATTGTGCCACACAGCAGAGCACCATTTCCACATTAAATGCAACCCTGACTTATCCAAAATTCTGTTTATCCCACAAGATTTGGAAAGATCCATGTCAAAACCGCAAAGGATCTACTTGCCACCAACGAAGAATAACGCAACCGACTTCTAGAGGTACAGGTTTTATGTGTTGTAACAATTGTTTTATGTAGTGATTTGAATGCACTTCAACCACAACAGCACATAGTTTCTACTCGTTATTGAGAGAAAGTTCCAAGCATATGTGGATCGTAGAGAACATGTTTGAAAAACTAAAGTCAAACCTTCGGTGGAGCGAAGTGAACGTTGAGAGAGACACTACTCTCGGAGAAAACTCCACATGTATACATTTGCATTGCGAATGGCTACACTACCTAGAATGATATGTAGCTCATTCGCTCCAATAATTCCTTGCCACGATGCGCTTTGTCTGAATGCAATATTTTTGTGTGTCTCGTCAGTTTGTAAAATGTTGATGGATCAACTTCAATTTCGTGTCCAATTGGTCATTGACAACCACAAGGTCGAAAACCATTCGTAGAACAATTTACAATGGTAAAACAAAATTAAAACCTTCATTGCATTTACTCTAAAAGTGACCATAGATGACAATATCTTCGAGAAGTTGTTATCAAGTGCAACGAAAATTGAATTACGAAGTTGAACTTTGTTTCGAGCATCGTTTGTCTCCTTTGCTTCCATTTGACTCGAAGACCAAAGCGGCATCTTCTACAAGAGTTCGTGCCTCTTCTACTATTTGCGTGAAGTAGGGCATGAGCTACGAAAGAACTAAGCCATGGACACCAACCCGTACATGCTACACGGTGTTTGTCCTTCGTGCCAAAAGTATTCGTCGATGAATGCTTGCCTTTCTTTATAACGTAGTACTGAATACTTCATGAGAAACTTTTGCTTGAAGGAAGTTTACACGGAAAGGTATATCAAAGTGCCATCAAACAAAGTATTATTTGCGCTTAGTGCTCTTCAACGCGAAAAATGTAAACCCTTGTTTATTTTTTATTCATAGTATTGCATGGGCTTAAGTAATAGAGCTCGAATTCCCGTGTGCCTTGCGCAAAGTTTTTGAAAAACATGCGTTTGGTATGAGAACGCTTCAAACAACCAACTTAGGGTAAATTGATGTTCTATCCACCGCACGTATCATTATTGTATTAAAAAGTTTTGCAATAAGTCAACCATTGAAATGACAAAGCCTTTGCAAGAGAGGCGCCTCGGCCGTCAACAATTTTCCCATCTGATTTCATGGAGGTTGACAATTCGTAGCTACAATGCCACCTTCAAGAGTAAGCACAAGAATGTCCAGTTTGTATTCCCTCTGCGAAGGAAGGATGAAACGGGTCTTATAGCAATCTGTGCAGAGATTGGCATCTGTGAAGAAGAGGAGACTTCTACAACTCTATGCAATAAAACTTTGTGTTTTTTCATAGTTGCATAAATGGTCACCGAAGATGAATTTCTTGGGATGTCAACATACTAGAGGAGTACATATTCCTCAATCAACTGCGAGAGGCATTGTCGTGATCAAGGCATGAGTAAATTTATTGCAAGACTAGCAAGCTTTCTATCTTGCGGAGAGAGCTTCCACTAGTAGAAATCCAACCTTCAAAACATTGTTGCTACACTAGTGTGTTAAATAGGACGCAAAACCCATTGGACAAGAGAAGACCTACGTATCCTTTACTTCTCATCCTACTTCGAACGCCAAATGCGTGTGGAATGTGATTGAAGAAGAAAGAATACACAAGAGCGGCGATGTTTGGTAAGCATGTGGTTTGCGAAACCAATCTAGATAAATTTCCAAGGCAATTTGCAGAAATACTTGTAAAGCCACGCAAAGAGTTACGAAAGAAAACTTGATGTGAGGCCGGAGAACAAGCTTGCACGTCATTGTGCAATCCAAACGAGAGAACTTTATGGCATGTGTCGATGCTTCGGAAATACCGACATGCTTGCCATCCCCAAATTTATCAAGGCGGTCAAGACATTGCATCATCGATAGGAAATCTGGTTGGATTCAGGGCGGCGTACTTCTTTACGCAAAATGCCCCATCCTCTTTCATTGATTGTCAAAAAACAAAGAGAACGTACGTGCTAATATTTTTCTACTGCATATGAAGAGTAAGAAGAACGAGTTCTTTGTTCCTTTTGTATTGCAAACGTGCATGTGGAGCACTCGTATGTGTTACAAACTCTTGTTGGAAAGAGGAAGGGTATTGAGGTATCGTAACTTCTATATGGTCCCAAAACATGCCTCGTGCTAGTAATTATACCTTTCACTAGAGCTAGGAGTACAAGGTTGCACGATCATGACAAAGGAGTGATTACAATTTGGACGAGATGACCCAAGAAAGATGAAAAATTTGGGACACAAGAAGGGGGCTTACATGAAGAAGGAGAAATGATGATTGTTTTAATGGTAACATCTTGCAAGAGTTGCTTGACCATTTCGCGTATGAAGCTTAAAGCCTGATGTCTGACAACTTGAAGTAAGAGTTGTTCTTGTATTTCATTTGTACGCTTTGCAAGAGGAATATGGGCTTGGTGGTACCAAATGGAACCTGCGTACATGGGATATAGAAGTGTTATGAGGTCAAGATAGTATAGATGCCGAACTTGCTCCAAGCTCAGCCTGGCGTAAATCATGACATCGATGGAGAGAAACGGTGAATTACTCCACGAATTCTCTTAACACGAAGCGTGGCAGCTGTGGGAGATTGCCTTCCATACTTTCACCACTCTTACACATTCAAAAACCCTCAGCAAACCTTATCTTGCTACGTTTTTGTTTGGAAGTCACCAGCTTCAACTTATTCTCAAAGTGGGCAGTGCAGTCTTTCAACACAACCAGAGCATAGCCGTAGTCACCGCACAGGATACTTCTATGGCGCGAGCCTGCGGCTAGCGTTTGCTCATCACAGGTCATTAACATTACCAAACGAGTGTTGAACTGCGAGAGACATGCTATCTTAATAGATGTGCGGATAACTTGTGGAATATTCGCATCTTTTGACTGAGATGTTTCGTTGTTTGCGATGGGAGCAATATGAGCTTGGCGCTCGCACTCCTCAAGCAGGACTTGGAGGGCTATTCCTTGCTCTGCAGAGCTGGTCCCTCCCTGGTGCCTGTAGGCTAGCTCACTTACTTCCAAAAAGGCCTTGTTAGGAATTTTTACTACCCACCTGGAGCCAACATCTTGGTCACCTTTCACTCTCTCTTCTAAAGCTGAGAGTGCCTTCAACTTCATGACAATAAATGCCAACTTGCCTACACTTTCCAGATCCACCAGTACGTCAAACACAATGATGATGCCCCTGGCAAAAATTTCATTTCTCGATACGTCAAAGGCATCTGAATCTTTGTATCTGCACCAACGTGACAAGTCACTAACCCCCGAAATAAATCGCATCTTCCAATCTAAGAAGAGCCTCGCTGAAAAATAAGGCAATGTTTCTAAGTTTTTTGCTGCATTCTCAGCCACACAAACAATGTCAACCTTGTTAACCTCAGGTTGAGACACAACCCTGGCTTTGCAAGACTGTAGAATTCGCTCATGCCACTCCTTCTCTTCGTGGGGAAAGCCAAGCAGACAAATGCGGACACCCTCGACTGTTTGCAAACCAGAGCTCCTTTTAGCCAGTATACTTTTGTGTTGGGAAGTAGGTACAGCTTTGCTGGAGGATTTTTTCTGGTGCCAATTGTTATTTTGAGCTTTCGTCCAAGTGGTGGAAGGTCGCACTAGTACCCAAAATATCTGTTCTTTCCTTGCATTGGTGCCTGGCCACAGTATAACTTCTCTCCTTTCATCTGGAATTTCCAACACACCTGCTTGTCTCTTCAACCGCATATTCTTGTATGCTTCCTTGTATGCTGGGTTGTAGCCCTTGTTTGGGTCCGGTAAGATCTGAAGGGTAGCCCATTTGTGCAACCACTTTTCCATCGTTTCTGTGTAGACGATGCTCTCTTGGGGCTCAAGGGCTACTAATAAAGCCTTGGGTAACATTTCTGCAGCTCGCTGGCAGCCGAGGGGATTGATGGTGGCTACATCATCTGCTGGTTTTGCTACAAGATTATTGCAGTAGATCAGTCCATCCAGCACCACAAGACCTTTCCACAGGACACGGTCGTCGTCCATCGGATGCTGGCGTGACCATTCAAGTGTCATTGGTACTATCTTTCCACAGCTTCTGTTGATTTTACCCTTTACTTGCTCAGTATTCAGTGTTGACATGTGCAAGAAGTTGCCCTCTTCAGTACTGTGCACCTGTGCTTTGGCAGAGGGACCCGCTTCGATTGCTTTGGCCGTGAACCCAGCTTCATCATCTGTTCGTTGAAAAGGTTCACTCGGCCTACCCTTGTGACTGTTCGATTCTGCTGGTACTGCAGGTGTGCTGGGTTCCCACCCCCTTGCCTTCTCAAGGTGCTTGAGGCCACCTGGAGGCAATGGGGGTGGAGGTGGCAATTTTACTGGCGAGGACAGTGGCAAGTTGATTGTGTCCAATGGAGATGGTCGAGTGGCTTTGACCAAAGCAACCTTTGTTCCCGCTCGTGCTTTCGATTCATCGTTCTTCTGGGACACCACTTGAGGTTGTGGTTTGCTTGTACTGGTTCCCTCTGTTTTCCTTTCCAAATCCTTCTTCCCTGGTTCGTCTTCTACTGTCTCTTTCGTGGAATGGATTCCTTCCATCGTCGATTTAATTCGTTTTTCTTGCCTTTTTTCGTGTTCCACCTCTGTTTTCCTGTCTGCATTGGCCATCGTTGCACGTGGTGCGGCTTCCACGGTGCTGCTCGTCTTTCCTTTTCGTTCCTTCTCCTTCACGCTTTCTACAGGTATCTTTCTCTTCCGTTCCACACGTGCCAACTCGGCCATTTCCTTCCTCCTCTGGTTCTTGCAGAACGGGCAGTACCATTTACCATCCGGCACTGCTTCTTTCGGCGGTTCCATGCAGAAGATGTGCCTTGCACCTGTGCCACCACACCCATCGCACAACACCAGCACTTCGGCGATGCCTTCCGTCCCGCACACCTCGCACACCACGTCGTATTCGTCCATGATCGGGGTCGTTTCCGCCCTTGGAAGCGCATGTGGATGCGCCAGCATCGCGTGAAGTGCGCGCGTGCGGCGATGGACGACGCGCTCCGACGCGCACCTTGGAACCGAGGAAGATTTCAGACGGTGCGAAGAGACCAGCTCAAGAATTGTGGGGAAAGGATCTGGCGAAGAGGTGGACCATGCTAGGGGATCTTGTTGGGAAGAGGAGGATTTGAGAAGGAAAGGAGGGGTCCAAGGTGGGAAGGTGTTCCAAGGTTCGTGCGAATGCGGACCAACGAAGAATGGAAGGAAGCCATGGAGACGAAGCACGTTGCGAGGAAGACAAGATGGAGGCGGCGTGTGGGACGAGTCGAACGTCCAATGCCACGGTCCTTGTGTACCTGGGATGGTCGAAACAACCGCCTGGTTTCGAACGCTACAAACGTCGCCCTTCGAACCGATGAAGGGCACAATCGGACGACATTCGATCGTCGCCGATGAAGGGCACAATTGGACGACATTCGATCGTCGCCGATGAAGGGAACAATTGGACGTATTACCTTGTAAAGGCGGAGTGTGGGACTTCGTTTCGGAAGCTGACTTTCGCTTCTTCGCAAGTGATTAGTGTATCTCGCTCTTGCAAGAATGATGCATCGAACATTTCAAACAAATGAAGAACATTGATCCACTTTGGCGTGAAAAGAGATATCGTCTATTAGAAGTTTATATAGCACAATAGTGTCTAATCGAATACTCCCGCTTCCTATTCGATCATGTGGCTTTGATGGGATCCATCTAAAAAATGTATGCACCGTTTGATCTCATGGGAGAGGTACCTAGGCTACCTTGGGTACGTGAACTGTGGGATGCGATGCACTTCTATTGATACAACGCCATTGCGTAGTAGTGTACATCGACTTTCATCATCCGTGTATCGGACTCTCCCTCGGATCTACCTCGAAGACTACCTCCTTCCCATGGCTAGTACCACCGAAGATGCGGGCACTTTGATGCAAATGATGAAATTTGCTTTGTGATTGTGGTTGAGGTGCTCAAAATTTCTCTAAGACTCACGAAAATCCAATTCGTATTCCTTGCCATACAAATTGGCGAGGATAAAACGTTGCTCATCGGGGCTAAAGACTACATCACACGGTATTATGCCACAACAAGTCATGTTTATGCATTCCATTCTGACGCTTGCAATTTACCGACTTGCGGAGAAGAAGTGTTTCAAAAGATATGTTCGCACACCTCTTCCAATCGAAACAAAGAATAGGGAGTTGTTCTTTCTGAAAATCCTTTCCTCTCCTGAATGCCATTCAAGTCTATCCCGCAATTCTTTCTACGGTCAATCGGTGAATTTGCAAGGACAATTTTTTGAAGGCATTGCAAAATTTAACAATTCGTTTCATTCCAAGATTCAACCTTCTTCAAGATCTATTTCTTTCTTCCATCAATACTCTCACTTTTGACGTGGACACTACGGCTTTGCTCGAATCGGTAAGTGAAGAGTCCTTCATTCGGTTTGTGCCGTTGCCAATCGCCCATTGTATGTATGCAACGTTCTTAGTAATTAGCAGGGTTCCTCCAAGCATTCACCTCCTCCCATTTCTTTCTTTGCAACAAGTTGGAGATGCCCTTCCAATAATTGTGCGAATATACGATGTTGAATAGGTCGTGGCTACTCCATAAGATGCATCGCAATACATTCCAGCGAGCACCGTTCCACTCGTGTTCTCTTGGCTCTTCCCCGGCGCGGTATTCCGAACGAGGCGAAGACCGGGTTGGTTGTGAATCCTTTGTGAGTTTTTTTTTAAACTTGGTTAACAACGAAAGGCGCGGTTGGCGCCGGATTGAACGAAACGGAGGCAGACGCGACGCATGGAACTGCGCCTTATGCGATGAAAAAGGTGAGCAAGCGATTCATTCGAGTCGAAAACAATGCATAAGTTTGCGAAGGATGGAACAGTGGACCGAAAAAACACTGGCGTGTTGCGCGAAGGGGCGACTGACCGACGAACGGACCTATGG
>LFIK01002819.1_pt1 | contig 14091 bp, 24 predicted proteins | sample 643401 | NCBI WGS metagenome assembly LFIK01 (sample SAMN03777447, study PRJNA286221) | soda lake metagenome | biome: soda lake; feature: Kulunda steppe; material: water; isolation source: sample T5-Br brine of Lake Tanatar-5 | place: Russia: Kulunda steppe | collected 2010-07 | reverse complement strand
TGTGTGTGTGTGTGTGTGTGTGTGTGTGTGTGTGTGTGTGTGTGTGTGTGTGTGTGTGTGAACGGGAGGGGGGCGTGCCATTGCACATGCTTTGGATGTAACCTGCTTGTAATCAAATTTTAATGCGCCGGTGATTGTGAAGCTGCCTGAGTGCATGAGCATGGATTATGAGACTTATGCGCTATACTGAATCACACAAGCCTATAGACCTCCACAGCAAGGCAAGCACAGCAGGCAAAGTAGCAAAAAGCAGACAGATGACTGAGCACACGACAGATGAGGCAGCGAGCAACCAGATTTGGAAGCAAGGTGCAAGCAAAAGTAGACAGATTGAGGCGTCTGCTGTACTTGTGCTCATAGACGTGCGCGCATGTGCAGTGGAAAAGCACCCTGTGTGTGTGCGTGTGTGCATGTGTGTGTATGTGTGTGCAGAGGAGGCAAGGCGATGATGCTTCACGCACCTTGTCTTGTGGCCTTAACGGACCGCCTCTGCGCAGCACTTGACAACACATGCACCAATGGCTGGAAGCACCTAACGGCAAGGCCCTGCCACACCCCCCTATGGCAGCTGAAAGCACAAAACATTGAATGGCATGACACAGACAACATCGGCACACACACAAAATTGAAAAACACTGCGTATGGCTTGGCATGCGCAGCAGCAGCCCTGGCAGGTGCAGGGCCCGAGCAGCGGTTGCACGACTGAACAGCTTTGCTTCAGCTGCAGCAGCCCAGGCAGGCGCAGGCGGCCCGTACCTGCAGGTGCTGGCAGCGCAGCAGCGCCCCCAATGCTCCATGCACCTTGAGGTTGCCGACTGCATGGGCCAGCACACGCGCTCTGATGGCACTGCAGGCGGGCGCGTGCACAAGGCAGGCCAGGTTCATGGCATCGGCTGGGCCTCCACTCACACAGGAAATCACGCCTGCCCCCCATCTGCGTGCATTCGTTACTCTGGTGCATGCACGGAGTAGGCGTGCATGCCTGGGCCTTGCCTCATGTGAGCACCTGCGCACTGTCTTGCCCCAAGCTGCAAGCTAGGAGCAGGCAATGTCTGCTTCTGCCAGAGGGTTCATGCTCGCTCTAAAGCTTTTAAGCTGCTTTAATCCATACAACCTGCTTCTCCCCGCCTCCAACACGCACGCACACACACACACGCGGGCACACACGCACATGTACGCATGCACGCACACACTTGCACACACCACACATTCACACTCATGCACAAACGCACAAGGACGCATACGCACACGCACACATGCATGCATACGGGCACGCACACAAACCACACGCACGCATGCCCACACTTCATGCACACAGAACACACACCACAATCAAGCACGCATACACGCACTTGGGAAGGGCTGCAAATGCGCGGGTGGGCCAAGTGCGCACCGCATGCTCGGCAAGCCATGCCACGCAATCTGCCTGCATGGTGGGACAGGCCGGCACATGCAAAACACATTGACGGCGCCTGTTTGGTGAGACAAGTCGCCACATGCAGACGGCACACTGACGTATGCTCAGATCAGGGACAGGTCGCCACATGCAGACGGCATATTGATGCATGCTCAGATCAGGGACAGGTCGCCACATGCAGACGGCATGTTGACGCATGCTCAGATCAAGGACAGGTCGCCACATGTAGACGGCATATTGACGCATGCTCAGATCAAGGATAGGTCGCCACATGCAGACGGCATATTGACGCATGCTCAGATCAAGGACAGGTCGCCACATGCAGACGGCATATTGACGCATGCTCAGATCAAGGACAGGTCGCCACATGCAGACGGCATATTGACGCATGCCCAGATCAAAGACAGGTCGCCACATGCAGAGGGCGCACTGATGCATGCTTTGAGCACAGCACAGCAAGGCCAGCCTCTGGGACCTGCAGGCCAGAGCCATCAGCCTGGGCTCTTCAGGGGCAGAGGACCAGCCTGCCAAAGCATGTGCACACAGATGGTGGGCCGGCGGGCCTGGTGCGCTGCCAGGCGCGCGCGCACACACACACACACACCACGCCACAGTGAACAAAAAGCGTGTGCGCACAGATCAAACAAGCAGGCGCGCGGACAGGACAGGACCTGGGAAGGGCGCATCCCCATGTTGCAGCCTGCCCAGCACATCCCCATGTTGCAGCCTGCCCAGCACATCCCCATGTTGCAGCCGGCCCAGCACATCCCCATGTTGCAGCCGGCCCAGCACATCCCCATGTTGCAGCGCATCCCCATGTTGCAGCGCATCCCCATGTTGCAGCGCATCCCCATGTTGCAGCGCATCCCCATGTTGCAGCCTGCCCAGCACCTACATGTGTATGCGCACTCACCCCACGCGTGATGCAACCCGTCAGGCCGCAACCAAGTTGTATATGTGCATATGTTGCGCGTGTGTGCGCACACGTGTGCACTCGCGCCGTTGAGTCTAAGCCCCAGGCTAGCGTACCAAACAGGCCTGATGATGTGCAAAAAAGCCAGGCTCGCCTTGCATGCTAAGTATGTGTCTATGTTGTGCGTGCATGCGTGCGCGTCTGTGCCTTGAGGCTACCATGTGGGCTACCGTGCAGGAAGCCTGGTCCCAAGAAAGCATCTCAGGCTCCTGTCCAATTGGCTGGCTGCCAGACTGGAGATGTGCTCCTGTGCGCAAGGTGCAGGCTGCCATCAAACAATACCAAAGCTGAGAGCAATGGATACCCTGTACCTGGAGGCATCGCAGGGCACCATCTGTGTCCGCTAAGTAGGGAAGGGCTTGCTCTAGCAGCAGCAGCACCTGCACGCACTGACGACAATGCTGGTCAGTGTGGTGCGGGAGCCAGTGAGACAATAGGCCCACGCTCTCTTTCACTGCTGGTCTCAAGGTTGGCTATTGCCTGTTTTGGTGCAAGCCAGGATTCACTGACATCATCGCAGCAGTGCACCACAGGCAGCAGTGCTCCTCAGGAGCGTGCAAGCTCAGCAAGCGCGGTATCGATGCCATTGCCACGGCCAAGAACTTACGTGATCTGGATACCCTTGGACAAACAAATGAACGCAGACATGTATGCGCAAGCGCTCCATGAACATAGCCCAGCCCATGCAGACAGAGTGGCTGCATACAAGTAGACACCTGCACACTGCAGGTTTACCATGCAGGCTGCACATGCAATCAGAGGCACGCTCTGCTTTCATTGCAGCATCAAGGCACAGCGCGGCGCCTGCAGGTTAAGAGCACTCTGCCTGCGTGCACTGTTCGGCAAGCCGCGACCACCGGAGGAGTCCCTGCAAAGTGCGCTATTCAACCATCATTGCCTTATGACATGCTGCCATGCGCTCAAATAAATACCTCCGTTCCAGAAACAGCCCAATGACCTGTGCCAATTCCTTGAGGCAGAGTACACAACAAGCGCCTCTGCTGTGGGAGGAAGCCCTGACCAGGCGCCCCAACTCACTTGAGGTACATTCTCCAGTGTTGCAGGCGTGGGTCTGCGCAGGCCTCCGCAGAACGACGCGCTGTGCCGCAGCTCCTTTAGTATCAAGGCATGCAGCCGGGGGATCTACAGTTGGCGCAGGTGTGCAAGGGCGTGCATGCGGTCTTCGCTTGAGAAGTCCTCTTGACAACCACCAACAGGCTTTGGGGCTACCCAAGTGTTCAAAACTGTGTGTGTGTGTGGGCGTGCGCATGTGTGTACGCAAACGCTTGTATGCGCTGCATCCCATGTCCTCATCAGCCGCACGCTCTGTTGCACCCAGCGTGCTGCTTGCAGAAAACATGACTGCCACTGGCACACTGTACTGATTGCAGGAAACATGACCTCCACTGACACACTGTACTGCAGCAAAACAGTGCCGACACTGCCTGAGGTGGCCCGTGCGCTGGGGTCTGTGAGGAGGACATCTAAGGGCACCATCTAAGGGCACCATCTTGGTTGGTCAGGCACAAATCAGTGCCCTCGACTGTAACCCACATCCATGAGTGCATCAATGCCAGCGCACCCCGTTTGCGCAATCGTGCAGGCCATGCTTCATGCTGCTGCTGCAAGCCACACTGCTGCTGCAAGCCACGCTGCTCCTGCAAGCCATGCCGCTGCAGCTAGCCACACTGCTGCAGCAAGCCACGGTGCTGCTGCAGGCCACGCTGCTGCAGCAGACCATGCTGCTGCTGCAAGCCACGCCGCTGCTGCAGGCCATGCTGCTGCAGGCCACGCAGCTGCTGCAAGCCACGCTGCTGCAGGCCACGCAGCTGCAGCAAGCCACGCAGCGCGCTGCTGCCACAGGCCACATGGCGCAGTGCGGAAGTGGAGGCACACCGTGGCGGGAGCTGTGCTCAACACGCTCGCACTCACGTCCCAACCACTTTAATTTCCCTGGCCACTTGCGCCCCCCAGGCCTGCCACACTCCAACAGACTTGTATCCACCGGCCAGCCACACTCCAACAGACTTGTATCCACCGGCCACCATACTCCTAAAGTCTTGTATCCACAATCTACTTACATCCCACAGGTCAGCCAGGCTGAGCAGGGAGGCCACATTGGAGGGGGACACCTCCAGGAGGTGTTCCGCTGCTGCGCTGGGAGCCTGGGGAGGCGCGGGGACCTGTGCCCCTGAGCTGCCACCCACAGCCCCGCAGCGCGTGGCGGAGGCCAGGGGGGATGGACCTTGGGGAGCAGGTGGGGCCGCCGCGGCTGTGCCTGCCGCTGTGCCTGGTGCTGCTGGGCGCTCCTGATCTGGTGCGGCCACGGCTGAGGCTAGCACGTAGGGACCCTCGGTGCCTTTTGAGCCCCGCTCCAGCTGATAATACTCGCCCAGAGTAGCAGTGTGCCCCTGATCTGGGGCAGCATCTGCTGCTGCTTTAACTGCTTCGCTGCAGGCCGGGCGCCGCGCCTCCGCGTAGGGTACTGTGCTCCCCTGCCCAGGGGCCTGGGCATCAGCGTCTTGACGGTGAGGGCAGTGCATAAAAGGGGTGCTGGCTGCGGTGTGAGCAGTGGGTGTGCATGGGCAGGAGGGGCATGCCAGGCCATCCAGCATGCCCTTCCCCCAGTCTGCAGACACCCCACCGGGAACCAAGATGACGGGATGGCAGTGGGGGGGGGGCGATCCAGGGTATGTTTGAGTCAACAGCCATCTCAGGCACTGGCTGGCCAACCGCGGATCACAGCTCCCTGCAGTAGAAAGTGCGTTCATGTGTGTTTGCAGTTGCAGAAGAGGGGTGAATGCACCAGGCAGCTACGCATCTATCAACGCATGCTAATTTAGTTGGCAAGCACTTGGCGTGCTCCCTGAAGAGCACCCATTTTACCACACCTGAGTCAAGATTTAGGCCCTCTTCCTCATCATCAGATGCTGGACCAGAGTGCTGGAGGAAGCTGAGGGCAGAGGCTATGTAGCCTGATGCGCGTGAGAGGGCGCATACGCCACAAGGTCCAACGCCACAGGGCCCAAGATTGCAGACGACCCCCTCATGCTGTACGGACCGCACATAAAAGTAGGATGGGTAAGTCAGCATTAGAGTCACTCAAAGGTGACATTCTTTGCTTGCATATTCATTTTACTTGAAATGCAAGTCAAAATAGAAACCAGTCACATGTTGGTGACCTTGTCTTTACTTTTAAATCGGTATGTCTCGCTTCGAAATTCTGGCTTAGATTTGTTTTTACTGAAGGTTCCACACCAACACACTGTGCAAAATGGACGAGAAATTAAAAGCCACACCTTTCTGGTTTCATTTTGATTATTTGATTTATAATAATTATATCATCGATCAATATCAATTGTATTGCGATGTTTGGGCACCCTTGACCCTAGGCAGTATATGACAAATTTTGGAGTCCGAGGTGACCTCCCTGGCTTTGACTGAAACCGTGGGACTTAACGAAGGTGTCCTAAAAAGAACTGCATTCCCAATTTTCTGTTAGACTTTCATGAACAGTCTTACAGGTGATCACCTAAGCAGCTATGCACCTCTCAGGCAGGCCTGCGAGGCGCACTTGCGCATGCGCCCCCAAGGGCAGCCCCGTTAGAACCCATTCTGGCTGTTTCACCTAAGAATTCTACACCAATTGGCAAGGTAATTGGTGTGCTTTAAACTCATCTGCACATTCAAAGTTTAGAGATCTGAAACAGAAGAAAAGAAAAGAAAAGAAAAGAAAAACTACGCAAGCAGCAAAAAGCTCTCCTGGATAAATGAAAAAGGAAAAACTCCTGGGTACCTAACCTTCAAGGATAATCCCTTTCTGGTGAAGGGGCTTTTCTTCCCAAGTGGCCCCTTTTCCATAATTGATGTGAGGAGCTTTTTTGCTGCTTTCGTAGTTTTTCTTTTCTTCTTTCTTTACTTTCTTTCCTTCTAGGATAATCCTTGGGTAATCGAAGGTACGTAATGTAATGATTCATACATGACATGATCCCTGAAATTTTCTGTTGTAGTGATACGTCGCTGACTGTTGGGGCATGTATAACTTGTCATCATGACGCTTACCATGATGGGTAACGTTGCAGATGCAGCACAATGCCCATTAATCAGAAAAAGTTACAGAGCAGGCGTCACCCTGCCCCACACTGAATTCTCTACTAGGAGTAACTAGGGAACTAAAAGTTCCCTCTTTGGATGGTGGGGGGCTGTTTGATGCTTGCACCAGTCGCATGCCCTGGGGCCCCCATGCCACAAGGGGGGGCTCACCTGCTAGTGAAGCCTGTCTTTCTTTTTCCCATCCTTTAACTACTTCACGTCACGTGAAGCACGGTGCTTGAAACTCTGACCTTCACTGGCTGTGCCTAACCGTGGCACGTTTCAGGTTACATTCCCATACGCTGCGCGTCGAGACAAAAAGCTGGGAACATCATGATGGTACCTGTGATGAGTGTGGCTTGCAGACAATTCAAGACCAAAAACACGCTCTTTTCCTGTGTCCTTGCATGCAAATGTGTACTTTGAGGCTCCAATTTGCAGACTTGTTTCACGATTCACCACTAGCACACAAAATTACTGTCAATCAGACTGGAGCTTTTTATTTCTCCCATGCTCGTTCTGAGGATGTCTTCAATTTTTTTCCAGAGACAAACTAATGATTCCTATCGTTTTATCTCAGAGCTTATGGATGTTTTCCGCATGGCTGGTTCACCAGCAACCTGAACAGTCAAACTACCTGGCTGAAGGTCAAACTTGTTAACTTGTCAACCCAACTGGCTGAAGGTCTAAACCCATTGTAACTTAATTTACCAGGGCCTGAAGAGTCTGTGCTGGACTCCACCTCAGGCCGCTGAAACACCAAGTAGTGTGGGTTGTAAAAAAAAGTCGTTCTTTAGAACCTTGTTATTTGATGTGTATCTTCTTGGGCTTGGTCGCCACCACTAGCAGGCGCATCTGCATTGACTTAGTTCACCTGTTATTTTTCTGCTCTATCATAGTTCTTCCAGTCCAGGAGGCAAGGCTTGCTTCAACCTGTCTCAATGCAACCAATTTCCGGGCCATGAAAACAATTAGCTTTATTTGTTCCTTCGTACACTGATAGTTTTTCATGAACAGGCTCAGTCACACTTCTTGACCGAAGGCTTTTTCTTGTAACCCCTTGTAACCGTACCTGTATAAAAACTATGGTTCGTAAGCCTGCAGCAAAGCTGAATGAGCAGGAGTGGGTATCTCTACCCTACCATGCACTCCAGGCAGTTTTGTTTTGAGGTTGCAGGCCTTGTGGGCATTGGCAACTATCATTGTACACTAACCTGGCCCTGCAGGTTCAAGTACGAAACCCTAACCATAATTCCAGTCTGTGGGCTGCAAGAAAAAGCATTACATGCAACACACCTCACACGCAACAAACACATTTTTAATGTAGTCTATCCTGGGGGCATCTATTAGCTCACACCTGGCACGACAAGACCACTGTTGCTAATCAAAATGTGTGCAGGATGTTTGTGGCAGCACGTGCAGCCAGCATAAGACGTGTAGAGGTACACAAAAGTACAAATGAGCAGCCATTTCCCACATCATGCAAGACGCTAGAGGCATTAAACGAGGACTTAGGAAACCCATGAAGGGTCGAGCCTGGCAGCTTATTCAAAGGACTCGCAGATGCGCAGCGCCATTGTCTGAGGCTCACCTGGCAGCATCTAATGTGTGTGTGTGTCCCTCTTTGATCTTCACTATGTCCGTGCAGACCAGCCTAGCATAAGAGATCTGCTTAATGTACATGAGGGAAGCAAGCGGTCCAGCTACTCATCACTCTTTTGCGCCAGCCCAAAACCCAGCCCATGTTCCACAACCGCAGACATGAGCGCCAATCCACTTCAGGCGGGCACATGGCAGCAACCCTCCCAGGGGCCTGACCCAACTCAACCCAACAGCCTGAGCAGCGCAAGGCAGCTGAGCACCATGGATGTCAGGCCTGCAACAGGCTACGGCAGGGCGTGGGCATGGACGCAGCAAACCCCCCCGTAAGCCACGGTACGCCAGAGACTGGTGCTGGCTGGGTGCGCGAGAAAGCAAGGGTATCGCATGGGAACGGAGCAGAGGGAGGAGGGAGGCCTGACAGCCCACTACTGCAGCGGGCTACAGCGCACAGTTTGCGGGATGTGAGCCGGGCTAGCTCAGGTCGAAGCTGCCCTGCCCTTCCCGGATGGCAAAGAGCAGCCGGTCGCGCATCACCGCCTTGGAGCTGCAAGTGAGAAGAGGCAGGAAGCAGCAGCACGTGCCCACGTGAGCAAGTGTCCTGGCTATGCTGAGTCATGTGAACAACACAGGGAAGGAAGGGTACAGAACGCGAACAACACAGGGAAGGAAGGGCACAGGACGCAAACAACACAGGGAATATGTGACGGTGTAGTAAAGGGATCATCGGTAAGAGGGAAGAGCTTTGATTTGATTGATTGAAAATGGGGAACCATTGCTCTTCCCACTCTCGCGCCTTTCTTGCCAACCCCCACATGCACATTGCATGCCCGAGAGCCCACATGGTCTAAAACACATGCAAAGGCACAGGCGCTGAGCAACTGGCGCACTCCTACTTATCAGAACAAGATAGCACAGGCACAGGCACAGAGGTGCCTTGCTTGCTTTGTTTCTATGCAGGATTTACACATTTCGATTGTTCACAAATTCGAATTTTACTAATTGGAATCGAAAATTTCATAGGCTCCCACCGAAAATGGACCCTGTGATGAAGACATTTTGCCCCGCTGGCACCTTAGACTGGCACTGTTAACCCCCCTTGACTTAGAAGGGGGTGATTCATCAGCATCACTGAGGACCTGCTTCTTCCCCCCCTCCTCACAAAAACTTACAGGAAAAAGCACATTCAACTCTCTTGACGTATTACAAATTGTAAAAAATTGTTTGCGCACTGCAATTTCAAAACAGGCGAATCCTCCCGCTCTGTTTCTGCCTCATGAATTTTGGTCAGTGAGGGGCACTGACAGTACCTTCCAGCTCGCTGCACGTGACTTGCAACTGCCAGGAAGATGGCTGGGATCAAGATGCAATTGTGTGGAAAGCTGGGAGGGGTTGACTACCCTTGGTGGAGGGGTCTGACGGTGTCTTGACCCCTTTTTCTTAATTGATGTTTTCACTGCCTGCGTAGTTTTTTCTATCTTTCTTTTCTTGCCCAGCCGAGCCGAGGCAGGTGTAGCGTATAATGGCTCACAGCAGACCGTGCGGAAGCTGGGTGCGCAAGGTGCGAGCACATCCGCACCTGTAGGGCGGCAGCTTGATGTAGTTTGCACAGGTCATGACGCTGGGCAAGTCGCCATCCGCGAGTGTGGTGCCGCAGCCAGGGGGCACGCCTCCCTCCTGCGCAAGCAAGTCGGTAGGCTCAGCATCAGGGACACGCGTGTAAGTCCAATAAATTGCGGCGAAGAAAGCGTGAATGGTCATGCTACAAGGGTAGCATTCCGACTTGAGAACAAGTCTAATTGCCCACAAGCCAATCATAAGCAGGCGGCGCTGCTGTGCAGCACCAGCACCTGCAAGGGCTCACGCCCCTCAGGCACGTGCCCTCAAAAGGGTACAGGCATCAGATGGAGCGCACCACAGCCGCGGCATGGGCAACACCATGTGCAGCCCCTGGTATTAGTAGTGCTTGCTGTGCACGCGCACACACACGCACGCACACACACGCACGCAGGCAAGGCAGTGAAGGTGTCACAATGTGTGTTGCCTCCCACTGGTCAGCGAGAACGAGAGGGTGTGAGCAAGGGCAGCAGAGACCACTGCCTGGGTTTAATTCCCACAGGTGCACCTTGACATCAATTGCAAGCATTCCATTTGTGATCAGTCTCAGGCATTCCATTCCTTAACAGGCTATGCCCCACTGGCATGCCAGCCCTAGCTCACACACACTGCTCACCCATGACTGACGTACCCGGTACAGCCAAATCCACCTCCCACGTCTACCTTCCACGCACAGACATGCGTGTGCACGCGTGCGCTCACCTTGAAAGACCCTACAGGCGTGGTCCCCTGCTGTGCGCTGTCCACACCGGAGGGCTGCTTGCGCACTACAGTCAAGCGCGGCTGCAGCGCCGCTAGGCCGCCGGGGGGCAGGCGCGGGCAGCCTGCGTGCACGTAGGTGTGTGCGGGTGGGTGGGTGTGGGGGGAAAGGGCAGGGAAGGGAGAGGACACACATTGAAGGCTGGGTGCTTGTTGTTGCACGACAGGGTGCTGTGCAGCAGCCATTCATGTCTGCAACAGCGTGTGCGCAAGCACTTGCATGTTTGCATGCAGCTGTGTGGCTGCCTGATATTGTGCGTGCGCGCCCATGAAGAGCAGTGTTTGAGCCGACATATGGGCGGTGGTATGGCTGTGTGTGTGCGCGTGTGTGCAACAGCGCGTGCGCAAGTAGTTATGCATTGGCTCCTGCACAGGCCCCTGCAAGACGCCATGTGCCATGGGCCGCAGCCAGCCCCTTGTCCCCCTCACCGCTTTTTCTCTGCACAGGTGTGATGGTATGCAACCATGATCAGCATCAGGTCGTCTACTCTCTGGACATAATAGGCTTTCTTTCTTATTCACCGTGCCACCATCGCCTTGGCACACAGTCGCACCCTCTCTCCCTGGAACAGTCCTGCCGTGCCGCCCCTCCAACCTCTCGCCTGTGACGCGGCGCAGGGCGCCCCTGCCTCACACCCTCCCCTCTCCCTAGCCAGCCCCTTGCATGCCTCCAGCCCACGCACCCGTGACAAAGCGCAGGAAGCGGCGCTGGTCCAGCAGGTCCAGCTCCGTGAGCACCTCCAGGAAGCACAGCACCACAGGGGAGGTGGAGGTGTAGCCGTGGTCGAACTTGATGGCATCCAGCAGGGTCTGCGGGTTAGCAGCACGCAGTGGCATGCTGGTGCGGACGAGGCGGGGTGCATGCACAGGCCAGGCCATGAACAGCAGGCAAGTGCGCCTCCATGCGCGCTGGCATGCGTGCGCGCGCGCGGGGGCTGCTCAGGAGACAGGCCAAGCTCAGGAGGTGCAGCATGCTCTCATGTGTGTGTGTGTGTGTGTGTGTGTGTGTGTGTGTGTGTGTGCATGTGTGTGCGGGAGTGTGTGCATGTGTGTTCGTGTGTGTGTGCGCGCGTGTGTGTGTGCGTGCTTGTCAGTCCCTGCGCACCTGGGACGTCCAGTGCTCGCCCTCGCCGCATAGCAGCGTCTCAATCTCGTCCTCATAGAAGCACTCCAGGCTGCTGAGCGCAAACACCTGCAGGCAACGTGGCCGCCACATGGAAGGGAGTGTCGGGGGAGGGACAGATAGGTTCAGAGGCGGCGAAGGCACATATGACAGGGAGGAATGCAGGGGAGGGGAGTAGAGAGGAGTCTGGATGCAGCCACATTTGTTTGCATGGCAATCCGAGCGCCTGGCAAATTGCAAACAGGCCATAAGCCCTGGCCCGCCTCTTACGCCAGCCCCAACTCGTTTGGACCATCAGTCTTCCGCCTCGTAGCAGGCATCCAGCCCTGTATCAAAGGCTTGAGCCCCTGGAGCTGACCAATTGTGAGCCTATCTTGCTAAGATGTGGTAACCAGGATGACACCGTACGTTGGCGCGCGCACACACACTTGCACATCCACTTTACACCTGCACCTATTTGCCCACACCTTCTCCCGCCAGGGCGCCTGCCAAGGTGCTTGGCTGTGTGCGATCAGCACCACCTCCCCAAACATGCCTGGTTGCATTGCACGCATGCATTACCTGCACACCTGTACCTGATACATCCCTTACACACCCTATTCACACCCCTTTCAACTTAACATCCTACCCACCCCTTACACTATGCACACACACGCGTGCGCTGACACACATGCTCGCACCTCGTTGAAACCCTGGCGGCAGGCCTCAAGCTGCGCAGCCACGCCGCTGCCCAGTGTGGCATCCACCACCGCGTCAATCCACGCGCCCAAATTGGACGAGTCAACCATCACGTCCGCGCCGCCGGGCAGCAGCTCAAAGTCCGGCTGGCCTGCACAGGGTGCGCAACATGTGCAACAGGGCGCGCAACATGTGCAAGTGCCCAACAATGTTTCAGCACATGTGCGCGGGTCCAGCATCTCTCGCTACAAACTGCATTCTCGCTGCAAGCCATATAATAACAGAGTTTAATATTTGAGGATAAGCACATACCAATGATATTAAATACGTAATGAAGATATCTAAGTTGAATAATCAAGTATTGCACGATGTGTACCAGTTTAACTTGCATCCACTCAGTCCACAGCAGCCTGCAGTCGGTGGACGAAACCCGTGGCGGCACCAGGGCGCGCCCCTTCCACAGCAGGTGTGAACAGTAAGTGCACACAAGGACACACACAAGCGCGCGCTGTACACGCAGTACACACTCACTTCCTTGCCCGCATGCATGCACGCACGCACGCACAGCCTGCGGGCAGAGGGCGCCCTGCCATGCATGCACTGCACAACCGCTCCACACGCGACCTCGCGCACGCACCTGGCAGCGTGAATGTGAGGCACAGGTCATCCACTGCCACTCCGTCAATGCGCACAGGTCCCACCACCGCTGCCGCCGCCGCCGCCGCTTCGCTGCCGTCCTTACTGCCGCGTGACCTGCCGCCGCTGTTGCTGCGCCGTGCGGGGCCCTTCGCAGCTGCAGAGGGGGAGGCGCCTGCGTGCGCGAGCAGGTATGCTTGGTTGATGTGGAGGCTTGGTGGGTCCCAGACAGAGACAGGCCCGCATGGCAGCGTGGGAGAGGTGCATGCGACGGCAGAGTAAGCGGCGCTGTCTGCACGCGCGCAGTGGCCTCAAAGCACCGTGCCGGTGCGAAGGTCTGAAGGGGGCTCCTGGCCAATCACACGGTCGAGACGCTGAAGGGCATCAGGAGCCATGTTGAGTGATGGGTGCACGCGTGCGCGCAGTGGGGCTGCGCGTGTGCACGCGCAACTGAGAAGGGAGCAATGTGAGGGCGGCGGTGTTTGGAGCAGGAAGGTGAGGGGGAGGGCAAGCGCAGTCACATTGCGATGGATAACACCACTTTGGGTAACGCCGCTGGTCCTTGCATCCATGGTAGAATAGCATCCATGGCAGAATAGCATCCTTGCATCCATGGCAGAATACCATCCTTGCATCCTTGCATCCTTGCATCCATGGCAGAATAGCATCCTTGCATCCATGGCAGAATAGCCAGACTGGGGCTGCAGGCACCTGAGGAAGGGCAGCAGGGAGGGGGACACCGCAACCGCATGCAAGGACAGGCAGCACAGGCGCACGAAAGGGAGGGCACACACCAGCTGCATGCAAAGGAGGGCGGCACAGGCCCATGCAAGGGGGGGCACGCACCTGCCGCGCTGCGTGCATGACGGTGCGCCATGAGCGCCGCCCACAGCCGCTCCAGCTGGCTGCCCAGCTGCGGGTCAAAGCGCGCGATGTCGTACAGGTCCAGCGGGCGGCCCAGGAGCGCGCTGCGTGTGTGTGTCCATGCATTTGAACATGTGTGTGCGAGCGTGCAAAAATGCGTGCAAAAAACACATGACATGTGCAGGTATGATGCCGTACAGGTCCAGCGGGCGGCCCAGGAGCATGCTGCACAACAAGTGAATGGCGTGCGCGCTCAGCTGTGTGTGAGCGCAGCACATGCACACATACGCATGTGCACGTATGCGTGCATGGTGGCACAGAGGACTCAGCAAC
>LFIK01002818.1_pt1 | contig 14092 bp, 13 predicted proteins | sample 643401 | NCBI WGS metagenome assembly LFIK01 (sample SAMN03777447, study PRJNA286221) | soda lake metagenome | biome: soda lake; feature: Kulunda steppe; material: water; isolation source: sample T5-Br brine of Lake Tanatar-5 | place: Russia: Kulunda steppe | collected 2010-07 | reverse complement strand
TCATTGTTCTCTTCTGCAAGCCAGTATATATGGGCAAAGGGATTACCGTCAGGTGATGGTGGTGGGAATGCTTCGTCATGCCCATAATTATGGAGAGCAGCATGTTTAGCTATAGCACCGGCAAATTCATTTCCAATCACACCAATGTGGGCTTTAACTTTGTAAAAGTTGATGGGAGTATCTGATTCGTTAATCATGGAGACGATTTGTTCTAAGAGTTTTCTATGTGTACCATTCTAGTATGTGTCCAGTCGCCCTTGCTAGATGTTGCTCTGGTCACGTGTAATCACAATATATGACGAGGTGCACATCATTGCATGACACAAACACCACAGGTATAGCTATATTAACTTTATCCTTACCTGTGAGGGCGTCACGCCCATACGGTATGCGGCTTGTACTTGTGAAGAATAAGCTTACATACTTAAAAATGGATCACCATAGACCAAACGGATTGGACATGGCACAGGGCTGTTGGTCACCAAATTTAGCATGAATGGTCTGCAAATCACGGTGATTTGTGCCTCCTCTACTGTCTGGCCCATTATCAAACGTGAAGTTGACCCTGTGACCCTTACATTACCTCATTGGAAGTATACCTCTCCCTAATTTCATACCATCAATGTTACCTTCAAACCACCTGAGTTATTTCGAGGTGTTGTCTTCCTGTCTTTATCTACCATTGCTTCTTGATCCTAGTACTAAAAAGCCGCATCTGCACTGCCCCACAGGGCTTCTATACTTCACTTTCGGCAGGTACAGCTTTATAACTTGCACCCACAATTGCTCTTTGTTCACAATGCTCATGAACACCCAAGGAAACCATGGAAAGCATCCTGGCTGATAGGCTCACACAAGCAGCATACTCTGGATCCTCCAGCCATCAGGACTGCCAATGGTCCTCTTTCTACGAAACAACAAGAAAGCTGATCGGAATCAGCATATAATATGGGAGTAAAGAAAATCTCAGATACCAATTCCAGTGCCCATCTGTATGCTGGAAAAAGCAAAGGAGCAAGGGAATGTCCCTATGCTGCAATGCTAGTCCACGAACAGATCAGATGCAGTGACACCCTCACCCTCCACTCAGAACACCAACAGAGTTGCGTGGGAGACTTGAAGGGTCAAAGCTCTGCTGCAAGGAGTTTTGAGAAGCGAGGCTGCCTCCAGCGGCCACTCCTCGGCTTCCAACTGATGATTGGAAGGTGGGCATGCGCAAGTTCCCTAAGTAAAGCTGAGCCTCAGAGCTTTGGCCCATGTTAATACACCTGTGGGCATGCAAGTCAGTCAGCCCACCATTTTAGCAGACAGGTCAAGACACAATGGCTTGTAAGCTTGAAGTACAGCCACATCACCCAAAGCTCTTTAGGAACCTTCTACCATGCTCATGTGCTACTACAGCTGCTGCAACCAAAGCTTTGACACATTTCTAACACAACATGCCTTTTTTATTGCCCACTGTTCTACCGTGGACAAGATGCACTTCGGCCATAGACATTCGGCACACAAACCTCTTTAACATGAGCAGATGGTTGAAGGCGTCGTCTATGGGCAGACCTCCAGCTTCTGCTGCAGCACCAGAAGGCAGCCGCATGGTCGGCCTACCACCAGGGTCTGCAGCATACGTCCGTTAAAAACAAATCAGTTTGGTTAAGCAGCCCAGCAGCAGCAGAGCAATGCTCTTGTCATTCTGTAACAGACAAAGCTAGGCAGCGATTATGAGCTGTTACTTGTTGATGGGAATCATCCCAATTATCAGAAGCAGTAGTTTCCCAGTCATTAACGGGACCAGGCAGCAGCAAAAAGCACAAACCGAGAAATTCTCTGCTTGTAGCACGGCAAGCCTCTGGCAAAGGCTACTTCAGAGCACTCTCTACCACAATCCGAGGCCACTCTGCAGCAGCTGAAGATTAGGAGGATGAAATTTTTCGTATAAGCCAATAACACACCTTCTGGCTCTGGACTAGAAGCTTGATGACCTCTTGTCAATGTGCTGCGCAGTAACATAAAGGAGGCGCATTGTTGCATTCTAAGTACCAAAAGCCATGGTATGGAAGCTTGATATCAATCTGAGACTCCTAGGATCTTATGGCTGATTGGGCACCTAAGCAATCATGATTTGATGTCATTGACCTCGAAGTCAAGCCTTGTGAGCTAACAGGGGTAACAACACAGAAAGAAGTCAGCTCCAGCAGCATGGCACCAAGTTAGCAGATGTAAGCCTGATTCTTAGGACAAAGTAATCCCTACAGGCCTAAAAATGACAAGCAGCAAAAATTGAAGACAAAGTGGTCCCCTTTCTCAGATGGGCTTTGAGAGCACGGTGCATCTGATGTGTGCACCTGCACGGCCACAAGGGTAAGTGTCCTAAGCACACATTTCCGCAAATTTAGGAGAAAAGCTGCTCAGATGCGTGACATTCAAAGCTGGCCCTACTGACCAGCCAACAGTAAGCCCGATCCAAAATGAGCACAAGCATGCTCAAAGGAAAATGATTAATTTCAAATGAAGGTCATTTGAGACTGAGGCGTGCTGCCACTGAGGTGTGCAGCCGCTTAAGTGTGCAGCCACTGAGGTGTGCAGCCACTGAGGTGTGCTAACATCATCAAAGCAAGTCATCCCTCAGGTATGGCTCAAAAAAGCATTCGTCTGAATTAGGGAAGAGCCATGTGCCTCACGAACTTGAGACATCCGCATGCTTGTATGGACTCGTCCAACATGCCATAAAACATAAGGTCGGGTCAAAACTCCAAGACCCTCCCAGAAAAGGGCCCGGCAGTGCAAATTTTTGCTGTGATCTTCAACTTCATCAACTTCAAGTGGTCTTACACCACGCCCAGGGCTCATTGTACAGCGATATATGCAGGTTTGTGCATCCACGCCTTTTTTGAGAAGTCTGGCCGTACAAAAGGTATGGTGACGTTGGAGTCCGGTTTAAATCATAAAAAACAGCCAGGAGAGAGAGGCGGCAACAAATCGACCGGTACAATGGCACCCTCTTCGCCCAGTTGACCTACAATTGCTTGCATTTTCACTCAGATTTCCAGGTTCTATTCATAAACTTTCTATTAAATTATAAACTAGCAAATAAGCTATGCTGATGCGAGAGCATGCATGCACAGTCTGTGTGTTAGGGCCCCTCAGGCCCCATACCTCATCCACAGGCTTGGAGCACACACAAACACACACACAAGCAAAAATTCTGGAGACAACGCTGGGGTGAAGCAAGGGTGAAACAGAAAGGCAGCACTGCGCGCATGCAAGTAAAGCCACTCCTGCCATCCAGGGGCATCCCTTGGCTCCTGCAGCTTGGCATGGCACCATGGAGAGGTCACTGGTTCTCGTGCTATGCATTATGCAACCGGGGGGGGGTCGCAATTGCTGGCGAGAAAGGGGTGCACAGGCTGCTTTTGGTGCTGGCCCCAAATCCCCAGAACGAACCATACACCGAACCACATTTCACCGCCTAGACGGTCCAAAAATTGAAAAATACAATTAAATCGAAGGACGGTACCGTCCCGTCCTTATCGTATAGAGAACCGTCTACTGTACTTGCACAACCCTGGATATATGTCTGTGGACTTGGTAGGTTGGGGGGGAGGGTGGGAGGGAGAGTTATTTTTTGTCAGTTAGCATCTCCCACCCCCTCTCCTCTCGGAAGCCCTCAATCAAGAATAAGTTTGAATCATTTGACGTGTTTCAGATTTCACCAAATCATTTGTGGAGTGCAGATTTGATCTGCGTATATGAACCCATCCCTGGTCTGAACAAATGGTTCTTCATAAAATGGTTATTAACATGTTAACCCCTATAATAGGCGCTCACAATCAGTGACAGTCCATGCTGACACATGGGGAGCAGGCAGCCTTTTGACAGGATGTTGATCCCCTTATGAAAGCCCATGCGAAAAGGAGGTCACATACCTTCTTCCAGAAAAGCCGCCTGTGCCTTGATGGTGCTTAGATCTTGTGATGTCGTTGACCATCCTGCAGGTCACAGTCATTTGTAATGCCCTGATTGCCCAATAGCCCAATGCGTTTCTGAAGGAGTGCATTCCTTTGCCCATGGCTGTATTTTTATGCCATGGCCTCGTCCTATGCCACGACGATGTCTTGTACCATACTCCAGGTGCACTATGATATTGCTGGCTGACCCGAAGACCATTGCAAGTTTTGGGTCGTTTAAGATAATTAACTTAGTGTTGGCTGTGCTGCCTCAAATGTCCCATACTACAGATTCTGTGTTGGCTGTGTTGCCTCACATGACCCACACTACAGACTTTGTGTTGGCTGTGCTGCCTCCTATGACCCACACTACAGACTTGGTGTTGGCTGTGCTGCCTCCCATGACCTACACTGCAGACTTGGTGTTTGCTCTGCTGCCTCCCATGACCCACACTACAAACTTGGTGTTGGCAGTGCTGTCTCACATGACCCAAACCTTGTAATGGTCAATAGGATGCATCCATGGTAATAGTTTATGGCGGTATGAATCCTTGAGTTTGCGAGGCTGTTTCTGTACTGCATGTTTGCAGGTCTGGCAACACTGAGCAAGTGGAGAGAAGCAGCGTCGGCATGAAGAGCGGTCAGTCAAAAAGTTTGCTCCCTGCTTCCTCACTCCTTTGAGTCGATTCATGCCCTGACAGTGCAACTCACTTTAGCCTTTGCTCTGGGTCTTTAAGCATGGACCGCGCAACTATGGGGCTGGTGATGAACCTGCACGCACATGCATCAAAAGTGAAACTGGAGGGCTGCTGAAGTCTGCGACCTCAAACTAGCCCTATACTGCACAGCTTGGGCCCAGTGCCACCTGCTACACTCACGCAATCCTTCTACAGTGCTGACATGCACTGGCCGCTTAGGAGAAGCGGCATGTGCTGGCCGATCATACCCAAAACCAGTACTGCCTGCACTTTCACTCCAACATTGACTGCACCTTTGCCGTTGTGCCCAAGCATGCGCCTGACGTTGCGCAGTGCTACTTCACCAATCTGAGAGGCTGCGTGTGACTCACTGGCTGATAAGTGGGCTATTGGTGACCGATGCCACAGTGACCCCAATGGAGGGGGGCTTCTCAAACAGGGATGCCAGCATGCGCGCATTCAGCACACGGTTGGCTGTCTCGTGTTTCAGTGAGTACAGCTCCTTAACAGCAAGAGTGTCGACAGATCTGCATTGCAAGCGGGCAGACACACACACGCATTATTTCAGGCAAAGATCAAGAAGGCAAATCTTCAAAGTTTTGCTCATGTGATCCAAGTTGCATGGTTTGTCTTACAGGGTGGCTTACATGAGTGCTGCATGAAGGCCAACAGTTAGGCAGGAATTATGTCCGGGATTATGCTGTCACATTTTGCCAAACAATGTTGCCGGTATCGTGAGAATTCGGAATTTATTGTTTCACTTTTTTTGGTGTAAGTCTGTTAATTTGATTCGTGGTTATCTGCAAATGAATGTCTGCAAAAACACGTACATTAGTGCACAAAAAGAACCGGTTATGTACGAGCCTGAGTAAAGCTGCTTCTGCAAGGGAAGTCTCTGTCTGCAATACATCATATGAGTACTGATCACAATTTCTAGCCGCTAAAGTATGGAAGCGCTGGCCAAAACCGGACCGGCCTTGTGCCGGTGCGCGGATGCCATCTTCCTCCTATGTACCGGAGGAAGAAGACATCATCCCTCTGGCCTCCTTGCGCACTCCATTACACGCAGCGAGTAGAATGCCTTGATGCATATTTATGTTTTGTATTGCACGGCCAACTTGTAAGAATTAACAGCCGCATAAGCATGTTGCCTCACCTGGGCGGCATATTGCGGCGCTTGTACAGGTTGAAGTGCTTGGTGCGGAAAATCGCTCCAATCTGGGCAGTATTCAATAGAGTTGAGGTTTGATGTGGATGTTACGCGCAAAAAAATATTTTGATGTGAAAGACTTGCCCTGGCACAATGCACGGAATTGCATGCAGCATAATGTGGCAAGGCATGTGCACGGAAGGTACTCACCTCACGCTCTATGTCTGCTTTCTTGTTAAGCCGCTGGAAGGACTCATCCAAGACAGCAATCAGCATCGCATACAGTGTCTCGAAGAACTGCCTGCATATATTGGGCACACGTCCACACAGGCTTGAAGCGTGATCCAACCTGCTAGCCACTAATTGGCAGGCCACATCGCCCTATGTGGCCTGCCAAGGATGGTCACCAAAAGCCTCTAGAAGCCGCGGAAGCATGGGCTCCCAGCCGCCCCAACCATGCCCTGTACAACAAGCACCTGCACCGTCCCACTCAGCCTTAAAGACGTCCCACACAGCACCATTCAACTCCCAAGGCCATGGTTTGTTCAAAGTACCTGCTGGCCTCAAAAATGGTGTTTGTGTGCCCCCTTTTTACCATGCTCCAGTCCATGCACTGTCGGGCGGTTTGTGCTGTCCCCGCCCGCAAGATTGGCACCAACTATCAACCACCTCCAGTGCTGTCCAACAAGGCATCATGCTGATGTCTGCTGGTCTCTCACCTGTCCTGCTGCCCCTTGTCGTAGCTCGCATACTTGAGTAACAGCTCTGCATAGATGGGGCTTATGTCCATTCTCTGTGCAGCCACCTCGTCACTCAGCTCTCGGATGCGGCTGGCCACCAATGCAGGGTTAAATCTGTGGCCAAAGCAGTCACAAGGAGTGCAGTGTGAGGGTGATGCCGGACAGAGCAAGACTTGCATCCAGGCACAACATGCAGCTACATAGCCTATGTAACATAGGTAGTGTGCACATGGGAGCCCTCAACCCTTGCCCTTCTCGAAGAATGCCTGAACACAGCATACCCGAAAGGCAATCCACCTCCATGCTCAAGAGCTATTTTCTCCCACAATTCCTGCAACCCGTGAACTGAATGAGGTTCATGTGCCTGTCACATGTAAGTGTGCCCTCTCATCCTCCCTGGAAAGGCTGATGTGCATTCCCCACTCATGCTTGATACATGGGCACTCACCCTTCAAGGTGCTGTTTACGGGAGCGCTCCATAGTCTTGATGACCCAATCCATTTGGAACATGGCCACAAAGTACAGCAGCAGGGTCTGAGGACATGCAGCATATTGGCATGAGGAGAGTTTGGTGGCCATGGTGCGCGTTCGAGCGTAAGAAATCATAATATCAGTTGTGCTACTGGTAATGCTCACACCCCAGCTGATGTGCTACCTCGCGATTAGCTAATGCTAACGGTGCTGAAATGTACATGTCGCCCGTTGATATCTGTTCACCCTGTTCTACTAAAGCCAACTTTGTCCTGTAATACCAGTTCATTTCACGAGGCACTCTTTCCAAGGCCGCTTGGCCCACCCACCCTGAGCAGTCTGTCACAGAGGTCGCTATTGTAGAAGCGCTTGAACAGGTTGCTGACCCCCCTCTCATCCATCGCCCTCAAGGCTCTGGCTTTGGCAAATGCCAGGTTGAAACTGCAAAGGTGCCATAACATTTGGCGACAAGCAGCAGCATGTGCCTTGAGTTCTAGGCAGGTTAGCAGGTATAAGGGAGCTCTTTGAATATAACTCACTCAAGGGTCTCAGCAGTCTGTACAACATTAGCTTTCTTGTTGAGGCCCGACACCACGGAATTGGAAGATGCCCTGTGGCTCATGGTGCTGGCCCTCACAATTTGCGAGGGTGTCTGAGGCTCACTGGCTCACATTAAAAAACAAGCAAATAAGTAGACGAGACAGACACAATATAGATTAGTATTAAAACATAGAAACATAGATCCAGTGAACATCGTATGATTGGGTTGGACCTGTAGGATGTTGTAAAACAACTATTTTCCCCTCCCTTCCGATGTTCAGCTCTGCCCTCCTCCGTCGCACCGCAACAGCATTTCCCCCATCACGCATTCGCTCCGGGAAAAGACCTATCCACATGCTCACGCTCCGTCCATCTATTACCGAGCACCCTGTGACGAAAGGCAAGGCAGCATGCTCGAGCGGGTAAGACAGGAAAACGTGAAAAACATGCCGTCAGCCCAACAGTTGGTCAGGCAACACCTGGGCTGACATCCACTTTGCAAGCATATCTACCACCTTTGGAACATGGGGAAGGAGTGGACTGGGATTTGATCACAAGCACATGTGGGCTTACACTGCACCAGTGCATGCCACCACACAGGACGGTAGACACTGCTGTGTTGCACCAAGACATGGAGAGAGTGCTGTGGAGTGAGGATGAGGTGCGGGATCAGGGAGAGCGTCAGGGAAAGGCAGGAAGCGAGAGGGGATACGTACTGGGCGGTAGGCAGCATCCTTTTAATTTCGAACTTGAGCGAGTTTTCCGGCAGCATCTGTCGCCATATTGGTACTGTTTTTGCTGCACAGTGAGCATCTGTATTGTAACACTCAACAGACCTCATAACTTCCTTGGATGACCTGCCTGTGCCGCAGCTGAAGCAGAGAGTCAAGGAGCTTGGCCGCCAGATAGCTGCAGACTACGCGGACAAGCAGCCCCTTGTCTTGGGGGTAGGTGGGCCGGGGGCAATGGCACCCTCTTTGTGTACTTGCTGCCCAATCCTTTACCACCTAGCGGGCTATACATTGCTTGCATGTGATTCCCGGGCTTTGACTCCATAGGCAGATTGTTGCCTCGGCGCCTTAATTAAAAGAGGCTTGCTCAAGAAAACCTTGCACCCTCACTGCTTCCCAACACAGGTTCTCACAGGCGCATTTACGTTCACTGCGGATCTCGTGCGTTACATGGATCCCCCACCAAGAGGCACACAGGTGAATCATTTTCCCCCCTCTCACTGTGCCATCTGGGAGGGCCAACTCAGGTATGCAGGTCAAGCCGCTCCCTGCTTAGTAGCTCAAGAGGTTTCTGGCTTTGTTTTTAATTGGGCATGTGAACTCTGTCTTTTGGGGGTGCTGTTGACGACAAAGACCGGCCAAACTCTAGGATTACAATGCTTCTCTGCAGAGGGAGTAGCTTCTCCTTTCGGCATTCATGAGCGAGCTGGCCCTTTTGTTGTTCAGCACTGACCTGCACATCCAAGGTGAAAAGGGATGTCCATGGTTGACATCTACATCAACCTGGTGATCTAACTGCCTTGCCCTTGCGAAATGCTGCAACAGGAAACCTGTTGCTGATTGATTTGCCTCCATTCGTGACCATGCGACTTTGAATTTAAATGGTAACAGGTGAACTTCGTGCGAGCCTCAAGCTATGGGGCCGGAACCGAGTCTTCAGGGGAGGTAAATTAGACGGAATGCTCCTATCATATCAGGAACATTTGCTTTGCAATATTTACTTTATGATGCTCAGCAAAAAATATTCGTCTTGCCTGCTTTACTCCCGTGAGCAGTGTGACAACAGACTTGGGGGGACATGTATTGGTTTTAACGCTGCTTTATGTACAGCTATCCTCCTTTGATTGGAGATTGTCAGGGAAATTGTATTGTTAGCTGGGAATTGTAGGTTTTTAAGATGCATTGGCAATAATTCAGCAATGTCAATGCATTAGCAGGCAATGGGATGCGCAATGCTTACACATGGACAACTTATCATAATTCATGACATTACATTTAGTTTCTCCAGAAACAAGGGAACAAGTGTGACCCGTGACTCTCATTATCTGTATGTCCTTTCTCACCCTCTTTTGCATTACCCGAGTTGACTTCTAATAAATCAATAAGGCAAGAGCTTCTAATAAATCAATAAGGCAAGAGTGGATGGAACTTTCTGCAGGTTGGCCTCAGCGTGGATCTAGACCTCTCGACCACAAAAGGCAGGCATGTTGTCCTTGTGGAAGACATCGTGGATACAGGATTGACCCTGACAATGCTGAGGGCACACTTGTTGGAGGTAAGTGTACGTGTGTGAAGTGTGTGGCCTTCACACGGCCGCCTGATGTGCAGGCAGTGCTTGGCATCAAGGATCTACCTGACAACAAGCCATTTGCCCGCATGCCCTCGCAAAGTATCTGTATCTTTGCCTGCTGCTGCTCGCATAAGTTCCATTGTGACAATCCGGGAAGGTGCTGAGCTGCATCTCATAGCTGCTGCCTGTAATTGCCTTTGCACTTCAACCCAAAGTGCAATTTGTTTTATGGGCAGGTGTATGGGCAGGTGTCTCCTCCATTAGGTCGTGGGCATTTGTACACCTCTGAAACCCCTCTGGAACCCGAGACTCACGCCCAAACGTCTGTGCTATCCCTTGAAAATTGTGAATGTGCATACTCCAGTCCTTGCATAATAGCTCTGAGTAATAATGTCTAACATCCTTGAGGGTCCAAAGTTTTCATACTTCCGACAGTAAAGATTCCAATGCAACCTAATTGAGAAACCGTGCAACACATGCTGTCATGTCACCAAAAGATATTTATTTGTGTGTAAGTTCAGAATTTTGCAAAGCGTCCACTCAAGCTTTAAGACTCGTTTTTTGTGGTTGCCATGCATGCAGGAGTGCAAAGCAGCTAGCGTGTCAATTGTTTGCCTCTTAGACAAGGCCGCCCGGCGTAGGGTAAGTAACAAGTAGCATCTGTAACAATTGTTCCATTTGTGTGTGGTGGTTGCACCAATGTTCCAAAGTGCGTGTCAGATAATATCCTGGTACCAGGTACTGGCTGTTCAGCTCTGGAGATTTTGTTGAGGACACTAGACTGCATAAAGTCAACAAAAAAGTAGGACTGCCCGACAGAATATGTTGGGGCACACGGGCAGGACTTCAACTCACGCAATGCAGTGTTTCGCATGTTTTGAGAAAGAGCAAGAATTTAATCTCACTCACAGCACGTGCAGCATATAGTTTATCCTCATAAGCACCTACAAAAAGATTGTACGCCGCATTTGCTGTGAATGGGGACTCAAACAATGAACATAACTCTGAGTAGCAACATTTTTCAGGGGACAATGAAGCCCTCATGCGCAGCTGGTCCAACAGTGTTTGTAATGCACTGCCTAGAAGGCTGCTTCTAGGCTAGCGGTGGAATCACAGCACGCAAGTCCTTGTTGTGAATTGCATTGAGTTAATCTACAGCAAGACCAGCATTACCCTCTGCCCTTCCGGGGCTTTCTGAGCTTCCTGGGCAGCTGATATCTGTTTTGCCTTCTGAAATGGAATAACAGGTGTGTCATGTTGGATGGGCATGAGTTGACAGTGGCCCTGCAACACAAAGAAACCTCCGGCAGCTTGCGCCTGTTCACCGGGACATACATGTTCTCTCTTTTAAAGTAAAAGATTGAACTCCAGGATTGCAATGTGGCTGTTCGATCAATCCTGTCATAAAGGCAGGCAGACTCTATTGGTGTTGCTCTTGTCCATGTCTGAAAATCATGTCATTGGTTGTGCAGATGTGGTAAGGGTAAGGACATGATGTTGAGGAGGTTCACAGCCCACGTCCACTCGAGTAGACTAATAATAATAATAATATAGTAATGTTATACTATATAATAGCTAACCGTACTGCTCCTAGGCTTACTGCGAATTATTGAATAATTATTGGAGGTCCTCGCTACCTGTAATCCGTTTAGAAATTACTTTTATCGAGACCGACCTCGCGTAGTATTAAGGTTCTGATCCAGGCTTCCCCAGGGGCCAACCATGGAGCGACATGCTCAAAAGTCAGAGGACACTATTTGATGAAGGTTGCACAAAATGGAAGCCCTTGAGCGATGAGCAATCTAGGGAGCTTCGCATCCGCTTGGATAGTTGCACGTCGGGTGGAGGAGCATGAGAGGCAGCATGCAGCCGTAGCATCCCAGGGCAGCGGCCATAGCAGCCCAGGGCAGGGGTAGGGGCAGGGGCAGAGGCTCGACGGAGAATGCTCCTGAGCCAAACAATGGAGGCAAGGGGAGGGGCAGGGGCAGGAGCTGAGGCAGGGTTAGGGGCAGAGGGAGGGGGAGGGGGAGGGGAAGAGGGGCTGAGCCGATGGAGGTGTCCTCGGAGTCAGAGGACTCATCTGAAGAGGACACGGACATGCAAGAATAGAGGCCGCTGCGATGCTGGGAGAGAGTGCCAAATTGAGAGAATTCGCGTTAATCGTAATGATTGGAGATGCCTCGCGGAAACCAAATCCTCGCGGGAAAATTACTGAAATTATTTGGAGACCTCGCGTAAAGTAGGACTCGCAATAATATAGGAGCAGTACAGTACTATTTAATAATATAGTAATAATATTACTATATTATCATATAATAATGATAAAATCTAGTACTACTTGCTTGTTATAAGTGGTATAGGTATCAGCACTTGTACTACTTATAGAAGTACTTGTGGTACTTCTATAAGCACTTGTAGTACTGACAAGAACTGCACACTTGTCAGTGTGTCAATGTGTCCTTGTGAATCCATAGTTTCCTCCTAGCTGGCAACAATTGGGCGCAAACCTGTCAGCTTTGCACTCGACCGTCGTAGGTGTATCCAAGTCCTGACACGCCTCAGTCAAGATTTCAGCTTAGTACATGGCATTTTAAGAGGAGGGCACCCGCCTCTTCGTCAAAATTGTGCAGGTGCCTATTTCCCCGGACTACAAGGGCTTCGATTGCCCTGACTACTTCATCGTAGGCTATGGCTTGGACTTCAATGAGATGTACCGTACGCTCCCGTGAGTGTGTGTCTTGCATTTTTGGGGCCTAGCTGCTTTTTAGTTGAGTGTTATTGAATAAGATTGTGCATCTCCAAAGGTGCGCTGCCAACTCACCAGTGTCCGGAGCTAATAAGTGCAGATACGTGTCAACTAGCAATGTTCCCATCGGCCAGCTGAATCTAGATGCAAACAGTTGTTGAAGGCCACATCTAGTGCTCCCATGTCTTATGCAGCCTTATTTAAGTCATGTGTGTGTGTTTGCAAATTAGGGTGCTGCCCAATTGGAAGCTAATTAAAGGAATAACGATGGATGGTCTTGTCAGCAGCTCTCCCTGTTACCGTATGCTAGATCAGCAGTGCCTCTTGCACTTTGCAAACGCTGAAATCTTCTGGCTTTAGCTGAATAATTGTAGGATTGGTACATAGATATGGATTCAAATTTGGAAATTCATTGACCTAAATCAATACCCTGCATACCAACCTTGTCAAGCACTCACTCCAAATTCAGGTATATTGGAGTACTCAAGCCGGAGTGCTACAAGTAAGCGGGCTTATGTCTGCCAGCCAAGACTTGTTGTCATCGTGTTTCGATCTCAGACCGATCAATCTCCAGCACATGCGCTGTGATGCAGTTGCTTGTCAACTTCCATAGTTCATGCAGTTATTAGTCCATCTATAAATGAGTCAATTTGCTGGGTGAGTTAGGTTAGTTTGGGCCATGCTTTGCCCAATTTCTGTTTTGGCAATAGATTAGTATAGAGCTGCCCAGGCATCCCTTCGAAGACTTTTGTTACCTGCCTGTAAGGCAACTGTATGCTGTAGAAGAACCCCATTCCTTTGTTTAGACAAATTTCCTGTCGACACATTAGCTCGCCCTCACTCATTGTGGAATGCAAACGTCCTTTCCCTTTTCCATATGATGAGCACAAATTTTTTCTTAAACTCAAGCTTCAAAAGAAATTCATGCAAACAGGGGTTACCTTGTTAGCGTAGTCTTTTCTTTTCTTCAAAAGATAAATCACGAGTTGGTAAGAATCTGACAGGTGCTTGCCTGTGTCCCAGAATGTAGGTAAAACAGCATGTCTGCAGGATGAATGGTCCATCTTGTGCTTACCTTTACTACTGCCGCTGGGTGAATGGCTGCAAAGATTGAGTTTGTCTGATGCTCATGAATTGCACAAATCTTTGCTGCCCATTGTCATTCAAATTACGCATACCTACTGATTTAGGATGCGAAGATTGTAATGCTTGAGTCATGGTAAGCCTTTCAGCCAGATGGTTACTGCTGGGCTCGCTGATCATCACTGGCAATTAGAAGAGAGAGGAAACATATTGCTTGAGAATTTCAATATTTGAAGCTAATTCAGATGTAAAATCATCCCAAGATCACAGGTACGTCGGAATGTTGTTTTTCGGTACCAGCTGTGGACTGATTACCAGCCTGGTAATGAAGCCAGAAACCCACTGGTAAGGTAAGGTAAGGTTTCAAGGCTGTATCTGCCGAACGAGGGCAGCTTAGCCGGTTGTGGCCTTCAGTGAGG